>Ga0179593_1311746_pt1 | contig 11139 bp, 14 predicted proteins | sample CZODoug2_1_08_16_FD_185931 | JGI IMG/M metagenome (GOLD analysis project Ga0179593, IMG submission 185931) | Vadose zone soil fungal communities from Angelo Coast Range Reserve, California, USA - CZODoug2_1_08_16fungal (PacBio error correction) | ecosystem: Environmental > Terrestrial > Soil >... | reverse complement strand
CGTTTTTTTCCGTATTTTTTAAAGGCGCCTGTGGCTTTCCTCTATTCGACGGGGATGACTCACTTCTTCCACTTGCATTTCTGCCCTAGCCATTTTAGTGCTATTCAATTGCACCACATACCATTTCTGGGGAATTTGCTGCTTTTTCCCCTTTCCTTTCCCCTCTGCCAACCGTTTTCCTTGCATTTCTCAAGCGGTCGTAGCCATCTCTCCTGCCCTTTTTTTCCGACGTTTTCCAATACGGAGCTGATAAAACCCCTCAAGAGTCGTTTGAAACAAGCCCCTTCTTTTTTCTCCCTGGTTGCAATGTTCCGGCCGCCCACCAACCTCCTCTAGGGAATGGCGGGGAATGCTTTAGCCCTTTTTGGGGATTTCCAGACCCAGGGTTTCCCCGAATTTTCCACCAAACCAGTTTAACCCCTTCCCAGTCCTCTTTTTTTAATGGGTTAAGTGATCGCGACTCCTTTAACCGACGTTCGTAAGACAACCCACCTTTTTCGGTCCCACCATTTTTCTTAGGTTTGTACATGGAAGAGTGCCCCCCCCCCCCTTTTTTTTTCCCCCCTTTTTCGACAGCAATGGTTCCGCAACATCTTCTTCCATGCGTTTAAGTTCCCAATGACCTGCCTTTTCCCTATTCCCTTTTTACGCACAGGTTGTTCGGTTGATGACTTTTGGTGAAACCCCCTCCTCCCCCCGAAGCACAGCGCGGGCGACGGGAACCCAATGCCTTTGCTGTCTTCCCCCCATCGGTGAATTTATTGCAAACGCGCTCCCCCCTCCGTGCTCCCCTTTTTCTCCAAGCCCTGTTGCCTTTTCTCCAGGATCCGGCCTCCTTTTTTTCACTGGGATCGGTTCTGCCCGCGTTCGATGCGAGCATTTCTTTTTTCCTCTTTACGTTTCCCTCCCTCTGAGCAAATTCTCCGGATAAACGAGCCCGACTATCCCTTCGTTTTGCCGCGTACGACCACACCCTGTCCCACCTTTTCTTCGTCAAAAGGAGCTCCTTTGGGAAGATGTGGTTTGTTGGAGCCTCTCTTTTTCAGAACCTTTTTTCCTGCAAGAAACCCAACCGATCCCAACATCATTCTCCCCCTTCCTTCCTCTGTTGGTTTTTGAGGATTTGTATCAGGCCTCAGTTTTGGACCTTTCTTTTCAGATTCCCCCTTTTGCTGCGCAGAAGACAGAATCTTCCCCGATGCTCTCCCCCCCCCTTTGCGAGGGAAAAAACTGTGCTTTTTTGTTTCATTTGCACACCTGACGGCATTTCTGTAAAGCGTTATTTGCCTCTCAATTCTCTTTCTCCCTTTATCAGTCCTGTTTCCCTCAATCGCAGCGGGGTAGCCACTGTCCCCGAACCTGCGTTGTCCTTTTCCTGTTGGAGTCGGGCGCTTTTCAACCCCTTTGGCTTTTGTCGGGTTTCACTCTGTTTTGTGGTTTCCTACACCTTCTCTCGAAAACCTTTGCCGGCCGCGCACTTGACTCTTTTTGCGTTTGGAGGTAGTCCCTCATCTTTTTCAACTTTGTTTTTTTTACCAGGGACATCGGAGTTTTCGTTCCCCACCACGTGCTTCCCCTCCTTTTTCCCTCTTGGGGTGGACCTACATTGCTCCATTTCCATTGGTTTCAGGGGGTTTTTTCATTGGCCCAACGATACCCCCCCTTTTTTTGTCAGGTTCGTTCTCCCTTCCCTACTCTGGATTGGCTGTTTACTGATCGCGCCGCCGGACACCTTTACTCAAATTCTGGGATTTTACCGGGGTGAACTGGTTTTGTTGTTTTTTCCCCCTACCGTTTGTTGCCCGGTCTGGGGTTCCCCAACCGGCGGTTAATTTAAGATCGGCTACGAAATCCCCTGAATTCCTTTTGGCTGGTTGACACGAGGAGCACATCTGGGTTTTTTCGCCGATTCTTTGGAGTGGGTGTTTCTTGTCGCCGCGCTTCCTTGTCCGACGCTGGAAAAAAACCCGTTCGATTGGAGAACTTTTTCCCCTTTCCCTACCCCTTTTTGACTTCTGTTTCAAGCCATTTCCCTTCGTAAGGATATTATCTATAGTCTTTTTTCCTCGATGCATATTTTTCCCCCGGCGGTGGGCAAACTTTCCCTCCTTGCCCCCTACCCAGCGTCGAGCGCTGCGCCTGCCTTCCCCCCCAAAGGTTTCTCTGGCCGCTTTTTGTACCACCACTCAACAGCAGGGTTAACTTCCGTCTACCCTACTTTGTGTGGCGGCCTAGCTGTTGTTTTAGTCTCCACCCCTTCTTTGTTTCTTCATCGATCTCACCGGGACCCCCCGGAAGAAGCCTTTTTTTTTTCTTTGGAACTTTTTGTGCCCACCCTTGAAAACACGTTTTTTTTTCCATTGGGGGGCTAGGTGAATGGGCTCGCTTAATGTTCCTGTCCCTATGTTTTTGCTTTTGTTTGGATCTTTCTTTTTTTTTCTCTTAGATATGAAACTGCGCTCTTTTTCCCGTCTTGACCCCCCCGCGAGCTTTCACCCTCGTTGTGGTGGTCTCTTCTTCGTTTTTAGGTTTTTCTCTATGTCATATTTTTCTTGTCCGGGTGGCCTGATCCCCCAGTCTTTTGGTAGTCAAAACTTCGTCATCCCCCCTCCACGCTTTCGCGCCCGCCTCTTCCTGAAGTATCTGCCTGTAGTTTTTAACCAAGCCCCCCCTCTGTTTTTTTTCGCGCATTCCTCCGTTGCTTAACTCTTCCATCTGGTCTCCGATTCCCATGTGTCGGCCAATTTTTGTAGTGTTGTCAAACCCTTTTTGAAAAAGATGTCCCTCCGTGTCTCTCCTTATTTGACTGATCGTCTCCCCCTCCCCCCCCTTCGTACTGGTAAAAGCGTTCCCATCCTAATTTCCCAACGGTTCCCTGCTGTTCCTTGGCAGTTCGGCTGCGCATCGGGTCTCACACTCCCAACGTCCTGAATCGGCGAACCCCCCAAAACCCATGATTCTTTTTTTCCCCCGTCGCCCTTCCCGGTGGGTCCCAGCCTGCATTTGTGACTTTCCTGTTTCTTCCTTGCGTTCCCAAACCTTGCTCTTGGATTTTTTTTTTGGGTCAGACACGCTTCAGTTGCCCCCCACCAGTTCAAGTTCCAGTTCTTTGAGTAACCCTTTTTTTTCTTTGAGATCCGATCAGTAATCCACCCCCTCGTGCTTTTTAGGGCCGAACGTCCCAAGTGTTTAGCAGTGTCCCCAGGCGTTGCTGAGTGTTGTAACCGATGGGCCCCATGTAAAGTAGAAAAAGGGCAAGGCACCCTTCGCTGTCCTGCCCCCGTTGTTACCTAAAGTCCAGCCCTTTTTTTTCCATGGCACCCCCCTTTCTTGATCGTTTTTTACCACCTAACGCTTTTTTGCTTCCTCCCTTCCAACAACCAACTTTTGTGCTGTTTTCTGGGGTGAATCTGTGGACTTTTCGGCCCCCGCCTCCAAGTTTTCCCTTTTGGTTTTTGAAATGCGATGCCACCTGTCCCGGGCTGCGCGATCGGGCAGACTTCTTTCTGCCCCCGTGCTCACGGGCGGCAGGCCCTTTCGTTGAATTGACCGAGTTTTGCGTTTTTAATAAATTATTTCTACATTTTTTCGGTAGCAAAGATTTAAAACTTGTCCTTCCCCCCCTTCTCCCTGTCTGCCCTGGGCACCAAATTCGACCTTCAGGCACAGTTTTCGACCTTTTTTTTTTTTCTAGGGACTTGTGTTTAGATGTATTGACATCCCACTGAAGGGGGCCTTTTCTTCCTTCACCCAAAAGGCGACTCAATTTCTCACCAAACCTTTCTCACTCATACTTTTTTTTTTCCGTTTATGGGTTTGATCACCTGCGCAATTGTTTTCTTTGCCATCTTCCTGTTTTTTCTCCGGACAGTTCTTGGCACTACGAAGCCACTTGTTTCCCTTCCTTCTCTAATTGCTAAACTCTAATCTTGAGTGGGTCGGAGCCCGAAAAAGGTGGATTCTGTTGCCTTATTATCGTGGGCTCATGTCTTTTGTTCGTTTTTTTCCTGGAGTTTTATCACACCAGTTCCTGTTATAGCGATGGTTAGCACTTTCCTCCTGAAAGTAGGCCCAAGGGACGCGCCTTCTGGTTTTTTTTTTCATACATGTGTTTGCCGCAGGTACAGTTTTTTCTTTTTCTTTTAGGTTACCTTTGAGAGAGTTTTGACTTCCACCCCAATTCCCCCTATTTCTCATCCGGACCAATTTTCCGGAGCCTTCTAAGCTTTCTGGACGTTTCAGTCATGCCTAACGAACATTGATGCCATTCCTTTCCCCTAATCCAGTTCCGAAATTAGCCTCCTAATCTTTTACCCCAATTGGAAAGCCGTTCTTGCGTTGTTCTGCCCTAATTGACATAATTTGACTCCCTCTTTGCACCTTTTCCACTTCCCCCTCTACCTCCCCGCCGACATTATTCTTTCTCTCTCCATCCTCCCCACAACCCACTATTATCAATCCTCACCTTCCCCCCATCTCCTAACCTTCAACTTCTTCCCCTTACTACCCCTAACCCCACTCCCACAACACCCCACTCCCACCCCCTTACCTTAACGCTCGCATTCCGTACCCTTCGCTGGGAAATTAAAGGCCATTAACCCCCCCACCCCCATCCCTGGCAAGCTAGACCCTCCCGACGACCCCCCTCGCCCCAGCACCCTCACATCTTGCGTCGATTCGACCCCCCATCCTTCCCAAACTCGATCTCCACCCCCCTCTTAGAGGCTCGCTAGCCCTTCCCTACCTTCTCCCCCTCACTCCTTCCTCCAACATGTTGCCCCCACTTCCTCTGTGCCACTCACTCTACGCCCCCTCAACCACCCAACCCTAAGTTCCCCCCCCCTCCCGACTCCTTACACCCCAACACCCCCCCCCCCCTGCCGCCCACCCACCCTTTCCCTCCAATCCCCATCTATCAGCACGCCCTGCCTTATGGCTCTCACTCCACTCACTTCTCCTCTCCCCCCCCTCCCTTACCCCGTCTCTCTTCGCCTCATTCCCATTCTCCTTTTACACCCCCCCCCCCTATTTTCTCTTACTTGCCCCCGCATAGAATTTCCTTCTCAGACTTCACACTACTTCCTTTCCTACCCTCACGAGGATTCTCGCCACTACCACTTCTCCACCGCTACACCTTCTTCCCTTTTCCGCACGCGCATCCTGACGTTGACTACCAACCCCTACTCCCCATAATGGCCCCCCCACTAACCCGCCACCCACGCACCCCCGCCGTACTTGCTTCTCAATCTTCCAATCCACTTACACCTCCCACCCATCTTATCTGAGCCCCGGCACCTTTGCTGCCAGGTTTTGGGTGTTTTTGTGCACCACACCCTCTCCCGTGGGGGTGTTTTTTTGTTGTTGTTTATGTGGTGGGTTTTTTTTTTTTTTTTTTTTTTTTTTTTTGAAACTGGTTTGGTTGCCACGACTTTTCCGTTGCCCCTGTTCTGTCCCACCCTTTGATCGAATTCCATCAACAGGCATGTTCCTTCTCCTTTTTTTCATTTCCAAAGCTGGTCTTGGACCCCCCTTTGTCCCTCGCAGGAATTTTTGAAGTTCAATATTGGTTCTTGGTTTTCGACGATTTTTTCCTTTTCTTTCGGTGTTGGCCCTTGTTTTTTGATATCCTTCTTTCTTCGTACTTTGTCTCTGTGCCGTCGTCCACCGTTCCATTCCCCCCCTTATACGTTTCGACTGGCCTCCGCCTTGTTGTTCTGGGTTTGGACTTGTAATCCCTTTGCAAATTGCTAGTCAATTACTTGTGGTCTACTCACCTGACTTGCCGTTTCTCTTTGATGCCCCTACAAATGCAGCCATTAAATTGTACCCGGACTTTCTACCCCCTCTCCCAGAATGCGCCCTTCCTGTCCTTGTGTTTCCACTTTTTCCCTGAAGCTACATGCCCCTTGCCGCCCACGCGACCCGGGGCCTTTTTTCGACAAATCGCGCGTGATGATGATTTTTTTTTAATTTTGATAACACCCCCCTGTCTCGCCCCCTCGCTCTTCCCCCCTTGAACGTCCCCCGTTTTTTCCTCTTGCCTGGTTTTGTTCAACAGATAAGTGGATTACGAGCAACTTGCCCACCCGAGTGTTTTTTACCCGTATTTCGTTCATATTTCCCCTCTTAGTTTTTTTTCATGATTTTCTTCCCCCCCTTTCTTTCCCCCTGTTGTTTGTTTGAGTTTCCCCAGTGCTCGGACAGCGGACCCCCCTCTTTCCAACGCGAACATGAGTTTTTTTTTTCAAAGGTCTTTTTTCTTTTTTCTCTATTAGTCTCTTTCCAAAATCGACCCCCTGCTTTTTTCTTGTTCCGTTTTCCTCTATTTGCCGTCCTCGAGGCTTTTTTCTTCAGTTAAAGACCATCACTCCTCCTCTCTTCTCTTGCCCTCCCCCCCCCTCCCTTCGTGGTTTTCTTTTTTTCCCCGTGGGCCTTTCCTTCCTTGCTCTTTTCATGTTACCCTTTTTTTGCGCACCTTTCTGGAGCCGAGTTTTGTTCTTTTTTTGCTTCGCGTTTTGGGTAAGGATTGTCCAGGTTTCCAGATTTCCTGTTTCGGCTCCACTTTGTAGGTGCATCTTCTTTCCAAGCTCCCCCGTGACCCCTTCTTTTTGTTGATCTTCCCCCCTCCTTTGATAGTCTCACACTGATGTTTTTGCCCAAAGGTACGGTTCCTTCGCCCCATCTCAACCTCGTAACCACGGTTTTTCCCTTGGCGTTCTGTAGTACTGCTTTGCACTGGTGCGCGTTGAGCAGTTACAACTTTACGCAGTTTTTCGTCCTCCACCCAATCATCAACCAACATCCCTTCTGGATCTTCGCCGGCGTTTACAACCCCCCCTCTCTTATCCGCGTAATTGCACTTTAAGACGGCAAACTTCCCGTAGGCTTTTGTTTGCCCACCCCTGTCTTGGCCGTATCTGACCTTTTCGGGCCTACTTTTGGTTGCCCCTGTTCACTGGTACCTCCTTTTTTTTTACCAAAACCTTTTCCCCCCCCTTTTTCTTGCTTTTTGTCGGGTTTGGGACTTTTTCTTACTGTAAAAACGTCCCCCCCCCTCCGTCGATTCCCGCCCCGTATAGGTTCCAAAGTTGGCGTGTCTCCTTTTCCAGTAAACATGAGGTCTTTTCCCCATTTTTGTTCCCTCTGGACATGCACACCTGCAATTGGAACGCACATCGGCCGGGGTTTTTTTTTTTTTGTTGGGTCCTACGAATGCTCCGCTTCGATTCCCTGTTTTTTCCCCACTGGTTTTTTTCGCCGATCGAAAATTTCCACCCCACGCGATGACGCTTATTGAGAGGCGTCCAACACCCCCCGAGAATGACAGTCGGGTGAATGTTTCTTCCCTTTGTCCACCCGTGCGCTAAAGCGTGGTTTGTTTTTCTCAAATCGAACTTAAATGGCAGTTCGATCAATTATGGATGACCGTTCCTACTTCTTAGGTCAATCATTTAGGGCTTGCCCACGTCCCGATATTTTTTCCGAGGTGTTTGGCCGAGGGACCCCAGTGTTACTGGTGTCCCTCTCTAGACGTGTGGTCCCAAATTCCTCCCTGTGAGTCCCCCTTCCTCCCCATACACACAGCCTTTCCTCTTTTAGCTGAAAAAAAGCGTTGAACCCAAATACCCTTGCCCGTTGTCCTTCCTCCCATTATGTTTTTTTTTTTTAGAGGCGGGTTGCGTTTATCGATGTAGTTGAGAATTGAACCCTGCCGGCGGAAAATTCCCGCGGAATTACCCCCAATTCTCCCGCCCCAACCCATCAGATTCCACTCCTTTGGCGTTGTTTTGAGATGATATGCTGTGTTAATCCGGTTTTATTGGTTTTGGTCCAGCGGCAGGTTCAACGCCTGGCATGTCAAAAGTTTTTAGCCCCCACCAATCGTTCCGAATCACCCCTTCCATCTTCCGAGTTTGCGCCCCCTTCGGCAGGAAAAGGTTGAGTTGTTGGTTTGATTTTTTTTCTGTTTTCAACTGGTGTTGGTTTTTAGGGATTTTGAGCCGGGGGATGTTTTTTTTCTCTCCATTTCTATTGGCCCTTGTATCTTCACAACATTTCTCACTTTTCTTTTTTCCTTGCCATAGTTCGACACGGTTCCCCTCTTTTTTCACGAGGGACTTGGCCCTTTTGTTCTCACCTGGTTTAGATCGGGCTTTGTACTGTTGGTATTTGGCGTCTCAGGTCAAATCTTGATTTCGGTTTTGCTTTCCTCCCCATTCACGTCGTCTTTCCAGTCCCCCTTTGCATTTTCTTTTTGGTACGAAGCTTGTTGGATCCTTGTTCCCTTTTTGGTCCTTGGATCTTTTACCCATTTATGATCTCTAAAAATTTCATTGCCCCCCCAGGGGAGACTTCCTTTGGATTCATTAACCTTCTATGGCACGCAGTTGCTAACTCCGTCCGCGATTGTGTCGGTTTCTTTCCATTTAATCCTTTGCTGGATTGCACCATGTTTTCAGGCCTCATTTTCATGGTGACCCAACCTTCTTTACTCAACAAACCCTTCTGGAAGCTCCTCTGTTTTTCCTTTGAATAAAGAGAGTTCTGTGGAGGTTCTGATCTCTCTCTGCGTCCCCTTCCCCCAAACCTTTACCTCCAAAAAAATTCCCCATTGGTTGAAGTTTTTCCTGTAAAAATTTGTTTTTCCCGACCTTTAGTTTTCCCCCAGTGTTTCCTTCCCAAACGGTGGATTTCAGACTCGGGTCCCTGTTGGTGCACGACATCTACTTTTGTGAAGCTTTTGTAAGAGTGTACCCACTTTGGCGAGTCCGTTGGAGTTCTCCCTTCCATGCTGTTTTCGGATTCCTTCTTTTGTTTTTTCTGTCAGTTTCCCGACTGCGTAGCAAAGATTTTACAAGTCTGTGTGCCCACCAACTTTTTTCAGTAGTTCGATGGCTTGACGCCCTTTGTCCCCCATGCGACCCGGTCACCTACTGGAAGTCCCCATTTTCACCCAGCTCGTCACTGGTCTAATGTCCGGCGAATTCTTGTTCGTTATTCTTTTCCAATTCTCGATGAAATAACCAAATTGTCGGCCGGGACTTGTCTACCAAGTTTTCACTCCAGCTTCATCCTACCCTTTGGATCCCCGAAGACCGTTCCGGTACTGGTCAACAAGGACCCTCTCCCCCCAGCCTGCGGGGCCACTTCCCTTCCCCGGTGGGGTTCGGCGTTTGACGCGGATTATTTTCGATAGGCCTACTTCCCCCCTCCTCTTGGCGCTCATCGTCCTATCTTCCCCCGGCCAAATTTCTGCAGATGCGGGTCCTGGATTTGGGACCCCCCCTTTTAGCCTACGCGCAATACGGCCCGAGCGGTCCTTTGGCTGTTTTTTTTTTTTCTTTTTTTTTTTGCAGTTCTCGCTATTTTTTTCCGCCGAACTTTGACCCTCTGTGCTTGTCTTTCCTATAAAAGTCCTTTCTCAGTGTGTCTTCCCTACGTTGCTTTTTCTTTCTTTCTTGAAGACACTTTCCCCTTTTCCATCCCTTTTCTGTTCTTTTTACCAACATTCCTTAGCTTTTCACACTCGCAATTGCGTGTTCCTGTTCCTGGTGTGCGTCGGACTTTTCTGCTCGTTACCCACATCCTATTTGCTCCTTTCGGTTACTTCGGTTTGATATGCGTGCCAGTGGTTTATCTTTTGGTGAATATTCTTTCAAAATGCCGCGCATCAATCCTCACTCCCCGGGCGTTCGACACCTCTCATTGGTAGCAGGTCCGTTTGCCGGCATGCTTCGCGGTCCGTGTACCATTACACCGCACCCCTTTCTTTTTTTCTTTTTTTGGAGCCAGGCGCCTTTCTCTCTGGCTGGGCAAGTATGGGAGTCCTTTGTGTCCAGATTGTTTTTAGTCCCCTTTCCTCCAAATTTTGTTCTTGCATCCTTGACTCCAAAAGATTCCAAATTTTGCCCTTTTCCACAGGGTTTGCTTGGATTTTCGTCCCGTCCCCTCACGGAGATTTTTTTTCTTCATTGTACATGGACCGGTTTTTTCAAAAGTTCCGTCGTAGGGCCCCATTCCTGAATTTAGAACCTGCTTTTTTGTTTGGATTTTTTTTTTGAGTCAACCTGTGATGCCAAGTCCTCGTCAAGTCTGAACCCCCACGGCACACACCACCTTCCCGAGTCTTGAATTCGGGAAAACACCACTGCCACTTATCTCTCCTCCTGAGTCCTTTTTTTGACCCCCCCCCCGTTTGGTACCTTTTCACCAGCCCTTCTAGTATTTTAGGACTTTGGCTTGCCACAAGTGAGTCTTCTGCCCCCTTCGCCCCCTGTTGGGCCTTGTCAGAAGTCCACCTCCAGTATTTTTCCCCCCCCCCAACCATTTTCCCGTAGCACCCCAGTTGTCGCTGATTTTTTTTTGCGTTACCTGTTTGTAGTGATCATCTCTCTTATCCAGAAACCGCCCCCCCCCAGTTCGTCGGGCCGTAAAAAAAGTTTCTGTCCACACCGTTGTTTTTTTAGGACGTAGCCGGTCCTTCCCCTCTTGCAACCTTGGGGCAAGGCGTCACCCCCATTCCAATAGGTCCCACGCGAGGACCCCCTGTACTGTCCGATAATACCCCAGTTCTCCTGTTCCTCCTGCTTCGAGGGTTCCCCCTGTTGTCCACCTCCAGGGTTTAGACTTATTTTTTCGGTGACTTCCCCCCAACGAAGACTTTTTTCCGTTCTCCGGAAAAAAAAATGCGGTGTGAGTACCCTCTGGTTCAATTTGGTCCTGACCCCCCTCTCCCACTCTTTGGCCCCCCTTTGCGCCTCCACAACCAAACTGTCCACCTGTGTTTTTCCCCTCTTTGGCTGCAGGCTCTTTACTTTGGCAGACTTCGTTTTCCCCTTGTTCTCAAACGGTCAGGGGTTCATGATGGCCGGAAGTGTAGTTGCCAGGTTCCTGTTAGGACAGTCGCCATCCGTCCTTTTCTCCTGACCAACTTCCCGCTTTCTCCCCCCCCAGAGAACAGACCTTTCACGTGCCATCCCTGACATTCTCAACACCAACTTTCTACCTCCCCCTTTTAGCCCCAACGGAGCGGCATCTGGACCTCTTTTCTTTTGCTTCCTCTGATTTTTCTTTGCGCAGACCTGGCCTTGCTGTAAGTTTTTAAGAAACCCAACTGGACTTCCCCTGGTCAACAACCCC
>Ga0179593_1819218_pt1 | contig 11140 bp, 16 predicted proteins | sample CZODoug2_1_08_16_FD_185931 | JGI IMG/M metagenome (GOLD analysis project Ga0179593, IMG submission 185931) | Vadose zone soil fungal communities from Angelo Coast Range Reserve, California, USA - CZODoug2_1_08_16fungal (PacBio error correction) | ecosystem: Environmental > Terrestrial > Soil >... | reverse complement strand
GTACGACCTCTTGCTTTTCCCCCTCCGCCGGCCAAGTTTTCCCAAAGCCCGTGTTGATGCCGTACGCTTTTTGTTTGCCTGCAACCCCGCTCCCCCCCCTTCGGGCGCAATCGAGACTGACTAATTGAGTAATGCCACCGCGTTAAATTTTTCCCCCCTTTCTTTCTCTCCTTCTTCGCTCCGCGTTTGGGGCAACAAGATTGAGGAAGCTTTCTTTTTTTCCCGTGCTTACTTGGCCCGGCGCGGTTGGAGGAAAAGTGAATGGTGTTTCCTTTTCCTTTCTCGAATCCCAGTGGAGATTCTTTGCTTCCATGGATGTTTTTTCCTTCTTCTTCTGCTCGCTTCAATTGGCCGTCGGCGCGGACCGATGAAGTGTCTGTTCTTTCTCTTCTCTCTTCCTTCCACCCTTCTGAAAAATCAGGCGTTCTATTGCTCCTTCCAATCAAAACCCCTCTTCCCCATCGGTCGGGTTCAGCGTTCTTCCCCCCCGTCCGGCCTGGGGGAAGGGGAGTAGTATGCCGTCCTCTTTTCTCTTTTTCTCCCGTCTTTCCAGATGGGCTGGCCGTTTTCTCTTCTCTTCTTTTTTTTTGGCCCCGCCGCGCGCGTTTTCGAGGAGGCGCTTCCTTTCTTTTTTTTTTTTCCCCCCTTTTGCTGAGGTGAGCTGCTGGGGTGGCGGCTCTTCTCTCCCTCCCTCTTCTTTAGTGGCCGATTTCGTTGACGAGGCCGAAGTTCCCTTTTTTTTTTTTCTCCTCGGGCCCCCCCGCTTTTCGACGATCTTTTTTCTCTGTCGAGTAAGGAATACGGAACTCTTTTTTCCTTTTCCCTACGAACTTTGATTACGGGACAAGCGATTGTGAAATCTCACCTGCCCGAAGCATTCTTTCTTCTTTTTCTTTTTTTTCCCCCGTCCCTTCTGAAACATTGGGGACATGCGGAGCGGAATCTTCCTCTTTCTTCTTTTTTCCGAGGGCCACGTCCATGCCCGCACAGAAGCTTTGACGGCGCCGGTGATGACCCCTCTTCTTTTTTTTCCTCGAGATAATCGGGTGTTTGTTGTCTTCTTTCTTGTTCTTACGATTCCAGCAAAAAAGAGTTTAATAGGGCATGCTCTTCCTCCCTTCCTTCCCCCCCTTTCTTTCAACAAATAGCTAAGAGGTTGAGCAATCTTAGACTTCGCTCACCCCCCGTTCAGTCATCGCCTTCCTTCTTTCCACCAACTGCGGGAGTGCGGCTGGAAGCCGGCGCTACCTTCATTTGCTTCTCTCCCTTCCTTTTCTTTTTTTTTTGGTTGTTACGTGAAATTGTGGGTGAAGACGAGTTTTCCCTTTCTTTTTGATGTTGCCGACCAGGTCGTCACCGGCCGACGGTCTTCCCCTCTCTTTTCCCTCCCCCCTTTTGGCGTTTTTTTCTTCGGCACGATGTTCTTGCTTATTTTGTCTCTTTCGACGTTGGTCTTTCTTGGAATAGACACTGTGGTACGGTAGGTCTTCTTTTTCCCCCTTTCCCCTTTCTTTTCCTCTGTCTTGACATTTCGGGTAAACAGGGTTATTCTTCTTTTTTTCCTCTATCCTTGTGGCCTTCTTGTTAGGTTTGAGAGTTTCGACCAGTGCGCTCTCTTTCGCCCCTTTCTTTTTTTTTTTCTTTCCCTTCTCTCTCAGCCTGGGGTGGATAGCGCTCGTTCCCGCTCTTTTCTTTTCCTTCCGGGAAGTGTGGCGCCGTCGGGAAGGGAATCGAGAGTCTTTCCCCTCCCCCCCCTTTTTTTTTTTTTTCTTTTGAAGGAGTCAAGTGTTGGAACCCCTTCTTCGCCTCTTTTAGTTCACTTGGATTTCGCTGGGGTCCTTTCTTTTTTCGACGGGAATTAGATTAGCTTTTTTTGTCCTGTTTTTTGTAGGCGATTGCGGAACGCCCTCCTTTCTTTTTCTTTTGAATTTAAAAAGCAACCGCGCTTTCTTTTTTTTTTCTTTCCCGTTGCATTTTAAAGCTGACATGCGTTTTTCTTTCCCCTCTCCAAATGAGAGAGGAGATCCCAGTCCCTCTTTGCCCCTTTTCCCCCCTTTTCCTTTCTGCTGGAGCCGGTTGAATTTCAGGGAGTGAGTGTTCAGGGAGGCGTCGTCTTTCCCATTCCTTTTCTTTTTTTTCCTGCGACGTAGAGCGGGGAGGTATGGTGATAATAGATTCTCTCTCTTTCCCTCTATTATCACAGACGAAAAGAGCGAAGAAGAGACAGACTCTGCTCACTCCCCCTCCTTCTTCCTCCCTTCTTTCCCCCTCCCCCGCCGCCCAAGGACACAGCACTCCCTTGCTCACCCCCCTTTTTTTTTCCTCGCTTGTTTCTGATCGCATGTCCACCGCGTCTGGATCACGCCTTAGGTTTAATTTCGTGTCTTTTCCCTTAGAGGGTAGCGCCATCGCCCGGTTCCCCGTTTGCCAGCATGCGCGGGACAAGAAAATCCGCGGTGTCTTTGGCCTCTTCTTTCTCCGCCCCTCTTCATAATAGAAGAAAAAAAAAGGGACCACCCTATGACCCAGAAACAGTAAAGCTACTTCCCTTTCTATGCGGAAGGGAATACAGGAGGAAATTATCCCCATCTCCCCTCTTCTGACACTCTGTCGCAGCAGGGTTACAAAAACCCCCTTCTTTTTTTCCCCCCCCCTAAATTTAAGATAGAGAAGAGGTGATGCCCTCCTTCTCCTCCCCCGCCACAATGTAACGAAATCATTTCTTCCCTTTCTTTTCCCTCCCCCACAAAAGGCGTCATCCACCATCTTCCCCTCCCTTTCTTCCAACGCTAACCATGCCCCGTGGAGGATCGCGCGCACTTTTCTCCCCCTCCCCCCCAAGAAGGAAAACAGATCTCTTTCCTTCCTTACGAAAGAACCATGGGGACCCACAATCGTCCCTTCCCCCTCCCCCCCCTTTGCTAAACGGAAGGGAAAAGACCACTCCCCTACTTCTCCCCCCCTTCCCCTTCGCCGGCGTCGAAAAAATCGGAGTCCCCCCCCCTCCCTTCCCTTTCCCCCCCAAACGCCGAATACGAAGAGGCTGACGCCCCCCCCTCTTTTTCCTCTTTCCTCCCCTTTTTCCCCTTCTCCGGTGACGGACCTGTCTTTTCTTCCCTCTTCCCTGGCAAAACTCGGCGTCCCCCCCCACTTCCCGTTCCGCTGCGCTGACAAACGAATCCGCGCCAAATCCCTTCCCCCCTCCTCCTCCCTTCTCGGTACGCCGGCTTTCCAGCCGTCCCTCGTCCCCTCCCTCTCCTTATGCTCTGCCTGCCATGAGGCGAAGTCGAAGATTCTCCCCCCTTCTTCTTTTTTTTGCTTCCATTAGTCACGATCGGCGGCATCTCAAGGCCCTAGAACCTCCTTCCCCCCCTCCCCGTCAAGAAAAGAGAAACTCAATCACCCCCATCTTATCTCCTCTTTCTTGGAGAGAAAAAAACCAAACGCAGAGTCGGGGTCCCTCCCCCCTTTCCCTTTTCCCTTTCCCCCAAGAAATAGGAAACGCAATCGCCATCTCCCCCTTTTCCCTCTTCGCGCGCATGGGAAAAAGGTTTAGACCGCATCTGGAGCTTTTTTCCCCCCCCCCTCTTCCCCTTTTTGAACTGACACGCTCTAGAAGGAGATGCGGCATCCTCCAACCCTTCATCAAATTTCGGATACACCGAGTTTTTTTTTCCCGTATTTGACGCGACAGATCCTTCTCCCCTCTTCTTCATGCCTGGTGGAAGGAAACAGAAGCCAACCCCTCCCTTCCCCCTTCCTCCTTTCCCTACCAAGGATGGACCGCCTCTTCTATCTCTCAAAGAAAAAGCAGCGTCACACGCGCCCCCTCTTTTTTCTCTTTTTTCTCGAACTGCAGTAATCGAAAAAGATCGAATTCGTTGCACCCCCTTTCTCGAAAAAGCAAGCCCTTTTCCCCCTTCCTTTCCCCCCGTTGAATATAGGACCTCTTACGGCTACTACTCCCTTTCCCCCTTCCTTCGTACGCTCCGCTTTTCACCCCTCTCCCCCCTCCCCGTTGTCAGAGGTCGAACTAATGACGCGCCCTCGCTTCTCTTTCCTCATTCTTCGTCGCCGAAGTGAATTGACGCTATCATCATCCGCGCGTATCTTCCCTTTCCCCTTTTTTTTTCTTTCCCCCCTCTCTTTACAGAACTTTTCGCCCAAATCCTCTCTTTTGTCTGGCCACGGGCCAAACCATTCCACCGTTGCAGCAACGCGCCTTCCTTTCCTCCCCCTCCCCCTTCCCCCCCCCACCGCGTAGCGGGAGCCACGCATTCTCTTTTTTTCCCCCCCACTTTTTACTCTTCTCCCCCTTTGATGAAGTATAGCTTGAGAACTCCGCGGTAACCCTCCTTTTTTCTTTTGATTCGCTTGGTTGACAGAAAACGAAACCGAGTTACGGCCCCCCCCCTTTCCTTTTTCCCCCCCTCTTTCCCCAATATTACCGTACATCTATATTCTTTTACTTCACTACTCCGTTTTTGTTTGCTCGCTCTTTCTCTTTTTTTTTTTTCCTTCCCAGCTATGCGCACAGACGAGTTTTACAAAGCACGTGTTTCTGCCTTCCTTTTTTTTCCTTTTTCTTCTTTCAATGCGGGTTACGCGGAGGAGCAAGCGAGCAGCCTCCTTCTTTCCCACTTTATGTCATTGCCAGTGAGGACGACGATCATGCGTGGCTCCTCCCCCTCCCTCTTTGTTTCCTCTTTTGAAGTTTTTCTTAAAATTGAAAGGAGCGGTGCAGGCCACTTTCCTTTTTTTCATGCTTGTTGTCTCTTGGAGAAAAGTTTCTTTTCCTCCTTTTTCTTTTTATGTGTCTAGGTCATCGTAGAGAGAGGGATGATGCTCGCGTCCCTTCCCTTCCCCCCCCCCCTTTTTTTTTTTTTTTCTTCTTCCCGATTCCATGAGCTGTAATCGAAGACGAGGGCGAGTCCTTTCTTTCTCTTCGTTCACGCCAAACAATATGGTAGGTTCAGGTAGCGTCCCACTTCTGTTTTCTTTTCCTTCTTATTCTGCAGGAAAGAGGCGGCAGAGCTTCTAACCTTTCTCTTTTTGCCAGATGGGATTGAGTTTTTAGAGGAATCTTTCTTATTCTTTTCTTTTCTCTCCCCCCCCCCATCTAGCGTTTTAGAGGACAGGAGCGTTCGATTTCTTCCTCTTTCTTTTTCCCCCTCCATAGTTTGAGAGGGGGACGCTTCTTTTTTTTCACTTAGCGAGTTCTTTACGCGGTCAATCAGTGATCGGGGGGAACGATTTCTTTTCCTCTTCCTTCTTCCCCTTCCTGTGAGCATCCTTTCCCTTTTTCTGAATACGGAAACGATGGCGGGCAGGAACGATTATTTTTTTCCCTCCCCTTTTTCCCTTCCCCCCCTGTGTGTGATGCGAAGCATAAGGAGAGAGCTTTTCCTTCCCCCTCCCCTCCCCCCCTCTCTGCCGAAACATTTGGCCATGCAGGCGCGAATCTTCTCCTTTTCCCTCTTTTTCTGCCCGTCAAGAAAGCTGTGCCGGCGCCGTTTCTTCCCCTCGGTCCGTTGCTGACGGCTAGATCGGCGATCATTTTTTTTCTGTTTTTTTCTTTTCTTTTTTTTCGGAAGATGACAGCAACACGCGTTGAGAAGGCCGCCTACGATGGTTATACGTTTGCTATTTTTTTTTTTTTCCTTTTTCCCTCTTATTCAACACAGAGCTCTCCTCTTTTTCTTTTTTCCTTCAGGCAGAGATACGGAGAAGGCACAGCGAGGCCTCTCTGTTTTCCCCCCCTTTTTCCCTTTTTTTTCCTATGTCTGATACTCACGGCGTGCATGTATTTGGTTCTTCCTTCTCCTTTGGCTATTTGGGTGGAGTGAAATTGTGGGTGGACTCCCCTTTTTTCCCTTTTTTTTTTTTCTGGTTGAAGACAAGGTAGTCAACGGCGACTTTTCCTCTTTCCTTTTAGGCAGGAATAGAAGCGCTTCCCTCCTTCCTGCGGTGTAGGGGCTTGCTTTTTCCTCTTTCGACGCCGGGAGACGTGAGTCTTTTTTTCCTTTCCTCTCCCTTTCTTTCCCAGCGAAGGTTAAGCAAGCGAGCTTTATGTTATTTCAGCCAATAAATTTCTTTTTTCGGGTTAGTAGGGGTGAAGAGGCCATCTCTATGTAGTCTTCTCTTCTTTTTTATCTTCTCTGAACCAGTAGCGCGATGCGCAAACGGTCATGTTAGAGTTGTCCCTCTTTTCTCTTCTTCCCCCTTTTTGTGAAGAAGGGGGTGGTAGCTTCTCTTCTTTCCCGATGATTTTAGGGAAGGGTGGCGCGTCGGTTCTTCTCCTCTCTTCTTCCTTTGTGCGTGTTTGGGAGAGACGAAGCGACGGCGTCACCTGTTTTTTCTCCTGTTCCCTTTGATTTCGCTGGGGACTAATTTCAGGGAGGACCTGCCAGCCTCTCGCTTTCCCTTTCCTTTTCTTTTTTTTTTTTTCTTCTGGTGGGGGGGCTTTGTCCTGTTTTTTCTTCCCCCGCTTCCCCCCTTCCTCCCCCGCCTCGCGAATTTCAAAATACCACCGAGGATTTTCTTTTTCCTCTCTTTTCCCCTTTTTCCCACGATATAAGTTATAGAAAATCCCGATACTTAAAACTCTCTCTTTTGTCCTTGGCTCTCAGCAACAATAGAGAACGACGGTCATCAGTTTCCTTCCCTCTCTTTTCCTTTGAGGCCTTGCAGGGAACAGATAGTGCTTTCGCCTTCTTCCTATCAGAGGCGGGCGGCGGCGTAGCTCCTTTTCTTTTTTTTTTTTATGCGTGATCACTCTTTCTTCTCTTTCTTCCCCTCTCTTCCGATAACCCAAAGAAAGAAACGCGCTCTCCTCCTCCCTTCCTCCCACACTCCTGCCGGACGCCCTGATCTGGCGCACTCAACTCCCTGCCCCCCTTTTTCCCCCCCCCCTGCTCATGAAGAAATGTGAGCGTCTTCCGCTTTTTTCTTCTTCCCTTTCCGCGCCGGCTCTCCGGTGTAATTAGGGGATGTATATAACTTATATTCTTTTCTCCATTTCCCCTACCTTTCTTCCCCTTTGTTACCTAAAATCCTCGGTGGATTGGAATTCTCCTTCCTCCATCGCCGACAAAAAAAAAACAAGGACAACCCCCTCCTTCCCCTTCCCCCTTTCCTAGTTCGGAAATGATCACAGCGAAATCACATTTCCCTCCTTTTTTTCCCCCCCATTGACGCCCGTAAGTTCGTCTTCCCAAACCTTTTCCCTCCTTTTCTTTCTCCTGGCGTCACATTTAAACGAAATATCTGCCTCTTCCCTTCCCCTCCTCTGTCCGGCGCGAGAAACACACGGCGTCTACACCACTTCTTCTTTCCTCCCTTCTCCTCTGACCCGTGGCGAATGACGCTCTTTTTTCCCCCCCCCCCCTTTTCGAAACCTCTTCCCCTTTTCCCCCCCCCCCAGCCAATGGGGAAAAGAAATCTTTCACGACCCCCCTTTCCATAACTAGATAACACGTATCGCTTGCTTCCCCTTCCTTCCCCCTTCCCCCCTTCTTCCAAGTAAAAGGACCCCCTTTCTTCCTTACTTCCGCCCCGCCCTCCTTTCCCCCCCTTGACTGCGGGGAGGGAAGCCGCCTTCGCTTCTTTTTCGGCGGAGGAAAATGAGATTTTCCCCCTTTCCCCGACCAGTAATCGACGACCGGGACCAATCTTCTTTCCCTCCCATGCCCAACAAAGCGTTCGCGTCTTTCCCCCTGCCCTTCCTTTCTTTTTCCAAGTGAAGGAGAGCCGGCTCCAGCCCTGCCCTTTTTTCCCCTTTTTCTCCGATGCTCTGCCTGACATGAGAGATCCTCCTCTTTTTCCCCCCTTTTTCCCAAAATTTCCAAAAAAGAGATAAAAAATAGGAGGTTCCCTCTCCCCCGGCTGTTGCTTGAATCTTACGAAACCCACTTTCCCGGAAAACGAGAAACTACATCAACCCTCTCTAAAGTCCGCACGCGACGAGGTGTATCCCCCCCTCTCTCCCCCCCTTTTGAGCATTTAGTGCAGGGAATGGAATTTGGCCCTCTTGCCATCCCTCCTTCCCACCCCTCAGGAAGATTAGAGAGAATGGCCACCTTTTTTCCTCTTTTTTTTCCCTTTCTAGTCGGAGGGGATGAGGAATTCTCCAACTTTTCTCTTTTTTTCCTGTCCGGCCAAAAGTAGGTAAAAAGATCCCCCCCCTTCCCCTCCACTGTTTAAGTATTACTGACGCGACAGATCTCTCCCCTTCCCCTTTTCTTCACAGGAAGGATGGTCGACGGCCCCTAATCCCCCCCCCCCTCTCCCCTTGGGGGGGTGGGATTCCCCACGCTAACCTCTTCTTCTGAAGTATCATCTCCGCAGAAAGACAAAGCATCTTCCCCCCTTCCTTTTTTTTTTGACCAGAAAGGAATAGATGCCGACCTCTCCCTTCTTCTTTTTGCACCCCCTGCTTCAAAGAAGGCTAGCCAGCTTCCTCGACCCCCCCCTCCCTTTCCCTTTTCCAGTAGTAAAGAAAGGGCAGCCGTTTCTCCTTCCCTTCCTTCCCATGCTTAATGATAAAGATGTAAAAAATCGTGTACGCTACGCTGACCCCGACCTCTTTTTCTTTTTCCTTTCTCCGTTGTAGAAATAATGCGAGCCTCTTGCTTTCTCTTTCCCCTTTCCACCTCATCCTTAGAGACGAAGTGCATTGCCGCATCATCATCCCTCCTCTCTCCCCTTCTTTTCTCTTCTTCTCTCCAACCGAATTCGGCTACGAAATTTTTCTCACAATCCTCCCCCCCCCCCATTCACGTGAATGAAAAGCGCGGGCAAGTTACTCCCTTCCCCCCCCCCCCCCCTCTTTTTTGCCCCCAAACGCGTCGAGGAGAAACGCATTTTTTCTCTCCCTTGTCAATGACCTGAAGTTTGACCAACTTACGCTTTTTCCCCTCCCCTCCTTCCTCATGTCCGATAAAGCGCCAGTGGTTGATCGATTGGGTCACCCCTCCCCTCCTGTCTTTTGTCAAACTTGGCGTCGGTGCGCATCTAGCCGAGCCATTTCTCCCTTCTCTAGTACACTATATCCTTGCTCTAGCTGTACTCGATTGCATCTGCAACTGGCGAAATTGCTCGCGGATGCTCCCCTCCCTCTTCTTTTTTTTTCCCCCCGCGCAAACACGGCGCGGGATGCTTTCATGGGTGTTCCTTTTGCCCTCATTGCGTAATGCCACCGCGTAAATGGTCAACCGCTCATTCCTTTTTTTTTCCCGATGCGTTTGGGCAACAAAGCTTGAGTCAGGCTTTCCCTTCCCCTCGCGGGTTGCAGGACAACGGGAATGGTGTGCCCTTTTCCCTCTTCCTTTCTTTTTTGCTTATTTGATTAAAGGATGATGGTGAGAATTTGAGGATTCCTCTTCTTCTTCCTCCCCTTCTTCGACGACGATGAAGTGTCGTCTTCGAGTCCCTTTCTTTTCCCCCTTTTCCCCTTCCACCCAAATAAGGTAGTCAGAGTGAATCCCCTCCCTTTTTCCCCGTATGGTTACATCGTGATACAGTAAGAATGTGGGCATGTCTCTATTCCTTCCTTTTTCCTGACTCCGATTTTTAGGTGAAAGTATTGAAGATGGGCTTTCGTTTTTCTCTTCTCTTTTTGGTCCACGAATGCGAGCGGTTTTCGAGGAAGGCGCGTTCTCTTTCTTCCTCCTCTTTTCCCCTTTTCCCCGATTCCGGATTGCGGCGGGGACTCTTCCCTTCATCTCTTTTTTTTTCTTTTTTCACGATTTCCGGGACGAGGACGAGTTCTTTGGCTTTTTCCCTTCCTTTCTCGCCTTAGAAGATATGAGAGGTAAGGAAACTTCTGTCCGGTCCACCGATTTTACATCGGTTTCTCCGCCCTTTTTTTTTTTTTCAATTGTGGCAGATGCCGCAGCCTCCTTCCCCTTCTTCTATAAGGATTCGGAAGCTTCATCTTCTTCCCTCCCCTTCTCTTTTATTCATGATTGTGGATGGCTCTTTCTTGCAAGAGGGCCAAGTACCTGACCGCACATCCCTCTTTGCCTTCCCTTCCACGTTGTTTTCTAAAACTCGTCGAGGGCTGACTGTTCTCTCTTTCTTTTCGTTGTAGGGAAGGTTGAGGGTGATGGGGCGACGTGATTCGTAAATTCCCTCCCCCTCTCTTCCTCTTTTTCTTGTTATATAGTTTGCTAATTTTTTGAAAAATGCCACCGGTGATGACTTACTCCCCTTTTCCTTCATAGCATCGGAAAGGGCACAGCGAGGAATCGATGTGCAACCCACTTCTTTCCTTTTTTCCCCCCCTCGTTCATGTATTGGCGAGGATGTAGTTTGCAGCGCTAGCGCTTTCGGCCCCTCTTTTTCCCTTTCGTCCCGAGGAAGGATTCGGTGGGATTTTCCTCCCCTTTTTCCTCCCTTTCCTGTTAGTTCGGATAGAAGAGCGGAGCCAGCGGCTTCTTCTCCTTCTTGTGCGGGGGAGGGAGTGGAGGTGGAATACGAGTTCTTATTCCTTCTCCTTCCTTCTTGAGGGAGGTGACTGAAGTTCCGTCAGCGCTCCCTCCCCCTTTTTCTTTGCACGCTTTCGGGGCCACAGGGTTCTTAGTAGGGGTTGCCGATTCCCTCTCTCTTTTTTTTTTTTCGCGCTTCGAACAGTGCGCGAGATTCGCCCTGGTCCTTTCTTTTTTCTCCGTCTCTCCCTATGTTGTCAGACGCCGGGGTGGCATAGAGCGGTTCTATGCTTTTTCTTTTTCCCCCCCTCCCGTATCGAAGGGAATCGAGGAAGGCGGGCCCTCCCCTTTTTTTATAGGACGAAGATGAAGGCGTAAATGTGTGGAACCCCTTCTTCCCGCCTCTTCCTTTTTCCATCATTTAGGGGGGGCAATGACAGGCTCTCTCTTTTTTATTTCCTGTGTCGGTCATTTAGGCGGCGTTTTGTTTTTTTTTTTCCCCCTTCCTCCCTTTCTCATCCGAGAAATGAAAATCCCCCTCTCTTGCTTCCCTGCATTTTACAGCTGCCAAATGTCGGCGTCTCCCCTCCCCCCCCCCCGCGTGCGGGCGAATAACAGAAGCGGTTTTGCCCCTTCTTCCCTCCTCCGGTCTGAGGGGAACAGGTTTTGACTTCAGGGAGGTGCTTTTTTCATTTTGAGTGTGGGATGGGTCG
>Ga0179593_1660380_pt1 | contig 11140 bp, 11 predicted proteins | sample CZODoug2_1_08_16_FD_185931 | JGI IMG/M metagenome (GOLD analysis project Ga0179593, IMG submission 185931) | Vadose zone soil fungal communities from Angelo Coast Range Reserve, California, USA - CZODoug2_1_08_16fungal (PacBio error correction) | ecosystem: Environmental > Terrestrial > Soil >... | reverse complement strand
ACGTCGATAATTTGGCTTCCGCCTTTTGCTCGCTGCGTTTTTTTCCTTCCTTTCCTTCCCCGTACTGATCCCCGACCGGATTTTCCCCCTGTCAAAGCCCTCAATAATCTTGCTGAAGGAAATTACCGGTCCCTGCGTCTTCCTTCCCTTCGCCTCGAACTTCTTCTTTTTTTTCCCCCTGGTTCTTATAGGTAGCTTCACCCACTCTTTTCTCTTCGAAGCCCCTTCTTTATTTGCGTGCGACCCCCTTTTATTCGATCGCTTCGCGACTCCCTTCGTAAAATTGCCTGGCGAGCCCCCCCTATTTCTGATCTCCGGAGTAGGATCTTCGAAACCCCGAGTTTCCCCAGTCTCCAATCTTTCGTGAACAGCCCTCTCCCGGACGCGGAACGGCCTTTTTCTCCCTATCGAGCTTTCCCTTTTTCGGCAAATTCCCCTCTTACCTTTCTCCCCTCCTGGCGCAATGCGTTTCTTGAAGTAGCCTTTTTGGCGTAGGCCCCTTCACCTTAAGCGAAGAACTTTTCCGTTCCCTACTAGCTTCGCGTACTCCTCTAAGGACCGGTCGGAATGCAGGAAGGCCCTCCTGCCAGGGAATGTTAAAAATTAGTCATCTATAGAGGCCCTTCGACCCTTCCCCCGCCCTTTTGCACTTGAGCCCGACCGGCAAAGAAAATCTTTTCTTTCCTCTCACTCGGCACTCTCTCCCCTCCCGTTAGAGGGGGACCCACGCTTCCCCGAAATTTTTCCTTTCACGTCTTCCTTCCCGCCTTTTTCGTTTTTTTACGAAGGAAAGCCGCACGGTGCCGAGGCGGGTATGTCCGCGTCCCCTCCCAGAGACGAAGATGTCTTGCCTTTCTCCCCTTATTTTTTCCTAGCCAACTCGAAAAGGTCCTCTTTCTGTTGCCCCCCTCATAGTATTCTCCATTTTCCTCCACAGCACTTTTTTTCATTGGCGCATAGCGACGGGATCCCATCGCTCGTCTGCCCACGCGATGATGTTATTTCCCCTTCTTGCGCCGGGCTACTTCCTTTCCTCAATTCACTGCCCACTTTCTCTCCTTTTTGCGTCGCCTTTGCCTTGTAAGTCCCCGATCTTTGCTCCCCTGCGGATTTTCGATGGCGAAATCCGTGAGTCCCTGCCAAAACCTAGTTGGTGATACCAATAGAAGTCCTTCGGGCCCCCCTTTGCCGAAGCTTCCTACCAGATCAATCCTCCCCCCCAATCGGCTTATACATAGTCCTCTTTCCGGCGTCGCCAACTCCACGAACGGCGGTACTTTTCCCCCCCCCAAACAGCCCTCTTTGATTTCCCCCGCCCTTCCTTTTTGTCGTGACTTTCCTCCCGCCGGAACCATCCCGTGAATATGAGGATTTCTCTCCCTTTGACGCAACCGTTTCAGACAGTTTTTGCTTCCCCCGCCTTTTCTCACCTTTACTTTCGGGTCATTTTCTCCCCCCAACACCGTCGCGGCCGCCCTCCGGAAAGGACGCCCTCGTGGCCCATCACGAAACACCAACTTTTTGGTGTTCCCCCGTTATACCCCCTCCCTATTGCTTCTCCCTCCCCCCTTCTTCGATCGGCTGGTGTTCTTCCAAGACAGAGGATGCGGTCTTCCTTGCACTCTTTTTCCGGATGATGTTATCCTCTCTGATTTCTTTAATGATCGTTTTGAAACCAGGTTTTTTTTCCCTATATCCTTCTTTTCTTTTCACGGTCAATTATACCAGTCACCCCCCAGTGAACTTTTTTTCCCCCCCCTGTTTCCCCCCTCCTCGTTGCGCATGTCTGTCCAAGATAACGAGGCCTTCCCCCTATACTATCACCCTATGACTGAACTTAGGGTCTCATTTTCTCCCCAGTTTGTCCAGTGATGGGCGCCCCTAAGAACCCATACCCGACAAGTGGTCCTAAGTAGGTCATCGCCTTTTCTACCCTGCCACCTTTTTGCTTTCACTTTGGCTTAGACCCGTCTCCAAGTCCTTGGATAAATTCACTCCCCCGCAAATATCTTCCTCTGCCCGGACTTGTTCCCTTTCATTGTGAACGAAGTCTCACGTACGAGAGCTGTTCCCCTAGCAGAATATTCCCCTTTGGATATAAAGGATCTCCGGACTTCTGTGATCTTTCTCCCCTCTCTTGCGCTCTGCCCCCCATCCCCCGTGAGATTTTCGCCTTATTAGACCAGCATTCAGGTGTTTAATACTTTTCAGCCCTCCCCCCTCCCTGCAGAGAAATGGACTTCTGACCCTTGTCCCTTTATGCGAGATATTCGTCCGGTGAGAAATCGCCGACGGCGCACGCTTTTGCCTTTCTTCTTCCTCAAAAGTTACTTCTTCTTCCCCTCTTTGCGTTATCTTCTTCCTCGCATCAACTGCACATTCGCGCAGTCTTCAGCAAGACAAGACGCGCTGGCCCCATCGCAGCGTTTCACTGAAGAACGATCTCTGTTTTTTTTAATTTGAACACTCCCCGAGACCGCACTGGGCAATGGCCCCGTCCATATCTAGTCTTTTTAATCAGCCTTCGTTTTGTGTTTTGCCTTACTGTCGTCTCCCTTGACCATTTTGCTTTCATCTGGCGGTTCCATGAGCCGTTCAAGCAAGCTTTTTTCTCCCCTTTCCACCCGCACCCCCCTTTTTTTGCCGCAGAGGAGGAGATTAAAACTCCTTTATTTCCCTCCCAGAAGATCCAACGGCAATCTTACCTTCTTCAGGATGTATGGTTAATAGATTTTCCCCCTCCCCGTTTAGAGTTTTCTGCCAGTTTTTCCCCGGGACTTTTCCCTTCTCTTATCGACCATGCTACTTTTTGGCAGCACTGATCAGGCAGGGGGATTATTCTCGATTTCGGGATTTTTTCCAAAAAAACTGATGGAGGGTCCCGTAAGTTTTCCTATCCCAAGGTCCCCCATTTTTAGGCTCTCGGTGATGATTATAATCACCCTCCAACCTTTCCCCTTTCAGATCACGGCCGAAGAAAAAGAAATTGAATCTATTTTAGCCCTCGAGGCTCCCGGAAACCGATTCGGCAAGACGGCGCCAAAAGTTTTTAGTCCTTATTCCATCTTTTCTTATTGGCCCCTCAGTTCCAGTATAAATTGCAGGAGAAGTTTCGAACTCCGTTGAAGAACCCCCCTTACTTTCACGGAATCCCGGCCCCTTTGTCATCTATCGGACCCTTTCTCTGATATTTTGGATCTTCCACTCGCCATCCCTTCCCCGTCATGTCCAAAACCTCCTTTACCCCCCCCTAAACAAACTATTTGTTTTGGCTTTTTTTCGGGTACTTCGGCCCGCCGCATATCCTTTTTTGAAAGCCTGAGCAAATTGTTCCAACTTGAACTTGTTTTTGAGAATTTTACCCCCTACGCTTGGCAGAATATCCCACCCCCAAACCTGGTTCTAACACCCCCTTCTTCTGATCACCTCCCCACCCACCGACGACCCCTATCGCCTGAGATTTTCCCCTCCTAATCTTCCGTCTTTTCCTCCCCCAGCGCGATCGCTCAGGAATCCTGATAGATTCCAGTTTTTTTCTCCGGGTGACGTACAACCCTAAGCAATGTTTTTTTTAATGATCTCTTGGGCGGTCCGATTTCGGTTCCAGCGCACGCATTTCGGTGGTCCTTGGCCTGGAACTTTGTCCTCCCTCGGCCTCTCTTTCCCAAAAACTCTTATCTTGCCTCCAATCCTTTTTCGAATATTACCAATGTTTTCGGGTCTTGCCCAGGAACCTTAACACAAGAGCCGCTTTTTTGTGGTTAATCGTCCCCTTCTTTTGGTTTTTTTTTTCCCTTTGTTCTTGAAGATTTGGCGACCTCTTGGTCTAGTCCGCGAGTGAATAGCGAGTATCCCCCACGTCGGTTACGGCACTTTCTCCCAAGGGTTACGCCCCTTTATTCGATTGGATAAAACCTCGTTGTTTGGCCTTTTTTTTTTTTTCATCGCCCCATTTCTCCAATAAAATCGATCGGGGACTTTCCCTCCCCACTTCCCTCCCCCGTTTACGCCTATGGTCGCCGCCTTTTTAGAAACTTGAATGGGATCTTTCTTCACCATGATGATGAGGAACGCAACTAGCCTCCTGACCCCCGTGGGCAAATGTCGAGACGATGCACTGCGATCGTCTCCACTCGCCTCACGCAGCCCCCCCTAAAATTGCTGTATTGTTACGCTGGAATTTACTCCCCTCTCTCACAGAACTGGACTCGAAAGTTGTCCTTCTATAGGAAAGATTACGGGCGTTCAAGCAACATGGGAGCAGAGTGAGGCAGTCATCTATACCATTCCCCGCGGAGGGTCCTTCTCCCCTAAAAAGGCAGGCAACGCCTTCCCCCCTCAGGCATTCCTATTGATTTGCAGGTTTTCTTCCCCCCCCCGTTTCCTCGTTATTTATTTCAAGATTCCATTGAGGGTCGGGATCAAAGTGCTCCGGTCATTCTTAGCTACTTTTTCTTTTTTCGATGAGCCCTTTCCCCCGGGCCCCGGCTGTGAATGTTTCCCCGTTCCCATGGATGACGCTTCCTTTTTTTCTATGGCCACAACTTTCCCCCTTAACGAATGATAGGACAGTCTCCCCACTCCTCTACTTTTTCATGCTGACGCTCACTCCTGCCAGAAAGTTTTTTCCTTTTAGATCACGCCCTGGGAATGGGCCTAATCCTTTTCGCTCTCTTTTCTCCCCCGGTAGTGCAGCGGCCTTTCCTGTTAAGAAACAAGTCCTCTTTCATAGACCTCTCTTTCCTCTTTTCTCGTCGGGTCCAATTGACTCGCCCTTCCCCCTTTTTCCCTCAAGGAATTTTTACTCCTGGTTAGTAGCGGCCGCTCGCTCCTTATTGCGTCCTTCCCTGGCAGGCGTCTTTTATGCTTTTCCCCGTCTTCTTTTTTGACTTTCCGACGCCCCTCGTCAGATACGGCGAGTTCCCTTTGCTTAGCATTTTTTCTCAGGGATTTCTTCAAGGAAGCTAGAGTCCCAGGCTCTTGATTTCTCCGTTCGGGGTCCTTTTTTTTAGGCCTCTCTCCGCTCCTCTCTCCGCGCGCAAGGAGATCCAACTACTTCTTCTCTTTCATTAATGTTGTTGGATTCTTTGGTACGGACCTTTTCGCCCCGGTAGGGAAGTTTCTTCCTCTCTTGAAACGAACTGATCCCCCCCCCCTTTTCCTCCGACAGAGCAAAAAAAGGTTCCTAACGCGAGTGCTGAAGAAATCTTTCCCCCCTTCCCTGGACCGGGTTTTTTCACCTGCGTCCGTAGCTGAGCGAAAACTTCTTCCTAGTCGTCCTCCCCTGGACAACCAAAAGAAACACCAAACCGGCATTTCCCGGTCAGTAACCCTTTCTATTTAGCCTTTCCTTCTGTCTGGAGCGCCCCCCCCATTATCGATCGCTCCTTTTCACCCTTGTAAAATGCCTACCCCTCCTTTTATTGCTTTTATTATACTGAGACGCCTTACGACGGGTCCTTCTTCCCTTTAGTGTTCGGTTGACTTTCCCGCCCCGGCCCACGCCGTTCGCCACGATATTCCCGAGACGTCTGCCCTTTTTTCCCTAAGTGCCGCGGCGTCCTCCAACATTGAGGTCTCTCTTTACCCGCATGTCCTTTTTTCCCTTCCTGTTTTTTTGTTAGGAACCTAGTCGAGAGAAGTCTTCCAGTTTTCCCCCCCCCCCTCTTCCCGGAGTCCTTCAGACTGAAAAGGGTTTTTTACTCTGCCTTTCCCCTCCTCTGTCTTTCACCCTGTTACAAATCCGAGATCCTTCACGCTCGATCGTCAAAACCGTACAGGAAGATGAACTGAGGCCCGAACTTCTTCCCCTCCGTCCCTTCCGGCAACCTCCGCCGAAATTTCCTCTTTTTCTTTGACCACCTAAACGAACGGTTTTAGAAGTCCCCTTTTTTTTCTCGTCTACCCTTCTCCCGCGGTGCCGATCTGGCGTGTTTACACCGGCCGCACCACGACAAGGAGAAGGAGGATCACTTACAGTGACCCTTTTTTTCTTATGTCCCACATTAGTCCCCTCAGAAAATTACCAGCCCACGTTTCTGTGACCAATAATCAGAGTCACACGTAACTTCCCAATCCCTCCCCTTTAGCCGCGCGCATAGGATCCCTCTAGCATAGAAATGGCCACTCTCCTGTCTTTTCAGAGCCCGCCTAAGGGATAAAATTCACCGTCTAGTATGAAGGCCACTTTTCTCAAAATTCTAAATCACGATGATCTCCTGGAGCTCAGCAAAGGTGAGTTCGAATTTTTTTAAGTCCTTTTTAGATTTTTAAAGAATAAGTGATTACCTGACCAAAAAAATTGCATAGGGGGTGGCCATCTAATCACCTTAATTTTCCAATTGGTGACCTCCGTTTGACACCTTCCTTCCCGAAAGATCCCCTTTTTCACATATTTTCAATCGTACTACTAGATACTCCCTTCGTCGCCCCCTCTTCAAAACATCGTAACACCCCCCCACCCCCCCTTTCTTAACTCCCTTTTTCTTGTTTCGCTTTTTTTTTTTTCACCCCCGCCGGGAAGACGGTTGGGGACTATTCCGTCTCTGCTTTTAGGACCAATTTTCCCTTCCGAAGTTTTTGCGCTGACTTCCCGATTCTTTTTCATCTTCCTTTGGCTTTCAAACCGTCTTGAAAGTCGGAAATTCCGTGCATCGTGGCCTCCCCAGCCAGACCCCAGTCGTAGGGGGGTCGTCATTTGCTGGCTCCCCATTTTTTTCCTTCTCCTTGAGATCTCGCTCTTTTTTCTTAGAGAGACCCTGATGTGGTATGACATCCTCCCTGATGTTTTCCTGCTGAGCTTCGCTTGTTTTCTTTTTCTTCCGCCTGACATTCATGGATGCTCGGGTCATGAGGAGTCCCCCCCCACAGAGTTTTTTAGTTGTTTCTTAAATTATCCCCCCCCTCGCACACAGTCGTTGGCTTCACCGTGATACTCCCTTGAGCTTATTCCCCCCGTCTTCTTTCCTATCATTCCAGTCCATAGACAAATATTTTTTTTTCTGGAAAATTTTCCTTCCCCTTTCGTTGTGACCCCCTCCAAAATATAAGCCCCTCCTTTGCTACCCTCTCTTCCTGGTGAGACCGTCCCCCTTTCTCGGATTCTCCCCCCTTTTTGTAAAATCATTGAGAAGACCGCCGTAAAGAAACTTTCCCCCCCTCCCTATTGAGTTAGGTTTAGAATTACTTTTAGACTTTTCCGCTGATTCCGAGACGTCCTTCTTTTTGGTGCTTCTCCGTCTTCGAATGACGATATTGTGAGGTTCTTACGCCCGCCCGCAGAGAATGATCTTCCTTTCTCATTCTTTATCTTAAGGTGGTTATAGGTGCCCCCCGTCTAGGCCATGCTCCATCGCACTTTCATTCGCAATTGTAGACTCACACTCGGTGCACAGGAGAAGGTTTTCCCAGCGCCCTTTCCTCCTCCCCCTTTAGAAGGTTTTTTGTCCTCTATGACATGAATTCAACCGGCCCTCCATGCCCTTTTTTTTTTTCTAAGAGGTCTTCTCCAAATTCCTTAATTGATTCCGGGGCCCTCCCCTCCTCTTTTTTTTGGTTGGAACTGACTCATTGGTAACGGCTGACGGGTGTAGAACAAAGAAAGCATTCTTTCTTCCTCAAAATCTCACAAAGTAAGCGCCATCTGTTTTTCCCTCTTTTTTGTTGAGTCTCTTTTTTTTTTCTCTCCTATGGCCATTTTTGAGTCTTTGGAGGAGGTGTTCCCCCTCCCCTGCCGTTACAAGAACGAGCATTCTCCCTTCAACACCACGCACACCCTTTGTTCTTCTAATCCCCCCCATGCCCGAAGATAAATTCTTCCTCTGCCCCGGAATTAAGGTCTTCTATGATGCATGTTCATCGTCTTCCCCCCCCCCCTCCCGTCTTCGGGCAGATGGGCAAGACTCCTTTTGACAAGTCCTTGACAATGAGAATCTGTCCTTTACGCTGGCAGTTTCCCACAAGGGGCGATGGAGATATTTCCCCCTTTTCAGCACCTTTAAACCTGGCCAGGTCCTCCGCAATCTCACGTGGTCCATTTGCCAGGCTCTCCGGGAGTGTCTCGCACAGTGGCACAGAAGAGCGGGCATCCCCACACCTTCCCTTGAGTCTAAAGACCACCCCTGAATCCGCGGCGACGTACTCAGCTCTGAATTCTCCCACCTCAGTATAATATCTTCAGACGAATTGGCCCTCCAATGATGGGAACGGTTTCTAAGACGCCCCTTCCGGTATCACGGTGTTTTTTTGACTCCCCCTTCGTTGATATTTTGTCTCTTCTTACCAATCCTAACTGATTTCCCCACGACCGGAATGAACCTTTTTCCCAGCCTCCCCGAAAAGATTGTCTTTCCACCCCTCCCCCTGGTTCCGTATCTGGACTTCCCATATCTTTTTTCCTCCCTTTCCCCTTTTCGGTATCACGGCTCCCCTCCCGTGTTGCGTCTGGGACATCTTACCGCGACGATGCAGTTCCCCTTCCCTCCAGTAAAACCTCCCACGCCGGTTCTTTTCCCAAAGAACCATCCGCGCACCTCCATCCCAGAATCATACTCTAGATTTGCAGCCCTCTGAACCTTCCCTCCTAAGAGGTTCTATGATATCGGATTATCCCGACGTAAAACCCTTCCATTTTGAACCTGGTCTCCTGCCACCGATTGTTCTCTTCCTCTCTTGTGGCCCGCGGAGGTACCGGGATACTTTGCGAATTCGCAGTCCTTCCCTTCTCCCGTCATCTTTCCCCCAAAATCCTTCCAAACTTTGCTGCCCTGAACCTAGCGAAACCCAAGTGATTCGGAGCAGTTGCGGTCTCTTCTCTTCTTTTTTGTGTACCTTTCGTGTAAGAAGGCCCGGTCGATTACATGTATCCTTGATTTACTCCATTCTCTTTTCGTTCCCTTCCGGACTCACTGGATTTCACCCCCTTTCCGAAAGAAGTTCTTTGGATCACCAACGCTTCCCTTTTTCTTAGCTCACTCCTTCTCGCTCTCTCTGGGGGGAACCCCGCAATTCACATCCGACGCCCCCCCTTGTTTCGCCCTTTTTCCGCGGAGTGAGACCAATGGGACGGCAAATTGCTCCACTCGCTGAAGGACGGGTGGATTTTTTCCAATTCTCCCCCATATCCCCTAATCATAGCAAACTTCACTCTTCTCGGATCGTCTCCAGCTCCTTCTTGAACAACCGAAAACTTTTTCTTGGTACGATGGAAATTTTTCTTTTCATCGCTTGTCGCTGGGAAATTTAGAGTTTTTTTGCCGACTCCTCGTTACCTCATGAAAGTAGTAGGAGATTTCTGTTTTTTGCCACGCACTGGAAGAGGACCTTGTCCTCCTGAAAAAGGCCCCTTTTCCCTCCAGGTTTTAATGTGGTAGTCCCCCGAACGGTTTTTCTTCCCGGTTGACGATTCCTTTATATTTCACGACGGTGAACTTTTTCTTTTTTATTACAGTGACTTGGCGGTAGACTTTACCTGACTCCCTAGAGCGTTCTCTGCTTCCTTGGACATCATTCCCTCAGCGGCTTCATTCCTGCATTCTTTTCTTCTTTTTCTGCCTGGGTCTCCTCTCTTTACTCGGGCACAATGCCCACCTTCCCCGACTTATTTATCCTCCTTCCCGTCATATGCCGAGCATTGCCCCTAAGTGAGACGCGTCGCGACGTTCTCCCGAGCGGAATGTCTTCCCTGCGATCCACAGTTGCCAGCGGCTGTGATGCTGTTAAAGCCCGAATCTTACCCTACTCCCCGCGATTATGGGAACCCCGCCCCGCTCCCCACTTTAGAAAATCGAGTGTCGCGAAAGGCATTTCCGCCTTTCTCGCCGGAAGCACCGAGAGACCTATTCCCTCATCAGGGCGTCTGTCGGCAGTTTTTTGGAAGGAACCCCTCTGTCAGCAGTGGCGCCAGATCCCTTGTCGAGGTGCTTAAGAACTTCCGGTCCGAAGGGACCTTCTTCTCTTTATTGAAGGGCCTGGCCCCACTCTCCAGCACCAGATCCAACTTCCGGAGGTCGCATCCGGTCGGCTTTTTTCATCTCGTCACGGAATGACTAGAAGCCCCTTTCCTGCGAGCAGTATTACGGCGATCCCCTTTTTTCCTCTTCTCTCTCTCTTTTCCTCCCTTTTTTCTCTTCCGTAGAACGAAATTTGGATCGCATATTTCGATGGTCTTCCCTTCCTTGAATCTCTTCCTCCAACCGGGATCGACCTGTCAAAGCCCTTCAATAACCCCTTTAAGTACACTTTCCAGGGGCCTGGCTTCCCCTTCCCCCCGTAGCTCTATAACCCAACTTGTCTGACAAGTCCTTTTTCTTCAGCCTGGAAGCCGTTATGACGGGCGTCTGCACTCCCCTCGATCGCTTCAGAGAAGAACCCCTCCCCTTTCCCCCCCTTTCGCCGATTTTTTCCGGTTAACCCTTCGCTTCATTACTCCGCGGTTCCCTCGAGAAAGATTTTTGTGAAAAGACGCCCCGCCAGCTGGCACGCCAGATTTCTCGCCTTCCCTTCTGACGTCGGCCCGGCGCCGACTCCATTCGAACGCAGCATGCCCTTTCTCGTTCCCTTACGAAAATCGCCGTCTTTGCACGTCTCCAGGTGCATGTTGCCCTTCCCTTAGCAGCTCCTTCCTGAAGGACCTTTCTAAGCCGGGACGTTAAGGTCTTCCCAGCTCCGTAGGCAAATGCCGTTATTTGCGAAATGCACGCAGTATCTTTTAGCCCGAAAATGCCCCCATATAATAGGCACTTTTTTTTCCGCTGGGTCGACCCCCCCAAAGCAAAGCCCAATGGCTCTCCTTGGTCGAAGGCGTGAAGCCTTTTTTCTATACGCATGCCCGCCGCCCTCTTGGACTCCTTCCTCCGATTTCCAGGTTCTTCCTTCAAAAGTGGGTTTTGGGGGGTTTTTTGGGGGTTTTTTGGGTTTTTTCCCCTACACATTTCCCCGCAGGGGGCACTCATTCTCTTACACACTCACATTCCAGATTCCCCCCCAGCACCTGTTTTTTTTCCTCCCCCTGCGGCTCCTCTTCGCCGAGCGACTCGTCTTTGCCGCTTCCATATGTCCTTTTTTTTTCACACGTCCCTCAGCATTTGTTTTCACCCCCAATTGCCTCCCCTCCTTGGAGCCCCACTCATGCAGAATGCTC
>Ga0179593_1518108_pt1 | contig 11140 bp, 10 predicted proteins | sample CZODoug2_1_08_16_FD_185931 | JGI IMG/M metagenome (GOLD analysis project Ga0179593, IMG submission 185931) | Vadose zone soil fungal communities from Angelo Coast Range Reserve, California, USA - CZODoug2_1_08_16fungal (PacBio error correction) | ecosystem: Environmental > Terrestrial > Soil >... | reverse complement strand
GTTTCTCCAGTCAGTCCAGCGAGATCTTTTGGCGTCTTCAAACCTCGGTCTCTTGCTCCGCGCCCGCCTTTTGGATATCTGATGAAGTATCGGTTGTCTCTTAGGGGGGGGGTGGGGTGCTCAGTCATGGCGTCGATTCGTTCTACCTGTAATTTTACGCGTGAGTGGTATCCTGTTCCTCCCTTCTCAAAACGTATATCCCTTCGTCCCATCCTGGAGATGGGCTGTCCGTCCAGACTTTTCCCTTCCTAGGATACGCAGGAGGTCCAGCCTGGTGTTTGCGAATGATCTTCTTCGTTTTTCCCAGGGGCCCTATGAACGGATGCTGGAATTCAGATATTTCACTTGTCTTCCTCAGCACACTTCTCGATGTACAGGACTCTGCGTGCCCCCCCCTTATGCGAGAGCAGATCCGCTGTCTCCGAAGCGCGAATGGGACTGCTGCCCCCCCACTTCCGAGTCGAGGGCGGAGTCCAGTTTTTCTTCTCCATAAGGTTTGAGTCGTTCCACTACAGTCTCCCTTTTTGGGTGCTCCGCTTCACGTCCACCCGAGCTCCAGTAGCGTGTGGTATTCAGTCGCCTCTCCAGTAAGTCAATATGCCTTTTCCGAGCCCCTCGGTGAAAATTCGCCCCCTCGACTGGCTTACAGACTCCGTCCCCCAGTTGGCTCTGATCGCGTTTCCAAGTCTCCCCAATCCTGATTTTGACGATGATCTCGGTTTTCCACCGCTGAGGTTTAAGGAACTATTAAAACCTGGCATATTCTTTCTGTCAGTAACCCCCCCCCAATGCGCTCCGGGCTCCTTCAATTTGCCCGTGCCGCCTATAATGGTAAGACTCGTTGCGTTTTCAGACATCACTCTTGCGCATTTTGGATTAGTCCAGATTTCCTGATTAGGTTCAACGGCTCTCTAGCCTTTCTGTTCGGATTCAAATTTGGTTGAGGCCACTCTCGTTCCCTCGTTGTCTTTAGACCCTTTTATGCCCAATTCCTTGCGTGACTCTCCGGAGGAAGGTCTTCGGTGTCGCAAGTCCCAGTTGAAGGATGACGATTGCCCGTTCCTTTTTGACCCTTTCATAGATGTTTAGACTGGTATAACTCTCGGATTCCTGGTAGGCATACTCCGGTTGCCCTGCTGTAATTTACAACCGTTCTGTGCCGGTGCGAATCCTTTATGACACCTTAGCTCAGAATGACTGATTCCTCGAGGTCGGAGCAGTCTTCCGCCAGCCCGCTCCTTTTCTCAACGTTCTGTGCGAGATCGTTCTTGTACACGCCCGGCGTCTCGATTTTAGGACTCACTGACCGCTTGGTTGTGAATCTTTAGCGTCGACCCCCCGGAGAATAGAGAAGAAGCGCTTTCTGAGTCTCTTTGGTTCCTGAGCAGGTCTTTGGTGTCTTCTAGCCCTGATAGTCGTTCTCCTTTTTAGTGATCTCTTCGCATCTCTTTCGATCGGCTATGCAGGCGAGAATTGTCCTCTGGCGTCAGTGTCGTCATGGATTCGTAATGGACCCCGGTCGTTTGCTTTTTGAACTTTCGGGGCGTCTGAGTTTGTCTGTCAGTTCCCAGATTAGGCCCTCCCCCCCCTCCATTAGCACTTTTTCACACGAGCCCCTCGAGCCACGGATTTCCCCTTACTGGAGTAGTGTCTTGCGGTCCGTCCAGATATTTTTCAGCCCCCGCAATTTGGATTGTCTATTTCCCCTCCATTGAAGTTTTTCCCTCCGTTCCCCCCCCATTGACACAGGGTTTGGTGCCTTGTTCTTTTTGTTGCGTCTGGTTTCGTCTCCCTCTTTATTCCCCGTTTTTGTTCCCCCTTCGTGGAACACCGCTTTTCTGTAGACGGCGACTATATTGCTAGGCTCAGGACCTTGCATGTTCAAGTCCGACAACAAAGTACTCATCTCCTTGCCTCTTTGAATGCCATAGCACCCTCCTTCCCCTCATGGGTTTTTTCTTGAGATCTGTGCTCGATTGCAGTCGATTTTTCAGGAATCTACTTTTGGCTTCTGTTGTTCCTGATACGGCCCTATGCCTCGCGTCGCGTCCTAATGGGGTTTTGCACCGACGATTCACGAATAATTGTACGGCACCTTCTCGAACAACCCCCTAAGTCCCCCCCTTTTCGCTTGAGGTGGCCTTCGTCCCATCATGGCTAACTGGACACCCTTAATATCCCTTTTTTTGTTCCGCGCGCTATAGCGTCCTCCCGACCACAACCGCATTCCGTTCACTGCCCTTTGGTCCCTTTTTGCTTTGTTCAAAAAACTTTCTCTGGTTTTGCGTATCCCTAATATTTTTGGATTCCTTTAACTCCAGCGCTTGAGAGGCCTCCCACCCGCCCAGCCCGTGAGGGGGAGCAGTTGCCCTTTGAAGCGGAGCCGTCAGCCTGTTCACTATCTTTTCATGCTATCGAGATTATTTTGACCACAGCGGAACGCTTCACCCCCCCCCCCCCTTCCTTTCCAGATGTTTAACCCCCCCCCCGCCCGGTCACAGGAGTTCTCGTTCATGACTTTTACGGCCTATACACCCCCGTTTGCTTCTTCTACGATTTTTAGTCAGAGGTACTCCGAAACCCCCCCTTTCGTTGAAGCTTCATTCTTTTCCAACTACATGCTCTTGTCACGTAGGGCCTTTACGTCGAAGCTTTTCTTTCACGGACGCCTACCTAAGTACTCCCTTTAATCCTTGCCACTGCTGACAGTTCGCCGATTGTTGGAAACCTTTACCAAAGCGGTTCTTGCGGCTCTATCCCGAAATCGTGATTTTTTTCCCTTTCTCCCCCGTTTTTCGTCGCCGTGCTTACGCATCTCCCGCCCGAGCGTCCGTAGTACTACCCTCCCCGGCAGCACGTCACTCTATCCGCGATGCCCTGGAATTCTTGTCTCAGTCCACGAGACGTCTTTTTTTAAACTTGTACACCTCAAGGTCGAATGATCGCACTCAGATCATGACGCCCTGCCCATGAGGTACGACGCCACAACTTTCGCGAAATTTCTATTTTTCATAAAGTACGTACCAAGTGCGCGGTGGCCCACTTTGTGCTAAGGGCTTCCAGTCTTCTGGAGGCTCGACCCCTTTACTTTGCACCCCGATTTTCCGTGTTTGATGGCGAGTTCATGAATTTTTCGCCCGAGCGGTTGGAGATGACTCGATCATCCTTCATCACTTGCCGTTTTGACGCGCAGTTCCTAGGAGCTAGTACGACTTTCTCCAGTGGCCAGCCATACGCTTTGTTGCACAGCCTTGCCGAGGCGGTCAGACGGACTTTGCTGATTCTTTAGACTAGTCGCAGTGACAACACTGCTTCTGAGCGTATGCGCTTTCAAGATTTTACGCGGGGCCTGTTTTGCAGAGTTTCCCGAGAGGTCCTTCTCATCCTATCCTGCTCCGACTCTTGACTCGTCCCCTTCAAGGCCCATGTGGTCGTCCATCGATTGTTGCCTCGCGCGCGCCCATCACGTCGTTTTGAATCTCCAGATTGCTCCCACATCGAGCCAGTTTTGTTCTTAGAACAGTAGTTTGAACCCTCTCTGTTAACATGCACTCCCATCTTGTCAATGGTTCAAGAATTGGTAAGATATTACAAAAAACCGTTTGGCAGACTGATCTCTTCTTAAATTTAGGGTTTTCTTTCCTTTCATACCCATGCACGATGAACGGAACGTGGCTATACTTTTGGTGCTCATTGCGACACGACCTCAAGTTGAGATCTTTTCCGCCTCTCCGAAGCAGAACTTAGAACCGTCCCCTCGATCCCCCCCCCATATCAGTATGGCCCCCTCCTTGATTACTGCTGCGCGGGACTGCACTCTACATCCCCGCTTTTTTTCTAGACATTCTAGTCCGCTGGAATCTCGACCATCTATATTATTTTATCCTCCGTGGTGTGCTCGAGATTGTTGATTTCTCCAGCAGCTCCTAGTTATCCTGTTCTCGACCACCGTCTCAATTTAGTGCCCGCGCCCGAGTTTTGGCGTAGCCCGGAAACACTGGCCCCGAGTAGGGCCGGTACTCCACTTCTTTTGTCTTCACGAGAGAATCGTTCGGGCGTTTTCCCGTCCCCGCCAAACAGGAGAGCCCTTTCCCCTTCTCTTCTGATGATGTTCCCGCTGGGTAAAGCACCCTCGGCAGCCATGGTGCTAGACGTCCCCAAGCTCGGGTTTCTTTGCATTAATATAGGGGTTCCCCGGGGCCCATACAGATGCCGGGGACTCACGATATTGGATGTCCCGTAAACTTCCATCAAGTGTTTTTGTGTCCTCATATGAGCTAGAATTCTCGAGGGCCTATTTCTCCTTTCTCAAACGGATCTCCTTTGCGTGCCGTGACTTTGTAAAGCTTTCTAGCCCTTACTTCCTTTTTTCTTCGTCGTATTCGAATGTTGCTCGTCACCTGCGGCGGACAGGACCCGCGTCGCCCTACACGATCTCAGCTGTTGTGGTCCCGAGCCGAACTATTTTCGCCGCTCCTTTTTTTCCCCTCTCAGGCGAACTCGCCTTCGGCCTTTTACGTTCTTACAATGTCAGTAGTACGTCACTTCTGCTCCCTTTCTACGCGGTCGCACGCATCCGGTGATGTGCTTTCTAGCCATGCATCTCCCCGTCTTTTACCTTCACGAGCCTTTTTTCTTTTCTAGGTCGTAGCCAGCCCCGGAAGGCGTCCATTTCCTTCGCCCGTGGCCGCCACCAACTGGTAGACTTGTAGACATCACGACCGGATTACCGAGTGCCCTTAGCCCTACTGCTTCTCTTAGGCGGGATTGTTTTTTTTTTCTTCTGACCCTGATTTCTTCTCACGTTTTTTGCGCCCAACCCGAAGTACATCGTGGTCCTTTTTACCCTTTTTTGACCGCGTTCAGGTGATCTCACTTGTGATCAGTCGGCCGGCGACCCCGTTAGTAATTCTTGTATTGCAAGATCGACTTACTGCCTACGAGTGGTCAAGCGGAGTCAGCCACTCTTCTGTTTCGTCGTATCTTTTGCCCCGGTCGCCCGATGAGTTTCCACCGTGCGGACTTCTGAATCGTTCCCCCCCGCGGTAGCGGTTCACACGTTTATGAAGCGCGAGTTGCTTGCATAGAATCGTCGCCAGTTAAGAAGCCAGAGATTCGTTGACTGACCCCTGACTTCCCCGAGCCTAAGCACCCGACTTGTTTTTGTCGCCCTTTAGACTCCTCGAGAAGAACGCTCAGCCGGTTTGTAGAGCCCCCCCGTTCACCTCGTTCTTCTCCTTTGAGAATCGTTTCGTTTGGCATGTCCCTTGCCTTTAGAAGTTGTGGTTTCCTTCTTGAAGCTCAGCTGTTAGATCGTGCGTCCTCTTTCCTCTTAGTCACTTCCGGTGTAGGCGTAGTCCCGGCTCCCTGAGGCTTTGCTTTCCCTTGTGCGGTCTTGTTTTGTGTCGGCCGCTTCTTAACTCTGATGTCAGCCCACTCCTTTTTCTCCCCCCCGTGCACCTAGCAAGCCTTTCTCCCACGGCAGGTTGCCATGGCGGTGTTGAGTCTGGCTGCAGCTTATTTTTGCCAGCCCCGAGCAGACTATTCATCCCCGGGCTTCTTTCCCCGTTCGCCCCTTGACCAGGGGTCGTGACTGTGTTTCGTTCTGCCCTTGTCCTGAGCCATTTTTCTTGCTGCTCGCCCGAGGTTGTCACTGAACCACTGCGGCGCCGGCCTATGAACCGTTCCTTACGCCCCTTTCGCCAACAGTCTACATTCATGACCCCCCGCAATAGTGATCCGGCCCCCTATATATTTTCATTGGGTGATTGAGGACGTATGCTCTATGGCGCAATTAATTTGCTTCGGAATGACACTTCCTGCTAACCTTCATTCAAACTAGGCGGTTGTTCCCGAAGGAAAGCTGACTAACTCTAAAGCCACACACTCGATCATTTAAACCCCCGACGAGACCCACCCTGGTACGGGAGGGCCCGTTCGTAACCACCGCCCTGATGACCCCCTCCCTATATTTTTTCCCCGACTTTCTACCTATATGATGCCCTTACTAGTCCACACGCCAGTCTGCTAATTTTTTTCCAGCTTTTCCCGTGTTAACCGGGTTTATTTCATTTGCGTGGGCGGGGGGTTACTTGACTCCGCCGGCGACCCAACGAAAGGACCCGGGAGGAGACGTCGGGACGAATGGCCGACGCCCCTTTACCGAATGCTGCACTTACCCCTGAGCCGTCTACTCACATTCCCTTTTTCAAATCCATCCACGCGCTCACGGCCTATCAGGTACATCCACACGTTTTTTCTCAAGGGTGTTACTTCAAGGCACCTTGTTTCCACCTCTTAAAACAGCCATCTTCTCGCTTTTCCTGTCAGGCCCCTTTTTATCAGCTACGCCGCTACCCCAAACAGTTCCCGGTTTTGATCGATGAATAAAGTTAGGTCACGCTCCGCTTCTCTCTTGTGCTAGCAGAGGTTGCTTTTCTGAGAGCCTCTCGGAACTCGCGCTCCATAACCCTTAGGAGGCCCGCCTATGCGTTCCTTTTGGCTCCACGTTTTGCAGCGGCCCTTCCCCGCCAAATACGAGCTGCCTTAAATGAACAAGTTTTCGCCCACTTTCCGCGCTTCGGCGAGTAAAGCTGCCCGCCCCCCACTGGTATACAGATCCAGGCGACGTCTTAACTACGACGAGCTGCGGCCATCCATTCCTCGCTCGGGTGGTCGTTTCTCCGAATCAAGTTCCCTGAGACTGCCTCGATACTGAAAGTCCATACATCGTCTGAAAGAAAGGTCCTCGAGGGCCATTTTTGTTTCGACTTCTACCAGTGCCGTCGGCCAATGTTCTACGGGCGGACTCCCCTACTGCGGGAGCTTGCCCGCCCTTTTTGACCTTGACAGAGTGCAATTTCTTCTTGAAGCCGCCGAAGTGAATTCGTTTTTTGATCTCATCACTGGATTTTCCAGTGAGACCGAGATACTCTCTTTCTCTTGCGGGGGTAACGACCACTGACCGTGACCTCTGAAGGTTTTTTCATTTAGCTTGAGTCCGCCGAGCGGCCAGATTTCAGCGGGATAGCGATTACAACCACGTGAGGGAGACCGCTTGTTTTGCTCGGGCTTTTTTCCCTACTCGAGGACCCCTATCGACGAAAAGCTCAAGCCCTGGTTCGCCTGGGACCCCAGGCTTGCACGACGGCCCCCCTTGGTAGTGTACTCAGCTTGCCCTCTTCCGCCAATCACGTGCCGTACCAGCGCAGTGCGAGACATACACGTTGCTTCTCTTTTAATCGTCCAAGCCTTTGCCCTAACTTAGTCATGCCTTGGCCCCTGGGCCGAATTTGAAGTCATGCGCCCCACCGCGATCTGGCGAGGCCTTTCGTCGAACCAAGGGGTTTTCTACCATCTACACCCCAGATGGGAGCCACGTTGCCGTTTTTCTTCCTTGGTCGCCCCAGACCCCTCAGAACGTTCATCATTAGCGTCGCCCTTCCGCTCGACGCCCAACTGCTCCCTCCCGATCTCTCTCTTAGATAAGCCAAAGCTGAGCGGGCACGCCCCTCTCTCCGCCGTTCGAGGAAATTTTCCCTTAGGAGCGGGTACCATAATATATGACTATTTTTAATACTTGTTTTGTTGTCGAGGCTGCGTTACGTTCATTCCCCTTATATTAACTTTTTGACAATCGAGTGCTTTTCACTGTCTCAGCGATGGTCTGCGGTGCCCTCCTCCTAAGGATCGGCATCTTTTCTTGAATGCCTTTAATCAGTACAGAAGGTTTCACCGAGAAGTCGGCCGTTCTCTGACATTCCGGAACCAGGATGACGTCCGTCCATCCCGGCTTGACTTTAGCTATGGGCACCCATAGGTCCGGGAAGGTCCTCCGAGACAGGCTGCCCTTTTTGGTGTTGTTATCCATTCGCCACCTTTTGATTTAGTGATGAGGGACCTATCTTGGAAGATGCTGAAGTCACTCAATTGCTTCCCGCTCGATCTCTGAGCTTCCTTAACCGTGATTTGCTCCTCTCCCCTTCTGGGCTAGTACCCTGAGTGAAGGGGCCGGCGTGATTCCCTCCCCCCCCTTGGTCGATTGGATTCCAGGGTTAGCGTCGGTAAGATAGGTGTTTCTTAGATCACGGCTTCCCCGCTCGCACCTTAGTCACGCGCCTGCAGAGTGCTCGACTCACTTCAGTCTTCTGACCGTCGCCCTCTGGCTTGAAATGTGATCCCTTCTTGTTACGGGTTGACAATGAAGCCGACCCGCCCACTTGCAGTTCTTCTGCGTCGCAACTGTTATGCGATCTCGCTCGGCGTCCACATATTTCTCTATTCAGGACTAGTGCACGTTAATCAACTTGTGTCTGTCTTTCGCATGCGTCAGTTGTCAGGACACCCTCTGCCCGGACTCTTCCTGAGCCGTCTGTGACCACTAGACAGGTTTCGACGGAATTGGGCCTCTCGCTGAGTCCGTGATCGAGTTGAGAAGCATTGGAGGCACGGTGCCCACCACGAGTACCTCGTGGGGAGGACCCGTTTCCCGTTGCTCTTTCGCGCGATGCATCGGCGGCTTTTTTTGTATCAGGTCTTTGCGTTTGCGCCACGCCTCTGCTTTTGACCTCCCTACGTCTCACCCGACTTGGGTTTCCGAACTGGTAAGATGAGAGTCCCGCATTATGCCGTGAGCAGCGCTTCGGACGTTCCCAGGGGACGCGACCTGCTCTTCGCGGCGAGGACGTTGATGCGCGCGTGCGTCATGAGATCCGCCATGCCACGAAGCTTTCGTCGTCGAAGCGTTCCCGCCGCGGTTGACTACTTTGAATGGCGCTCTATCCCCCGCTTTTCGCGGGGTGTGCAAGCTGTAGCGTGAGACTTCTCGACTGGTATCAGATCATAATCGTGTGAGGCGTTCCACCTGCGAAACTTTGCTCCGTTTTTCTTGGTTTTGCTCTTCTCATGCGTAGAGCCTTTTTTGCTTAGTGATCGAGGGCTGTTCGACGGTCCGTCCGAGCCTTTTTTAGAAGTTTTGCAGCAGGCTGTCGTCTCCAGGCTTCCCGATCCTTCTCCCGCTCGTGCGTGGGCCGTGCCCGTTTTAGGGCAGTCCTGTTTTGATCCGCCACCCATGGAAGCTGTAAATGAGCAAACCCTGAGCCACGGCTGTCGTACTTGCGCTAGGGCTTTTATCCTAACACTCCAGATGCTCTTTGCTTAATGGAGGTTCGGGCGAGCATGAGTGTTTCCGCCCAGCCAGCGACAGGGGGCTAGTCGGCTTGGGCCGCGCGGCCGAGCATGCATGCTATGCGCTGTCTCCCCTTTTTTTCCTGAACACTAGGACGTCCTTCGCGAGGCCTTAACCGTATCAGTTGCTGCCAGATCCCATAAACCTCATTCCTAAAACACCTCTCGGCCCATCCTTCTTTGTTGCGAGGCCGCTCAGTCGCGGTGTCTGGTCATGAGTATGATTTTCGTCTGCCCGGCTCGTTCTTTGGTACCGTGGTACACCCGAAGGCGCACGAATAGCAGGAATCAGGCAACCTCTTTACAGCGAAACCCCCGAGCCAACCCCTTGTCTAGAGGGGCAGCGTACTGCCCGGCGAATTCACCCCGCTTATTTTCGTGTCGGGGGTCCGACTATTCTGCGCTAATCGGACCCCCCGCAGGTGTCCGAGGACCTTCTTTCCCTTTGCTCTTTTTCCCCGCTTCGGATTTGTTCGGGCTCCCTTGTTTCCGCGCCAGCCCCCTGGCCTCCCCCCAAAAGACCCTTTGAACGAACCGGCGGTTTTTTTCAGCCAAGTTGTCACCCTTGACGAAGTGCCTCTGCTGCACTCCCTTCCCCCCGATTGCTCGATCTCCGGTCCTCATCCAGCGTCTCGAACGCCTTATATGAAATCCACACCCCTCCCGGATTTCCCGGAGTTATAGTTAATTACGAGGTTTTCTCCTATTTTTACAACCGCCTGACGTTCTCTTTTTTTCGATTTTCCGTACCGGCCCTTCACACCCCGTTTTCTGTTCGTGCTGCCTTTCAAGCTCAAGGTTAATACGACTTGGGAAAGTCGACTAGCCCCTGGGGCCGGGGAGACCTCACGGGCCCTCGACGCATCAAGTCATCCTTGCTCGGAGGCGACGCTTCTTCCTCCTTGTTTCCCCCTTCAAGAGGTGTTTCGCGTACCGCGACGACTTTTCCCTCGACAGTTAGACCATTCGTCGCTTCGAGTATTACGGTATTTTTTCCCCGCCGATGGACGGCCCCCCCGCTGTCCTTTCTTGCAGAACTCTACGCCGCGCGCGCTTCTCCCTTGTCTCTTCCACGAGGACGTCGTGGTTTTTTAGTTAGGATCAACCCGTCGAATCAATCTACATGATGCTCCCTCTTCCTTCCTCAGTCTCCTTCTCCTCCCAAGGCGCCCTGGCTTTGTCTTCATCACCGACTCCAGGTTTTGGTGGGCCGGTTCGGCCAACGGGGCCTTTTGCTGGACCTCCTGGATCCCCGTCATTACTGAACATCCAGATGACGGTATGTCCCGGGATATCGCGAGACGTTTGAATGCCGCCTCGTCTTCCTCCGGCGGGACGCCGATTCGCTTCCGTTTGGATCCCTCGTAGCCCCGTGATTAAACGTCGAAGTTATTTTCCTCCGATAGGCGCCTGAGAGCGTTTTTCCCGATTCTTAGCGCACACTTTCGGTCATCGTTACTCGCGAAGTTTTTTTGCGCCGAGTTGAACGATCGAGGACACATATCGACGCTTAAGCCCTTGGAGATCCGCAACGCTTTACATTCCTTGAAGCGACGGGTCGCCGGTATCTTCTCCCCAGTTCCACTTTTGACTGAAGCTATGATGCGCGATCCTGAATGCCGGTGTTCTGCTCCACATCTTTTATTCCCGCTTTCATCTCTCATCGGGGACCCTTGAGCCGAATGGAATCATTCCCCAACAACTTCTTGGACCGCCGTCCTTCGAGCAGTAACTCCTGATTGGTCGGTTTTTCCTCAGATCGCGACCGGAAAAGGTCTATACGGGGGCTCGTGGTCGAACTTCCCTCCTGAGCGCCTTTCTCCGGTCGCGCGACGCTTGCCGCATGAAATGACTATACCCCATTCACCTTTGCGCCTTCCCCAGCGCGCGGGAAAGCACCTCCGATACGTCGGTGTCGATACATTCCTGAAGATAACAGCTGTTTTTGAGACCC
>Ga0179593_1471842_pt1 | contig 11140 bp, 18 predicted proteins | sample CZODoug2_1_08_16_FD_185931 | JGI IMG/M metagenome (GOLD analysis project Ga0179593, IMG submission 185931) | Vadose zone soil fungal communities from Angelo Coast Range Reserve, California, USA - CZODoug2_1_08_16fungal (PacBio error correction) | ecosystem: Environmental > Terrestrial > Soil >... | reverse complement strand
TGAAAAATGTCATGGAATTGAAACCAGAAAGGGTCGGAGGCTGCTTTTTGACGTTTCCCCCCCTTCCTTGGTTGTGGCCTTCTTCCTCAACTTTTTGCGCATCCCAGTTGTCGCAGGGCCTTACCTTCCCGTCTGGAACATACCAATATTGTTCCTTCGGTTCCCAAAATGCCTCTTTTTTTGAGAAGCCCTTTTTCCCCCTTTATGTTTCAATGCCTTAACCCTTTCGTTGTTTATTCAAAACATCTGCCCGGATTTTGACCTGCCTCTCATCCCCTATGGTCTTTATCTTTTCTTTGGCTGTCCCAAGGTTTTTTGCTCCTCAAATGCGGCCGCTTTTATGTACGGTCGGGAGTGCTGTCTGTGAGCAAAGTTCTTGGTGTCTTCATTAATTTTAGACCCTTTTTTATATTCTCCTTTGTCAGCAACGGATTTGCTAACTTTGTTTTCCGTAGCTCCCCCCCAATCTCGCGTAATATGTTATCTATTTTTCCTTCTGATCGTCCCGGTGTTTCATCGGCCGCCAATTTTGTTCACCATGACTTGCCTTATTTCCTCCTCCCCGATAATTGCAATGTTCAATTTGACATCATGACCGGTCATGGGGGGATCCGTGCTCAGCATTCCTTCTGTGACCCCTTCCCTTTCCCCCCTAAGCCGTTTTTCCATCTACCCCCTAGATTGTAAGGGTACTCGTTCTCCTCAGCCTGTTAGAGCATTTTTCCTTTCTAACACATGACCTCCCATATTTGTGTATCCTCTGCTTATTTCCTGTTTTTTTCCGACGTAAATTGATACAACAGGTGCTCCCCATAATCGTAATTTTCCCCCCCATTGGGCGAACCCTTCCCCTTGATTGACCTGTTTTCCGAACTTCTTTTTTCCTCGCCATAGAAAACAACGTCCCACATTTCAAGAAGAATCCAAGACTTCTCCCCCTGTTGTACCCTGAGCTTTTTGGTTCCTCCCGTTCTCAAGAAGTTTATGGTGAGCAGTGCTGACTCATCAGCCAGAAGCTCTCGTTTTGTACCTTGTCTCCCTAATCCCCCCCCTTCCACTTTTTGGTCATTCCCTTCCGTTATACAATACGGCCTCAAAAGGACATACGGAGATTTAGCCATCTTGTCCTTCCCCCAAACCCCCCAAACAACCTTCGCTCTCTCCTTGTTATTTCACTCCTTTGCAATCGAATCCTCGAAAACTCCGAGTTGTGGCCTCTCATTTCCTTTTTCAGTGTACCCACCCTATACTTTAGCTCTTTTTGTTGGCTATCGTATTTTTTTCTTGTAATTCTCATGACCTGCTAACGAGACACTAGTACTAAGTTTCACCAAAGATTTCTCCTCCCAAGGTAGCACTTTTTTAGCAACCCCTATTGCTGTCACGCCGGCTATCATGGTCAATGTAGCACCTTTAAACTCCGGAACTCTCAAGCCCTTCCCCTTCTTTATTCAGTACTTTTCGTTCCTTTCCTGTACCATGCTCGCCCGTCCCCAACATCTTATTTTGGTATTACAGGAATGAGGAAGATATTTCCTTTATTATTCCTCTTCTTTCATCCGGTCCAGTTTTTTTCCGTGCTGTTAGCGCCTCTGATTTTTGATATGGCCCTCCTGTGACCCTTAACGCTCTCACACCCTACAACTCCATACCCCCACCACACCTTTTGTCGACCCCTTCGTTCGCCCTTCCATTTCCACTGCATTCATTACCATCTTCTCGAGTTCGGCCAAACCCCCGATAAATAAATCCCACCCCACGCACGCTTCAACATTTTCTTTTCCCCCCCTCCTACAGATCCAACCCCCCCTTGGGTCGCTCGGTTAATGTTTGAGCCGCACCCAACAGCGGGTCCCCCCTTTTGGTACATTTTTTCCCCCCCTCCAAATCATTCCCACAACTCAAACTGACGGGCACGTCAAGAACATCTCACACTAGTTCTCCTTTAATTACCCCGCTCCTCTTTTTCCCATCCATCTTCTTGCAAGGTGAGGAGGCTCCCCTGTTAACCACCGTGCCTAATCTTAAACCTCCCCATATCCCTAAATGTTCCACTTGGGATCCCTTACCTCCCTCAACCACGGCAGACAAAGGCCAGTACCAGATTTCTCTTTAGGGGGGCCGTTGTATGTGCCTTCCTGATGATATATCCTCTCAGTCCATCTCTTTTCACTTATCCGTGTGTTTGCAAAGCCTCTTGGACTCTCTTTCAGAACCCAATGTTGCTGCCCTCGGCGTCTGCTTCCAAAGTTCTCTAGGGTCAGGCTCCTGTGATATTTTGTTCTTTTTCTAGTTGAGATCCTTCCGGACGTATGGTACTTTTCCATCTATAACATGTAGTCCCTAACATGTTTCGCACCCCCCTTCTCTCCTCCATGTCACCAACTTGAAACCCCCTTTTTTCCCATCGAAAATATTGATCTTCTTTTCATCCTCCTATGTTTTTGGCTCGTCGAACTTTTGTATGAAAGTGGTGTCCCTAAGTTGCTTTACTTGTCGGTTAAAGGGTCTGGAGTGTAAATACTGTCATTTTTCATATCTTACCCTTCAAAATCCCCTAATTCTCTCTTCTTAGCGTTGGTTCCCATTTCTTGTCGAAATGGTCATTACCCACATAGTCATAAAGTGTTTTTAAAGCTTGAGCTTCATGCTAAACCCCACATTTGTTTCCCACGCTGCCGCTTTATGAAGAGAATTGTCAATTCCCCCCCCTTCGCGTCCCTGCCTTCAATACTAATGTCCTCCTTTTTCGGTAGACTGCATTTTTCGTTTGGTTTTCCTGGTCCACTGCGTCTACCCTACATAATAATGCCGGTTTACGTTTTAATATTGATTGTTATTTTTTCAATTCCTTTTTAACTTTCTTTTTTTTGTCCTGCCTTTTCATTCAATCCCCGGGGAATCGGGCACCTTTTCTACACCAAGTATGATTGTCCCGATAATGTTAGAACTTTTCCGGTTATACCTCCTTTTGTGGCCAAGAACCTTCTTTCTTAACCTCCCGTGGTTGCTTCTAATCCTGAGCCATCTGTCCTCATGGGTTGGTGGATCGGATTTTTGGTAAGATCCCTGAAATTTTCCTTATTGTCATAGATCGCTGCTTCTATTGGATTTCTATGACCTGAGTTTAAAATGTGCCGAACCCCAAGGTCGCACCCTTTCCTTTTGATGGAAATTATGTTCGGGTTGTTGAGGTTAGAGTTGACTTTTTTTCCCTTGTTCTCATAATAATTTTTTTTAGAACCCCGCCCGACTTTGGTGTTTACGATTGCTTCCTATGCATGTCAATCTCCAAACCAAGTAGAAGTGATTTGTTCATGTTGTGCTCTTTCCTCTTTGATTATGCATTTGTTTGGGCTGGTTATAGCGCGTCTGAGTTCGGCATGCCGCCTTCGTAGTCGGGCCTCTTTTGATGCATTGTCCTCTCCCGGTTCGACTTTCTTTCCCTGGGTAATTGAACCCTTAAAGGTTTGGAACGGCCTTAATACTTTTCACCCAGCTTTTCGACCCTTCCTTTCTTTGAGTCTCTGATGGTGACAACCCTGTTGACTTTTTTGAAACACGGGGTAACCAGTTTGTCGTTCAGGTTGCATGGACATCCCCTTTTCCAACTTGGCTCCAGCTGCCTCGCGGTCTGTTTTTCTGTTCGTCTAAGGGCATTTCCATCTTTCTTGGTAACTCAGGCCGTTATCTTAGTTCTTTGCCCCCTAGTGATTTTGCCTGCGTCGAGATGTACCTTTTCCTTGGATGTTGTTGGAGGTTCTATGTTGCTCCGAATTTGCCTTCCGTTTCTCTTGTGGATTCCTCCGGGGTGCTTTTCTTTGAGCCAAGTTGTACGTCTCTTTCCCAGGTTTTTAACAAAACCTTTCGTTTTTTTAGGGGGCCCCACTTTTGAGAGCGTTCTCTCTGCACATCCCTGTTCACCCTCTTTTGTACCTTTCTATCCCCACACCCCCCCCGGTGTTGCACATAAATAGGTATATAGGGCCTATTACTTTAAATTCCCGTTCTTTGTAACACCTCGGTAGCATCTTAATACCCCAATCCCACGTCATCCCATAGCCAAATTTCATGACATTTTCCCTTTTTCGGGGTTCCCATCCCCCTGTCCCGATTTGATATTAGTTCTGTGCAAATTTCCCCAGTCTACTTTATCTAAATGCTGTGTTTTTCTCTCCTATCCCCCCTCTTTTTTGTTTGCTCTCTCACACTATGACCCTCCCCATAGATGTACTATTTCATGTTAAGAAAACCCCCTTTTCTACCCCGTTCCACCGACCACACTTCCCCCTTTGTCACGGTCTAAACCTCAATGTATGTGGTAGATAGGGTACCGCCCGTCTTCAATGTCAACCCCTTCCCCTAGACACATCCTTCCCCCCTCTTTTTTTTTAGCTCTCTGCCCCTCCATGATAGTACACCGGAGATTGGTGGGGGGACATTTATTTTTTTTGTTTCCGACTCTCCCCTTTCTACCTACTATCCTGGTACACAAGCGTTCTCAAATTACATTTCCGTCTAAATTAATTGAAAAATTCCCCCTCCCAACCCTTCGCTCCTTATACCCCCCCTTTCCCCCCCAAAAACAACACCCTTACAGCATTTTTTTTTCCTTGAATGTCTAAATATCTTTCCCTTTCCTCGTTTGAACTAGAGTTTTTCTTATCCCCTGATGCTTTCCCCTGTTCACCCCCCCCCCTCTCTAGTTTGCCGGCGATCCTGAGTTTGGCATCTTTGTTAATGTGTCAAGAGGCCTCGACCTCTTGACCGTGAATGGGTGTTCTCACGAATGCTTCTGGTTCCCTTCCCAGTGAGCTCCACCCCCTTCTTCCCTTTTGGTGACGACGATCAGTTTTTGTTCCGTATTAAGCGTCCAGAAAATTGTTCAAGGACCCTCTTTCTCCAGCCAGATATACTGAAGCCGGCTTTACCGCCTCCCCACTTTTTTTTTCTAGAGTCATGAACCCCCTTTTTTCTCCCGCCCCAAACTCATATTTTTTTTTATTGGACCTTTTTTCCCCTTCCCCATATAAATCTTACGTTCTACTTGGTGATTTCAATTTGCTGGATCTCCCCCCCCATTATATTGTGTTTGCCTCCTTGCTCCCCTTGACAAGCTGCTTGACCAATCCCCCTCAACCCCTTCAAACACACTTTTTTCCCCGAGTTCGCCCCGCTTTCCCAAACCCTTTTCCCCCTCTGCCCTTCTCTTTCTCCCTCTATTCGCCCATATTACCCCCGTTTCCACTTCTTACACATTGATCACCCCCCCAAGTTCCTCTCCCACCCTTTTTTAAGAGGAATCAAGAGGGGGAATCTCCTTTGGTCTTAATGCCCCCCCCCCGTTGAGGCCCCCACCACGCCAACCTGCCCCTATGTTACCTAACCTCATTCTTGTTAGTAATGTACTTTTCTGCCGCCCTCACGGTTCCCCCTGGTGGCATCAAGGGTCTTAACCTTCTTGCCACACGCGTCCTTAAAATCCCTTACCCCCAACTGTATATTATCACGATAGTTTTTTTTTCCCCCTGTCTGAGACTGCCGTGTGCTCTCTGCACCGACACCCTTCCCCGTCTCCCTCGAGCATTAGTACTTTTCGTTTTGCAGGGAATCCACGGTCTAAATATTGTTGAGCCAATTTTTCCTCTTCCCCCCCCCCGCATCGTTTTGTTAACGGCCTCTCTTTCCTCTCCCACCTATCTTGTGAATGTTTACACCATTTCGGTTTGAGTACATTGTGCTGGTCTTCTCGTATTGGGATTTCCGTGACCCCTTGTAATCCCCCACCTAGCTTTTTTGAAGAAACTTAACCCTGAAAATGGAGAAGCCCACCCCGTCTAGACACTCATTGTCGCTATGATCTTCTCTTTTCGTTTGTTGAGCCGCCACTGTGACTGTGACATTCTTCTATCGGTTTTTTTTTTCTCCGCTTTGAGGTATGGTTTCTCCCTTTTCCAGGAATGAGATGGTTGATCTCATACTTGTTTTTTTTCCATCAAACTAGCCGAACCTCCCCCAGTTTCCTATCCCCGATTGTCCGCCTAATGGGTACCCCCCTTCCAAGGCAGATATAGGTGGTTTGCTTTTCTACTCACAGGTAGGTGGCGTTCAATTAAGTCCCTTCCCCTAACCATCCCTCGTGTGCCGCCCCCCGACCGTCCCTTCATGCAAGTATCCTGAGGTTAGATCTGGCATTTTGTCCCCTGTGTTTTGTTTCCGGAGTCAGTTTCCCTACATCCTCTAATTGATAGGGACGGCCCTATGGGAATATTGATGTGTATCCGTGGTTCCCCTTTCTTTCGGTCCCACTTCTCATCGCTTTTCCACGGCCACGGTTATCATTGGCACCAGTTTTTACCAGTTATGATGCACCTCTACTTGTTTTTGATGTGCGGTTCAGGTTTGATTTTTGTTATTTGCTTGGTATCTCCCCCCCCCATACATGGCAATTCCCTTTTCTTTGCCTAGACGACTGCCTTTTTCGTCCAGGCTTGTTCCCCCTGAAGCCGTTCTTTTTTTGTTGAGTCCTTGTAAACTGTGCATGATGTCCTAGTGAGTTCCGAATTTGGCCTTTTGGCTGTCCCCCTTGAGTACTCTTTGGGCGTGTTGAGGGTGTGGAGAGTTTTTTTTTTTTCACACCTCTCCTCTCAGTCGGATCTTCGTTGTGGGTTGTGATTTCAACTTTTTTGCATGTCACATCCCCACCCCAGTAGAACGCGAGCATTGATCATGTCCAGATACGGTGTCAGTCCGGCAGGACCCCATGTGCTAGTTTGGCATTTGATGGGCGCTCTTCTTACAGCTTCCCTCATTTTTAGTGCTTTGCCTGATGCAGTGATTCTTTAGGTGTCTTGTAATGTATATCCACCACCTTTTTCTTCCATTCCCATTTGCTAAATTCTCCCTTATTAGCGTGGTCTTCTTCAAATAAAATCGCGTGATCTCTTTGATGGTAATCTCGTCCAGCAGGGACTTTATTCTTAAATGTACCTTCTAGTCGGCAACTATTATAGGGTGGGTTCGACGAAAATTTTCCCCTTTCCATATGGGGATACCTCGCCAATAGCTTTTTTTTTTTCCGATGCAAACATCCAAAGATTGTTTACTATGATGATTATGTTTAGTTTGAGGGATCAGTTCTTTCTGGCTTCTGCCGATTTGGCGGCGTAGTCCTTTTTTCCTTAAGGTTTTCAGATTGGGACCCCATGTGGGAGTCTCAGAAACAGGGTTGAGAACTTTTTCTATATTATTTAAGAATTTCTTTTCCCCCTGACGTACCTTGCTCACCAAACATCTCGTGACTGATGCGCTCTCTTTTTTCTAAAGGCGTCTCGGTTGTTCGAGTGCAGGAGGATTCCTCGACTCGTCCTCCCTCCTCCGAATGCCCTCCCATCATGACGAGACCTTTTTGTGGTTCGGAACTTTACAAGAAGGATATGAGTTTTCCACAGTTACTGTACCCCGGGTTCCGTGGTAAGTTTTGGAGGACTTCTAAATCCCCTTTTTGAGATGTACACACTACTCTACAATAGGTTTGTATTTCCTAGGCTGATTGTTAAGTTTCACTCCTTCCCCATATTATAGACCGAACATCTGTCACTGTTTCCCTTCATGTATTCTCGTGTCGTTGTGTCTTCTCTGGTTTACGCTATTTTTTCATAGGAAAACACCCCTTTTTCCATAGGATCTTTTCCTGGCGCCTCCCCCCCTTAGAGTTTTGGAGATCACCCCTTTCGCCCAGCACCTTTCTTGGTTGAGCATTGTTTCTTTCCTTTCCATCTTCTTTCATGCCCGGTTACCTTATGTACTCTCTTTCCCCATCTTTTTGGCCAAAGGAGCGTCCCCGTTTTCTCCCCCTGACAAGAAACAACACCCCCTCGCAAATCTTCGGATTTTCTCATATCTCTTTCCTCCAACACCACCCCTCCTATTACCTCGTCGAATTGCCACTCACTTATTGCATCCGGACTAGAGTTTCTTGGCCTCGTTGGTATCCCCCCGTGTCAGATGTTATACCTTAGTTCTTAACCCCATCCTGCTTTTTTGTCGATCCTGTTTAGTTCCCTCCAAATGTCTCCTGCTGAAAGACCCCCTTTTTATTCTCAGTTTCACTTCTTCCCATCTCCTTTTCCCCATCATTCCGCCACGCTCCCGGGGTCTCGTCGCCCTCATTCCTGTCGCGTTTTTTTTAAACTCTGTCGGTAACATTTTTCTCCCCTCCATCTCGCCTTCAAATGCATCCTTCCTTCCCCTAATTATAACCAGGGGGCGGTCCCCACAGTCCTTCATTTCGGCGCCTTTATCCCCCCACACATTCGATTTTCAACTTCTTCCATTCCTTGACACGCGTTACTGGAACTACAGCTCAAATCTCTCGCGTTATTGTTTTTATGCATCACGGACATGACCCTTTGGATGAGCCGGCCTAAATTTCCTTTATATGTAAAGCTTCTTGTGCCCAACCGAATCAAAAAGTCCCCACCTCCCCCCCATCTACCAAACACAGGGGCTCCCCGGTCTCTTGTAAGGTCCCCCCACAGGAATGAACAGCCACTAGGCCTCAGTTCTATCCCTAGTCGGCCCCTTCAGTAAGAAGCAACGACCTTGCTTAATTTATCTTACCCCAACAAGCTACTGATCCACCCCCCCCCCAGGATGATTAGCAGATGTTTTGCGCAAAACCCAACAACCCCCCCCCGTATCCCAGGGGTCCGTATCCAGCTTCAATGTTGTGTTCTTACTGGCAATCAAATTTTTTCTTGAAAACCCTCCCAACTTTGATTTCCTAAGAGGAATTGAACCTCTGTCGTCTTCATCAATAGCACTATGGTTCCTCCATTTACCTGCAAGAGTTAACGCTCAATCCAGGGGTCCCGACGACACACGCTCAATTCCTGTGTCTTTCACTCCATTAATTCCCCCTGTAGTTTATGAGTTGCTGACCCTTTAATGTCCAATTTGACAGACCCCCCCCAGTACCAGAGCAGGCTAGTCTTTTTGGGCAGGGATTTTTCACCTTGATTGATTGCTCACATCCCCTTCCTCCCTCTCTTTTTATGTGTTTTTTATATGATCAACGAGTTAAGTCCCCCTATATTTCCCGACTGTTTTTGGTTCCAACCCTTTTCTGGTCTGAGCCTTCCCCCCCAAATTCTGGTTATTTAGTTTAGCGCTCCCTTTTTTTCTCGTTCTTCATCCTCCCTTCCCAGAGCATCCCATTTACTTTTGGTCAAACCCCCCCCTACTTGAGAAGAAACATTGATAGCCAAGTCACCACTTTATCCACATTTTCTGACTGCTAAATATGTTCCCTTTTGGTTCCTGTACTCCTTTTTGCCCCCGAACAATGTGTTGCACAATGAAATTGTTTCACATTTTTCTCTCGGTGTTGCATGTTTTTTTCTTTCTCCGGTACGTAGGTCTGTCCAATATCCTTTTAACCCTCCCCCCCCTCCACTTACGAGCGCGTACAACCATTTGCGTCTGCCCCTTTTTTTCCCATTCAGCCGTAATCGTGGTGGGCGGTTTCGGCCCCGGAGTGTGTGCGCGATGCTTTGTCTTTTTGTCACCACCGGATCGCCCCCCTTTTTCCCCTGATGCCGTTCCGCTTAAGATTTCCATGAAAAATCATCTGATATTCCCCCCCGTCCCAATCTTCCTGTAGTATCAAATTTGGTAGATGTTGTGTTTCTGTCGCGGGGGTTAATTTTGGCAGCAATCCATGAAAAATTAATGTAGAGGATAGAATTGACTCTTGATTGTTTAAGTTCCTGTCCAATTTAGAGTGTCCCCTTTCTCCTCCCCCCCCGGCACAACCTTTTTTTTTTGTAGTAGGACACCCTTTTTCTTTTTGACCCCCCATGTTCTTGGGAGTAATCTTGACGTGAAGGCGTGTTTTTAGTGTTTCTTTATTTTCGAGAACCCTCGCTGGAAATTCCTTTGTGTAATCTTTCTCATTTCCCCCCCCTTTCTTCCCCCTTGGTGTTTTTTTCTGTAGGCGGAATCCCTTCTCCTCCGTGCGGTTTTTTTAGGGGCCTAAGTCGGTATTTTTGAATGAATTGATTCAATTCTGGTCCCTTTTCCCAGGATCGAACAAGTTCCCGTTTTTGTGAAACTTCTTTCGTGAGTTTGAGTTGGCAAAGATCTTTCCCCTAAAGGAAATGCACAGCACGGTCATCCTCCTGGAGGGTGTGATGTGCATCTTTTCGTCAGCCCCCCCCTTTTAGAACGCCTCCTGATTGATCTGTTGCCCCGGTAGTCCACCGTGTTTCAAATGCCGAATGTGTCCTTTTCTGGACTTTCGCGCATTTTCTTGTCTTCCTTCCTGACCAAGATCTTTTTTTTTTTACGCTTGATGACTTATATCTTATTGAAAATAGGTTCCTCTGAACAACCCCAAGGTTCAGACCGGGTCCTTTCCCCCGCGAGAATGCGCCTTGGTACCGTTTTTTTTTGCGGGGCTCTGGCTTTTACAACATATTGCTTTTTTTTTAATGAGCAGTCTGTTCGTTTTTCTAGGGTCTTTAGGACTTTTCCCCAGTAACACTTTTTTCTATAGTGCAACAATCTCCTCTTTAGGTTTTGGTTTTCGGTCATTCCATGCCCCCCTGCAAGACCCCTCCTTCGACTTTTCGAGTATTCGCTGCAACCATGAGTGAACTCTTGGTTCGTCCATGCTCGACGTCTTGCATTTTCTGGTACGTTTTGGTGGTTGGGTCTGTTTATTATATGGTGGCAAGACGGTAGATGTCCTTTGGTTATTTTTCCTAGTCCTTTCGACTTTCACTTTGACAAATTTCCCTGTATGTCTTCGCTCCGCATGTGCATGTTGTCGGATAGTATCTTCTGCCATTTCCTTCATCCTGTGCTCCCCCCTAGACTGTTCATTTTTCCACCCCCCCCCCCGGTTGTAGAGCTCGGTCTCCCTTTCCCTTTTTTTCCTTTTTCTTTCTGGTTTTCAAGGGCGCTCATTGGCTTTCCCCCCGCTCTTGACTTCCTCCCTTACTTTCACGTTCCCCATGTTGTTCGTCACATTTTACGCGTCCCTTTGGGGCGGGGTCTTCCCCCCCCTTTGGTACCGAACTTTCTTGTCAAGTCCCCTCAGCCCTTCTCAAAGTTAGAGTGTTTTGGAGAGACCCCC
>Ga0179593_1451799_pt1 | contig 11140 bp, 17 predicted proteins | sample CZODoug2_1_08_16_FD_185931 | JGI IMG/M metagenome (GOLD analysis project Ga0179593, IMG submission 185931) | Vadose zone soil fungal communities from Angelo Coast Range Reserve, California, USA - CZODoug2_1_08_16fungal (PacBio error correction) | ecosystem: Environmental > Terrestrial > Soil >... | reverse complement strand
TTGGTAGAAAGGTACGTCTCGCTCTTCCTCAGTCTTTTTCTCTCAAGATCCCCGTCGCCACTTCCCCCCTTTGAAGGCTGGTTCCTCACTCCAGACCCTGTCCTTTCAGTCACGCCGTCCCCATCATCGACCACGGACTTCCGTCTTCGTGGCCTCCAAAACTCGGGGTTTTTTGGCCTCCCGACCTCCTACTTCCGGTTTTGATCCAATCTTCCTCACTTCTTCGTCGAGGTCCACCCCGAACTATTTTGGTTCACGAACGTAGGCCACCGATCATCGGGTGCTCGATGGTTTCCACGAAACGAAGGTCTTGCCCGGTGAGAAATTTCCCCCCTTCACCCCCCTGAACTCTCTCCCCTTTTCTCTCGCCAGAGCTCTTTTGGCCCTCGTCAGACTTTTTCCAAACACCCAAGCCGGTGCCTCGGGTTCCTTCCGGTGAGAGTGTATTTGTTTCACCCAACCTTATGAGCAGCTCCACGCCTTTTCCCCCCCTCTTGGATTGGTGCTTGCCGGAGCATGTCTTGCTTAGTCTCATCATACATACCTCCCTTGTTAAGTCCGCTCCTCTCTCTTTCTCCTAATCCGTTTTCTGTTTCTTTTGACCTTCTATCGACAAGAGGATCTGCTCGGCGTCCCATAGCTCCCTGCGCAGTCCCCAACCCCATTCCTTATGTTTTTGCCCCGTTCTTCCGGTGACGCATAATTTCGGTGCGGTTCCCTTGCCGATGCGCCGTTGTTTGTCGACAGTACGACCTTCTGTCTTTTGCTTTTCGATTTATTTTTTCTCCTCGATGAACCTTTCTCGTGACCTGGAAGCGGTTTCCTTTTGTTGGCTCATGAGAGGAAGACCTCTCTGTCTCGTTCTTGACCCCACCCCATCGTCTGGTTGAGTTCTGACTACTCCACCTAGTCTGCGTCCTTTTCGGCTTTTTATAGCTCGTCGTCTCTTTTTGCCCTCAGCGGACTTCGTTTTGCCTATATGACTTCTGAAGTAAAAACGGCAAATGACTATTTTTCTTTGCGAAGGTCGGAAGTGTATTCCGTTGCGCTTGACTCCGGTGAATAAACCCTTCCTCTATACGCCCCGGACGAACTGTTCTGTTCACACTGATTTATCAAAGCTTGCTTGCATCCTTTTTTCCCTTCGTGCAGTCGGGACGGCCCGCGGTCCCCCACGTTTTAAATTTCTCGGTCACCTTTTTCTTCTCCCTTCCCGCTTGGCCCATCTTCTTTCCACCAAGTGAGGTTCCCACTGGATGCAATCTCTTGACTTTTTCTCTGAAGCGCATGCTCGGCGGTTCGTGTTCCTGGACGAGGACCACGGAAGCTCCTCTTCCTCCGACCTTCCTCCCTCTTCATAAGAGCGACGGCCCACCTGGAGGTCGGGGTAGCGGGTAGTTCAATCTTCGGCGGTTTTCTTCGCCATACTCCCTATACAGTCCTCCGTTTTGAGCCTTGCGAAGAGGCCAGTCTTCCCTCTGCCATGTCATGCCACGCCCTCAAACCCCCAACTCCAATCAACCGGAGACCTTCTGTTCTCCACGGCGGCTATCGACTGGGACGCTTCTTTGGTCGATCCCAGAGTTCGTACTTTCTATACGCCTTCTCGTCCTTCTACCATCGTTCTTATCACACCCCCCTCCGCGGTGAATTTCCTCCCACCTACATTCATTCGTTATATCTATTTTAATACTACCGTTTGTGAGGTGCGGCATATTCCTTCTGCTCCGGTTAGCCATCGATTGCATGCACGAACGAGTAGCCCTTTTTTCCCTCCGAAGATTCTATTTTTTCGTTTACCCTCCCGAACCTTATGACCCCCCCATCTCTCGTTTCAGAGCCGCCTGTCATGTGGCAAGACCGAGGTGTCTGGATGTTGTTTCCCTTTTTCCCTTCACAGTGGCGTGATTGGCTTCCTTTTCTATTGCCCTCACGTTCCTGGCATTCTTCTGCTTGTCCCCGTGAAGTCCTGGATGGATTACGGAACTAGCCTCCGTCCCAATCTCAAGCGCGGAGACCGGTGGTTGCCTTCTGCATGAGATCTTTTTCCTTTTTGCCCTGTGCACATGTTGCTTTTTGCTCCTGCCTCCGCTTGACACGACCGTACAGTTACTTTCTTGCTGTTTGAGTGAATAGGACAAGCTCTTGAGGTTCCTTTCTTACCTTTTTCAATTTCTCCCAGTTCTTGCGCTGGTGATGAACGGGGGGAAGGGTTGCCAGCCATTTGTTTTTTTTCTCCCAGGGGAACCCTCTCTATTTTTTTTTTTATGAACAGGTTTTCCTAGAGAGATTTTTTCGTTATTCACCTCGATAGTCGCAGAACCCACTCCGGGGCTTTGCCCTCCGTGTCCTTTTTTCGTTTCAGTCCTCCCAAGTTCCGCCCCCACTTTCCTTGCGTTCGAAAAATGGAGGTTTCCTTGATAATGACCTTTCTCCCCTCGCCCTAAAAACCCCTCTCCCTGTCCCTTTGTCTTTCTAGTCTCGGAAAGAAGTCTTTTTGGTTTTCCACTATCCTCGAGGGGCTCTGCTTTTCACGACCCACGCCAGGTTCGATTGCCCGTCGGCGCCCAGTCTCTTCCACTGTCCTGATCTTAGCAATGTGCGCGTTACCTCTCGCTTCCACTTTCTCCTCTTTTGTCGAAAAACCCAGCCTGCCTCGGGCGATACTCTTATGTTCCGTCCGACTTATGCGGCACGCGCTTCGTGGGCACACCCCCCCATAATTTCCTGGTTGCATTGTTGAGTCTTTTCTTGATTTTCTCACCCCCTTCCCCTCCAGTGAAGCGATCGTATCTCCTCTCTCTCCTCATCCTCATTTTGAGCGAGCTCGACGTCACACCTTTCTCTATCGTCTATGAGTGTACCTGCCCACGTCAATAGTCAGCGCACGGCACCCATGCCCAGTTCCTTTATGGGTGTTGCAGTAGGCGGACGAATAATTTTCGGCGCGGGAAACTCTAAAGCGCGCCCCGATGTCATCCTTCTTTTGTTGTGCGACAAGCAACTCAGTCTTAAGTTTTTCTCCCCTTGATTGCCGCGCAGCCATGTCCCTCACTGGCCCACAGTGGACTCTTGACTTCTGCCTTGCTCCCCGCGTTTCTGGCGTTAGTGTTTCAACTTTGAGTCCTCCCACCGATGCATAGTTCCTTCTTTCTTTTCCCCACAAAATTCGTATGTGAGTCCTATTTCCTGGACTACGACAGTCTTGTTTCCACAGGACCGTTTTTTCCTTGCCTTCATCCTTTCTTTGTCCTATCAACCCCACCCCGATTTCGCCCCGCGCACGGACGGCCGTTGTCTCTTGACGGTTACTTTCAACCCCGGCAAAGGACGACTCTTTTGTGCATCCTTGGTCCGGAAGTGTATTCTTTCGATCGGTAAGCCCTCGTCTCCCATGTTCTGGACCCCCTATTTAGTGGTGTTTGAAACGGCGGCTGTTGCCTATGAACCTACCTTCGCTGTTTTTCCCTCTCACACACGGGGGAGAGTTCGATTTTTCCCCCACCTTTTCTACACGCCTTGGCCTATAGTCCACCCTGACACATCAGGATGCATATCTTTCGGTCGATGCTAGCATCTACGGCTTTTCGCCTCCTTTTTCTCCCATCGAAGTTTTCTCCGCAGACTCGCCGATGAGCTTTCTCCTCCCCTATCTACTTCACAAACCGGTTTCCGTTCTCTTTTTTGGGCGGGCAATGCTTTCTGACGTTCCGGAAATACTCCGTCATCCTTTCCCGATCAAGCCTTTCATGCCCAGGCCCTCTTTTTCCTCCGGTACTGTGCCAGGAATCGCACTCTGCCACCCACTTCTTCCCAAAACACTCCCAAGCCTATTTACCGGGATTTGTTTTCCCGGCGGTGCTCTCGAGACTTTTTGTTTAGCGTTCCTTTATCTCTGGATACCGCACCTCTCTTCCTCTGAGGGATCCTTTCTTTCTTTCTCCCTCCTCGCGTTCTTAAGGCTATGGCCTCACCACATATACTCTATTCTCCTCCGTTGTGTTGTGAGTCCTTTGCCTCTTTTAGTTTTTGCTTCCATCTGTACCGCGCCCCTCAGTTGATCTTTCTTCTCCCTCCCTGCTACGCGTTTCCCTTCTACCTGGTAGAGCAGATATACGAACGGCTGGTCTTGAAACCCCCTCATCGGTTCTCTCTCCCGTTTCTCAAGAATGCCGGGTGCTGCTTTTCGTTTCGGAAAGTTGCTGTTTTCCCTCTATCATGGCAATCCTTCGCATCCTATCTGGCTAGGCCTAGCTTGGAAATCGTGGTGACTGGAGTTAACGGATGGCTGTGCAACTCGCCGCTCCCCCTTCAATTGACCGTTGCCGTTTCTTTTTTTAGATTGACACCTTCCCATATCAGACCGTCTTTGACGCCGATTGCCCGAAGTCTTCGTGGATTTTTCGCGGCGCTTGCCTCCCCTGCATGCTCTTATCGCTTACAGATCTCTCATGTTTCTTTTGGCATCTTTTTTAAGAATCTTCCCCCTTCGTCTTGCGGTCCGGGATGACGACAATTTTTGACCCCTTTTTTCTAACGTTTAACCCTTTTTGAGCGGTGCCGTCCCGCCGGACGCATATAGATGCAAACTTCAAGTCTTCTTGGGTTTTCCCCACATTGATATCATGGTTGGTCCCCTTTTCCCATTCGGAGCCGAGAGAGGTCCGATCCATGATATCTTTCTCCCAATTCCTGTTGCCCGCTATGAATCACGTGCCTTGGCCTTTTCCACTGCCGTTTCTCTTCCATCCCCCCGGGACTTCGTACCCAAATTTTTAGGGTTCTCTGGCCCCTCCTTTCCTTCCTCCCTAGACTCCCTTCGGTCCACTCCTGCTAACTTGAGGCTTTCAACCAGGAAGATGTGCAACGAAATCTTAAGATCCCAGTTTAGTTTTCTTCTCTTTTCACCGAATTCCCGGCGCTTGCCCGAAGGTCCCCCCTCTACTTTTTCGACAGATGAGCAATGTCTCTCCTCTCGCTTCACCGTGTTTTTTGTCAGACAATTCTTTTGTCTGACCCACAAACCGGCTGCCATTTCCCTCTAAGCGAGAGTTTCCCCCTTTCTGACGACTTGCTTTCCTCCGGACTTTTTCCCCCACCATCCTTTTCCTGGCATGGGCCTTCTCTTGCTTATGGACACTTATCATTAATTATTTCTCGCCCTGTTGAAGTCTCTTAGTTTGACTTCGCTCTCTCCCCCTCCTTTTTGTTTTCTCGCTCTAAGTAGTGCCTTCAAGGGGCTTTATTTGCTGTATGCTCCTCCCTCCCTCTTGCGCACGGCCACAAGTATTGGTGGTTCCAGGCTTTTCCGTTCCGAATAATGTCGGTCGTACAAACCTCTCTTGCCCGGTTTTTTTTGTCCCTTGACAGTCTCTTGATTTTATGGCGAGGCGGACGAGCATCCCCTTTCTCATTGGGAATGTACGTTGACCTGGTTTCGGTACGCGCAAATCCTTGCCGTATTTATCCATCGAGTTCCCCCCTAGATCTTTTCGTTCCGTCCACCTTTGAGTATGAGCTCCTCCTCCTTTCCTGGTTTTTGAACAGGACGGAGAGCGTTATCCTTCATTTCCCTTTTTTTCCTCGTAAAAGATTTTTAGCCAGTTGACTCAATTCGTGGTAGATTCTTTTTCCCGCCGTGAAAACCTGCCCTACGACTTTTTATTGGATTCTTTCGTGGCCTGTAAGTGTATATTTCCCAGCATCTGTACCTTCCTCCTCTCTCCTGGACATGGACCCCCACCTGCTTAGCTGAGCGCTTTGCATCTATATGCCGTCCCCGTGATTTCCGCCCGCGAACTAACTTTTTGCAATTCATTTCACCCACTTTCAGACCTTCCCCGCTTTTGCATTGTTTTTCTCCGACCTGATGAACTTGACGTCCCGATGCCGTCTCTGCTTCGGCCTGGAGCGAGCCGCCGATTTCTTCCACGCATAGCCTGCCTTAAGCAGATCGGCAGCCATGCTTCGCTCTTTTCCTGCGAGAGACTTTCCCCCCCCCGGTGAATCTGCTTTGAGCGGTTTTTTTGTCGCCTGCGTCGGCTCGTTCTTCATCCATAACGTAATCCTTAATCTTTCCCAGCGTTAGTCCTTTTTTGGCGAGATGTTCCTTGAAGCATGCGAAACTGTCGGCACGCTAAACAATCCCAAGGCCTCCCGGCTCATGTGCTTTTTTGTCAAGCTGCTGCTTTTGTTCGATCCCAGCGTTTCGTAAGCTTCCTCCCAGCCTTTCCTCCAATCACCTAGTAGCTCTTGTCCGTTCTGATAGAGGACGGTACCTGCATAATGGAATCCCCAGTCCTCTCAACTCTTTCTTTCCCCTCTCCTCACTTGTTTGCGAGATCTGGTTAGTGAGGAAATTAGCCTTCTCCCCCCCTCCCGATTGATAGTTTCTCCATCCGCTGTCTCGGGATGTTTTTTTCTCTTTTTTTGTACGATCAGCGATATCAGCTTCTCCACGTTGTTATAGAACCCCTCTCCGTCGTATCAGCTTCTTTGCCTCCCTCATCCTCCGTGTGAGCTTGGATTTTTTTCTCATTTACTCAACAGTTGCGCGTGCGAGTCCTTTATCTGCCATTAAATCCTTCTTTTTATGACTTTCCCCTTTTGAATTCGTGGGGATGGATGGACTGCTCTCCCTTGAATCCGAACCCGAATTCACGGTTGGTTGCCCATGAATGCGAAACTCTCGCCGTCGCGCCGCCCTCTTTCTTGCCCGGTCTTCTGCTGGCTCCTCGGCCTGCCTTTTTGCGCAAAATCCTTCATCCCTGGTGATACGAACTCCCGATCTCTATTGTGTCCTCTGGTGACGAATCCACGCTTGCTTCCTTCTGACTGCCCTTTTTTTGCCCTTCGACCCTTTCCCTTTTCGTGCTTTTTCCCTTTCCCGCCCCTGCAGGTACTGCTATATGGACGAAGATTTGTTCTTTTGACCACTTATCATGGGTTCCAAAACATTTTAGTCGCCGAGATTTGATTTTCTCCTCTGATCGTAGAAAGACCCCTTTCCGGGGCCTTGTCGGGTTAGTTTTCGGTTCACGTAGCCGTCGACCGGCCTTTCTGTTCGCTCACCCACCCTCTTTGGGGTTTTTCCAACAGGAATGAAGTCTATTTCCGCGCCGCGGTGAAAACGCAGGTGCACTGTTCTTCTATGGCTCCAGACGTGGTTTTTCAACGAAATAGTATTCCCGCTCAGCGGAGTTCTGCCCCTCTGATTGCTTATCCCTCCTTCCTCTTCCTTAATTCGCAAGGTCAATCGTTCCACTTCCCTCTCGATGAAGAAACTTTTGCGGTGTCGCAATCGCCTGCGGCAACGGTCTTTTTTGTCGACATCAGTCTGCCTTCCGGGCGAGAAGTTTAGAGTTTTCCGTCTCCCTATTCTTGCACTCCCTCTGCTTACCACCTACTTTCTATTGCGCTGCTTGTTTTTTTCTTCTTCTCTCTTACTCTCGAAAGTGTCTTCTATCCTACCTTTTTACTCTCCTTTGTTTCTAGAGATAGAAGTTCTTGATTTGAGAGATATTTAGAGTCAGAGTCCAAAATCTCCGCTCAATCCAATGCAAATTTTTTTGGTGCCACTTTTTTTGCGTGTCGTTAGTCAGTTCCCTGGGACCTTTTCTCTTCCTTTTGATGGGGTATGGGTGGCGGTTTGTTGGTGGGCCTGTGGTGTGTTTTTATGGGTTTTTGTTATGTTATGTTTTTGGTGGGGGTTATTATTTTGTTGGTTGTGGTCGTGGTCCTTCGGGTTTTTGTGTGCGGGGTTTTTTTTTTTTTTTTTTTTTTTTTCTTTTTTTTTTTTTTTTTTTGTTTTTTTTTGTTTTTTTTTTTTTTTTTTTTTTCTTTTTTTTCATCGCGATTCTTTTTCTTGGTTTCGACAACCCCAGCAGACTTGGCCTTCCGGCGAGTGCGGACGCGTCAGCTAAGCGCTAATTTCCGTCGTTTCCCTTGCCTTCGCCAATTTGCTTTCGATGTCTCATCGATTCCTCCATCGATCTTTCAGGTGTCCTCTCCTTTTTACACAAACCATGTCTCTTTTGTCGTCCGATCCTCGCCTCGCCTCGTTTTCACCTGTTCCGCGGATAGCGTCATTCTTTTCCTTGGATCTGTCCAACTCCCCTATTCGCCAGAAGTTTTCCGGTGTGCCCCCCTTTTCTTCTGTCGTGAAACCGGACAAGGTCTCCTTTCTTTACGATTCCCCGGAAGGGTATTGTGCTGATTCTCGGTGACATACCTGACCCCTCTCTCGTCCTACGAATGTATGGGCAACATGATGCTAGTTTCCCTGGTTCTCCCCTTTCTTTATTTTAGGTCCCCGTGCAGGTCGTGACGTCTCTCACTAACCGGTCCGTTATTTTCACAACCTTTCCAAGCCGGATCCATTTGGCTCTTCTCTCCCCCCCATTAGGACACCCCCAGGGAGCCATTGGCCGGCGATGCGAGCATTTTCTTCCCGCTTTTCGAGAGCCACGCAATCGATCTTTATCCTACAAAAGTATCGTGCACAGAGCGACTTCAACAAACCCCTTTGCCTCTTTTCCGGTTATGGGGTTCCCCCCTTGCGTTTGTCACGTCAATCATCCCCCTCCTTCTCTCCCTTACTCCCCCCTTCCGTGATCTTTATTGTCCTGGCCCACGCTCAATGTTTCTGCCAAGTCGACCAACCCACTCTTCAGCACCCACTAAAAAAAACCAAACCACCCAAGCAGAAACGGTCTTGTTCTCCACGGCGTCTCACTTTCTTCCTTGGTTCCCCTATCCCCAAGCTCGAGTCCTTCCCCTTTTCATTACTCGTCGCCGAGGGTCTACACGTGTCAGTCTCTTCTTCTTTTTATTCCCAAACTACAGAAGAGGCCACATCCTCTTTCCCTTTGTTGTTATCGAGATGGCATTCTTTAGTTGAGGCTCGCTTTCCCTCCTCTCTTTTTATCCTCGTCTCTTGCCTCGTGTAGGTATGATTAAATGTTTTGATATAACGTGTCTTTCCTCCCCCCGCTCCTTTCCTTAGTCCGTGAAGAACCGACTTCTACGTTCCGGTCTTCTTTTCTTTTCGTTTATTAACACGTTGCCTTCTTTTTGCCCATCCTCGCAAAGCTCAGGCATTGGACCTGATGTAGTATGACGGGATTCTTCCTGAAAGTCGCGCCTCATGCCTCCCGCAATCCCCGCGACCGGATGCACCTTTTTTTTTCACTTGCTCTTCAATATTCTAGTATTCTCCCGATTGAGGCAACGGGGTCGGTTTGTGTAGATGGTCTCCTTCCGTCAATGATGATACTTCTACCTTTCCATTATGCTTTTTCTTTGTTCACATGTGCCTTCGGGCCCAGATATGAGTTTTGTCGAGTCACCAGGTTTTACCTGAACCACCCGTGATGCGCTTTCCCCCTTTCCCTCGCCCTTTTCCTTATCTAGACAGCCAGCTGCGGGTTCCCAAGTTTTTTCTCCCCTTTTTGTTTTTCTACCACGGTTCGTCGCCGGAGAGTTCTTTATCACCGAGATTCGAACCCAATTCAGGTTCCCTCGTCCGGAATACCCATTCGTCCTTTGTCCCTTTTTAACCCTCCCTCAAATATTTCCTCTTCCTTTTTTTTCCGATGAGTCTGGTATCCCAAACCAGGGTTTATGAATGAAGTTTCTTCCCCGTGCCGTCGGGGCCAGCAGGACTCCATTAGTCTATTCCTCTCCCCCCCTACGATTGTTTTGGTACCTACATTATCCCAGATACTTCTGGTTCGATTTTTCTCACGCAAGCCAGGAGTTGCCGTTCCCAGGTCTGCAGGTAAGAGTACTTTTCCCATGATCGTCGCGTCTCTTCGCATCTAATCGCTCCACTGTCATCCTTTTTCTCTCCCCACCCCTCTTTCCATAGAGAGAAATGGTCTCGTTCCCTTGCTTACCTCGCGGAACGCCCCTTGGCCGTGGCATACTTGGGTAATTTCCTGAGCCGGAGATCTTTGTCATCGGGTCTCATCCTCAACCTTCTGCCGTGTAATGATTCTACTCTATTCCTCTCTTTCCACTTTCCCTTCCTTTTTTGTTTTTGCGAGCTTATAGAATTTTCACCTTGTCGAGAGTATTGAGTTTTTTCAAACTTTAATAGCTCCGCGCCAGCCCCCCCCCGATCTGGTGTCACCCCGGCCGGTGATGGTTCCCGCCTAAGTCGGGCGTCCATCAATCTTTTCCTCCCGATTTGCAGCCGTTGTTTTTTTCCCCCATATGGTGGTCCGCGAGTGGTCTTTCCTCCCTCTTCAGCCATTGCTCATCGCCTTGAACACGTGACTCACTGGGCCTCTTGGACGGCAGCTGTTTCGTGGAGAAATCGTCTGCAGCCCCCTTTCTCGGTGTCTACGATGTCCGTTGACCACCACTTATTGGAGCCTCTGCCTATTACCTTTCTTCGACCTTTTTTTTTCCGCCTTCATGTGCTGGCGAGAAACACCTCTTTTTTCGACGAAGCAGCTGACGACGGTCCTGACGGCGGCTTCAAAAACTTTCCTTGGATCACGTTAGGGTTGAGTCAGTTTCCTATTTTATTCGGCGCCTCATTTTAATACCTCCCTCTTCCCCCGACCTCCCCCTGTTTCCCCCAACATTTTCGTGTCCGGTGGCTGCTCTCTTTGCCGTCCCAAAGTTCGTTGCGCGCACTCATCATTTAAAGTTCTGATTTCACACCTTTTCTCTCCTCCCGGAACCTCCTCTTCTCCACCCAAGGATGAACCCTTTTTTCATATGGACGGTTCGAGGCCCCTTCTTGGCGGAGACCCGCCATAGAATGACGAACTAGGCGCAGACTTATCCTATTTTTCTGTGCGCTCCTTCAACCCAAACTCTTTCCCCTTTCTCTTTTTGATCTTGCCATTGCCTTTCTTTTTTATAGCCTGAAGCCATACCCCCCCAGCTTACCGATTCCCCCTTTAGCCATGGGGAGATTTATGGGAAGATGACCCTTAATGTCCCACGCTCAAAAAACTTTACCCTTCCACACCTCCACTCAAGCTTTCTTCCCGTCTTGCTATCTTTGGGGTCGATCCCAATGTTCTAGCTGGTTACGCATTCTTTATCATTCCCCCCTTAGATTGGCTATTCTTGCATGTCAGCACCTATCTCGTCGTTTTTTGGCCTCCACTACAGAGCTTTTTCC
>Ga0179593_1367066_pt1 | contig 11140 bp, 5 predicted proteins | sample CZODoug2_1_08_16_FD_185931 | JGI IMG/M metagenome (GOLD analysis project Ga0179593, IMG submission 185931) | Vadose zone soil fungal communities from Angelo Coast Range Reserve, California, USA - CZODoug2_1_08_16fungal (PacBio error correction) | ecosystem: Environmental > Terrestrial > Soil >... | reverse complement strand
CTATCTTTTACGGGTAGAAGCTCCCTCACAAATGGCACACCTTTTGTACTGGCACGCCCTGGTCGGGGGTTTAGTCCAGACCTCGTTCTTAGAAACGCCCGAGTTTGGGGCGAGGTGTCTCCAAAGTCCTCCCTTTTACCCTTTCCCCCTCCCGGTTGCCCTCGGTTCCTTTCCCGGCACACGCCCCATTGAGACTTCGACTATATCTCCCACCCCCTCCCGTTTTCCCTCGCATGCAACCCCCCCGCCAGGAGTTTTTTTATTAACTTGGAGGCGTTCACCAGACTGACTGTTAAGAGTAAGCCAAATGTGTGGCTCTGGACTCTCTATCCCGTTGTCGAAGGATAGTCAACTTTTTTTCGACTTAGTGTCACAGAGGTACTGGGCGACCCTCCTGTTTGTTATTTCATTTTACCTATTTTTTTAGTGCGGGCACTGTTTTCCCAGACCATCAAATAAGTCTCTAAGCCGTGCCGGGAGAGTAGGCGGCATTCGTTTCTATACTTAGAGGGACTCACACCCCGTACGCTCATTTTCATTTCTCTAGGAGAGGGGATCATTCAGAAGTAGGACCGGATTTCTTCATTCACTCTCTTGCAAAAATCCGAAGGACCCCGACGACCCTCACAAAGAGACTTGAAATTTTTACCCTCCCTTCGGACCGGAACTTTCTTAGGAAGTTTGCACTTAGTACTGGCTCCTGGCCCCTTTTGGTACCGTGTTGCGTTGAAAAGAAGGTTCTCGGTCTGAGTCCAAGGTATCCAGACTGGGTGACCCCCTGATACACATCCCGTCTTGGATTCCTAGAACAAGCGTCTCCGCCTTTCTTCCTTACCGCCCCGCGGAGTGTGGTTTTGCGTACGATGACAACTGCGTGCTTTTGATTCGTATATGAAAATGGATAGATTTCCTCTTTAGGCCCGTTGATCCTTTTCCCCTTCTGAGACCTTCCCTCCCGGGTCTCTGCTCGTCCTCTTTTTTATGTTTTCAGTTGACCGGGTTCCCCATCTTAAGGAAGAGCGTAATGATACTGCTATATGTTGGATTCACCTTAGGCCCCACCGCTATGGAATGTGTTTATATTATAAACCCCCCCTTCAAAGATCGAGCTGACCGATTTTGTTCTTGCGAAAATGTCCTCGGTAGTAGATCCCACCCCTCTCCCCCCTCTGACGCCTTTCACTCCATTTTCGCCGCTATGATCTCCGGCGTTGCGCCTAGGGCGTATTCCAGTCCTCCAACGTAATTGAGAGCAGACCCCCCGAACAGGTTTTATTAAAAAACAATCCTGTCTGTGCGCCCTCTTTTTATATTTTTCTCGGTCAGTGTTGAACCCTTAGAGTAGCTGTCTGCAATTTTTTACATCTAGGAGGGAGCATTTCACCCTCCCCCGATCTCCCACCCCCCCCCTCACAGAATTGTACCCCATAGAAGTTTCTGCCACAGGCCAGCGACTTTTTCGTTTTTGTATAAAGCCCGTTTCTCTTGAGAGACCTCTGCCTCGCTCCCTCTTGGAGACGAATTGCATTTGACTTCGTTGAAAGCCGCCAGGGTTAGCTCTTGTTCCTTCCTTTTTTCCTACGCCCCAGCGCCCCGCCCCCCCCCCCGGTTCCATGTATTCGGCGTCAAAGCTCCATTCCCTGTTTTTTTTGAGACGCCGGTCCCCTTTACTTGCATTTGTCTACTCGCTCCTCTTGAGGCTCCCCCCTACTCGCCTAGTGTGGCTGACGGGGCTCTTATGGGCAACAGGTTTTAATAGTTATTTCCTCGGCTTTCTCTCTTAGGACATCAAACGTTTATTTGTTTTATACCTGGAGTTCGGAATACCATTGGTCTCCCGTCTTATCAGTACACGAAGTTGGATCCCTCTCATTCGGGATCCCCTTTTCTGGTCTTCCCAAAAAGTAAGTTTTCCCAAGCCTGGTATTCTTTTAGTCCCCTACCCTTTTGCGCGGTGTCCCCCGGACTTGGTCTCCTCCCCCCCCCTAGATCGGGAGGTGTCGACACTCTCCGTCAGCCCCCCTGACCGAACTTCCAATCCCGAGACCTACTAGATGTAAAGTCCTGCTTCTGTTGTGCCCTTGTTTATCTCACGAGTTTTAGTCCCCATTTTTCCTTTCCATTGTCCGAAAGAGTTGTTTAGGTCTCCTTCCCTCTGAGTTTGCAAAATGCGTTGATCAGTGCGTTTGTCCGCTTCTTTGCCGGCCAGGTTTTCGCCCCATCCCCCGACCGCTCCCCTGGGCGGTACACCTTTTCTGTTCTATTAAAATAAATACTCTCTTTTTCGTGTTGTTTTTCGTCTATGAGAGTTGAAATTCTTCTTGCCCCCTTCCCGCCCCCTTTTTCTCTTTCGTTTGATTCTTCCACCTCGGCCCCATTTCTTATTTCAACGCATGCCCTCCCCCATAGAATTTTTCGAAATGGCATTTCGCAGAAAAAGCGGTGGACCCGAGTCCCACACTCGACGCGGGATCCTTCACTTTCTTTGACAGGTGTCTTTGCGGAGTTTGGACTCTCTTCTGCGATTCACTGTCTTTTTCAGACGACGGGTATCGTTGACGTATCGCGCGATTTTAGTTCCACCCCCCACCCATTTTCCTTTTCGAAGTTCCCTAGATGTTCCCCACCCCCCCCTCCCTGATTTCGTGCCCTTGCCAAGGGAGGTGATTTCTAACCCACCGTTGCTTTCCCCTCTTTTTCCCCTGTCCCCAACGTAGTTCTCCCTCCCTTTATTTTAGGTGCCCCTCCGACTGAATTAGTACCCGGTTGATTTGTGATCCTACCGCCGGCGCCATACTCACCACCTAGGGGATCTAATACGCAGAAGGTTCCCAGGTCCTGACCCAATCCGCCCCACGACCCTCCCCAAGTTAGTACGGGTTCCCCCTAAGAAGTTCGTATTTTTAAACCGTGAGCGGTTGACCTCGAAACCAGAGTCTCATCGCTACACATTTTTCCCAAAATTTTGGATGGTCAGTTTCTAGAACGTTTCACTCACGAGTCACGACCACAGCTGGCCCCCCTGACTTTTCTTGCCGCAGCGGATCCTTTCTTGATCCAAACACGTACCTTTCTCTCCGAGAAAGGGAGCTTTCACACGTTCGCGCGCTCCCCCTCCCCCCCCCCACCAGGCCCTATGCCCTTTATCAACGTCAGAGGAGAGTCAAGTGTGATGGCTCTTGCATAGGATTTTTTTTCTGAACAACTCCAGAAGAGGGCTAACTGTACTCCCCCTACTCCTCTTTGGGAAGTTATCAGTCCTGCCCAGGCCCCCCCCCATTCCACGGAGGGTTTCTATTGACTTCCCAAGTAGGGTGCCCCGAAGTCCGCCTTCCCCTTCATCCTAAAGAGATAGCTCAGATTCGTTACGAATCCTATACCCCTTTATTTTTTTTGACCCCCCCCCTGCTTTCCTATATTGTGCCTCCTCGATTGTCTTTTCGAAGACGACCCGGGTCCTCCTCGCTCAACACCACTATTCCGTCCTCGTCGACTTGTTCTACAGTGGCCTCTCTCCCTGTCTCCTCGCTATATTCTCAGGTCCTGACATCCCGCCCGCCACAGCAACTTCTGGTACGAAGTTTCCCCTGTCCTTTTAGTCCTTGACGAGCCCTTTCCTGACTCCGACTCTGTCCCGGTAAGCGTAGGTGCTGGTACTAAGTTTTTCGAGTACCTGACCGGTTGGATTTTCCCCTTTTTAGAGTCCCCCCTTCTATGAAATCGGGTCTGCATAACTGACCACACACGTGACAGGTTTTTGTGTCCCTTCCGTTTACACTAAATTCTTGGAAGGTCTAAGGCGGGAATCGACATTGCAGACCAAGCCAAATCCCTTTTCCCCCAATTCTTCCCGCAGAATCTAACATTCGGTCAAGGCTGTTAAGGTCCATAGCCGATAGTTTTCTGTAGGCTGTCCCTCATGTTGTTCGCAAGAGCAAGAGGAATATTGTACCCCCCTCTATTACTGCCTCCGACCACTTAGATTCTTCCAAGAGCAAACGCCGGATCGGCCACCGGTCTCTAGAGCGGCGTTTCTTTCCCCCCCCCTCTCAAGATTCCTACTGTTACTTACCGACAAACCCGCATGAGTTTCGTCATCTGACGTTTTTTTGCCAATTGGCCTTCAGCGGAGCCTCCGTGTCTCCCCCGTAGAATAGAGACCCTCTGGCATTTTAGCTCCCTCTGACAAAAGCCCATGTCAACGATTTCTCCGTTGTACCACGGTGGTCTTTGAGAGGTGGCTTGCACCCGAAAAGCTGATTTTCATTTACGCTCCCCGAGAATTGAGACACGTGCAAAGGATGTCCCGATGCTGCCTCCACAAAAGGGTTACCTACGCCCCCTTTGCTCACCACCTGCAACTTGTCCCGGACCTAGTTGCGAGAGAGACCGACAATATATCTATCTTTACCCCCCCTTTTTTTGGTTTCCCTTTAGAGCAATGCCCACCCCCCTGCGCCGCGGGGGAACTTTTCCCCGGGGGCACGAGTAGTTAAAGACGGGGGGAGAGTCCTTACAGCCGTCCCCCACCTATCGTTTTCTCTTTCCTAAAGAATCTTTTCTTCCGCCATCAGAAAACCCAATCCCCTACCAGATCGTCCCCCCCAAGACGTTTGTTGCAATGGTAGATTATCCCTCCTGTCCCTCTCCTGGTCCCCGTCTCGCCTGAGATGCCTGCGAACTTTTTTCATTACCAGGGAGTGACCCGATGTATTTCTCCCTACTTTTGATAGGCCGACCCGAAGATGGTTCTCGCCTCCACACGTCTTCCCCCGGTCTGGAGCTTTCGACTCCGGATTCTCCAGGGCGGTGTTGTTTTCCTTCCCCGTTCCCTTTTCTTTTCCCTTAGCCGGCGCAGAAGATAAGATTTTCGGTTCTAGGGTCGCGAGCGGTTCCAGTACTTTAACCTCGCGCGGATTTCAGTTTCTCGAACCCCCCAGTAAAGCCCTTCCTTTGAAGCACGGAGCCTCGAGGGCAAAGTATAAAGCCACGATGTCGTAGACGTTTTACTGGATGTACCCTTGAGTGCCTGGGGTCCTAATTTATAGTTCCGCTTCGCCGGAACGTGTTCACCCCTTAGTGAGCGGTGCCACCAACATGTAACTTCTTTTCTTTTGCCCCGTTGAGGAGTACCCCCCTCTTAAGGCTTCTCTCGTCAGAAGAAAGACTTTGAGCCCGAGCAAAAGTAGTGAGCATGATCGAAGGGTTCAATGTCTTCCCCCTTCTGCCCCTCACTTTAGGAGGCTTCGAACAGTTGCTAGGTTGCCTTTCTACCCTCTATATGCTTCCCCTATTTTTCAATTTTTCCATAAAAATTCGACGCAACTTTTATGATCAGGAATGAGAAGATCTGTCCGACTTCCGGCGGCTGCGGCGTTTCTTCCCCCCGAGCCACTGGCCCTTTGGTTTTAGACCCCCAGACGATATGAAAGTAGTCCCGTTTTTTCGTTTCAAGCCACGCCCCCACGGTCGTCGCGTCTAAAACCCCTCTCCCACTTTTTTCCCAAAGGTAGCACCGCTCCCGTCTCGGTCTCCTTGCTCCCCCCCCTATCGGAGTAGTAATTTGCCTTTTGAGGTTTTCTGCGTGCGAGCGTGCTCCGTCAGTGTCGCCCCTATACCTTTCCCCCTCTCCCCCCACAGTAACATGTTGGAGGTCTCCTCAGGCCCCCCCCCAGTTTGTTATGTTTTTTCGACCTTTCCTCCAGCATTGCTTGCAATCTTCCCCGAAGGGACCTCCTCGTCTTTTGTACCTTGTTGGAGATCAGTCGGAGGGCCATGCGTGTCTCAAACATGGCTCACCCCCCATACCTGTAACATCTGCCCCCGCGCCCTCTAGCATGATACGAAAAGAGCGACTTGCTCGGGATCATTCGCCTTCTTTGTGACCCCTTTGAAGCCTTATATTTATGCATACTGATCCTATTGCAGCCTGTCGTAGGCATGCTTGCCCGAACGGCTGCACACGGCCCCACGGTGGATAGACGCTAGCAAGTTGGATGCCCTTTTGCGGCCCTCGCCCGTTACTGGTTTTTGCTTCTTTATGAGAAACCTTCTTAGCCATGTGTCGGCGTAAACCAAGCTAGATGTTCAGTATTTTCTCGGTATTTTCAAGTCCAGCCAGGTAGTCCCTTTTTCTTCCGGCTAACGTATTGTTCCTGCTAGATCCAATTTTTTTGGAGTTAGTTGTATCGATGGCGTTTCCGTTAGAGATTCGCGTTAAACAAACCTCTCGAGTGCGGCTACAATGCTTGCTTTTCTAGAAAAAGGTTCGTCCCGCCTTCCTCGTGAAATGGTTTAATGTTCCATAATTGATCAAGAACATGGGCCAGTACCAACGTGGGTGTTGTTTCACCAACCTTCCAACATTCCCATTACGTTTGGTATTGTAGACAATATTTTCCTTGGCGCCTTGTGAACGATCTTGCTCTTTCGTCTAATCTTTTATGTGGATCCCTATGTCAGCCCTTCCAACAGAAAAGACCATTTTCTTGTCATTTTTTTTTTCTCAAATAGAATCATCTCTTGCCCAATTGGATGCCAGCTGTCGGTCTCCGTTCTCGAGTACCCCGTGTCATCGTTCTTGCTTCCAATTTATGATCGCCCCCCTCTTATACGTTTATGCACCCTCTGTCTGATTGAGATTTCTTTTTCTCTGCGATGTTCCCCTTGCTTTTTGGCCTCATACGACGCGCCCCACTGTGCGTCCCCCCAAGTTAGCGATGTCTTCAAATCTCTTCTTTCTTTCCCATCGTTGTGATCGAGACGCCTTCAGGCTACTTGTAAGAAAGTTCCTTTCTTTCGGGCAGCACACCTCAGTGCTCCAGCAGTTCCCCCCTCCCCTGCCTCAATTAGCCTTTGGAGAATTCCCCCGTTTTCCTCTAAGACCACCGGCTTAAGCCTAAAGGCGCCGCTGAGCCCTTCCTTTCCCCCCTTGTCTAAATAAGGAGGTTTGCAGCGAGCCCCCTGGAGATGCTCAGCTTTGTTGATTTTCTTCAGGTTGATGCGCTTATTTTTTATTACACCCCCCCCTATATGACTGGCTAGCCAAACTACTCGTACAGGGCGGATGATCCTACCAGGACCCAGTTGACATTGAACTCCAAATCTTTTGAGCCGACCTTCTTTTAACTTTGAAGCAAGTATATCCCCCCTGATCCAGGGATACCGCAAAGCGCTTCAATTCAAGCTATGTTCAATTCTTACTCTCAGAGATGCCCTTCCCCCCTTCCCACTAGATAACCTAACTCCCCCCTTAGCTCGCGATGACAAACATTTCCAATACTTCTCTTTCCTGATCCCCCCAATAAGCCGTCCTTACACCACCAGTATTGCCTTCTACTTTCTCGAGCTCCTGCATGTTTTCGGCACGTTTGTAAGGCGGACCTCGCTCACTCCCTATTCTACCCCTCTAGATGATCAATTTATCGCTTCAAGAGTTCGTCCAAGTACTTGGTCTAGGCACTTTCTAGTTACTGGGCCTCTCCCCCTTAGTCCAAGGATCGAACTCCAACCCTAAAAAGGAGGGATTTTTCGGCACTTCTGCTCGTCGAGACGGTCAAATGAGATGCGCTGCAGTTCTGTGATATCTTGCATTTTTACCTGTCCCGACCTCCTTCTTTTACAGACACAACATACCTTCATCACGTTTGCGTTGCATACGTCCACCCAGTCACCTGGTGACAATTGCCCCCTACGACACCCCCCTGCAGTGGGTGTATAGTGAGACTCCACTTGGCGTTTTGTACTAAGTACTTGTACAAGCCCCCTTCTACATCGGACTCGACTCCGAGACGAAGCCGTAGCTTCTTAGCCCTAATCGTTTTTGTGCGCCGTGCTTTGTTTTCTCTTTTCGAACTAGAACGTCGGGACCTTCTCTACGACCCCCCACCCATCTGGTCCCAACTTTCCTGACCTGACCAAAGGTCCATCAGCCAGTACTCTATGTGCGTATCTGGTTTTTCCTCGTCCTGTATCATACCGCACCGGAAGCGACAGTAGTCGGGAAGAGAAGTTCCCCGGGTAGCCGTGGTCCTCCTCGCCCCCCCGTTACAGAAATCGCCCTTTTTTTCTAACGGGTCGCTCTCGATCAGGACCGCCTCGGGTGTCATGTAGTAGACCCTTCACAGTCCTATGAAAGTGCGCATTATATCTAAGCCTGACGGACTGTCCAGTAGGATGGTTCTGACTAAACACACCGAAGTTGAAGGGGCGTGTCCCCTCTCTCAGGTTACGAACTTTTGAGACTCTCCAGGATTTCGTATTACACCCAAACTGCGAACATTACACTCTGGTAGGCTTCCCACCTCGAAGTTATACTCCCTTTTTTCAGTGATTCGTTACTCTTTCAAATCCTAGGCAGTAGGTGGAATGGCTGTTTCCTTTTTCAGTACGATGGTCTCTTCCCCCACCTTTTTATTGTGCGAGAGGGTGATGCAGCTCCTTTTGGGGTGTGTGGGGGGGGGGGGGGATGGGGTGGGGGGGTGTGGGCGGAGGTGACGCGAGCAAAATATAACAACATTCGCATACGATCATACACCCCGCACCTACCCCCCCCCCAAGTAACAACAAAAAATCTAAGCCAAAGCACACGGTGCCACCTCCCTCATACCTCCCGGACGAGCAAAGAAGTATCCTCCACAAGCACACCAGCAACCGTAAAGAATCCAGTTCCCCGCACGTCGTATTACAACGACTCGCACCTCACCCAATACCCACAGACAGCCCTCCCCACACAGCCGGGGGGGAGCGGGCGATGGGGGAGTCTTCGCTTGGGGTTTGGAGGGGAGTGATGGTGGGGGGGGGGGCTGGCGGTGGGATTTGGTGTGGGAAGAGCGGGGGATCATTGACTTATGATATAGTACCCTCCCCCTACAACCCCCGCCCCATCCATAATAAGACTGTTCATTATTCCCTCTCACTTTACCCCTACCAGCCTAAAACCCCACCGTTTATATAACCGCCCGCAAAACCCGAACCCCTCTTAGAACAAACCTTTAGGAAAACCACCCATAAACAACCACCTAGCTGACATGAGTATTCTTCCGACGTTATTTCTCCACACGATACGCATACTCCCGCCAAATTACTGCTCTGCTAGCACTTAGGTTTTAAGGCCCCGACCACCCGCCCTACCTTTTTATACGCCATTTAATTGATTCCGGCCGTAAACCCAGATTTTGCGTAGGTCGGTCATCCCCCCTAGTTCCTTGTATTATTTAAGGAGCACCTAGCTTAGACTCCGGGCGCACCCAAGGGAGTTAGTAGACCCATCTTTTTCACCCCTCCGAGAGCTCTTAGCTTCTTGTCTTCTTCCATGTGTAAAGCGCATTTGGCGCCTTCGGGAAACCCCCCCACGGCCGGCAGGGGGGGTGGCGGCCCAGCCACGCTTCTTTTTTGAGCAGATCCCTTATGTTTGAACTCTTAGGCCGCCTGGCGGCACACTCCGCACCACACCCCTTTTCCGTGTAAGGCGTCCTCCCTGTTGATAGACGTCCCCCGTCCCATTTTTTTTTTTTTTCTTTGCTTTACACCCCGTGATTTTCTTTGCCTCCCTGAACCGAGCCTCTTCTTGACAGCATCTCCGTTTTATTTGATAGAGCCCGTGTTTATTGACCCATGACTTTCTTGACTGATAGCAACACTGAGTACCCCCCCCCTGTCAAATTCACATGGGCCCCTGTGTTGAGTCAGAACTCGTCGGGAACTCCGTGTGGTTAGTATCCTCGTCGGCCTCCGTTACCCAGCGGTAAAAACTGTCATCCCTCTGCCGAGCGGAACCGAACGAATGCTGTCTTTTACGTCGCACACTCGTCTGAACCCCCAAAGTTTCTGGACTTTTTTCCGACTGCCCGTCTTGAGCATTATGTTCAGTAACGAGAAGCTGCATATACTCAAATATCTTTTTATCTCCTTACCATTAAAGCGGGTCTCCCCCCTTGCCATTGGCCATACGTCAGGTAAGCAATCGTTCTTTCACCTCTTCTGTTAATCCATTTTCGATTGTTTTGTATCCTGTCACGAATAGGAATTGATTTGGACGCGGGTGTGCTTCCCCCCTACCCTCACCAAGTGATCTTTACTATATGCCGGTTTTCGGGTTGTATAGGAGGCTTATTACTTTCTGGATTGTCTAATGCAAGATCCGTTTTTCCCTAATCCGTAAGGCCCGTTGCTTGCCTCTGTCATACGTCTCCCTTTCCCCGCCGTTTAGGCCTTCATCCGTACACCACCCCTTCATGACATCCAAAGAATAACGCTCCTCTGGTTGAAATATCAAAGGTTCCCGTGTTTACCCCGCCAAAATGTCGTCAACCCTCGTCATCCCCCAATGGCTATTTCCCCATGGTTTGGCTACGGTCGGACCTCCTTAGTCCCTGTGTGCCCTACGGTTGCGTTTAACCGCTACCTCTTTTTAAACCAACCCCCCTTTAAATCTTCTGGAGCTTTAACCAAAGTCTTCGACATCGTCTACGCCCTACCTTTGACCTTTTCCTTTGAAGATGACCCCGAGGATTACTATACGTATTCGATCCCAACTCTTTTTCGCGCGGATTTCCTGGCAAGATGTATGTTTCTCTGTAGTCTGACCTGATACTGGTACTTTCAGAGTTCAATTGCCTGTTGACGTTGAGTCATGTAAGGTCACGCTGATCTCTTGTTCTGAGGTTCGTCAGTCTGAGTGGTTACCATGGATATTAGCCCACGGTCCCTTATATCTTCATAGTGGCTCCTGGTGCCCCCTCGAGACACCAGGTCCCAATCCGGTGCTTATAGTTCCACCCCCCCCACAGGTTATACAACTGAGACTTGTGCACCATGATCGTTTTTTTTCCTGACCGTTCTTTCTAGTTTGGCCTTTGCGTATCGCTTGTCGGACGAGTCGTGTAATTCCGAGTCTTGTGTTTTTGTTTTTTTCTGGATTTTTTTTTTTTTGGCGTTCCGGATTCTCCAACCCTTCGGAGCCTTAGCCCCCGACTGACTTATATGGTCCGTATTATAGTCCCTCTCGGTGTTTCGGTTGGTCGAACGTCCTTCCGATAGTTTCTCACGTACCCCCTTAACTAACCAAGCCACTGTTCAGCCGAGTGGATGCTTCGGCGTTCTTACTTCAACCCTCTCAGTTCCAGGGCCGTCCGACTGG
>Ga0179593_1333527_pt1 | contig 11140 bp, 10 predicted proteins | sample CZODoug2_1_08_16_FD_185931 | JGI IMG/M metagenome (GOLD analysis project Ga0179593, IMG submission 185931) | Vadose zone soil fungal communities from Angelo Coast Range Reserve, California, USA - CZODoug2_1_08_16fungal (PacBio error correction) | ecosystem: Environmental > Terrestrial > Soil >... | reverse complement strand
CGTGTTTCCCCCCCAATAAGTTCTTTAATAGCTTTTGCCCTCTTTAATCTCCTCAGGCTGTCCCTCTGGGCCGGACGGCTTGCGCCTTTATCCCTGCTTCTTGCGCTCCCCTCAGCAGCAAACTGCCTCTGTGTCAGAAAAGGTTGGTGCGTTTACCAAGGCACTGTATTCGCCTGTTTCTTTTTTTTCCGGCGAGTTAGCCAAGGGGTTGTCCTTCTTTTGTCCTATTTTTACGTTTATTTTGTGTGTTCTTTGGTTGTGTTTGAACTGCTTGTTTTTTTGTCTTTCCCGTTAGGGCTGTTGATTCCCTCCTAATGCGCATTTCTGGTTTGTTTACGGCGATCGGTTTTCCTTTTTAGTTTGCGAGGGTTCTCCGGGAATGTTTTTAACGCTTTTGACCGGGGCCGCCTCTTGATGTCCTTTTTTCCTCCTTTGGAGCGGTTGGCCCTACTCTTCTGCCCCCCCTTTTCCTCCGCGGGATTCGCCGGTCTTTTGAGGTTGTCTGACATTTTTTTTCATGTGCTTCTGTCGGTTGGATGATCTTTTGTTTTAACAATGGTCCGACTTCCCTGTCTCTGTGCGGGCCGTTTCTTGGCGCGAGAAGTCCCTCGCCTCTTCTCCCCCTTTCGTATTCCTCTGACACGACAGCGTTTCAAATAGACGGTCCGCACTAGACGCCCTTCGCTGAGACCGGGTTGTTACTTCTTTTCACCTTCCTCTATTTTGTTTGGTTGGTTCTCACATTTTTTTTACTCCCCGGCCTCTTCGTCTCACCCGGCCCCTCTGGAGTCTTTTTATTCTTGCTTCACCATTGTAGGATAATCGCGTTCTCCTTTCCCTCAGTTCGCGTCTTCTCCTTCTGTTGGGCTTCGTTTTGAGATCGTGTTGTCACATTTACGATTTTCTTATTCTTCCACCACGCTTCACCCTCTTTCAAAGTTACGTCTGCAGATTCTTTCTTTTCTTCTGCCCCATTCAAGCTTTTGCAAAAATCTGCCTTACTCTTCCCAGCTGTGTGCCCTGTTTCCTATTCTGTTACTCCTTCTGAAAGAGGGGCCCTATTCCAGCCCAGGTTTGCCTACATGGACGATGGTCTCGAGTTTCGTGGTACTACCCTTTTGCCCCCAGATGATTGGTCGCATTTTCCCTCTTTTACGTTTTCTGTCCCCCTCTGTGTTTTCAGACTGACCCCGCGGAAAAGATGATCTTTTTACGTGGGATGATCTTTCGTCTGTTCCTTTCCTTGCTTATTTTGGGCCCTTTTCAGCGGACCCTCCTTGTTTGGCTTTTTCGGTGTTTTGCCTGTAGGCATCATGCCAACGATGTTTTTTTTTTTTTTGTTTAGTCTGTTGTTTTTTTCAGTAAGTCCCTTTTGCGGTGGTCTACCCTTTCTCCCCTTGAGGCCGGACCGATCCGCGAGGTGTTGCCTTCGAATTTACTCCCCCTGGTAATGTTTCTTGCCTCTTGAGTGCGCCGACTCTTGTTTCGCGGCTTCCGGCGTAGTTTCTGACCCTTTTCCGCGCTTACGTATTTCCTGGAGGTTTTACATTTTTCCTCTCCCGCAATTAACGCCAAGCTTGCCACAGTCGGCTTGCACCATTCCCGAGTTGCTGCGAGAGCTTTTTTCTCTCGCAGTTTTTGAGTGATCCAACCCTTTCTTCTGTCTCCTTTTTATTGTTTGCGTTCCGGGGCTGCCCCTTCCTTTCCGCCTCCCCGATGGTTCTTCCTCGCGCGGTTTTTCCCCTTCTTGGGGCCAGCGTAGTTTTTTTTTTCAGCTTTTTTTCCTTTCGTTTGTTCCCCTGTCTCCTCCACCTCTTCTTCCTACCAGACGCGGTCGCTTTTTTCCATTGATTCTTTGCCTCCGCACTTCCTTGAAAGATTTCTTTGGTAGACGGGCCGGGAAATGATAAGTCCCCCCCTTTCCACTTCCTGAGGGTGCCACACCGGTCGATCCTTTTTGTTGCTCATGGAAATAGCTTACGTTTCCTGATCTTTTTTTCGATGTTTCCTTAATCCTTTTTCCTGGACCCCCTCCGTGTGTCACCCCCTCTTCTTGCGTCTATACAGGGTTTGATGCAGGTCAAAGGTCCTCTGCTTTTTGCACCTTTTTGTACTCCCCAGTACCCTTCTCCGATTTCCTCGCTCTTCCCTCCTCCGTGATTGCAACTTTCTGTCGGGGCTAGATTATACTTGCAGCCCTCTCCTTTTCATCCCTTATTTCCCCCCCATTCCAGAGAGTTTTTTCTTGGTACTTCTTCTCTCAGGCTTTTTCAAAGGGCTTGCCCTTCCTCTCCTTCAATTTTTCATTACGCCCCTAGTGGGCCTCGTTCCCGAAAATTCCCCTTTAGTTTTTCATGCGTCGCTTTAATTAGCGAGCTTTGGAGTGTGACGCTGCTTTGCCGACCCCGTTTGCGTTCCTAGCGTCGCGACCAATTGGCCTAGTTCTGTGCTGTTTATAGCAGACCAGGCTCGCTTTTGGTTGGGAGGAGGATCCTTCCCAGCTTTTTTTTGCTTTCTCTCTCCCAGCCCTCAGCGTCGATGTGTTGTTTCCAGGCATGTGTCGCGGTGAGCGGCTCTTGGGTGTGCCTTTTCTAGCTCCCTCCTGTCTTTTTCTCGATTTTTTGCAGAAGTATTGGCGCTGTCTATTGTCCGTCTTGCCATGCGGTTTGACCCAGACTAGTAATTTTGTGAGACAGCCACGTTGTTTGCTGGTCGCCTTTTCACGCTCCTCTTCCGCTGGGGATGATTGACTATTTTCCTCTGTCTCTTTGGGTTGAGACTGAGATCCGTAGTCGGTTTGAGGCTCTGAGTACGCGCGCCTCCCCTCCTGTTTTCACGTGCCCTCCGTTTTGGGATGACCCGGGGTCCTTCCCCTTTGCCGCTCCCTACTCTTTGCCGCATCGACCATCCTGCCTAATTTTTCAGGACACCGACCGCGGCCTTACCCTTCCCGTCAGTCCCTCAACTCGGTTCTGAGATGCTTCGCTTCAACGCCCTTGCTGACGATGCTGTCCCAAACCAACCATTTTCGACTTTCTTCTAAGGTCCCCTCTTTCCCCCTCCCCTTCCTTCTCTCGTTTTTTCCCCTTTTTGGAGTTAATCGTCTTTCCCCAAACTCTCGCTGACGGCATCCCTCCTTTTTCCAGGAACACTTAGTCCGGTATTGTTTCTTCTGCGTTCGTCGCCCAAATCTCACCCTTCTTTGTACTGAGTGAGGTTCGCATTTGATTTTTCTTTGATTCTTCGGGAGAAATGCGGGTACCCCTCACCCTTTTACTTATCCTCCGATCATGGCGGGCTGATAAGGATGCCTTTCTGGAACAGTTCACCTTCCTTTCGCGGATGACTCCTCTCAGTGGATTTTCGCTATTATTGGTTACCGTTTCGCAGGTGGTCCGGGTCTTTTGCGTCCGGATGGGTTTATTTCCTCCTGTTAGCCAGTAACGATGGCTGATGGCGGTTTGTTTTCACATTTGCCACTTTGTCTTTGTGTGAACTAGGATCTCCCCCTACCACGAATATGCTCGCTTCTCTCCCCCTATTCAGTTTTCCTCCCAACTTTGCGCGACAGTTTGAGTTGGAGACACGAAATTAAGGTTCTCCGGTTTTCTTTCCCCTGAACATTCTTGATTCTTTTCTCTGTTCCCGTGTCCCCGGAATTGTTTCTTCATCCTCCTTTTTGCCCCCGTAATCGAACCTCTCTGGGATACTTTCCCCAGTCTCCGTTTTTTCGATGTAGACACTCTCGGCGCGGATTGTCTTTGCTGGGGGTCTACTCATCCCGCGGTGGTGTTTTCCTTTCTCATGTTCTGGGTGGCGAGGAGGGTACGTGATCCCTTCTCCTCATATTTGCCCGATCCTCCCCGCCGTCGTTTAACCGTCCTCATTTTGGTGGTTTCTAAAAACGTCCCAGCGCTTTTGTCTGCCTGTAGTTTTCCGATATGCGTTCATGGTTTTTTCCGGTTCGCCCTCCCCCCTGACTGAGTCAAACCCTCTCCCTTTTTTTCCTGGCGTTCTGAATTGATTTTGTTGGGATTTTCCTTTCTCGTCGTGTCCGGCACGTCATTTGAAATACCTTTTCTTTCGCTCTGAGTTCTGCTGCCTCATGTTTCGTATCTTATTTCATTTTGGTCCCTTCTTCGCCACGCTAAGACGTACCCACTTTTTTCCTTTTCTTATCCGCCCAATGTGATAGGAACCCCTTTTTTGCCAGCCACTTTACCCCCTTAATAGCCCCACGCTTCTTTTTTTCGCTGTACATCAAACCGGTTTTTCCTGCGTCCTTCAGTTCACGCCCACCCCCCCCACTTTCGAAATCTCTTTCCTGGGTCTTTCCCTGCACCCCCTGATGGTCTTTTCTCCCTCGTTTTTTTTCATTTTTTGCGTTCCTTTTTTTGTTACCCCGGACCAGTGACAGCCCCCCTCTAGCCTTCTGGTTATATTCTGGTCCCCCGCCCCTTTTCTTTGGTCTCCAGCTTATAGTTTCAATGCCAGCCCGATTCGGTGTTTGTAATTTAATGCCCGTTGATGTTCAGCGCTCCACCATACGTCCTTTTCTTGTCTTACCTTTTTTATCGTTTTTTGCCCGTCTTGTTGATGATTTCCCTCGTTCGCTTTTTCCCCGATTCTCGATCAGTTTCAAATCGCCTTGTTCCCAAGGCGTTTGAAAATCATCCTCCCCTCTCAATTTTATGGTCACTTTTTGCCCTAGTTTGCCTGTCGTTTCCCGTTTTTTGCTTTAATTTCCTGAGTCCCCCCCCCCGTCTCGTTTTCCTCTTTGAGCGAATTTTTCCTAATCTTTCGACCTTTGTTAGCTCGCGTACAACAAAACTTGTCCTGGTTTTCACGATTGAAAGCTTCCGGAGCGGTGATTAGCTTTCGATCTCTGTCGGCCTTGTCGTTGACTTAAGCTGTTTGTTCGAGTACTCTTTGTTCTCTCCGCCTCGTTTCTCCTCCCTCCGAGCTTCCGCACAGGCTTCCTCGGTTCAGCAGATTGCCTTTTTTCCCGAACCACAAGGCCCTCATATTTTCCTTCTCGACTCCCTGTATTTTCATTTGCTCCTAAGCTCTGCATTTTGTCCTGGCGTGAGCCACACCCTCCCTGTTTTTCCCCTGGTTGAAGCGCAGGTCTTTTTCTTATGTCTTGGGGCTGTGCCTCCGAGTCGGACACTCACGCCTTTCTTAAGTGTCCCACACATTTCCCTTTCCCCCCCTTGACTTCAAGCTCTCGCCCCTTTCCCCAGGCAGGAACTGCTTTATTCAGGCTTTTTCTTCATCGAACGCCACGCCCCCAATACCTGCTGGTACCCGACAACCTATAACCTCCCTGCTCCATTACCCTTTATTCGTTCATAAAATATTTCCACCCCCCGAAGTCCTCTTCGCGCACTGCCGGTTCCTGGCCACACTCTCTCCGTCACTTTGCTTCCGTAAGCCGCCGTTTTTTCATCGGCCAGTTTTCGTTATGCCCTGGGGCGTCCCTCTTTGTATGAAATTTCGCCAGTTCCGCGTCTTTTTTGCTCCTGGTACAGTAAAGCCTGCAAAAGATGGTCACCGCCGGTTATGTTTATTCCCACAATGCTGTGCTTCATTCCTCCTTTTGTGTGTTTTCTATCTTGGGTTTAGTACGGCGTGTAACTTTTCCCCCCCGTATCTTTTAATGATTTGCTGCTCACCCTGATTTGGGATTTTTTTTTTGCATTCTTGAATTTTTTGCTCGCCCGCATGCCGCTTTCTCTTCCCCCTTTGGGCTTTTTTGGTTATCCTTCTGTTTTCTGTTTCGTTCCTGGTTTGCGCCCGGTTCTTGGGTCGCTTCTTTGGACATTATTTGTTTCTTCTTGGTATTGGGTGCAGTTTGTATCCCTTTTTTGAGGCTTGGTGGCTTCTCCCTTCTGAAGTTGCCGCTGCGGCGATGGTTGTTTTGCGATCCGTTTGCCAGTTGCGATTTTTCTCCCTGTGAAAACGGCTGCGGGACGCCCCATCTTGAGATACTCGGCATATGTTTTTGTCTTATCTCTTGACCTTGTCGATCCAGAGCTTGCGCAATTCCCCCCCTTCCGCATCCTGAGCCTTTTTATGCAAACTGGTCGTTTTTTTTTTGTGTTTTCTGATCTGTTTTCTAACTCAGGGCGATATGTTTAATTTGGCGATGTTCTGTAGCTCGGTCCTGTCCTTGCTTGATCAGCTTCCTTGTAGCTTTTCTTTTATCACCCGTACCCCCCCGCGTCATTCATCAGTTACCTTTTCCCAGTGCTTTGCTTCCCTTATCCCTTTTTTCTGCTTTCTGTTTGACCGCCTCCTTTTTTTGTGCTGCTGCTAAAGACTTTTTATCGTCTGATTTCCTTCCGATTCGTCACGCGCCACTGTTCTTGCCTCTTGCCTTCCCGCTTTCCGAGAAAACTGTTTCCAAGTGTTGTTGTGAGGATGTTTTCTGCTTTTGAATCTATTGAGAGCCTTATCGAGGTTGGCGCAGACTGCTCCTCGGGGTCCTACTCCACTCACCCCCTCACTTCCCCCCTTTAACATGTTTGCCTCCCCGTGGTCTAGACTGAAGTTTTTCTATGCAGGGCGTTGCGTTTTACCCCCCCAGTGCCAAGTTATTTTGTCATGTTCCCCTAAACCCGATCTGTTGTCTTTTTGGCGCGACCTTGCTTCTTCCTCCTGTCCCTCTCTTTTCAATTTCTAATAACAGGTCGTGCCTACCTGTTTCTTCTTTTTTGTCTTTTAGACACATCCTGCATTAGCTGGGTTTTTGCTTGGCAAGCCGATTCTCCCTTTTTCCCCCCCCTTACCTTTGTGTTGCTTCACTTCCCTCGGGCAAGAGATCTTGGCATTTGTGTTGTATGAGTTTTTGCTATGTTCCTTCCTGGGTGTTGGTGGGTTAACTGTGTGTTCCTAGTTCGACGACATCTGTCTTTTCCCGGTTTTACCCTTGTCTTTCCTTCCCCCCCTGTTTGTTATTTTGATCATCCTTTTGGAGACGAAGTTCTGACCGTCCCTTTTCTTAGCGGGGCTTATCAGTGGACACATTTTTCCTTACGATTCGTTTCTTTCCCCCTTCTTTTGCCTGACGTTCAACTTTGATTTTGGTCTGTTCTCATGTGGTGAGTTTGCGCCGCCCTGTTTCGCGTCGCTCTTCTCTCTCTCAGGTCCCCATTGTTTGGACTTCGCGTTTTTCTTTCGCTGGAGGTCTACACTGTTTCCACCATTCCCTAATAGATCTTTCCCCCCCCGTCGGCTGCACCCCTCCCTCTCCCGACTCCTGTGTTTAGCCCGTTGTTTTTGGATTCCCTCTCTTCTCAAGTCTCCTCGTAAGGGGATGGCTTTCGGGGCCTTGACTGTTCGGTTCGCGGCGACATTCCCTCCGGTCTTTCCCCAGCTTGGTCCACTAGCTCGTCCTTTGCCCGCGGCAATGCGCCCCTGTGGCGATGTTCAAACCGATCTGAATCCCTACTCGGTTTTCTCTTTCTTTTCTTTTTCTTGGAACGACTTCACCGGGTCACGCTTGCTGGGCAAAACCTGCCCCTTCTCCCCCTTTTGATTGCGTATTGCCTGTTTTGGAGGGTGCCGTCAACTGTCTGCAGTTTTTTTTTTCGCCGTTCCCACTCTACGTTCCAGGAGGATTGGGCTTCTTTTTGTTTTCGCTCCGCTTCGACCCTATGAGTTGACACCCCCCAGTACAACCCCCTAATTCGCGCCTGGGCTCCTTTTTGTAAGCACGGGCGCCCCCTCCCAGTCGCTTCCCGGGACACATGTTGGAGCAGTAACAAATAGCTCGCTGTAGAGACTTCTTCTTCCTTTTCGCTGTTCCTCCCTTTCTCGGGGGATATTTATCCTTTTCCCTGCAGGTCATTTTATCATTTAAGGTATCGGATTGGGTCACCATTCCTGGTCGCCCCCTTCTCCGGGCCCCCGACCTCACCCCCTTCAACTCAAAACCCCTCCCTCCTTTCCATTTTTTGCCGTTGTCAGCGAGTTTGGGCCTTCTCGCCGATTCCTCCTCCCCCAAAGCCGGCTCAAGTTTGAGGAGCGCTCGTCATCTAGCTGATTGCCTGTTTTTTAGCCTCCACTCCTTTCGCGTGAGTTTGTTTTTCTTTCACTGATGTGATGAAGAATCCGTGTTTATTTCTTGGTTTTTTGGGTGCTGTGTTTATAGCTTCTTTGAGCCGCTTCTTTTGGAAAGGATATCTACGCATTCTGAGGATGCTGTTCTTTGGTGACTCCCGGTACGTGCCTGATGTTCCTTTCCTCTATATTAATTTCTTCCTTGATCGCTGCGCGGCAAGAAGTAGTCGTTTCGCCTGCGTCTGCCGCTTGTTCTTTAACATCAGTGACCTTCATGTGTGGAAGAAGAATGATTTTTTGGTTTCTAATCTTCTTCCCCGCGCGGTTCCTATCTGCTCTTTTCATATACGTTGTTTTTTTTAGTCCGAGATGTGCTGTGTGATTTCGGATGTATTCTCCCCCCTCCCCTTAAGTCCGAATTTGTTCCTGCGTCTGTGTTTACCGCATGGAAATCAGGACAATGTCCGCCCGCATACTTCTTTGCTCCCCCTCCCCCTATTTTTCCCCTCCTTGATACCTCCGGAATTCCCCTCGCGACCTGTCATGCACCCTAAAACTCTCACTTTACTCCGTGATGATTGCAGCGCTTTTTTTTAAATCCTCCTGGCTTTTTCGTCCCCCAAGCACTTTAGACTTCTCTTAAGCCAATTTCCCTTGACAGTTCCGCGTTCGATAGAGGGCACCCTGGATGTCCATCCCTCCCTTGTCACCATGCCCCCACCTTCCCTTTTCGGCATCTATCCTCTGCGCAACTGCGCCACGGTGTTTCGGATCAATCGGTCTTTTTCCCTCCCCCCCAGTACTTCTTGGTCTCTTAGGGGTTTTTTCGCCTTTTCCTTTTTTGACTTGCGCACTTCCTCCATTCGTTTTTTCCCGCGCCGCTGCGGAACGATGATTCCCCTGTTGGTTTCTTTTTATCCGAAGCCTCGATTGATGACAGTTTTCCCAACTTTTCTTAATGTTCTTCGAAGGATTCTCTCTCCCCGCTCTTGTGGTATCCTTCTTCTGCCACCTGTGGAGTTTATTTGGCTTTCTTTACAGCCAACCGCGTAGCCAGGCGACTCCTCGTGTTTGTCCCTTGTGAAAAATTCGGTTTTCCCTACGTTTTGCTCCCCTCCCTCCTCCGCCTCTTTCTTACGTCATTTTTTATTTTTCCTGCCCCGCACAACTTGACCTGGACAGTTGATGCAGCCAATTCCCCCGTTTCCCCCTCTTTCTGTTTTCTTCCCCTTTTCCTTCCTTTTCCCCTCTCTTGCCGTGAATCGTATCCATTTGAACCTTAACGCGAACCGTCTTATGGATTCAGCATTTCTTTTGCCTTTCCCCCGAGATTCCTTGTCTTCTCTAATCATGCTCTGGGGCCGCTTGTAGCTCGGTCTTCCCTCCTCTGGCCTTTTTCGGACTATCCGACTTCTCGACGGTCGCTCCGACACTCACTGCGTTTTTTCTAAATCCCCTGTTTCTATCGCTCCCTTTGGCTGTCCTGTGAACTTTTATTGTCTTTCCTGTGTTTGGCCCTTTCTCCTCTCGTAGGCTGCTTTCGGTACGTCTTTCCCTTTGTGCTTTGTTTGATCGCGTTCCGCTCGCCTTATATCGTCGCAATCGCTTTTCCCTACAATTCCCTTTCTCTGTTTCCTTCCCTTCGACTTCAACCTTGCCCTTCTCTTCTGCCCACCTTTGGGTCTTGTTTTTCGTTCCCCGTCTAATTAGGACTTTTTTTCTTCCCAAGTACAGTTGCTCTGAAACCAGCTTGGCTCCCCCTCCGCCGTTCACTTCTTTGTGTGCGTCTATCGTACGGCCCCGGGGGCCAGGAGCTTCTTTAGCTCATCCCCCTTCCCCAGAGACATCCTGGGATCCCCGGTCTTCTTTGAAACCCGCTTTTCATTTAACGTCGGAGTTGTCTCCCACACCCCTTTCCGTGTTGTCCTTCCCACGACCCTAGGCCTCCTCTTGGTGACGCCCCGTGGTAATTCTTTTACGAATCTTTTTAAGTCTGGAAATAGAGGTTCGCCTGGCTTCCCCCGACCGATCTTTTTTTTCTTTAGGGAATTTACTGTCTGCGCAACTTCATAACGCTCCGATGAGCCCCCTTGGTCAGTTTTCATTTCGGGGTGGTATTTAATAATTTCCGAAGACTTTTGTCAACTAGAGATCCCATTTTTCCCAAGTTTCGCGTATTACGACCCTTTTGACACTTTTCATCTCGACAATTGTTTTATTTCAAAGTTGTCCAGTTGATGCTTTTGTTGAAGCGTATCTTTCCCCACGTCTCGTTTTCGGCTGCCGCTTCCCTCCCTCTTGCCGTTAGCGTACATGCTGTAGCTCGCTGCAACACCCCAAAGCGGAGTACACCTATACGCCGTCCGGAACCCCCTTTTTCCCCCTCCTTTTCCGTTTCCGCGGCTTTCGAGTTATGAGCTTTTTCTGGATATGTGCTCTCTTCGTGCTTTTTTTCCCCGCTACATCTCTCCCCTCCCCTTTTTTCCGCCTTTTTTCTCCCAGATCTACATTTAGCTACCACGTAGGCGCCCCCCCTAGCAATCATGCATGAGGCCGCCATTTTGTCCAGCCCGTTTTCTTGCCTTTTGCTTCTGATTCTTCTCCCCTTTGTTGCTTATTGTCACGGGTCTCATTCTGATTTCCCCTCCTCGTGTTGGATTCTCCCCCCCCCTATGGCGGCCAGCTTTCGTGTTTTCATTTTCGACCCCTCGTCACCACCCTTTGAATGTCCATCCCGTCTCCCCCTTCCCCCAGTTCCCTGTCCGTTCAGTTTTTTCGCCTGTTTTCCGGGAAAACTCCTGGACCAGTCACCAAGACCACCCTCTCCGAATTCCCAAAAATATTCCCCCCGCGTCCCCCTCCCGCCGGGCGCCCTGCCTTCTGTCCCTCGGCTCTACTCCGTGCTTGCTGTTTTGCGACCCTCCCCTTGATTTCATCGTCCTTTTTTAGGCTGCGGGTGAGTATCTACCGGCATCGGTGATGAAAGGTTGCGCCACAGTCCAGGAGCTAGTTCTTCCATCCCTTGTGATCTCGTAAGATCCACCCCTTCCCCCCTTCTATACCCGCCTGTATGGGT
>Ga0179593_1619625_pt1 | contig 11141 bp, 15 predicted proteins | sample CZODoug2_1_08_16_FD_185931 | JGI IMG/M metagenome (GOLD analysis project Ga0179593, IMG submission 185931) | Vadose zone soil fungal communities from Angelo Coast Range Reserve, California, USA - CZODoug2_1_08_16fungal (PacBio error correction) | ecosystem: Environmental > Terrestrial > Soil >... | reverse complement strand
CAACGCCCCGGGAGGAAACGGCTTCACTTCGCCCCCTCCCATCTCCCCCTCGTTTTTGTTGAGAGGAGATGGATTTCCTAATTCTAAGGTTCCTTTTTTTTCGTGTCCTTCCCTTTGCTTGTATGGCTGATTCAGCCTGAAGTCTGGATGGTCCGAAGGTGCGTGTTTTCTGACTGCGCTCCCGTCGGTTACACATTGATGTTACCCCTGGTATACCAAAGAAGAAAGGGACCGCAGCAGCTTTTTGTGTGATCCCTTTTGCGCATTGTATGCAGGAAGATGTGTATTGAGGGGCCACCTTTTGCAGTAGATCTGCTCAGTCGAGATACGAACGGCCAGGACTTTTCTTGGACGCTGCTGCTGTTCCGCTACTTATACCCACCTTCCTTCCGGGGTTCCTTTCTTTCAACTCCTGGGCGGAGCACCGCGAGTTGGTGCCTTCCTTTGTCCCGTGGTTTTTGTGGCGGTACTCAGTGGACTGGTCTTTCTTTTTTTGCCCGAGCCGGGGGACGTGTCCGAGACCGGCCATCCCCTTCCGTGGTTGTTAGTCCCCCAACCTTTCCCGTGATCATCCCCGGTTTTCCGCCTTCGGAAGAGCTGAGTCCCCTTCCTCTCCTTTTTTTTTGCCTGGGTGGTGGCGTCGGCCGGTTTCTGTGGTCTGACGGAGTTCCGTGGAATGTGGGTTTATCGATTTCCGTCCGGTCGTTTTCCCTTACCTTCTTTTCTTTTCCTTTGCTTTTGATTTTTGGAAATTCTTCTTCTGGATTTTTCCCCTGGTAGGTGGTCGCACGCGGTGGGTGGGGGGGTGGGCCGGTATTCCTTTTTTTTCGGGGTGCGCTTTTCCTTCTTTTTGGCTTTCGTTTCCTGTAAGGGTTCTGTGGGTTTTGATGAGAGCGGCGCGCTTTCCCCCCTTCCCCCTCAGCTGTTGAGGTGGGGTTTTCGGGTGAACGGATGGACTCGTCGTTTTACCCTTTTTGCCCTTCGGAGTTGGTCATTTCCGATCGGGAATGACCGCCCGTCTTTGTTTTTCTGGGAGGTTGCGGAGAGATGTTTTTGCTCGATGATTATTCGATTCCCTTTTTTTTGCCGATTCGCTTCTTCGGTAAGGAAGATTTTTTTTCCCTCTTTTGGCTGTTTTTTGTCCTTTTGACCTGGGAGTAATAGGTGTTTTCGCGGGTCCTTTTCCACGTCATTGGACGGATTTAGCTTGACCGCGTACCCGTTTTTTATGTTTTTCCATTTCCCCTTTCTGTTTTTTCTCCCGGTGTTGAGATGTTCTTCCGGTGACTCTTTTGTAGTTCGCCCCTCCTTTAACTCCTGAACCTGAAGCGCTGGCCAGCTTGAGGCAGGTTTTCTTTTTACTGGGTGTCTTTTTCTTCCTCGGTGCATTAGAAGCCGGTCATAGGTTTCCCTTCCCTTAAGGGTCTTTGGAGGAAGTGGGATGACTTTCAAAGCTGGCTACTCTCTCATCTTTTTTTGCTCCCCCTTCCCCTCCTTCTGATCCCCCTGTTCCCTCTTACAGAGCCGATGAATGTGGCTTGAGGGCTCCTCCCGCGTTTGGAAAGGCGAGCGGGTTTTCTTCTCTTTCTCCCTTCTTCGGAACTGCATTTTCGGATGTGAAGGTTGTCGGGGATGGTGTCCTCCCTCCGACGCTGTCGTCTCTGGAGTTACTTTGAGGTGGTTTTTACGGGTCCTTTTCGTTCCCCCCTCCTTTGATGGGTCATATCCCCACCCCCAATATATTCCTTCCCTCGGTGTGTGTTGAGAGAGACCCAAGCCATGGTCCTTTTGCCCCCCTCCCCCCACCTCCTCCTCCAGGCTCCATCCCCTCCTCCCAGCGGATGGACTGGGGGAAAACCCTCAGAAGAATTCACCTCCGCCCGGTTTTTGCGGCCAGTACCTATCGTGGATTCCGGTTTGCGTCCTTACACTGCCGTAAACAAAAGCGGCCCAGATCCCTTTTAGCCCCCGTCCTTTTTAAGCGGTTGCGCGCTTTCATACGTTCCCGTCCCCCTCTCCTTTCATGACCACCGAGCCCTGAGAGATCGCAAGGACGCGGAAGAGTGACGCCCGGCCCCGTCCCCCAGGAACCCTTTCGTCCCCTCAGCGCTACCGTTTCGACCTCTTCCTGCCCCACCGGATCGGACAAGATGCCGCAGGCGGCAGACGTTTCCTTCCTCCCCGTTGACGCCGAAAACCCGGTCCACCGCCTCCACTCCCCGGCTCCCCCTTTTATAGACCTCATGGGCCGACCTCTCCGCCCGGGTATTGGCCCATCTCATGCCCTTCCCCCGACATCTTCAGTTCGCCTATTCCCTTGCCAGCCCCCCGCCCCCAGCCTGGAAAAAACTACTGCCGGCGTCCTCCGCGCCCCCCCTCTCCCCCTTCCGGTTTCAGCCGCCTCACCTCCGTGGCTTTCGCTCATCCCCCAGACCCAAGCAACCTGCCCTGCTCCCGCCCGTCTAACTGGGAACTCCTTCGAATGGCCGTACAAAAGAAAGAGTGCAGCCAGAGAAAACACCGCTACCAGCGCTTTTGCTTTTTATATTCATCCCTCCTACGATAATAATAACCCCCCCCCCCCACATCCTTGACGGCATCTGGAAACCCCTCCCCCCTCCATCCTTTCCTGCACACCCACTAAAATGTAAGGCCCCCCTCCCTCATCCTTTTCTGGGGCATTTCTACAATTTTTCCCCCCCCCACCCCGCCCCAGCCGAAAGACCCGAGCTTAATCTCACCTTCTGCATCTAGAAATCAGGCCTGCACAGCCACCCGAACCTGGGACTTTCCCCTTGAGAAAAACCCCTTAAAAGGAATGAGGTCCGTCAGTCCCGAGGACCCCACGAGATACCTTTCCCACCCTAGACCCCCAAAAAAGGAAAAACCCCCCAGGTCGTCATCCCTTTCCTATGAAATATGGCAGTCCATGATAGCTGTCTATTTCTTTTGACCGGGATCCAAGAACTTAACGACTTAAGGTTAGGTTCCCCCCCCCTTTTTCTTTTACCCACAGACACCGACCGTAGAACGTCCCTTCATTTCCAGCCCTTTTTTTTGAAAATCTTGCACTGCCCCGTGATCGTCGTTCTTATTCCTTCCCCTTTTTGCTTGACCGAAAGCAGTCCGGCACCGGTCCTTTCAGGGTTGCGCCGTCCTGTTTTTTATGATATAAGCGTTTCTTTAAAGTGACCTCCCAAGTAAAAATCGTTCTTCGACCTTCGCCCCTTATCACCCGTTGCTCTGCTTTTGTTCCCCTTCTTGACCCCCCCCCCCAATGATTAACCTCTGCCCGCAAAATCTCCCGTTTTTGAAATGCCCTTGAATCCGACACTCTCCCCCTGCACCCCCACCTTAGGACCCCCCCCCTCCAGCTTTCGGGAATCATAAGAATTCCTCCCTTCTCCCACCCCCTCCTGGAGACCCCTAGTTCACCCTCCCCTCCTTTTCTCTCTTGATGGCCCAAGATGAGATATGAAGTTTCTCCCGGCTGGGGGGTTCCCCTCTTTTGCCTTTTCCTTCTATCTCAGGAGTGGTCACGGTTTTTTTTGGTTTTTTGAGGTTTATGAGCGCAGTAATGGTCAACAGGGATGGCTATTTTCTGGCGCGCTCTTTTAATCCAAAGGGCTGCCCCTTTTTCCCTCCCCTTCCATCCTTTTTCCGGAGTGAGAGGAGGCGGAGGGGATGTCGCCCTGACTATTTTTCTTTTTCTCTTCACTGGACTTCTCTTCTGATAAGATCGAGTGCTTCGCTGATCCCCCCTACGCTTCACCGTCTGCGGCCTGATGCTGGTGGCGGCAAGTCCTATCAGCCATACCCCTTGCTTTTTTGGATAAATTGGTCCCGCTTTCGTTCCTTTTTTTTTAAGACTTTACTTTGTACGATGTCTAGAAGGATTCCTGGTCGGACTCGGTTTTGTATGGGTTTTTCACACGATCCCGTGCACCTTACAGGAAATCCCAAGGGGTGGTGTAATCTTTTTTATCATCTTCCTATCTATCTCAGGGACTAGCAAGAGCGATTTCTCTGCCCTCGCACCCCTTTTCTCTTCCCGAGAAGGGTCTTTTTGCAGTGGTTTAGGAGAAGTAGGCCTCTGTTCGGATTTTAGATGTTTTGTAGGGGCTGGAGAGCTCTTCCTTTTATTTTTTTTCCAAATCCCCTGTAGGGTTTTCTTTCAGGGCTTTGTGAATGTTAGGGAGTATGGAAGGGTCGTGAGGTCCCCTAACTGAAGGGAGTAGATTGGATTTTTTTTTTAACTTTTCCCCCTGCTCCGAGGATGTGGGATGCCCCGGTATCTACTTGACCTCATGACCCCCTTTTTATGGGTGTTAGAGTCTGGATATTTCCTCTGTTCCCCTGGGAGGCTCTTTGAGCCTCATAGCCCATGACGAGCTCGGCGAAAGGTTCCCGAATGGGGAATGCGGGATCATCCACCTCCCAGGGGAGGAGTACTCCCCGGGAACTGGAGTCCGCCTTCTAGGAAAGACACTTCCTCTAGGGGTCCTAGTTGTTTCTGTTTCCCGATTGGGACGGGCGAGGGGACCCCGGCGCATACTGTTGGTTCCCCCGTTAAGTGGGTGGAGGCGTTCTTTATTCTACAGAATATACACCGCCGTCCTTGTTCAAGGGAAGGCCTTGATGGAGTAGCGGTGTTAGTTCGGTCGTGGGTCGGAGAGGGAGTGTCTCGATCGTTGCAGTTTTCGGGGCGTCTGGCCCCGCCATTTTTTGAGAGAAGGAGGTGGTTTACTTGTTCCTGCGTCCCCCATCCCTTTTTCCCTTTTCTCTCTCGTTTCTTGGGCTTCCGATGAGGGGTGTTTACTGTGGCGTTCGGTTGAAGTACCTCGACGGACGGTTTTTTTTTTTTTTTTTTTTTTTTTTTTCCCCCCACGATTTCACATTCCAGATCTTAGGGGCGTGGAAGAGGGTGTTGTCTTTAGAAGAGAAGGGCAAGGTTGTCTTTGTTGATGGCCGACGGATATGGACGCTTTCTTGAATTTTTATTTCCAGACTTTTTCTTCAGACGCGGTATCGAGTGAAATGCACGCTCGGTCGTCGAGGGCACGTCCCGGGAGTCCCCCGTCCGCTGTTGTGCACACCCAAGTACGAGACGTTTGTTCCCGGTGTCTCCAGGCGATGCTTTCCCGGTACCGTCCTCTACCCTCTGATAACAGCGCTTGGTAGGGCAATGTTTGTGGAGGTTTTTGCGGTGCTGCTGTCCGCGGGAAGTCAACTAGTTTTTCAATGAAATCTTCCTTTTTTATCACGAGTGAATGCCCTCCGGAGGGGTGCCTTGGCGGGGATGTTTGAGTTTCCTTGTGTTCCCAGTAGATGCTTTTCTTCTATTTCTTTCCGATCCTCTTTTTTTTTGTTAACACGGGTTTAGGGGAAGGCCCGGCTGGGATCCCCATCCTCCTCCCCCCTTTGTGTTTTTCGAGAGACACAGCCCCCCCCCCCCTGTTTTCCTTCCTCAGCCCTCCACTTCTATTTTTGAAAGATCCCCCTCGCTACGCATCATGGATGCTTGGACCCCCCCCCGCCGCCTTCCCCTCCCTCCCTCAATTTCATCGGCCAGTACCTCAGCTGGAACTGATACTTTTTCAGTCCCCCCCCCTTCCCGAATCCTGTCCCTCCCCCCTCCTTTCCCACCCCCCCCCCCCTCGTGGTTATCATCGGGTATAATAAGGCCCGGTAAGGGAGATCATCTCACTTAGATGCTCTTCCCCCCGGCCCTTTTTTGAGTGCGTCTCTCCGTCCTCAGGAACAAGGTTCGCCCTGCGTGCAGTCAATAATTTGGCCTCCCCTTTTCGCTTGCCAACGGACAAGGATAGTGCCCGCTTGCCCCCGACATTTTCCGTCCGTTTCTCCCCCCACTTTCTCTTCACTTTTTTCCCCGTTTTCAAACCCCCCCCTCTGCCACCTGAAAAGAATCAACCACCGCCCCATTTCCTGGACACTCTGTTCTTGAGACCTCCCCTCCGCCCGTATTTTACCTCCTAAATGTCCCCCGGCACACCACCCCCCGAGCCACCCCCTTCAGTTGATTCCCACAGGATCCCCTCCCGCTTTTTTTTTTACACCCCTCCGCCCTTTCAGCGTACACTTTCTGCGCCTTCTCGTCCATCTCAAGACGAAGGGACGCGAAGATCCTCGGAAAACGTCTGTCCACAAAAAGCCCGAAAGAGCCCCCACCAAACACACCCCGGGCTCTGGCGGAAGTTTAAGCAAATGCCGCTAGCCCAGCGCATACGTGCCCCAGAGTATTCCCCAGAAGGAGAGTCCACCCCCCCCCCCTCGGAGGTCTTGGGAATACCCCCAGGTGCAATCCAAGCTGACCGTCCTAATCCCCCCTCACCTCAGTACCAATTAAACTTCCTTGGACTCTAACAAGCAGAGCAAAGCATAAAGATCCATCTCCCACCCCCGTAATGAATAGGACCCCCCTCCCCAGAATCTGACTTTAACCAAAGAAAGACCTAAATAGAATTTTCAAGAGAAACCGCCCCAAATGTAAAGCAGCCCCTCCTTTCTAACCTCCCGGGTTGGCAAGATCAGAAACCCCCCATCTTAGCCTCCCCCTCCCCCCCCTTAAACGTTGCACCCGAAAACTTAAGAACTCGACAACACCCCGGAAAACCCCGGATATCCCTTCCTTCCTTTTGTAATACTGATTGGCTTCGCTCTCTCTTACTCTTTTTTCGCGCCGAGGACAAAATTTACAGACGGGATGGAGTTTTTTCAACTGCTCTTCACCTCAGCCCCGTCGTCCCAGTACGCTTCATCCCCCCCCCCCTTTTGGACCCCCTAGGAAAAAAAACAGTGACTTCTCAGACATTTCCTTTATCCCCCCCAAACCACAGAAGACCTACTGTGTTCGATATTAGAATTTTCCCCAGGCCGCGGATCTCAAGGTACCTTTGGAAGTATTTCTTGCGCCTCGATGACCTACTAGGTTCAGTTCCCTCATCCAAGTCAACATATTTTTTTCCAGACCCCTCCTTCTCCCCCGCCAGGCCTTTTCGGGGACCGTTAGGGGCTTTTCAGAAAGGGGTCTTTCACCGAGCTTCACGTCACGAAGAACTTGTTTTCACCATACTTCTCTCCCATAGCCCTCCCCCCCCCCAAAACCACCGACCCTTAGGCCCCAGACAAACCGTCGGAGGAATAGCCCTTTTGCACAGGCAGTCCCTCCCCGCTCCTCGCTCCTTTTCCCGTGGTTGTTTCGAAATAAAATATCTCTCTTCCTCCTCCTCCTTTGTTCCTCTGATTTCTCTGTCTTCCTTTTTCCGCTGGGATTTTGTAAGTGTAGGAAGCCCCTTTTTTTCCAAGGCGTATGGAGATTTATTACTTCTTTTTTTTTTTCCTAAGGTGCGGGTTCGTGGGCTTTTTTTCTTTCGCCTCCTTTTTCCCTTTTCTTAGTCTTTTTCTTTTTTCCTTTGTGACTTCTTGGGCCCCAAAAGGGCTTGAACACGCTCCTTAATACGCATCAGTCACCTTTTGCTGCGGCGGGTTCGTCGGCCTAGTGGACGTTGTTTATTTTCCCTTACCCTTTTCGACTCCCTCCTTCAGCTCCTCCGCCCCAAATTGACAGTGACAGGTCTGAGATGAGTGTGTTCCATCTCCACATACCAGAGGCGGGGTGGTTTATTATTTGGTCCCTCTTTGTGGTTTCCCTCCCCTACGTTGCACGTGGGCTATGTAATAGAAGTGGAATGGTATTTTGAATTCTCTGGTGACCGAGCGTTAATGAAAGAGAACGGCCCCCATCTTCCTTTTTTAATCTTCTCTTGTACGGAAAAAACTCTACACTTTTCGGGCGTAGCATTTAAGAGACTTCCGAGCCGCCTTTCCCCCCTATTTTTGAAGTGTTTTCTAGAAGTATGACGGGGTTCTTTCGGACGAAATGGAAAGTTTTGGCTTACTTCTCTTTTTTTTTGTGGCTTTTCTTTTTTCTTCGTGGCCACGTCCCGTGGGATCCCCTTCTGTTTGCTTGCTGGCTAGTTGAGATGGCGATTTTTTTGATTTTGTTTCGGCTCCGATGGTTTGCTGGAGGTCCTTTAATTTTTCTCCTATGGTATTTCCGGTAGCTGATGAAGTGCGGGGGTCTGTTCGCGGTCTCCTCCCAGGGCCTTGTGAGAGGTTATGGATGAGCATCTCTTCCGTTGCGGCCATGTGCGTGGGGTGATGAGAGCGGGCACTTTCCTTCCCGTATGACCAGCCTCTGTCGAGGTTTTTTTCTTAGTTACTTCGTTCGGGGTACTTCTCTGTCGGATGTCATTTTGGGAGATGAAAGCGTCCCTTTTCGGTTTTGATGGGGGATTCTTTCTTCTGCGATGGTAGGAGGGGAAGATTCATCCCTCTGCCGGCTTTGTTTCGTCGAGCTCGCGGCTTGAGAAGGAGGGTTTCTGGAATTTCTTTAGGTTGTTTTTGTCGCTTCGGTGACGTTTGTTCTCGGTGTTCTCTCGGGTCCTAAGATGCGGTGTTGGTGCCGGTTCCCTTTCTTTTCCTCCCACACCCCCCACATTAAACGGCTGAGGGTCTCATCGTTAAATTAACTTCTCAGGTGAGTTTTGGGGCGGTGGTACTCGGTCGGGTAGTTTAAGTTCATCCTTTTTTGTAGAACTCCCCTGGATCCGCTGCCGGCAGCTTGCCTAAGGGTCTGTGGAGCATTTCCGGTTCGTTTACGCCGCAGGTATCGGTGCACCAAGCGGCCGTTTTCACTAGGCATTTCCTTAGGAACCTGCCCCGCGCTGTCAGAGGAATTCCGCCTGCGTGTTTCCTTAAGGCGCTGAGAATGGCCCGTCCGAGTCGTCCACCTAACAACCCCTTTTTTTTTTTTGCAGGGCTGCCATGTTGCGGGGAGGAGGTCCTGGGCCCTTTGCCCCAGGGGACCTAGGACTTTTGGAACCCCCCAATAAGGTACCCCGCGGGAGGTTACGCGGTCCAGTGTGCAGGTGCTTTCTTTTCAAGCGTTTTTTTTCAACACCAGCATCCGATGATGGCGTAGCGATGGAGTGGCTCCCCTTCTGGTGTTTTTCACCCCTGGGGTGTAAGGTGAAGGACCCCTCCCTTGGGCGGCTTCTCCCCTCCTCCTTTTTGTTGTTCTCTCTTAAAATCCCAATTCTGGGACTTCCAAAGAAAGCCTCCCTGTGTCAAACACCCCCCACCTGCAGTCAATCGCTACGCACCTCATCGTTTTGCCTTTTTTACCCCCCAATCCCCGCCCCGGACCCCATCCCCGCAAGTAACGCTGACATCATTCCCCTCGGAACGGATACGTGGGCCTTTAAACCGACGCCGTACCTTAGTCACAATAGGACCATTCCACAATGTCCCAGAAAACCGGAAATTAAGCGCTCCTAACCCTGACGGTCGGGCACTCTCCATCCTTGATGTCCAAGAGTCCGGCTCGCTCTGCCAGCGCAGTTCCCTCCCCCCTCAAGTCCTTGGCCTACAGTTTAAAACGGTCGGGCCCCCTTTGTGGCAACGACCGGCGGCGCCCCCCCCTCGACCCCTTGATAGGCATTTTTTTCTTAAGAATAGTCAGTTCGAAACCAACTCTTTTACCTTCTCTGCCTCTCCCAATTTCCCCGCACCTCTCCCACACAGGTCTACCTTCCAAAGGGTTTCCTCCGAATGGGAGAAAGCATCTTTTTAATTCCTCCCACTTCCTTTCCCCAGCACCCTTATTAAGGCAAGAGATCCCCCTCGGAATCCTCAACCCCCCTTCCCTCAACACCAAGAGAAAGCAGAGGACACCTTCCTCTCCTCCGCCTTTTCTCCCCATTTTTTTTGCCTCCTCCCCACGCTGGCCTTCGAAGAACAGAGAGCACCCCCCCATCTCCCACTTAAGTCCTCCTTTCAGCAACCTCATTTTCCCGAACAGCAACGAAATACTTGCCTTACTTTCCCCCAGTTTCCTTTCCCCACCCAAACCCCCGAAAAAGGGGCGGGCCTTTCTTTTTCAGCCTCCCTCTCATGAATACCCCACCTGCAGCACGGACTTCTGCCTTCCAAATCCCCCCAGCTCTCGAACAAACCGCCGGTCATTTTTCCAGCCCATCCAGCCTCCCTCCCCTTGCCAAAACAAAAACCAGCCGACCCTCCCTTTTCCTCCGTTCCCTTTCCCTAACTCCACCGACCGGTGCTCGGAACACCCTTTTCCCTTTCCGATCCCCCACCTACACCCCAGTTCGTCAGCCCTTCCCTGTCCTTTCACACGTCCCCCGACAACACAAATGCCCAAAAACCCCGGCTTTCCGGTCTCGTCTCAGGCTCTGTTATGACTGTGCACTCTCGTTTGTGACGCTGAGACCCAACGCGGGACTTTGATTTGTGATGTCGTATAGGGCCCCGGGGAACCCCTTCCGGTCCCCAGGGACCACCCCGTCCGTAAAACTTGAGGACATCGTACCCCGTGGAACTTTGCTTTTCCAAACCGTGCTGATTCGCCCTTCACCATTTCACCCGTGACACAAACCTTCGACCACAGCCTGGTCACTTGACTTTTCCTTTTTAAGAGGCCCAGCAGGTTTTTTCCGTGGGTTGAGCAGCGCCTGCGCTCTCTTTCTTCCTTCCTGTTCCCCTTTTCCCGTGAACCTTCCAAAGTCCACGGAGCCCTCTCCCTCCCCTCGAACATCGGATTCACCCTTTCCGCAGTGCCGTCTTGCTTAGCCGTTGATTGTGGGCCCTACCTTGATCACCCGCTCGCCCAAAATTCTCCAGCCCCTTGACCCTCATCTCATCCCACCCCCACGCCCACTTCTGACCCCAGCCCCCCCGGAGATACGCATTGCACCGGCCGGCCTTACAGCCCGCCCAGCGGGAGAACCTACATAGATAATGGTTTGGATTTTTTTCCATAAAACTCCTTTTCCCTCTCTCCCCCGTTGTTTTTGTTTTTTCTAGGCTGGACCGTGAGCTATGCCGGTTTATACCGGAGGTTTATGTCAAGGTCCCTGAGTTCTCTTCTTCCCTAAGGACCAGAGGGGGTGGGGTTTTTGAGCGCTGGTCGGATGCTGCGCGCCGTAAGTCCCAGGTTCTTCTTTCCTTTCATAGCCTTTCTCTTCCCTGAGGATGGGGCCTCCAACTCCCAGACGTAACGGCCTCTTCAGAGCAACTTTCTCAGGAGGGAGCCTGCTCTC
>Ga0179593_1483735_pt1 | contig 11141 bp, 17 predicted proteins | sample CZODoug2_1_08_16_FD_185931 | JGI IMG/M metagenome (GOLD analysis project Ga0179593, IMG submission 185931) | Vadose zone soil fungal communities from Angelo Coast Range Reserve, California, USA - CZODoug2_1_08_16fungal (PacBio error correction) | ecosystem: Environmental > Terrestrial > Soil >... | reverse complement strand
TTGCTCACTTTTTTTTTTTCCCCGTCAGCTCTTTTTTTCTCCGTCCCGTTCTTTAATGTTTTTAACTGCGCTGAAGTCTTTTCCCCGCCACGTTACGTTGGGTCCGTCGTATAACTTTTGGCCGTGGCATACCTCTTGATGCAATCTTTTCCTTGATTTCCCCTCCGAAAATGAGAAGGAGATCATGCGCTCTGTCGCTTTTTCCTTTGCGGGTTTTTTTTTCCTATAGTAACCCCCCCTACTTCCCCTTTTCTTCCCGTATCTTTTGCCAAAATCCTGGTTTTGTACCCGTTCCCTGGACAATGGTTGCCTTCCACAGGTGTTTTTTTGGTTTTTTTTCATGAGTCGTTTTTTTTTCAGTTTCCTCCTAGACGCCGTCGCGCTGGAGTCCTCTCGTGAGTGTTATTGCAAGCTTCTTACGAACTTTTTCCTCCGTTTTAGCAATAACACGCACTACCTTGACCCAGTCTTGAATTTATTCACTCCAGGAGCGCAGCTTTGCAGCGCTATGATGAGACCCCACCTTTTTCCCCCTGATACTCGTCCGTTGTTTTTTCCCCGTTTCTAGCTTGGATTTTACGTCCTGCCTCTGAGGTGTAGTTCCCACAGACCAATAGGCTTAAAATCCGCGCCCCAATCCAACCGTCCTCCTGTTGTCCCAAGCAAGGCTTGTCTACCTAACCCCCTGGGTGTTCTCCCCTGCTTTCCTTTTACCTACTTTTTGCTTCTTTATCCCCGTTTTCACTCCCCGAGACCGTTTTGTAGCACTCGCCCACAAATTTTGCGCCTGCGTTTTTCGGAGGGTCATTACCCTTTTCCTTTCGAGATCTCGCGGATGAAAGGAATATGTGCGGGTCTTTTCCATCATAGTGTCATGGGCCGATCTCCAGGGTTTTTTTTCGGTCACCCCCCTTTTTCTTACTATCGTATAGTCCGTCGTAATTTGTTTGAGTTTCGTTGATGTGTTCCAGTAGTTTGCTGTTTGCTTTCCTCTTCTCACGTCCCGTTTTTGCATTGCCTCCTACCCCCCGCATTAGCCTACGCTGAGCCCTTCCCATCTGCCCAGTTTTTTTCCTGACGTTCAATAGTATTTACGTAGGGCTTCATTCCCCCTTGGACCTCTATTAAAATCTCTTTTCTCAAGAATACCAGAACGGTTTCGTCTTTTTCCCTTGTCCCTTTGAGATGTTAACCGCCCGCCTGTCCTTTCGGATTTTGTTTCTCTCTGCTTGACTTTTTTGGTTAACGCTGTTGTTAGCTTTTTCAGAGCCCTCCCCTCCGTGGTTCTCTTCTCTCCATAAGTCGTTCGACCTGCCACATCTCCCAACTCGGACCCCTCACACTACCACTTCATTGAAAATACCTTCTCTATCCTTCGTGATCTCGTTGACTATACAGCAGTATGGTCTTTTTGACCTCCTACTTCCCTCCGCGGTTTGAATTTGCCCCTTAACCTTTAGGCCCTTCACTTAAGTCCAAGATTTTTCCCCTCTTTTCCGTTCCATCCCCGTACGATGGGCTTTCCCAGGCGGCGTCCCTCTTTCGGATGTTCTTTCATGTTTTTCCTTGGCTGAGACTCTCGCCATACCCCTTCATTTCTCAGCCACCCACCTGGCGTTGTCTCCCGACACCTACCAGATAAGGCTGATCTGGGACTCTATTCCACCCGTTCCCTTGCCCTCTATTTCATTTCAACGGCCCTTGATCGTTTTTTTGATAGCTGACCGGGTACTGAGTTCCCCCGAGAAGCCGCCCCACGTGTCCGGCCCCCTGTTGTTGCGACGCTCCGATTGTGCTGTGCCCGTTTAATAAAGTCCATTCCCCCCCGGAATGTGTCAACAGTCCTTCTTTTTCCCCTTTTTTTCTGCCCTTTCGCCTATCTTTCGTGATGTTGAAGCGCGGGCGCAGCTCTAGGTTTGTTCCCTAACGTTCACAGTTTGTCTCGCGACTCCCTTCCGACTCCTGACGTGCGTTCAACCCTGGTCTCTCTTTTTCCTTTCTCGCTCCTCTCCAAAGAGATGCGCTCCGTGCTACTTGACCTTCCCCCTTCCACTGCGGTCTGATCTGCTGTTGTCCTCCTCATCGTTTCGTTCTTTCCTCTTTGTTTTTTTCATTTTAGTATTCTCCTTCTTTGGCGTTACGTTGCGGGTGTAATTTCATGCCTTCCTGTCATGGCTCCACAAAACCGACCTGGCACTCCGTTGGTCCCATGTCCCAGCCGTCTCTTTATCTTCTTGGACCACCCCAACTTTTCCTGAATATACTTCGGGACGACCGGTTGCGTTAGGGGATTCTTTTTGTTATCTTCCAGACCGCAAGAGCGCCCTCCTAGCGAATGTTCCCCTCTCTTTAGTCCTGAGTGGCCGTCCCGAAGAAGGTCTCAACTGTTTCGCCCTCACTCTTCTTTCTTTTTTTTCTTGCCCTTGTTTAGTTTCACCAGTTTTGATCCGCTTTTGACCCGGTTCCTTTTTCTGCTTCAGCGCCCCATAGGAGCGGTCATCGTTCCCGTCAAAGCCCTGTCTTCTATCCGCGATTTTCCCCTCGTTTTTAGTTGGGCCAATGACCTCGCTCTCCCGTCCTGTCTGAGAACGGGATTCTGATGACACGTTGTCTTCTCATTTGAGTTATTCTAATTAGATGTGAGGATCTGTCGACCCGCTCCTCCTTTCCCTTTTTATTCCGTCCTTTTATGCCCCTTAGTCTCCGTTCTCCTGCTTGCATTCTTCTTTGTTTCGGTTGGTTCTGCTTTCTTGAAGCCCCCGACGGGCGCTTTGAGTGATTCTACTGTCCGACCCCTCTTCTCAACTTCCGGAACCTTTTTCACCTGAATCTGTGACTTTTTCCGCCTTTTTTGCCTTGAGGTGATCAATAGCCCCTTCTCACCCAGTCTCTTCCTTTTCCCAGAGACGAACCACATAGTGGCCAGATAGTACTGGGAAAAGTTCTTTTTTCTCACAGTCCTGTTTTTTTACTCCAAGTTCAGCTTTTTTCCCCCTTCCCGTCCCCCCCCCCAGCCTTATCCCTTTTTTTCTTAAGCGCAGGATGAGTTGGTCTTCCCTACCCTCGATGTGTTTACTTCCCTCTTGTCGAGCTTCCCAGATCGCATTGGATGTCGGCAAACTTTTCACGAGTTCACTTTTCAAAATTTTAATTCCCTTACATTTATTCTTGCTGGCTGTTATTCACGAAGTTTAACTCAACCGCGAGCCGTCTTGACGTTCATTCATCTTTATGTTGATTATTTTACGTGATGTTGACCTCTTTCTTCCTTTTTTTTTTCTAACAGGGAAGCTTAAGTCCGCACTTCCTGTATCCCATCTCTGGACTTTCCCTATTAAGCGCAATGAAAAGGTGTCCGATCGGCCCCCGAATATCCCCTCCTTTTTATAAGCCTTCCCCCTGTCCCCTGCCCACCTCGGGTTTTGAGTTAGATCCTGTAATCTTAGTAGTCTCCTCCCTTTTGAAATTTGTTTTTTCTTTCCTCTTTTTGAATATTCTTGTTTTCCCCTTTTTACCTGCCTTTCTCACCCCCCCGCCCCAGCCCCTTCCTCACCCCCCCGCTCTGTGTCGGGTCTTTGGGCTGCGGATGTTCTACTTGACCGAGCCTTCCCTCCCTCTCTTCCTTCTTTTTTTTTTTTCGACTTGTCTATGATTGATCGGACACTTCCTCTGTGTCCGTCCTCCTTCCTTTTCCGTCCCTCGTTCCGTAGGTCTACCCCCTTACCCGCCGTCTCTTTTTTCAGCAGTGCGTCTCCGAGGACTCTGCAGCGCCCTGACTACCTTGGAGTTTTCTTTTTTCTCCGTTATTCTAACGAGCCTACAACTTTTTGCATATCGCTCCCAGCCCACTTCTTCCGCCAATACCGGCAGGCGTCATTCCTTTTTTTCGGTCTCTCCCCCCCCCCAACAAGCCCCTGCGAATGGTCCCCCTCTCCTGTCGACCCCCCCAGTTTTCCCCTCCAAATCGTTTACTTTACTTACTCATTTATCCTTCACCCTGTTTTTCCCTCCGGGTTTCTCCAGTTTTCTGATTGAGTTTGTTACGCATTGGTCTTTCACTGTTTTGATATTTACGGTATGAGTTAGCGCGCCCTGTCCATGTTTGCTCCCTTCCCCTATTTCCTGTCCCCTGCCACTTTTATTTTCCACATTTCCGTTTCTTTTACGTTTATCCACTTTGTGGCTGGCTGTTCCTTTTGCATGCCCCCTTGTGTTTAAGCTAAGCGGCCGTTTCCCCCCTTTCTCCATCCCTTTGAATTGGATGTTGGACCACTGCAAAGCACCTTTTTCACCCCTGTTTTGTTTCGCCCGATTCTTTTCCTTGGTTGTTTAAAATTGCTCGGTCTTCTCAAGCTCCCCCCTTCTATTCTTTCAGTCATATGCCCCGAGAGCTCCTCTTCCACGTTAAACGCCTGTCCTCGGGAGTTGGAAATCATCTCCCTACCATTATCGTTGTGTTTTGTTTGATGGCCTGATGATGCCCAGATTTCCCCGGCCCCCCTTTTATTCCTCCCCCTTGGCCCGGCTTCAGAGTACCTTTGAACCCTTTTCTATTGCGGCGTAGTCGCCTGTACGCCACCCCACAGCGTCTCTTTCCCCACCCATCGTTTGCTGGTCGTTGGTGTTTTTTTTTTCCTGACCTTCCGAATGGCGATGGTCTTTGATTCCTTTGCATTCAGCTTTTTGCAAAATTACTTCGACCATTTCGCTGCCCCCGCTATGTATTTCCAACCAGACTCTCGTTTCTTTTTACCAGTCCAACGCTGTTGATTTTTCTGAGCCGCCCCTGCACAACGGTTTTGCATTTCGCATCTTTAGAACATTCAACCTTCCCGATTTTGGCACTGCTTTTTAACCCCCCCAAACTCTCCCCGATGTCAGGCCCTCCTGGCTTTATGCCCTGTCCAGCAGGGCATGAACCCAGAGTCCTCATGATCAAAGGATAGATTCCCCCCCACCTGCCCTGCACTGTTTGGTTTCGCAACAGAGAGGTGTTCCTTCTACTGTCAAGTTTTCCCTTTTGTTTTTTGCTTTGGTCTCTCTAGTCCACTCTCTTCCCTCATTTCTATCGATCGATTCTGACTAGGCAGGCCCCATAAATGTTGAGGCTGCACCCCGTCCTTCTCCACGTATGCGTAGCTTCTACCCCCCCTGAGCCTTCACGCTACCTGTCCCCTTCACAGTTCGTTCCTTCTGAGTGACTGATCTGACCCAGCAGCAGTTGTCTGGTTGTCCATTCTGAAGTCCGGAACGATGTTTCCCCTTTACCCGTCTGATTCCCTCGGTAGTCTTCTCCCAGCTCCCCCCTCATTTTTTCACCAAGTCGAGCAGTGTTTAGTTTCGGAGTTGGGACCGGAATTTTAATTGTCTGAACTCCCTCATCCGCTTTTTACCTCACCCTGAGCTGTTCTTTTTTTTTCCCAGGGTTGGCGTTGTGTATGTCCCCTTTTCCTTTTTTTACGGAAAACAAGTTAGAGAAGTAGCTATGACCACCATGTTCCCCGTCCTTCCTCCCTGGATTCTCCTCGTTTTTCCCCTGTCAAGGCGCTCCCTTATGTGATGGATATTTTTTTTTTTTTTGACTCCGGGATTGAGTTAGGGGTGCCGTACTGAACCGGGTGCCTCGCTTCGCGTATCTTTTGTTCCCTCTCTCAGTTCGTCCTGACTACCTTTACGGCCTCTTCCCCCCTTACTTTCTAGACTTCTTAACCCCTTCAGTCCCCCCCGACCAGTTTCACATTCACAACATTCGATGAGGCGCCTTCCTCGTTGCTTCTTTATTTTTTTGGTACTCTCAGCATACCTTGTTGACTGCTTTTACCTTGTGTGTGAATATAATATGATTTTAAGCCCAGTAAGGGTTGACCTACTAGATGCTCCCCTCCCCAAGGCTTACGACCCCCTTCCCCAACTCGGAATGTATTCGTAAGCCTCGCGTTTTGCAATCGTACCATCCCTTCCATTCCCTCCTTTTTTCTTTTCCCTTTGGGTTTCTTTTGAAGGTCCCGGTCGGAAACGGAGCCAGGGGACCTCGCGGGTCTTTGATACCGCTCTTCCCCAAACACATATTCATCCCCTCTTGGTTTCGATTTCTTCTGTCGTTGCAGTCTGGCTGCAAGATCTCTTTGGCTTTTTGATGTGCCCTCTCGCGGTCCACGACATCGAATCTTTAACTGGGTGGTACCTTCCCTCCTCTTTTTTCGCCCCCGAGCTTGGTTCTGAACGGATGGGGAAGGTAGTCCTGAGTTCCCTTTTCAACCACCCGTCCTCTCCTTGATAGATGACGGTCTTAAACTTTAACTTCACTTTTTTTCCTAGGCGAAGTCCCCCCAGACTGGAGACTCGTTCCATTCCTTGCGCTTCCCCTGACCTGCGGGCCTCTTGTTTTTATTTTTCCTTTTTTCCTTTTATCCGTCAACTCTCTTGAAAGCTCTGCAGTCTCCCTCTGCAAACCACTTTCTTTGCATAACCTGAAGTCCGGCTTGCGTGGCCGCGTCCGTTGTAAAGGGTACTTCCCAGACTCCCCATTTTTGAAATCTCTCTAGCCTGCTTTTAATCCAAGGCGTGTTCCTCTTTTTGGGGCCCAACTTTTAAATCGCCGTATTCAACACTTTACGCCTGGGTTTCTTCCACAGGGACTACACAATGTTTTCCCTTATACCTAGCGTGATGTCCGGCTTTCTTGCCCTCTTTTTTAAATACTCCCGAGTCTGGAGAAGACTTGGTTCCCTGTCGCCGCTCGGGAGGATATTTAGGGGCGATCCGCCATTGCCTCCCACCGCGACCTTTGTCCAGAACTTCTCTAAACCAATGGGGTTTTTACCTCTTTTTATAACTTTTTCCACCTTGCTTTCCATTTTGAGTTTGGTTTCTTTTTTTTTAAAGGGCGGCTTCGAGTTTAACGCCCAGTTTGAACGCCGGTTTTTTGAATGGGTTCTCTAGTGCGTGGTTTCCAAAGCGTGTACCGAACCCACGGTTGTTACGCCCCCCATAATTCGTCCCCCTTTTTCCCCTGTCGGTCCTTTACAAGTAAAAGGGGGCAGAGTTTTGGTCGATCTCTTCCTTTCCTTGACATGGCAAAGGATAATCGTCCCGGTTTCCTCTGAGTGGTTTTTTCTTGTTTAGTACGTGATTTGTGTCTTACCAACGTTCCTTTATGACTGCCCCCCTCGCCTTACATTCCCCCATGACCCTCAAGCAGCTTCTCCCACCTTTGATCCATGAGGTGTAACGTCCCTCGTTGCTTTTCCCCTTTTTGGGGTGCATTTCCCCGAGTCGAGCAGACCCACCAATTTGGCGTCGTGTTTCGGTCTTTTGCCCCCCTACAGGTTTTCTTCCCCTCCCCCGCTCTTTCCAAGTTGAGGGCTTATCCTTTTCCTTTCCGATATCAGGGTGTCTTTCCTCTTCCCCCATTGTTCGTTCTACATGTAGCCTCTTTTTTTGACGGCGAATTTTCCTTTTTTGATCGATCAGTCGCTCCTTTTGTCTCTGACGCATTTACCTACGAAAGAATTGACTCCCTGTGTGACCCATGCTCTCGTGGATTGGCGCATCCTTTTATTTCTGCGAAGTGGCTCTGTAAGTTAATTAGGCCTTCTTGCCCGCGAAATTCTTTTTAACCCAAATCTTTTCGACCCCCCACTTCTAATTCCCCTAACGTTCTGGTTCGTCTCTTTTCTCACCTGATTCAGAAGTTGTTTGTCTGATTCTGTTTTTTGATAGCTGATGATTGTTAATTTGTCTCTTCCTTCCTCCTCTTCGTAAATAGACTTTTGTTGTGTAGCTGCGCTACTCCTCTTCTGAATTGACCATCTTCCCCCCCCCCCCCCCAAACAGTTTTGAGGTTCACAGTTTTTCCCTCAAGCTTCTCCTTTCTCCCCAACCCCCCATTCGGCTTTCCCCACGGTCATCCGATTGGCGTCACCCCTCCTTTTCTGGATTTCTTATTTGGTCCCTTCCTTCATAGCATTTTCTCATTTGATGACCCCCATACCCCCTTCTTTTGCCAGTCACTCCCAGAAGTCTGCAGCCTGGGTCACCTTTTTTCTCTTGTCCCCTTTTCGGCTCCAATGCGGTCTGATGGGCTTCCGTTGGCGCAGACCCTCAGGATGATCCTTCTCTTGCCAATCCAATGTGTTTCCTTCTCTCAGTCCCCACCCCCCACTTTTTTAACCCCGTCTCGTCTCCAATATCCTCTCCGTTTTTTTTTTTGGTAGATGGACTCGCGAGTACCCGTATATTGTTCCAATGCCCCCGTATGGATCTTTCCCTCCTTTTTCATTGACTCGTGCTCATCCGCTATCGAACTCTGTTTTTTTTTTCTTTTTGTTTGGGTTTTTTTTTTTGTTTTGCCCGAGGCTTCCACCGCGTCGTTCAATGGTGTGCGTCTGCTCGCTCTTCTCTTTTTTGTCCCGCTGTCCCCTTCTGCACCGCAAAGGATGTGACCCTTTAACCCCGCTGACCCCTTTCGGTTCGACGAGTCTTGCGTTGACCGAGAGTTGTTGATGTTTCAATTGTGTTTGCTTTATTCCCCGTTTTTTCCTAAAACTTCCAGAGGCGTCTCTTTCGCATTCCTCCTCCGACTCTGACGACACCCCTCGTCTTTATGTGACATGTTAGTCCCCTTCCTCGCCCGCTTCGCCACATATCCTGACCAGAGTACCTGAGTAACATTCCGATGGTCAATATCTTCTTCGTCCTTTTATCGTTCGTGCACGCTTTTGAGGCAAGCATACCGCGAGGCTCCCATGTTTTGCGTCGCTGGCTTTCCTCTGTTCGTTTTTTTTCAATATCGCCCTCCTTCCGCCTGCGACCCCAACCTTCCCCTCCGTTTTTTCTCATTTCCCACCCCGTTTATCAGCTCCGGTCACCCCCATGCTTTGTCAGTGAGATACGTTGGTGTCCTCGGCGGTCGCGGTTCCTCCCTTCTTATTACAAGAGCGAACGAGCGCTTCATTATCTCCTTTTTCCCCTATCTTTTCTCTCTGTGCTTTCGTCAATGTTGGTCGTATTCCGTGCTACTCTTTCTGATTCCTCCCCCCTGTTGTCCCGTGATTTAACCTTGACCCATTCGTAACGGTTCATTCAAGGACGCTCCTCGCTTGGCCACGAGGGACGCATTCCTTCCCTTTGAATCTCCCGAGGCTTAGTATACCGGACCCCTAGTAGTCGTTGAATTACCCCCTTTTTCCAACTTCCCTTCTCCCCACCGCGCCCGTTTGGAATGACTGCGCGAGGTACCTGCCTTCCTTTCGACTGGGGTTAGGATCGTCTCTGCCGCATTGCATAATCCGTTAACGTATTCTTATGATTTGAAGCCTTGAAGTCGAAGGTCTCTGGCTGCATTCCCTCCTTTCTTTTTTGCCTTTTTCCCGCCGAACGAGATCTTTTTGATTCTCCGGGTGCAGCCAGTAGACTACCAGCGTTCTCTCTGTGACCATGTTTGTTCGAAAAATGGCCCCCTCGAGAGCCCGCTGTCGTCCTCCTCTGAGTCTTATTCCCCTCCTCCTCGCGCCCCTATTAGCTCCCCAGAATAGGCCCCCAATTAGATTTATGAGATAGATTTGGTGCAAGGCTCTGGTTTCTCTCCCCTGATTTTTAGTACTGTTTCAGTGTACTAACATCCCTTCCTCCCCTCACCCCCAATCTTATTTTGGATCCAGGCTCATTCTCTTTCGGCGACCTCCTCTGTATTTAACTTTGAAGATTTGTAGAGGATATTGAATCCTCCCTTGTTCGACTTCCCCCCCGTCCGTTTCGTTTAAAATTTTCCCCCCCCCGCTCTTTCCTACCCTGCAATTTTACACCCCCTTGAATTTATATGGCTGAGTCACTTCTTTTTTGTTACCACCAAACGCGGACCTACGGATGGAATTTCCTTTTCTAGCCCTCTGTTTTTTTGCTTAGGGTGAAACTGATGTTTCCGACTTTCTTCAATCCGGCGATCACCCCCCCCCCCACTGAAAATCTTCCTTCATTGTCGTGCCCCCATTTAGAGTCGTTTTGTTTACCTCTCTATTGGACTCGCCCATATCTCTCCGCGATGCCCCCAGTGATGAAGTATGCAACCTGACTTCATCCTTTAATACGTTCCTGCCCCTCACTACCAAGCAGTTTTTTTTTTCTCTGTTTCCCTTAGACCATCCTTAGCTGATCTTCCCGTGAATTCTGGTCCCCTCCTATCGGTTGCCAATTAATTATCTGGGGTAAATTGTTTTTCAAGCGTCCAAAATTTGGTCCCATTCCCGCTCCCGTCGTGCCGGGCGCCTTCCGGGATTTGGATGTGACTTGGATAGGTTTCCCACTTTTCACTACCTCCTATACTCCTCGACTGCTCATACTTGTTTCCTCTTCTTTTTTTGGATCTGGGTAATCGTACCCTCCTACCCTTGGGGACTCTTCTAAGGAATCTCCAATTTCAAAAGCCTAAGGATGTGTGGGTCCCCTCCCATTTCTTCCTCCTTTTATCCTTGCCCTTAAGCTCCCCAGGCGTGTTGGGTTTTTCCCGCCTCGCGTGAAGATTGAACTTTCGACTACGTCCCCGCCATGTTGCCTTTTGCCAATGCCAAAGTTCATCGTCGATTCCTTCTCGGAGTTCCATCCCCATCCCACCTGTACCCCTTTCTGCCTTTCGACGGCCACACTGCCCTTTTTTCAACGCCCAAAAATAGGGGCTCGAGGTCCCCCCAGCCTCATTTCGTGGACTCTTTAACCCTGTCCTTTTTCCGGTTACCTGTCCTTCACGGAATTTTTGTGTCCTCATTTGCACGAACTTTCCTTTCCTTTGTCAGAATGTTCCTGTTTCTTTCAGCCCCTGTTTTCGCGGTCCATTAAGTCCCCCCTCCCCCAGTTGGGATCACCCCAGATAAACACGACTGCTGACTTTTTGCCACGTTTCCTAACTTTTTTCCCCCCCTTCGGGTTCGAAGGTTTTCCCCCCCACCAGATAGTCCTACGTTTATGCACCCTGCAAGTCTCCCGGATTTTAGACAGGCACACACCAGCCTTCCCTTCTAGCTGCTTTAGTTGTGTGTGCAAGAGAGGCCCGTCCTCTCCGCCGCCCATAGAGACCCACGTCTGTTCCCACCTAGTCCGAGCCTCTCTTCCTTCTTTCTTCCCGGAAACGACCCCGACTTGCTGGA
>Ga0179593_1377996_pt1 | contig 11141 bp, 10 predicted proteins | sample CZODoug2_1_08_16_FD_185931 | JGI IMG/M metagenome (GOLD analysis project Ga0179593, IMG submission 185931) | Vadose zone soil fungal communities from Angelo Coast Range Reserve, California, USA - CZODoug2_1_08_16fungal (PacBio error correction) | ecosystem: Environmental > Terrestrial > Soil >... | reverse complement strand
GCCAGACCACCCCTTCTCCATTGGTTCCCCCTTCTTATTTATTGTATGGCGCTTCCGAGCTTCACTTTTCTTTGCCTCTTGTTTTTCCAAAGATCCCTAGAACTTCTCTCCACTTCAGTACGCCAAATTCGCGTTGAGGCTCTTGAGCAATATTGTCTCTCGTTTTCCCCTTTTGGTTTCCCATATTGAGAAGTATGAGAATTTTTCAAGGAAGGTCTCTTCTCTTTTCCTCGGTTGTAAGCGATTTTGTCCAAAGTGTAAGAGCTTTTTCCTTTAGCCTTGTCAGCCCCGTCGCCCCCTCTCAGGAAGTCAATTTTTCTTTCTTATCTCGAGATTTTTTTTCTTTTTGGGTTCGTTTGAGATGTATGTGCGGTAGGCCCTACTCTCTAGTTGCAATGGATCTCTTCTCTTCCCTCCCCATATTGATCCGTCCGATTCCCTCAGAAGAAGAGCCACAGTTTTCATTCTGGAGTAGTTTCTTTCTTCGTTTATCCTTGGGTTGCCGAGACTCCTTGCTACCGATTTCTTTTCCCTTCCGTCCTTGCTCCTATTATAACGCCAAGGAGAAACTGCCTCACCTCCTTTCTTGCCGACAGGGTTGGGGATTCGTCCCCCCCCTTCACCTCCGTCTTGTAATCTTTCCCCCAGTTGACTTGCTAAGTGCTATTTTTGATCATCATGAGAGGAACTCCGTTCCCCCATCGTCGTGGAAATTGGAGGGTTGTCCCCTCGTTGGATGATTCTAATGTATGACTTACCGTCTCTTATTCAAAGAGCTTCCGTCTCTAGATGCCGTGGATTAGCAAAGCTGTGTTTGCTGTTCTGGACCCCGTTTATTATTCCAACTTTTCCTCTCCTCACTCCCCCTCGCTGCCCTCTCCATAGCTCCGCTCCATGTATCGCGTGCCTTAAAGATGCTCTTGCCTTGGTCCTGCCTCGTTATTATATGCTCCAAAAGTCCCCTTTTGTAGAGAAGTATACTCCGCTTCTTCGAATATCTACGGTAACTCTCCATTCTTCAACGCAGCAGACGCTCAGAGCTCGCTTTTAATGACCATGCCAGTTCTGAAGCGCACTCCTCCGAAACTGACGGAGGCCTTGCAGTGCGAGTACTTAAGTCCCAAAACTCACAATTTTCGATATTCTCATCCCTTTTCCCTCCATCACGATGAACTACCCCTCCCAACTGGTGATCCTTGAGCTCGTCAAGGTTGATACTTTTTTTTGCACCTTTCCCGCAGATCTGGCGTCCCTTACCCCAACTTTCAGACCCCCCCCCCTATCTACGCAGCAGTCCGTCGATTTTTTCAAATAACCTCTCCTTTTGAAGTGTGAGCGAGAGGACAAAGCCGCCTCTTTTTATTAGTATTTCAACCCCCCACCCCCCCCTTCCCCCCCCCCCCTCTGACTATCCTATCAATTACCCCCAATGTTAGAGTCAACTCCCTTTGTCTAATAGGACTTTAGTCTTCGAATCACTTAATATGCCTCGGTTTTTAGCTTTTCCCCTTTTCGAGCACGGACTCCGGACTCCTGGTCTTCCCCCCTGACCCATTTTTTCTCCACTTATCTTTTTTTCGTCCAGAAGCTGTAGATGCCTGGCCTCTTCATTTTGTCCTCCCTAACCCCTTTTCCCAGGTTTTTCACCCCTAACGAATGATGCTTGAATGGCCGATTCCAATGCCGACGCGGATCTAACGCTGTTCTTCTCTTCCCTCTTCCCATCAGAAAGTTGACCTTCTTCTTATTCCTTTCTTTCCGAAACTCCCCCTCTCGGCATTTGCTCCTCTTGGAGAGCTTTCGGAACATTCCTCTCACCCTTATGAATCAGAAAGAAGATTTCTGAACGTCAACTCTTCCTCTTTCAGCTCTCCTGCGTTTCACGTGTGGTTGCCCCCTCCCCCTTCTTCTCGATATTCTCTCCTACAACTCACCAAAAGAACGGGAAAGGTGGTCCTTGTTTTTAATCGTTTTGAAAATTCGCCGATTGAAGAGTCTGCGTTCCTTTTATAACCGCTCTATTAGTCCGCTCTTCTTTCTTCTTGGCCGTTGGAGGTATGGTTGCTCCCAAAAATGTAGTTATTATCCTTTTGGCTGCTTAGCGCGTCCTCCCATTCACTCGTTTTTTTCTCCCCCCTTCCCCCCGTTCTCCCCAGGAGGTTTGTCTTTACGAACATTCCTTATTTCTAGAACTAATTTCGGGCGCAGCTTGTGGATTCAGTTCATTTTTTCTTGCCTTCTTCCATCACTTTTGGACTCAATATAGCACTTTTCAAGTCCTTTCTCTTTTACCCGCTCGTCACCTGTTTGCCATTCCCCCTCCTCCTTGGTGGGGTTAGGTATTGCTTTAGCTTTCTCTTCCCTTCCCCGCTTCATCGGCGTCCCCATCCCACTACTACAGGCTCCTCCTTACGTCCCGGTCTCCTATATCCCCCCAGAGGCTTTGAGCGTAGGCACGAAGGTGGATCGAGAGACGACCGTTTTCGGAACAACCTTTCGACTCCTCCGATTTGGCCCGTCGCGATGTACGTTAAGTATTGGAAACCGTAACACGTTAAGCATAGGGCCGCTCTCCCTAAACTTTCCCCCAACTCGTTGACACTTTTTCTTTTTTTTTTGATCCCTTTCTCCTTCTGAGGCCGACATAGTTCCTTGCTTTCCTTGCGCCGTAGCGATGCGCGTTAACTCCACCCTCTTTATTCCCTCCCGATTCCGTTTTCAGTTGAGCCAGGGATCTTCTTTTGCCCTCCTTTTCTGGAGACCTAGTCCTTCCGCCGGGTACGGCGGCGGGGATTCTCGTCCCACTCCTTTTTGTGTTGTTAGATTTTTGCCTCCGCCGCGTTTTGCCACCTCCCGGCGCCGCTCGTCGTCTAGGTGCCCCCCAGGTTGACAAACCTCGCTTCCCTGTCCGATCCTGTCCTTTCCTCACTTGGGTGAATTATTCAGGTCTTTTTCGTATAAATGAACTCTTTACGTCGTCCCAGTCCCTTTCCTCCGTATAGGATGTTTCAAGTCCTATTAGAGACGCACATCCCTCGCCGGATTTTTCTCTTTTTGATTTTCGCGTCTTCTTCCTTAGTTCTTGGGATGTCTTCAGGGGGTTCACCTCCCCTGCAGGTGCGCTACTTGTCCTGCGTTTAATTGGTCACCTCTTGGAGACTGGTTTTTTTAACTCTAATTAGCCTCTCTAGATTTTTATCATCTAGCACGCGGGTCGATAGAGGGCTCAATGCGTAGTTTTCGTGCAGCTCTCCTCTGTCTTTGGATTCCCCTATTTCCTCTTAATTGGCCTCTGTAACAATCACTTCGATTCTATCCCTTTTCCCGACAGTTCTGTCTGACTATCTAAGATCTCGTATTTCGATCCCCTACTTTGAAGACTTTTGAGATGAGTATTCTTTTTCGTTTGCGCACTTTTAATCTGCGAAAAGGATTCTTCCCCTGTAGCCTCCCCCATACAGTTTTTGGCGTTTTGCCCGTCCCGAGCATTTTCTTTCTTAATGTTTATCTTTTTATCCGACCTGGATATTCTTTCCACGCTGGAAGTTCGAGCCATAACACTTTTTTTACAATTTTCCGGCGAGACTTCAGATCTCCGAGTTTTCTTCCCTCACCTTCCCTCCTTCCCTCGGCGAGATTGCAAAAACCTCGCGCAAACAGTTAACCCAAACTTTTCATCGGTGCGTGTCCGGGGCTGTTGCGAGAATATGCCCGCCTCTGTTGGACCTTTATTCCTTGACGATAATTTTGTCTACAGACCTAGAACCGTGATCCTCTTTTTGCCTCTTCCCTTTCCTTTTTTTTCGTTCTTGATTTAGGATCTAAGTGCCGGCTCAAGTTGTAAGATTCTCGCTTTGCCAGTCATATTCCTAATAATCTTCCCCGCCTTTTTTTTTTTCTCTTTGGGGGACTTTTGAAGACCATCGCGCATACGCAGGAATGCGTAGGATCAGTCACTCTTTTCCCCCCGGTGTGACTATCACTTCAGCCTCCGTAGCTTTATTTCCTTTTCACTGGTGGCGACGTTTTTATGTCGGCCTCTGTTGTCATTCTCATTTGATCTTTCTCTATTCTCTTCCCGTGAAAAAGGTTTTCTTAACATGATTGCCGCGTTCTGCCGGGTCTGAGCTGCTCTGTCCTTTGGTCTGACCCATTATCTCCTTCTTCCTCTAGAGAGAGCTATTTCCTCTAACTTGTGTTCTCCCTGTCTCTTCTTCATCTTATGACGCTTTCTGGTGTTGAAGACAAGAACCCAGAAGCTGCTGCGTTCCTAGTCTCTTCTTCCTTCCTTCGATGTATTTCTCTTCCTATGATCTATTTTTCTTCTTAGTTTTCGTGTCCTCTTTTCTCTGGCCTCCTCCAGGAGGTTAGAACGGTATACGCATCTTTTGTCCACCTTGATGTTTTCCTGCTAAATGTCCTTCAAAGGGGATTCGTTTTGGTAGGACTTCGTTTCGTTAAAGGGAGGAGCTCTGCAGTGCTTACTTTCACATTTACGCTTTATTCCACCCTTTTCCTGTCGTGTTGTAGCTCGCGGCCTCCTTCCAGGAGGAGGGTGAAGCTTTTGATCCTTCGCTCTTCCCGTTTCTCTTAATCACTTTCTTCTCCTCCATTCTCGACGGAGGAGAGAATGCGATCAACAGTTTTCCTTTTTCGCCTATTCTCTACTTCATGCGCCCCTTCGTCTTTGTTCCGGCCCATTTTTCTAGTAAATATAGACGCTGATGTCTGTTTTGAATGAGAGGTTCTTCGAATGGAATCTCCTCAGTTTGTCATATTTCCCTCCCAGGGTTTGGAGCATGCTGCCGCAGCGTGTTTAGTTTTGCTTTTTCGAGTAGTCTGCTCCCCTCATCCTTTCTCTTCCTTCTAGTTGTCAACCGACTTTACCCCTCTCTGGCCAGGAGCGCGCAGGACGAGGCTAAAACCCTTTTCACCTTACTTTCCGTTGAGCTTTTCCCACCTCCTGTTTCTGTCCTGCCTCCCCCCCCAGAAACCCTTTTTCCTAAGGTTTCAAATTTTTGAGAAGTCGCTAGATTCGAGAAATGAAGCGTCTCTAGTTCCCCCTTACTCCCACTTGAGATCTCGTAAAACAGCTGAATCGCCGATTCTCTTTGATTTTTCAGACTACTCCCCCGTACTCCAATCTTGCTCTCTTTCTCTTCTGATCAGCCTCCCCCTCCTGGCTCCTCTTTTTCTCCTAGAGACTAGTTTTGCCCGTCATGGCAGTCGGACATTCAGATCTTCAAGCTCATCAGAAAAGCCAAGCAGCTCTCATCTTCCCCTTTGTAATTTCTTCCAGTTAGTCGAGTGGGCCTTCTGCTCCTTCTCGAGGAACCAGTGCAGCTATTTCGCGAAGCTTTGTACTCCAGATAAGCTAAGTGCCCCATAGTACATATCCTCCCCTATCCAGTTCCTCTCTCCCTTTGGGTTTTTTTTTTTTTGACATAATTCCACCTTCGTGGGTAGACGAGTTCTCAGATGTAAGGAGAGCGAATTTGCCGCCTTTGATTGATCGTCTCCCATCAGTCTTCCTTTCCCGTCCTTTCTGTCTATTTTATTCCCGATACTATCTTTTTATTAATCATACGTTTGGTGATGTTCTTAGACTCGATTTCCCCCATCGCATCTTTTTCAGAATTCTCTGTTCTTTTTGGTCCTCTTCTTCTTTTCCATCCTTCTTTGCAGAGGGCTTTTGCGCCCCGCTCAAGAAGCCTACAGTACTCTACACATGGATTTTTTTTCTCGATCCTTTTTTCTTTATTCTATGACAGTAGGTGTTGGCGGCGATACCGCTCTGATTTTGTCGGACGGGGTCCTTCCTCTTTTTTTTTTAAGCCCTTTTTCTCCTTGACAGGTATGGTTTCCTGTCTTTGACATTCCGAAGATTACTTCGCTCTCCCGAGCCTCTGCCCACAGGTCGTAATTAGATGAGTTTCTCCCCTCTTCGGACTTGTTTTCTTTTTTCCGATGAGCGAGATTACCTGACGCTTCCAGTCCGGCTTTCGAAGAAAAATTTTCTTCCGTATTTTCTCCCTCTTTCCGCCTTTTCCTGATTCTATCCTCTCGTTTACAGGGAGCCGTTTCTGGTTGGTATTTATTCCGAGAGTCCAGAGTCAGCTCTTTCATTTTTGCTTTCTTTTTCCCTAAAGCCCCTTTACCCCTATTAGAAGTCGGCATTGCTCTTATATACGGGCCTTAAATTTTTCCCTGAGAAATTGGCCTCTTTCTTTTTCCTCTGCAAAAGCGGTTGGACGCTTAACCGTTCGCATCTATTTTGTATAAATTTTATGTGAGCTCTCTTCCTCCCTCCTCCTTGCCTCCTCTTAGGTCATTTTTGTTCATAGGAGCATGAGGGTAATGTAGTGAGGGCTAGCTGATCAGACCTAGAATGTCCTCTCCCCTCCCGATGAATTTTCTTCCCCTCCCAGTTTCGGTGAACATCTTAGGGATAAACCGTCTCGACAGCCGTATCTCCCAATAGAAATTTTGCCCGGTTACCCTCTATCAATGTGCCCCATCGCTAACTCCTGTGCTCCTCGTAATCGATTAACGGCCACCGTTTTAGAGCCTCTTCGCTCCCTTGAACCTCGCCGCTGTACATTCTTTTCCACCCTATTCCCTATCGATCTTCTCTTCTCGCAGGAACGTCCTCAAGCCGCTCACGTTACAGGGCGTCAGACCTTTTTTCCCGTGCAATTTCTTTCCCATTCGTAGAATGAACCAACTTCACAGCCCCTTTCATCTTCTTTTGACGGTTAACTCCCCACCCCCCTTCCCCCCTATGTGCTCCCCCCATCCTTTGATGTCATTTGGATGCGTGACCATGCTCGGTGTTTTATCTTTTGGTGTCTCCCCATCTCCCTCCCTCCTCGGAGGCCCTGCTTCACAAACGTCCATGACCCCCGGCTCCTTCCCGATCCCCAGGCGAGCTCCCCATCCTTCCCTTTTTTACTTTTCCGAGGAGAAGTAATCCAACGCAGCAGTCGTCTCCTTGTCTTTTCAACCATCACCCTTCCTGCTTTTTCCTATTCCTTCCACCCCTTTTTTGTACTTGAGGCCTCTCCGAATCGGACCAATGCCTTTGGATGCCTCCCCTCAGTTCCCAGCGGCCTTTTCTCAAATTAGAGCACCTGTAACTCTATGCAGTTATAACCTTTCTCTGAACCCTCCCCATACTATGACAGGAAGATGTGGAATATTAGTCCAACGGTCTTACGCGACATTCTTGTGATCTAGCCTGTGAAAAGCTTGCGATAATCAGAACCCCCTGCGTCCCTAGACCCCTCTCACATTAAGTTCTTTCTTTATTTTTTTTTTATTTTTTTTTTTTTTTGTCTCGTGTTATCTGAGCCGCCGCCGAGTAGACAGGAACTCCCCCCAGGCCCCTCCTGTCACCGTTGCCATTTTGTACTTATTCATTCGCCAGTGAGTAACCTGATGGTGCAATGTTGCTCTTCTTGTCTCAGCAGACTTTCTCCTCGTGGTATCTTTTTTTAACTGTGTTTCTTTGCTCATTTTCTCCTTGTGTCTTTTTTGTCCTTATGTGGTGTGTTTCAGTTGTTTTTTGTTTTGTTGTTTTTATGTGTTATTGGTGTCTTTGGTCCGTTGTTTTTTTGCTGTCAGTTTTTCTGTGTCCCCTGTGCTTTATTTTTTTTTCTAAGGCGTTTCTCCCTTCTTTAATGTTTTTTTTTGTCTCGTAGTTCCCTTTAGATCGTCTCCTGTCCGGCTGCGCCAACTTATTGCGACCCAAATCTTGCGTCCTTTTTGTAAACCCCCCTCCCTCCAGGAGTTTTTTCCCTCCCTTCTCTCCTAACGTTTCAGAACCAGCAAGTAGGTGAGCGCCCGCCTGGAGATCCCTTCTTCAGGCTTCCCTCTTTACCCGCCTCTTCTAGATGCAATTCCTCGTCGCCGACGTCGTTTCTTCAATTTTCCTTGACACTTTTTTGATTCCTTTCCTGTCGCTGCTCTTTTCCTTCCAAGTGATTTTTTGAGACCTTTCCCCCTCGCGATGTCGGATCGAATCTTCTCAGTGATCCGTTCCCGTTCATGCGGAAACACCCGTCGTTCTTCCCGCTGCCTCTTACTTTTCTCCGTTTCTCTAACCTCCCCATACTCTCTTGCAGCTTACTATTAACCTCGCGGCCTCGACCTCTTGAGTCGGTCGCCTGCTTGACTGCCTCGCCGGGTAAGGTATGGTTTCGATTTTTCCCCTCTTTCTTCCTTTTTCTGTGTACTGTCCCTTTTCACCCCCCCCCTTAACCTTCGAAGGTTCTTTCTATCTATGAGGGAAGATGCAGGTTTTTTTGAATTTTTTCTGGGTTTTTTGTTGATGAGTTTTTGTTATTTCAACATTCTAGACTCCTCTTTTCCCTTTTTGATTCTGTTGTTATCTCCCTTTTTCAATAATGACTCCAGTTCCCCGGGAGAGTCTATGGACCCCTCCCTCCCTTTATAACCTGGTCTTCTAGTCGAGGACATTACGGCGTTAACAAAAAAACCCCCTCTTCCCCTTCCCTCTCTCTTTCATAGTCCTGGTTTTGATTAAGGTATTGTGGAGTACTCAGTCTCAAGGAAGACCCCCCTCACACTCCGCTGATAGTGGGCATCAATCCTTTCTCCTCAAAGTTTTTTAGGTTTTGTAGGAGAAGATGCGTTGATCCCTTTCTGCTCTTCCTCTTGTTCGTGGTCTTTTTCTCTCCGATTTTTCGGTTACTCTAGCATGGGAAATCGATTAATTCTTTAAGGTGTTTGAGAAGTTCCCTTCCCCCCTCCTGACTTTCCTTTCTCGCCTCGATTCGAGCTGAGTTTTTCATCCCTGGAGCGTGTCCTTTCCATTAGTCCATCTTTTTTTCTTCCCTTCCCATGATCCTTCGTGCCACGGGAACTCAAAGCCTATCTCATCGCCAAGGTGAACCGTTCCTATTCTTTCCAGTGAAGCGCGCTCGGTAGTTTACCCCCCTCTGCAGTTTTCTTTTCGAGGGCGAAAGTGCGACACGCATCTTTTTCAGAACTGTAGGCGAAGGGTAGTCATACCCCCTTTTTTTGTATCCCCTTACCTTAAAGTTACCGAGTTTTTTGTCCGAGACTGGCGAGAGCCGAAACCTTGTCGTTCTTTCAATGTTTTTCCCCCGTCGAGTCATCACTCCCCCTCTGACCCCCTTCCTTCCATAATTTTTTTAGATAGTCGGGCTTCCTCCCCTTAATCGGAGGCCTTTCCTTTCCAACCTTTTTCCTTCACCAGACCCCCCCCTGTTTTCCAGTTAGTTTTTTCGGTTCTTGAAGATAAGACGTTCGATTTACACACTGGCTTCCTGACGTCTCCTTTCCTAGCTGAGAATATCCCCACTCATACATCTTCCCCCCCACCAGGTGAACCTACCATCAACCCCCCCCCCTCACGGTGTTCTCTTCTACACCATTTTTCCCGACCCCCGCTCTCGTCCCCTTTCCCTCTTCCCGAGAAGTTCTGAAGCAGAGCCCGCACTAATCCTGCTTATTTTGCCTCCTTCGTGCGCTATCTAAAGAGGAATACTTTAGTGATAGCTGACGGACATCTTTTTCCCCCCCCTGTTCTCCCCCAGCAAGCGTCGTCTTACTTTCCATGTTTCGGGACCCTGAATGAGTGAAGAGGCTGGTCTAGCTTATTTTCCCTCCTGTAGTCTTTTTCCCCCCTACAACTGGGATTGAAAACTGCTGACGATCGGTGCTCCCTCTTTTTTCCTCTTTAGAGCATGGACCTTCTCCTCATCCTTCTCAGATTAGCCTCGCTCCTGTCCGCGCCTTTCTCCTTATTTGTGTTTTCTTCTGGTGAAGAAACGACACAGCTGCTGAGTTGAATGTATTTTTCAACGTCTTTTCATGTAGTCTAGCTTTTATTTTGGCTCCCCTCTTTTTTCTTTTTTGTTCTTTGTTTTGGTTCCGGTTTTCGCGGGGCGGGGTAGACTTTGCTCAAAGTACAAGTCTCCCACCTGCGTTTTTCAGATAAATGAAATCCCTTTTTTTTTGTTTGTATTCTCCTTGTGAGGTTCGCACCGGTTGGTGGATGTGTCAATATAGCTTGTTATGTTGAAGGGGATCGCGTAAGCCTTTGCTGACGTGTCAGTTCTTTTTCCGTTTTTTTCTTTCCTCGAGGTCCTCCTCTTTTCTGGGAATTTCTTGCTTTTTTACGCGTCTGGGTGAAGAAGGGTGAGCTGTACCACGGCGTTTGGGAGCTCTCAGAGTTGTCTCTCCCCTTTTGCGTTTTTCTCCTCCCCTATGCCCGATGTCGCAGGTCTTCCACCCGTGCCTTTCGCGCTGGGAGGGCATTGTGAGTACCGTGCTTTTTTTGCGCTGGGCAGAAGGATTGTCCAGGCTTTCTCCTCTTGTGTGCCTTTTCCCCCATAAGGCTTTTCTCCGCATTTCTCGAAGCTGCACGTTTGTTCGACGCGCAGGCGCTTTCGCGCTCTCGTTGCATAACGTAGAATTTTCCTTCCTAGATTCCCCACCCGACTTTTTCCATTTCTTCCTTTGTTTTTTCATGGTGTGCGAGGTGTCAACCAAGATCACATGATGAGGTCTTTGCAAGTTGTTAGTTTGCCCCCTTTTTTCGGAGTTTTCTCCGCCCGTCAACTTCGTCTCTTTGCCGTTGTATGCTAGACACGGACCATTGACGCTTCTTTCTCAACTTCTTTTAGAAACAGGAGCTCTCCCACCCAACCCCAACTCTTCCTCGAAGATCTCACTTTTCCAGAATCAACACTCCACATGCGACTGTTAGTTAGCTCAGCGGACGGCGAATAGCCCCTGGACCTCTCACGTAGAATAGTAGGCATTTCGCGGCATCTCCCCTTTTATATTTTCTCCCTCCCCTTCCAGAAGAGCGCATCTTTTCCATTTGACGTTAGCGGTTGAATTTTCCGTCTCGTGATCGACTTTAAGGGATTCCGCGCTGGCTACCAGACCTAGAATATGAAGTGCGTCTCCCCCCCCTCTTCCTTATGCCTTCTTCTCATTCTCCCGTGAATCTCCGGCCTTGTCACTGATGCTCTAGCAGACTCCCAAGAGCATTGTTTCTCCATTGGCTGTACGGCTACTGCAAATACTCAACTCCTTCTTTCATCTTTAGAGATCCCCCCTCCCTCCTCTTTCCATGGGTGTTTCCT
>Ga0179593_1304348_pt1 | contig 11141 bp, 13 predicted proteins | sample CZODoug2_1_08_16_FD_185931 | JGI IMG/M metagenome (GOLD analysis project Ga0179593, IMG submission 185931) | Vadose zone soil fungal communities from Angelo Coast Range Reserve, California, USA - CZODoug2_1_08_16fungal (PacBio error correction) | ecosystem: Environmental > Terrestrial > Soil >... | reverse complement strand
CCGTCCGGCTTTTGCTAGCCGCCAACTTGTTTTTTTTGGCTTCTCGGTCCCCCCCAATGATTCCGGATAATAGATCAACCACAGCACCTTCCGCACTTTTCGTTTCTCGGAGATCAGCGACCTTGGACGGAAGGCGCCATCAACTCTTTGTTTCTTAGTCGCATACAAGAGGTAGACAGCGGTCATACAACCCTTTCAACGAAGCAGCACCACTATGCTACCTACAGGTTTTTATCTGAGTTTTTACGGTGGAAAAGATTTTTACTTCTTGGAATTAACCTACAGTACTCTTTTCGTTGAGGCCCTCTTTTTCCTTTTGGGGCGGGCTCTTGCCCACCTTTCCCTGCCCTCATACGTAAGCCGCTTACTCTGCACTGCCCTTGTTAGTGATCATAGGTGGGGGGAGGTCTTTCTACTGGCATACATAAGTGATTACTGGCGTTTTTTTGTTTACGCCTTCAGTCCTCCCGCTTCCGAAAAGACTCGAAAGAATAAAGGAAACATGTAATAGCACTTTTTTAGTCTTACTACTGATGAGAAGTGTGGGATGTTGTACCTTAGCGCATCCTTTTAGGTTGCCATCGTAACCTTGATTTCCAATGTTTTCCATCGCTTGAAGCTTTAGTGAGGCATGTCTTTTCGACTGGTTTACCTCGAATCGTTCTGTCCTGACACGCCATTTCCGACCCTTCGTACAAACCCCCTTTTAGTTCGGTCTTTATTAACAAGCTGGTATTCTACTATTGCTACCCGTGTGTAGCCTTATTACGATATAAACAGTAGACCCCTACAACCCCCCCCCCCCGAGGAGAGAAAGGGTTAAGCGGAGGTACTTCCAGCGATGTACAGTAGAGGTATTCCTTGCCGTCTGACTTCTTATTGCGGCATTTCAAACGCATCACCGGCACAATATCCCGGATCATGATTACCCTCAGAAAGCGCCTGTGGTCCCACGAGACACCCCGAACCCCGAACCATATGGAGAAGGAGAGGGTACGGCAACGGGAGAAAAAGGGCAAATAAAGGAAGAGAAGGAGGAAGAGGAAGAGAGGGAGGAGCGAAAAAAGACGGTAAAGTTCCATCAGACAGGGCGAGGAAACAAAGCGGGGGAGCAGGAAGGGGAAGTCGAGGATAGCAAATAGAGAAGAGACCGATGAGAGAAATCCGAGGGCAAGAGTGGAGAGAGAGGAAGAATGAAACGGGAAGGTGCCAAAGAAATAGAGCTGTATCTCGTATAAAGCTCGTGTTGAAGCAAGCTACTGGTGTCCCCAAATGTTGTTGCGTTGCGGAGCCATAGCGCGGCAGAGCGAGCTGTTAAATCTCCTCAGGGGCCTTTGTTGAGTATTCATCTTAGAATTAGCGAACGTTAGGCACCAGGCTGATTACGGCTTGGTAGGAAATGAGTCCCTGAAGCTCCTGTGGTCCGAAAGTCTCAAGTCAGATAGAGGGTGGGAGAAGCCGACACGACCAGTTAGTTGTTTAAGGAAAAGTCGGGTACGGGGAAGGACAGCGTATGAGTGCACCAGGCATGCACAAAATGACTGTAGAAGGACATGGACTCCAGATATAGAGGCCACGTCTTCGACGTCTATGCAGATTGAGTCGGACTGGGTACGTAGAATGCACAATGAGGTTGAAGTGGAAGCAGAGCAGGAGCGGAGAAAAGAGGCATGACTTTGAGTGAGCGAACATGACCGTAATGCTGCCAGCTCGTAAGTGGGCAACCGCGGACGTAAAGCCCGCAGGAGGTCGCCCAGAAAATCTTAGAAGAGGGGAGGAACGTGGAACAGAATCTAGGGCGGAGAGCACCTAACGTTGGGGGGGACAGTAAGGAAGAGGGGCGGAGTAAGAGGGAAATGTGATTAGGATAGCAGAATGATAGAATGACGGGCACGAGGGCCAGCCAGGGAGACGGTAGAAGGGGGGAAAAGCGCAAACAGGGGGAAGGAAAGAGTTGCAACTTCCCGATCCCACCAATTCATGTACGAATAGATGGCGTAGGTATTGTAAAAAAAGGGAAACAGAAGGTTTGAGAGAGGAGGAACGGAGGGAGGAACACTTGGACAGGACAAAGCGAACTACCAAAGACGACACGCATATTCACTATGGGAGATACAAACTGCGGAAGCGGTATGTAAGAGTGAGCGAAGAGAATTCGAGTATAGGGAAGGGGACGTACAGGAAAGGGGAAAGGGATGCTGGAGAGATATGTTTGAAGAGTCATTTCGTACACAAGCTAAAGAAGTGAATAGAAGAAACATCCTTACTTTTGGGGCAGGATTTGATGTGACCGAAGTCCGCGCTTCCTTTCATTTCTCTTTTTTTTTTCCTGGAAATGAGGCCTTGTCTAAATTCCCAGCGCGTTCAGTTGCCCCCATCAACTTGCCCACGTCCCGTGTCCTTGTGTTTCTCGGAAGACTTTCGCGGCCTCCCCCAGTATCCCACCCCCCCCACTTCCCCCGTTCGTCATCCTCTCGTCGACGCTACATCGAGATAGACAAAGGCTCGAGCGAGGGAACTGACGGCTAGAGACGTACGTTGGGGTCCGAGCCGTTGTCTGTTCAGATCTATAAATGGGAGAGTTGAAAGAGTTCAGAATTCTCGTCCTGCGGCATGCTCTCCCCGACGTTGGTTCTCGAAGAGTAAGATCTTGTGGTGTTTTCTCTTCCCAACTTCGGTGAGAGGCGGGTTACCCTGGTTTGGTTAGAGCAGTGTGAACCATTAGTTAGGAGGGACCTTTCTGAGGACGAATGTGAGGAAATGCAGTACTTGCCAGATATCCCTCGGTTTTCCAAAGGGAGAGGGAGAAAAGAAAAAGGGAGCGACAGAAAGAAGAGCACAGACACGGCAGTTTCACCGAGTCCTCCGTGAGATAGGTTTTGAGAAGGCTGTTAGTGCGCGCGCGGTGGAGTAGCTGCAGGCTCTAGGAAGAATATTGCGAACAGGAGGATCTCTTGAGACTGCTGGGGGCGCTCTGCTGGTAAGGAGTGGGCTTCCCACATGAGAAGGGCATTGGGGCAATGGAGATAAGGGCAGTGCTTTTCTATGGAGGTAAGAGAGCTTAAGTGGGATTCAAGAAGAAGGACGTAGTCTCAACGAGATGCCCCAAGTCAGTTCGGTTCCAAGAAGGTGGACGTTGGTCACCCGGAAAGAGCCCTGAAGCACAGAAAGGGGTGGCTAACGCCCGAGGTAGGTCCCCTTTGGGAGAAGGAAGAAGGATTGTTGGTCGGACTGACTGCCGGCAGTATGTACGGGGGAGCAGATAGTGAGGCTTCCGTCCGAGTGGCATAAGGCAAAGAGGTGCAGCTGATGCATCGTCGTCAAGGAACCAGGGGTTCTGTGAGGTAGAATGCGTCATTGGCGTTTCGCTCTGGTTGTCGAAGACCTTACCGTTTAGGTAGAAGGACGTTGCGGGGGCGCAGGGAAAGTTGTTGGGAAGAGATTATTGAACAAACCCGCCCCCAATAGACCCGGGCCCAGTCATGCGAAAGTAGACAGGAATGAATGAGGTGAGCCACCGACTGTCACCTGGAGCCCCCTAGGGGCCGTCCTTCTTTTTTATGATTCGCAGCAATGATCTCTCGCGACAAGCAATGTGGTTGGGTGTCTCTCATCTCGTTTTTTCTCGGCTGTCTTTCCTTTGGATAGAGCCCCGGCCTCACGTAAGAAGATTTGCTCGAGGCTCGTGTCTCGCCACATAAGGGTCAGAAGGGTGACCGCTGGCTGGCGACCCCATGCGTTTTTTTCTCGCCACGGCATCTTGGTTCGTGCCCTCTCTGAGGACGGGGGCCGCCCAGAATATGTTGGACGCCCTCGAGGTATTGATGATCCTTTGAACTTCTATTGTCTTTACCGCTTATGACCGGCCCTTGAAGAGGTCAAGTCCCCCCGGTCCGCTACCCCTTGTCCGGGGTACAAAGGTTCTCTGATTTTCAGTCACGATGTAGACTACCTTCACACGACCTATTCTTACAGAAGAGGTTTCTCGGAGCGACCCTGCTACCGTATCTCCCCCTAACAGGTTCATGGCAGGTGAGGAGACATTTTCCCCTGGACCTTTTGTTACGAAGTGTTTAAGTATTTCTCCAAAGGGCTGAAGGTTTCTTTTTCTTACCCGACCTCGGTCTTCACAGTAGGCTTGCCACAGCAGCACCCCCATGCCGTCAGTATTCGTCGGAGGCTTTTTTCTATAATCTCCCCGAGCTGAGGTGTGAAGCCTTCAGGATTCTCGAACAGCATCTGTCAGACAAAATAGGTGCAAGTGTTCCCGCCCGTCTTGATGAAGCCATCTTACCCGATCCCCAGGACCAACTCTTTTTTCTCTTTTTGCACCCAGGTAAGCGCTTGAACCCTTTTGGTCACCCGGTACTCCTCTTTCTTCTCCGTAGACAGAGTTGAGCTATTGCTGTTATAGAGAAAGGATTCCCCCCTGGCTTTTCCCCCCTCACCGCCAGGTTCCTTCCCCCTTCGAGCACGACCAGATTCCGCGGCAGGTTCCTCCCCCCCAGTTTACTAATTGGACCACGATGACGAGCCGCGAGGAAACCCTTTTTTCCCAGGCCCAGTCCCCCTCGCGAGAGAGATCCTTTTTGAGTGCCCTCCCTTTTGATGTATGGACCCTTCTAGTCTGTCTTTCTTTCCTTTGCTCGACGCTCACTTGAGTCTCTCCAGCGAAAGTGGATCCCCTAGTAAAGATGGTTTCCTCACTTTTCCGCTAACCTCAACGTAAAGACCGGTGAGGGTCCTCGATGGCTCACTCTGCGTGCGATGAGTTCTCCCCGCTGCACCTCGCGTCGCAGTGCCCTACAAGAGATGAGCAGGGCCGAAAACGGCTTCCTTTTTTACATCCATATTTTGCCAAAACAGGTTTTTTCTAAGGATTCTTCCGGTTCGTAGTTGGAAAGTATTGTTCCCTCTATCTTTTGATCCCCTCGTTCCCTACGAGTCGGGTCTCGACGAATTTTAGTAAGGACCCCCCCTTTTTCCTCCAATTTTCATTGTCTGTGAGCAGCCTCCCCAATTTTCCTGGAACTCCGAGTTTTTACTTTCCAAGTGCGAATGTCCAGTCCCCCGACCTTCTTTCCCGAACCCTGCCTATTTTGCGCACCGAGAGCGCCCAGGTCTGCCTTTATCCGACTTTTGCGCTTTATGACTTAACTTTTCCCTTCCGAGTCGCTTTTCGAGATCGCACTGGTGGATTTTTTCCACCCGAGTTTTAAGTTTGCTTTCTATTGTCCTAACTGCCCATCGACTGTGTTTGAGGTGTTACAAGGAAGGCCGCGGATTTGACTCTTGCCCCGCCCTTTCCCTTTGACTTTGGCCCTGCCCCTTTCTGATTGCTTGTGATGCACGTTCTACAGCATACGGCGGATTAAGACCTGCTGTTCTCCCTTCTGTGACCCTTCCGGTCTAGAGGCCCAAGTCAGCGCACCTTCTTCTCCTTTTTTGTCCCCGGCTTTCTTTTCTTTTGCTTTCTTTGGAAGCTCTTCTTCCGCTAGTTTTTGTTTCTTTTCTAATCATTCTTTCGCTTTTTCCTTGTGTTTTGTTTGTTGATCTTTTCGGGAAAATCCCCTTTCCCTCAATCGTCACTACTTTGAATGACTTTTACCAGAAAGTCTCTTTCCTCGTTTTGACCCTTGCTTTTACGGCCACTGGATGGGACGCTGAACTTGGGCCCCCTCTTTTTTTACTTGTTCTGCATTCCATTCCCTTTTCCGACTAGGGGTCGCCTCCCAGGGAGTCCCTTTTTTTAACAACTTTATACTTTTTTCCACTCACTACTTTTCTCCCTGGTGCAAGCTCCCTCCCCTTCTGGCCGTCAGGGGACCACCTACGACATCAGTTTGTTTTCAATCCCGGCGATTTCCTTTTTTTGCCTTCCTTTCCTGCTGCTGAAAGCACAAAAGGTTCGTGAAAGGTCCGGGAGATAGAAGTCCTGGTTTCCTTTTTTCTCCGTCATCTTTTCCGAGTATCTCATTTTCCTCGGTCTCGTGAAATAGATTGTAGTCCTCTCTTTTTCCCCTCTTCCCCAGTACGGAAAGTTCGGTAACCCCTATTTTTTCCATTAATGTTGCTAAATTTTTTTTCCTCTTTTTGGGGGAATCGGTTCTTCTCCTCGCCCTGACCGAGAACAGTTTTTTCGCGTATCATGGCACCTACCCCCTTTCACTACTCCCCCCCTCGTCTCGCCTTTTCCTTCTCATGGTTTGATTGTTTTTCCCTGGCAGAATCTGTTCTTTCTTTTTTGCAGGCTCTCTCTCTTGTTTTTCTGCTGAGTACTGTTTTTTTTGTCTTCCCCGAGGCCGTGCTCCATCCTCGCCTCGTCCTTCCTTGATTATTGGGTTGGGCCCCGGAGATTTCCGGTTTACTTGTCTACTGTTTCGATGGGTATAACTTCATTTTTCCACGATAGCCCTCCTCCTTGCCTTCCATTTAATATGCTTTCATCTCAGGTCCTTTCTTTTTTCTTCAGCTATCCATTCTGTTGCCGTTTTCCTCTTTGGGGGGTTTTTTTATTAGGTCCTCCGAGCTGCGGAACTGAGAGCTCTCCTTCTTTGACGAAGCTGTTCCCGCCTGGTCCTTTTCTTTCTCATGGTTCTTCACCCCAGAAAACAGATGTTAGAATTTTCAACCACAGGTTCCTTTTTATATAACCCTTGCTCCAGCTTTCCCCCATCTAAAGGATACCCTCATCGTCTTCTGGTTGATTTTCGTCCTGTTTCTATGGGCGTAAATGTTTTTGACCGGTCCTTTCTCTCCAGACAGTTAGGGCTCTTGTTCCCCTTTGGCTCTGTGTCGGGTCTGTCCTCCTCCTCCTAACTGCATTATTGGAATTCCCCAACTTTCTTCGCGGCTGTCGTTTACCCTTTTCTGGTTCTCCCATCTTCACTTTTCTTTTCCCCCCCGGTAAGCCTGCGGACCAAGGTGCCATTTTTTTTCCTATACGCTAATTTCCCCTTTGTTTTGACGCTTATTTTTCCCCAGTCGGGTCTATACATCGCGGGTTTCGTCTTCACGGTTCCATTTCAACCTGTACCTTTCCGTTGGCGTTATCCTTAATTAGACACTGTGAGTCAGATTATTAATTCCCCGGATTCTATCATGATGATCCGGTTGGTTTTTGCTGCGGGCCGGGCTCGTTTTTACTGGCCTTCCCTTCCCCGCCATCGGGCCTTTTTTTACCGGCTTTGTTTGAGATCCGCCTTTGGACGAGTCAAGGCTGGCCCCTTCTTGTACCTCCCCCTCTGCTTAGATACGTCCCCCCTGCCAATTTCGTCGGCTTCCTTTATTTTCTAGTTTGCCAGTTCGGTGACTTTCTTGTAGTTTTGAGGTGGATTTTCTTCTTTTGGCTTTTCACTCTTCCTCATTTTCATCATCTTTCTGTTTGTTGGAAGTAACCTCCCTTTCGCCGATAAGCCCCCCCCGAACCCTTTTCCTCAGAAGTTCAAACGCGTGACTTATGTCCTCCCTTCCACCCTCTTGGTCAGTTCTTAATTTCTTGAGGAGCTCATCGGTTCCCCCTCCCGGAAAGGCGTCGATGCCCCCCGGCCACCTCTTTTGCCGGTTTGGGCCCTTTTATGACTTCTTTCCCCTTGGTGAGCCCGGCCGCTGGAAGATTCCCTTCCTTCCTTCCCCGGAGACTCTTTATGATAAGGCCGATGGATCTCCAGACTACGCCGGGGACCAGACTTCCTTTTTTTGCCGGTGCCTTAACTTCCGGTTTTCTTGCCAATTTTTTTTGACTCTCTGGATACTCCTCCACCTGCCGAATGACCGAGTTTTTCTTTTTGTTAAGAGGACCTTACTCCCGGTGACGCGTAGCTACCCCCCTCCTTTAATGTTGGTTTTCGGAGGATTTTAGCTTTTTTTTTTTTCCCCCCCTTCTGAGAACAGGCCGACCGCAGTGCTTCCCCTCCTGCGCTAAACAGTTTTTTTTTAGCTCCTCCCCCTTTTTTTACCCCCCTTCTCCCTTTCTGAGGCGAGGACCCCCATCGACCGCGCGTTCATAAGGACGTAACTTTCTGCTGCCAGCTTTTCTCACCAGGCTGGTAAGACCAGGCTAAGGAAAGGTCCCTTGAATGACTGACGAGAGGTCTCCCTTTTGCTTTGTTGAGTGTCAAAAGGTTTCTACAGACCTTTTCGAAGCCTTTTTCTCTTAGAAAGCGGTTTCTTCGAAATTCTTTCCCTCTCTGCCCTCCGACATCAGCTCGGATTCTTTCTTCCTCCATCGCTATTTCACCCCTTTTTTTTTTACGGAAGAGAGGGCAACCCTGAGAACCCCCTTCCCCTCCCACCTATAGCAGCCGGGATCTCCCTCTTGATGTTCTTTTTTTCCGGACTCTTTGGGTCCTACCCGATAGTGAGGAACGATTCTCTTGAAACGGTCCTTGTAGTAAAGAAGTTACTACATTTTTCCCAGACCAGAACATTTTTCCCCCGTCAGGCTTCCAAGTGGTTTCGACTCGAGGATTTGCCCCAGAAGACTCCATCTCTGCGGACGTCGGACCCTTGGTTGGAAGAACTAGGAAGGACCATTTCACACCTTCATAGTACTTCTTTCGACACCTATACAGAGCTCAGGGCAACTGGTCACCCCCGACGGGTCGGAATTACCTCAGCCTGGCCAGCAGGTGCAGTGCCCATTTACCAGAATTTACGTGATTTGTAATTTTGTGTCTTTGCAGGCGTGTCTTGCCTGGCGATCCTCAGCTTTTTTCTGTAGATAGATTAGTGTAGCACTTCCCCCTTACCACCGAGGAACCCGGAAAAGCCCCCTTGTTTTTGCCCACCTTCCCTAATTTGCCCGCTGTTTCCCCAAAGTGGCCGATTTCTTTCGCACGACTCTTCCGTTCAACACGGCGCGGAGTCCCACCCCCTTGAGAGCAAAGGTTTTTCTGCCTTCTTCTTGCTTCCGCGCTCTTCATTTTTATTCCGCGTCCCTTCCTCGGTCCGAGCCACTCAGATTCAGGACCGCTCTCCCTTTTGTGTCCTGAGCCTCTTCTTCTTGCATCCACGACAGCGTTTCTACTTTCCCCCCTCGATTAGGAGGTTGTCCCCCTTCCCCGTGATTGATTCCCCCTTTCTTTTTTCCAGCAGGTGGACGTTTGGACGTGATTGATGGTGGAGCACGTCGCGCTTCTTTTTACCCCCCGATCTTCAGTTTCCCTTTTTTACGCTGCGCCCAGGGAAAGCTTGAGGGATGCCCGAATTTCCCCGGCTTTTTTTTTTTTGCCGCACGCTCCGATACGGCGGGCTCGGCTTCTGTGACCCGAGAGGAATCTGGCGCCGATGTAGAGTGATCCGTCCTATACTATATTCTCACTCTGGTTGTTTGAGACTTCTGAGTGTCCCCCTTTCTGCCTCCCTTTTTTATCCTCTTTCTCTCACCAAGACCTTCTCTTCCTCCGTTCGGCTGCGAGGCTTTTTGGCTGGCTATTTCATCGAGTTCATTTTACTTTCCTCTCCGCCCCTCACTTTTTACTAGAAACTCTTTGTGTCGAGGATAATCGAGGAGAACGTGATCCAATTCCTTCGGAGGACATTGCCCCTATTTTTTTGGCCAGTTTTTACTACATCCCTTTTTCTTTCCGGGAACCCAATCCTGAAAGATTTAGTATCTTCGCAGTCGTTGGCCGGCCATCCCCTTTTTAGAACACCCCCCCCCGTTTCAGTTCCCGGCTTTTTTCCTTTTTTTTTTATTTTTATCGCAGGAAAGGTTTTCGCAGAGTTACTCCTTCCAACGATGCTGGTCATTCCCTCTTTGCAGGACTTGTCTCTCTTGGTCACCATTGTGAGGTATTCGGTTTCGATACCCCCTTCCTGCCCTTCCTGTAAAAACTTGGGATTAATGTGCTCACAATCACCCCAAAGGAGGGGACTCGGTTCGGTACTGAGCCCTTTTTTTCCCCCCCTCATCGTTTTTTCCCCCCCCCCCCCAGGATCGAGATCCGCTCCTCACCTACAAGTTCAAACACTCCCTTTCTGCCTTCGTTCCTTTTTTTTTTTTGATGCTGTTTCATGACCCCGAACGGAGGTTTTTAACCCGTTTCCTGTTTTTTTTATGCCTTTTACTCTGATTCGCGGTCAGCGTCTCATCCGTCCGTCTCTTAGCATACTTCCTTGCCTACGTGCTGGGGAAGGTGAGTCCCCCGAGTTTCCTAACTGGCGTTCACGGATTTGTCTCTTTTCCCCCCATTCTTCCCCCCCTCCCTTCTCACTACGAACTCCCTGTAAATGAATCTTCCATATTTCTCATCTCCCTGTTTTTTACGATTTATTTTTTTTCAGACTTTTTTGTTCCAGAACGTTAATAGGGGACTAAGAGAATTCCTGGAACATGCGCGACATCATCGCCTTCTTTTTTTTTGTCGAGGTTCTTTTGTCCCTCCCATGCTGAAATTACACACCCCCTTGTTAGACTTGATACCCTTCTTTTTTTTTACGGATATTCAACCCATTTGGGACGCCTCCGACACCCTCTCCCTTAACCGCTTTCCTTGTGGATCATTCCGTATGGTTTTCGAGGGCTGTCGCGCAATCAGAGGCTTCGGATGCGCGTTTGAGGGTTCTAGAGGTCTTGCGCCAGGACCTTCAGGTGTTCGTTTTTTTTTTTTTTTTTTTTTTTTTTCGGTTCCGCTTCCCCCCTTCCCCTCCCTGTTTCGCTCGTGACTAGGTTGATGAAAGTCTTCTTTTTGTCTTTTCATCTTTCACCCGTAAGCCTTTCCCCCCGCAGTAAAATGATGTGATATACGCTTCAGCATACTGGTGGCCGGATCCCTCCGTCGGTACATACTTCTTTTTCGTGCAAGTTTTTCTTAATACGAGCTTTTCAACCGGTACCTGCAGTCGACTTAGGCCTCCTCTTCCTGTTAGACTTCCCTTCGCCCATCTAATATAGGATTTTTTTCCGGTTTGTATTTCCCCCCTTGGAGCCTCCTGTGGATAGAAGGAAGGGACAGGAAACTCCCCTTCCAGGATGATTGACTGGTTTCTCTCCCGCACGTGGGGACGAGGGCCGGCTTTCGCTCCGCTATTTCCTGAGCTAGAGTACTGTCCCCATCGTTTTCTTCGGATCCTGAGGTGCAATCCTTTCGTGTGCCGATGTTTTAGTTCTTTGCTGCTGGGAAGAACGGTTTGGTTAA
>Ga0179593_1498195_pt1 | contig 11142 bp, 15 predicted proteins | sample CZODoug2_1_08_16_FD_185931 | JGI IMG/M metagenome (GOLD analysis project Ga0179593, IMG submission 185931) | Vadose zone soil fungal communities from Angelo Coast Range Reserve, California, USA - CZODoug2_1_08_16fungal (PacBio error correction) | ecosystem: Environmental > Terrestrial > Soil >... | reverse complement strand
CTCCCCAAGACGACCCATTTCCGACGTATGGCTTCCTGGAGAGGACCAACCCTCCTACCCCCCCCCTCTCTTCTGGAATAGATGTCGAAATTCCCCCACTCCTCTTAATGAGAAGTCCTTCCCTTCGATTTTTCTTCTTTATCCAAGGATCTGATTTTTGTATGTCTGAACTCCCCCGCTAAGCTCGACCTTCCCCCTAACTCAACCCTCGTCTCGAGGCGTCTCACAGTCAAAAGCGGACCTGATAGCCAATCTTAACCACTTTTCCTCATAGACTACCTGGCGGTTTTTTTTGCGTTTTGTGTTTATTTCCAGATTGTTTTTCCCACCCCCTTCACCATTTCTCCTTTCTCCAGGACCTTGGTCCGGACCCTCCAGTGAAGCCTATATCTGATTCCCCCCCCCCCGAACCCAGTTCCCTTTACAACCTTTTTTGTGGGGGTTTTTTGTTTTTTTTTTTTTTTGTTGGCTGATTTTTTTCACGTGTTCCCTCACCATCAGCTCCATTCTTAAATCCCTTTCATTGATTTCTTTCGCGCCACCCATTTTTTTTCTTTGAGCGAGGATATTGCGAAGCCTTACCCATGGAAGTTCATGGTGGCCCCCCCTTCCTTGGTCCAAAAGTAGGTTTCCTTTTCCTATCCCAGCTCCTCTCCCGCGGCAACCAAGGTATTGTTTTTTTTGACTTCTTTTCACACAGGATTTCAGAAGCTTCCAGCAATGGTTCAGTCGTGTCCCCCCCCCTCTCTCGGCGGGGAAGGGCCCCTTTCTTTTGTCCAATGGGAGTCAGCCGGCCTCTATTTTTTTTCACCTGTCTGACCCACCATTTTTTACACACCCGGGCCCCTGTTCCCCAACCTTTTTTTTTTCCCTCCCTACTCATGCGCCCCGCCTGAAGCTGCCTCGGAAGTCCTACCCGAAAGGAACCCTATTTCTTTATGACCTCATTGCCCACAGGTGCCTCTCAGATCTAGCAGATGTGATGGCTATCGTTTCCCGCCACGTCGACCGCTTTTTTCTTTTTGGACAGGCCGACCGTCTCCTGTCCTTTTTGAAACGTTTTTTCGCGTGGCCCCCACCGCCGGATACTTCAGCGGGCCCTTCATAGTAGCTTTCCTCTTCCTGCAAAAGATCTCCTCTTAGATTACCCCCCATGTCCCCTTGTTCTCAGATTTTTTCGGACCTTCCTAGTTTTTAGAATTGCCCCTATACCCCCACCTATCCGACACCCCTCTTTTCCAGTTCCTGCGCCGTCCCCCAATAGGCTGCGCGTCGTGTAGCTTCATCTCGACAATTCGACGTCGCGTAACAAGATAGCACAATTCTTCAGCTCCCGGTTTTTTCCAGAAAATGGAGCTTTTAAGATTGTCTTCGGTCCTTCTCCCTCCATAGAGTCGTCGCATCCCAACTCCTCTTTTTCTTCTTCCCGTTCTCCCGAGAAGGACAATTGTTCGGTTAGGTCCAGTCTCACCGAAAATATCGCACCCTTTAGAGATCCGCTTTCCGACCTTCACCCCAAAGAGAGTAATAACGTCGCTCCTCACACCGCATCGCCCTCTCCCCCTACAGGGAATCGTTTGAGTCCATTTAGGACCACCGCTTTCCTCGCTCTTAGCCCCTTTATTTACGCAAAATGTCCACCCCAACTGTTGCAATTTTCTGAGACCCTTATTTACCATCTTCTTGGCAAGGTCCTTCCTTCCTGCCAGCTTTGCCCCCTTGTCTTCGCCTTGCTTGATTCTCTTGAATTCCCTTACTGACACTTTTAGATTTGGGATGAGGCTTCGGGAGTACTCAGATTTACGGGCCCCTTGCCGCGACGTAGAGCAAGAGCTGTCCCAAGTGACCCCCTTCCCCCGTCTGCGACCCCTTTTTTGCGATTCTGCAAATTCTCCTTCCAGAAGGATACCTCGCAGTCTCGAATCCGTTCAAGCCACCGAACACCCCCCACATTTCGACTCGTCCAGTAGTGAATGTTGTATTCCCTTGTAAAGACCCCCTCCTCAGTTTCCGCCCCAACAATTGTTCTCGATCAACCAGCACTTTCTTGTGGAGCGATTGGTTTTTAATGCAATCCCCCGTTTCTTCCACCCGCACTTGGATTCCTTTGATAGAGGGCACCCCAAAGCTGGCAATCCTTATACGCCCCCCCTTTTCACCCGGACCCCGATGCTTGCTTCCAAGAGTAAATCTTTCGCCCCTCTTACTACTGAGTCTTTTTTCATTTTAATAAGATACTACCGATTGCAAAAACACCTTCAACCTAAAGTAGTTCGCTGCGGACGTTCCCTTAGACTCCCGATGGACCTTCCATGTTCTGCATTTTCCCGAGACCGCCCACGTCTTTCGTTAACATGATTTAGTCCCTCTTCGGTATGTCCTGCAAGCAGAGATCCCCCTTCTGAGAAATCCCCGTTTTTATATTTCCCGCATTCGGCGAAATTGACCACGATACTTTCCTCCTTTATCGACTTTTTTTTGAGTTATACCCCTTTACCTTTACCCCCGGTGAAATTGCCGCCAAGGACTCCAGCGATAAAGGCAATGACCCTTCTTCTTCGCCGCCTGTGTGAGCTGTGACGAGGATCCCCTGCAAAATAAGTGGGTTCTTTTTCCCATCTGTCGTATTACATCCCGCTGACACCCGCCTTTACCTTCCCTCCGATTGGGAAAACAACCGCTTTCATCTCTCCAGAAACCCTTGAGCTGGCCCCGCTGCCTCATATATATTTTCCTCAATAATCCAGGTTTTTCGATGAGTAGATCGCTATTCCAGCCAACTTTTAATGAGCTAGTAGACAGCCTGTGTTTAGTCCCTCTGCAGGACTCCCCCCTAGTATTTTCCTCGTGTCTTCCATGACTGAAGTGCCATGAGAGTACCCACGTTTTACAGGGGGCATGGTATATAGTTTTCCTCCTCTGACCAAGCAGCTGCGTTTTCATGAAGACTGTCTTCCAGGAGTGCTCCCTCTTTTTTTTTTCCTGGTTAGGCCACTTTCCCCTTCGAGTGACTTTTCTTTAATCCCCCCTTTCCCCCCCTCTTACCTTAAGCTGAGATTTCCTATAATCGTTCCTCCCCCTTTTCCTGTTTTTTGATTCCCCAATTCGGATCTCTTCTTTGGCATCCCCCCCCTTCGCTGCAGACGAAGTCCCTCACCCCTGCGCTCGATATTTTCTTTAGGTCTTTTGAGGTCGATGCATCACAGCAAGAAGTTTGCCAATTGCCCGTCCCCTTGATTTCTCTGAGCACTTCTCCCAGTCGGTAATTCTTTGGACTATGTGACCTCCTCTTACGGAGAATCCTTCATTCTAATCCTACCCCCCTACTAAAGGGAAAGAGGCTCCGTTTAAGCTCACTCCTCTTTTTGACTTCCTAGACAGGAGTATCTTTTTTTGATTGGATGCTCCCAGCGCTTTACATTGCTTCACTTTCAGTCCCCTTTCCTGTTCCCCATACTTAGTCCCAACCGCTTAACTGCCTGACTTGAGTCTTTCTGATCGCTTCCCAGTTTGGCGACTATCACGAGACTTGTCGTGCGTACTTCAATCACAATGCTGATGTCTTCCGTCCATTATGGGGATGGTGGTTTTTTTCTGTTCCCGATAATTACTCTCAGTTCGCGGTCTTTTCCATTCCTTCTGACAATTGCCCCTCCCTCCCCGCCAAACTTTTTGAGCAACTGCCTCCCTTTTTACTTTCTTTGATGATTATTTTTCTTTCAGCCGCCCTGTTAATTTAATACAATGTTTTTCTCAGTCTCCCCCCCCTCCCGCAGATAATCTTCGTCGTCAGACTTCATAGTCTGAATGAGTTCAACTCGGCTCCTTGACCCTTCGGTGCTTCCGTATTTTTGCCTACTTTCCCTTGTTAAAATTGACAGTTTTTTGACCCCATTTAATATCTTTTTTCTCAAGCCTGCGCGTGCTTTGTGCCTCCAAGGAGCCCCCCTTCTTAATGTAGTGCGGAATGGACTCCCGTGTCACACCAGATAGCCGTTTCAGAGCGCTTGTGTGTTACGCCCGGCAACCTGGGATCTAGCCGGGCTCCTTTTTTTCTGGTTGCCTGACTTGGAACTCTCCATCCCAAAATGGCTCACATCCTACGTTCGTTCATTGATGGGTATTTGGTCCGCTCCCCGCGTTCCCCGGTTCTCTAAACTTCTAGTCCAGTTTCGCTCCCACTGTAACCCGCCTACTTTTATTCAGAAATGCCTGAATATTTTCCGCTCTTAGTCTTTCTCCCGATCGCCATTTGAGTGCCAGATGAGGTCTCCCCTACGACCACTCAGAGACCCCCCTCCAGGCGGACTCAGGAATGTGTCCCTCATTTTTTCGTAATGAGTGGTTTGTGGATGCGGTCCTGTTGCCATTCCCCAGGAGTTTGAGCAGAAGCCCTCCCCCCCTGGACTTACGGGTGTAGACCTATTTTTTCCCTTATTCACGATCTCTTGAAGGCCTCGGACGGCGTTAGGTTTTTACGCCCCCTTGTCGGTGAACTTTTGTGCGTTGGCCATCCTCATCGAAGTGCCTTTTTTTTCAGGTCCGAGCTTGCAGTCCTCTTCTCCGTCTCCAGTTTGTCGCCATCCCCATGCCTGTTCTCTTCCTTACGCCCCCACTTGTTTGCGCTTTCCAACCTTCCGCGGCCCCACGATTCCCTTTCTTGCTTCTCTTTACCTTAAATTTTTATTCCCCCCGTAGCCGCGTCGAAGCCCCAGTGCACAGGCCCCTGTCCGTGTAGTTTGTCTGCGAGTCGTGTTGCATACCTTTTCTCAAAACCCCCCCCCGGCCCGTCCCTTGGCTTACTTCCACCACTTTTCCTCGTGTCCTTTTTGCTCGCGGTTCGCGAATCACAATGTCTAATAGTCCGGCAGAAAATCCTCTCTTATTTAAGGCCCCCCCAAAACCTTTTTGCCGAGTTTTTAGCTCCCTCTGCTCGATAATTCCCCCCCCCGCCGGGGGCCCTCCCTGTTCCCCACATGAACTTACCTTGTGACGTGCGCGATGAGTGACGCTCCTGCGACCTATTTTTTTGTTCTTATAGAACGAATTCCCCCTTAGGCAGTTTCCTCCCTTGCGTCTGGTGTGGTTTTTGCCATCAGGTTTTATATCGAATAGTTCCGGTGACTCGCCCTTCGATAGTTTCCCTGTCACTCTTTTCTTGAATTCCTCTTTCGATCCCTCTCGTACGCACAAACTGTGAGACCCCTGGGATTTTTTCCACAACTTTCGCTCCAGCTGACCACCTTTCCCCTCCCGTAAGTTTTCTTCCTTCTTCCATGGTGCTTAGAGACTATCATAGTCCTTTTTTTTTCCCTCCGGCCTTTCTCGAGACGTTGTGGTTTGTCAGTTGTTCCGTATTCTTGATCATCCACAGGCCGGTCTTTATACTCGTCTAATCGAGTCTTCCCCCACCCTCTTCCTGTCTTGCCTTACAGAATCTCCTGTCGTTGTTTTCCTTTCCTTACGCCTTCAGTCACCCCCCCTGCTTTCTTTTGGGCTCTATTCTTTCATCATTCATCTGTGTTTTTAGTTTAGATTTTCCCTCCCCCGAATCCCCAGCGCCTCTTCCTGTTCCGGTCTTTTCCGGAAACCAGCGACGAGTCTGAGCAGCTCATGTTCCGCACGCCCCCAATAACCTTTTTTGTTGGGATTGACCTAGCTGACCCTCGTCAGGTTCTTCCCTCCTGCGGCTCTTCTAACCGCATAACTCCCTGCCCGACACGCACCGTCGCGAGTTTTGCCTCAAGTCCCCCCAACCCGAGGATCTTTTTTTACACTTTTTTGCACACACTTTTTCCTCATTCCATAACATGATCGTTCTGATTTCTTTTGGGAACTTGGCGCTCTCGTTTCCTTTTAAAAGGCGCCCAGTGCTCCCCTCCGTGGCCATCTTCCCCCTTTTATTCATTGCCCTTTTCCCTGCGGAAGTATTCTCTTCTAGAAAGAGTACCACCCCCCCTTTCTTTCTCCTTTTTAGTTCCACACATTCGCTTCTTGAGTCATTCCCTTCCGACGCTGTTGATCTCGGTTCCCGCCCAACAAATCGTTCTCTTGAGTCCCTCGCTCTTTCATGGCCTGGCATACCCCACAATTCATGTCAACCTTGATCCCCCCGGCTGTTTTTTTTCCTTATGCTCTTGATCCCTAGGAACCTTGTATTTGACCCCTTTTCACAGTTGAGTCGAAGCCAGCGCCGTTAACATTGGGCTTTCTTTTCACCCCCCTTCTTATCTTTTTTCTCTCTTGAACGGTCTGTTTTTCCCCCTGGGAGTTCATTGTCTCCATCATTCTGCCACCCTTCTCTGACCCCACCCCTGCGCTTCCCCCGGCAATTATTAACTTCTTTGCTATCGACACGCCCTGTCCCGAGACTTCGAGCGAGCCTTTGAAATCTAACCATGCACCTCCCTGCTGGCAGAATCTTCAGACTTCACCGGTCTTCATTATATATGAGATTTTCTGGTCGCTCCTTGGGAAAAATGATCCACTTATTGCCTGACGGCAAGACAGTCCTGAAGAAAAAGACCCGAGTGTTTGCTTTTCCACCACGGACTTCCCAGATGGATCCCTACGCCTACTCCGTCTGGAAGGACCTAAGATCGCGTTTTCGACTGCTGACCCATTAAGTGGATAATTCCTTCGGCGTATCACCTCCTGTTCCATTGCATCCTGGAAGCTTTAAACCCCACATTAACAGAAAACTCTCGCCATTCCGCGTTCCGGACCTAACAGGCTTCTCTTTCCGGCTCGGACAGCCGTATGATTTTCTTCAATTCCTTTCACAATTTCCATACCCATACTCGGCGTCTCACAGACCATTTAGTTGAAGTGGATTCTCTGTATACTCTTGGTTTTTGGGGTTTTTTTTTTTTTGTGGTATGTGTTGTTTTTTTTGTTTTGGTTCGACAATAGATTCGTCTCCCCAAATCCAATCGAGCCGCAAGTCTGAGCGCCCCCTCTTTTGTCGGTAGTTCAGCCTCTCCCCTTTACCCAACATCGCACTCTTTTAATAATCTTCCCTTTCCACAAGAGCCGCTACCTCGAACTTCTTCTCATTTGTGAACCAACGTCCACGCACTGATACCCCTTCCCAGTGGTGTCCTCCTTGCGGAATTGGCTGGCCCCCCCCGCCCGCGCGGTTCTTTTGTCCCCCCTCTTCTTTAGCCCTTGCCACCCCTCTAAAGGGCATTTCTCCTAGGGAACCCCATCTTCTGGTTCAAGGTCCTATGTCTTCTGCCTTTCATAGTTTATGCCGCCCCCGGATTCTTTTTCCTATTGAATTTCTTCTGACTCCTCTGTCATTCCTCATTTGCGATGTTCTCTTATTAATGAAGTCAGGATTGTTATTCGAGCCGTTGTCGCAAGTTAGAGGGAAACTTTTTAAGGACCTTCGCCCCCGCAATTTTCGGAGATTATGTTCCAAAATTGTCCCTCACCTCCCGGATCCCCACTGAGCCCCGTAGATTTACGTGGCCCTTTTTTTTCACCCAGAACAACCAATCTGTTCTCCTCCAGGCAAGGTCCTGTTTTTTCCTCCCCCTCTCCTCCACACGTTCAGTTGAGCTTTTTTTCCCCACTTTCCTGATCACCCGCCCTCGCATGCTTGTCCTCTATTGGGACACGTTGGATATTTAACAAAGGGGGTACGTTTCCTTGCTTTTCGGTGACCCCCCGGGTACCCCCAGCGTTGCAAGTGAAGTACTCCTCTTTTCATTCCGGCCCCCCGTTTGTCGCTTCCCCGACACCCCTTTTCCCTTTCTCCACTGCTTGAGAAATGCTCTTTTCTCCTTCAAGATGTGTTTTACTGCCACAGGTCCCCCTCCTCTCAGACTCTGTCTGACTTTTCCCTAGAATTCCTCGAATTTTTCCGTCTGGTGCTCTTTCTAGCAGCATCTAAACCCCGCTTCCCGTTCTCCTCTTTCATGAGATGCCTCCTTTCGATAACAAGTATCCATCTAATTTCGATCAACCGGTGAGTTTCAGCTCCGTTTGTGCAAGGAAACTCTCTTGATTCCTTTTCCTCGCCGGTAGTATACCGGAGTTCTTGCCAAGTTCCTTTCCGCCCTCAGTCTCAATTACTCTTCAACTTCGCTCCATTGATACGAAAGTTTCTCACTTTAGCCTTTTGTGTGCTTTTTCCATATGTATCACTCCTTCGTGGTACTGCGACTTCAGTCTGTTCCTTTTTTACGCTGAATACCGACCTTATCCTTTTCCGAGGCGGAAACCAGGCGTTTCTCCGAGCTCTTTCCTCATTGTTGGCATCTCTAAGATCTTCCTCCTCTCATCCTTTTTTTTTTTCTCTATGGATTCCCGTCAATGCAGGAATCCGATTTCGTAGAAAGCGGTTTCCCTCCAGTTACCCGATAATCTTTTTAGAAGAGTTTGTTCCCCTTCTCACTTCACTGAAGTGGATCTGTCTTCGGCCCCCCTAAGGGTTCCTTTATACCAGACTTTAGTCCCGCTTTGCCCCCACCAGCCCCTCCCCGAAATCGTAATTTAGTCTTCTTTTGGCTCCCTCCGCATCACTTGAGTATTGGATCCACCGTTCAATTTGCGAGTCCCGATGTTCGTTCCTTTTACCCCTTTAGCTTACCTTAATATTATAGATTTTATTTCGCCAGTATGTTGACTCGGCTCCCTTTTTTAATGTCCTTCTCGATCTTTTTTTCCCCGAAATCTTCTCCTGAAGCAGTCATCTCCGAAACTTCGTTTGGTCCCGGAGTGCGGTATCCGCCCCTAAGTCAGGTGTGCCCTTCCCTTAAATGATCTGAGATTTTCCCAGAGTGGCTAATTCTTTATCGATGTTCCTTTTAGAACTATAAGGAGTCATCGTCTTTCTAAGTCTTACTCCTCAAGGGCCACTAGTCTTTTCTCCTTCCTCCTTACTTTGGTCCTTACTCTCTGACGATACTTCTTCCCTGATGCCTTGTTCACTGAAGCACGCCCCCTAAACTGCTTATTTCCCGAACAATCCCAAACTTCGTCCCAAAAGAGTTGCACAAGACCTGAATTCGTTATCGAGCCCCCACAAGTTTTTCACTAAATCTAAATGATTAACCCCCCCCACTTCTGTAGGGAGCCCAATTTGAACTTTTCATTCCCCCCGTCCCTTCTTTATCACTTCTCCCCGTACCAACCCCTCATCCCCCACAACACCCACATCTGAATTTCCCTGTCTATTTTCACATTATGTGGATTTTTGTTATTTGCTCCCCAACGTACGTCGAGAATTTTCATTCTCTCCTTCTCTTGTTAAAATTTGCCAGTCACCTCCACCTTTTTCGAGAAGCTTGCCTTCCCTTTTTCCCCCCTCCAACTTTTTCCTGCGTAGATTCCGCCCGTACCCCGTCTCATGTAATAATAGATAAAGCCCCCAGACAGATTAACAAGTAGTTTTCTTTCTCCTTCTATTCGTCACTCGGGTGACCCTCTTTGCACTTGGCCGGAGACTTCAATGGAACATTCCCTGTTGCATCCCGAGGCCAACCCACCATTGACCCATTTTTTGCATTTTAACACCTTTTGATTTTATCCCTCCGCTACTCTCGGTTTGGATCCCTGATCCACCCCTCTTTCATGTATGTCTAGGCATATCTCTTTTGTTCACACCTGCTCTGCGTAGAGAGATTGTGTGCGTTTTATCCAGGGTCTTTCTCCGTACTATTTTTATGGCCTTTCTACTTGGTTTGAACTCCGCACATTTTGTTAAATTCTCTATTGGCGCTGCTCCCTGGTCTTTGGTAGGAGTACCCAGAGTTACTTTCTTCAGGTAGCTACAGTTCAACTATTGTAACACCCGGTCCGCCCTTTTCTGGATCCCCTTCAACCGCTATGAAAGTTTTGAGTTGATTCCTTTGAACAGTCCTGACTGATCGATCTTAGGTTTTCCTGCTGTTCAGTCCAACTCATCATCACCCCAGCTCGGATTTCTTATTTTTGCCCTCCCTTTTTTCCTGTATGAGGTTTGGTGGTTCTGCTTTTCGATTCCCCCCCCTGGCGGTTAGCCGCCTGCATGCCAGGCAATATTGTTCCTTGCGCCTCGTCATCTGCATTGCCCCTCTCCGCGTTCGTTCTATACGCAACGGACCCTTTCGGTAAGGCAGGTTGCCTCGCCTCCCCCCCTTTTCCCCCCCCCCCCAATTCTTACTGATGTTTTTGAAGATCAATATCGCGTTATCCCAAGTGGAGACTGCCCATTTGCACAGCCGATATATTTTTTCCTGCGCCCCTGTTGCTCCTTCAATCCTGAGGTCCCCGCATTTTCCTTTTCGGTCCTTAGAATTTTTTTTCTCCCTCCAGTTCTTCCTGTCCGCTATGTCCCCTGACCCACAGAACCGGTGTTTCTTCAAGTGTTTTCTAGGTTCCCTCGTCTCATCACCCGTTCAGCGGCGTCCTTCTTTCCTCCCCTTTAACAACAACTGTCCCTTCACGACGATTCCTGTTTTTTTTATACAATGCGTCTTATCTCCTTTCGGTTCCCCCTCCTTTAGGACTGTGTCAGGACCCCCCGTTGTCCCTTCGTGATCAGTCGCGTCCCTCTCTGAACCCAAGTCCTTGGTTCCCATCAATTGTTTCCACCTGGACCTTCCATTTTTCCCCGACTTCTGAAGTGCCTGGTCTTCCTTGCCTCCCTAGACAACTATTTTTTTTTTCCTCATCCCTGAGATACCTTCTATTCATGATTACCGAAGGTGACCTCTGTTTTTTTTTTTACCCAAAGGGTTCTCTCCCGCACGGTTTTTAATTTAGGAAAGTTTATTTGAATAGCTCCTTTTTGATCACCATTGCCTCCTTGCCCGGTTTTCTCGTCTCCCCTTTTGTGAGTAACTGGTTCCATGTTTGCTCCATTTCCCCAATACGCTATTCAACCAACTCCTCTTCCATGATCTCCTCTTACTCTTATTAAAATGTTGTTCATCCAGTCGTCGTCTCTCCTCTTTTTGCTTGAGTATAAGCTGCCGTCTACTTTGGTTTATTGGAAGGTTATAAGTATTCTTTCTTATCCATCCTAGATTTATCCCCTTAGTCAGTAATCATACATCTTACCTTATTTGGTTCTTGTCAATCTTTTCTAAAGAATACTGTAGTTTTTCTCCCCTCCCTTTCGCCCAGGTTGTCCGTTTTCTTCTCCTTTCTGGG
>Ga0179593_1373776_pt1 | contig 11142 bp, 18 predicted proteins | sample CZODoug2_1_08_16_FD_185931 | JGI IMG/M metagenome (GOLD analysis project Ga0179593, IMG submission 185931) | Vadose zone soil fungal communities from Angelo Coast Range Reserve, California, USA - CZODoug2_1_08_16fungal (PacBio error correction) | ecosystem: Environmental > Terrestrial > Soil >... | reverse complement strand
CAGTTTAGCTCGCTACTTTAGCCTTACTTCCCCCACTTAATTCCACCTCGATCCTCCCTCTTTTTCCCACTTGTTTTTCTTTTCACCCGATGCTTTTGGGACTTGTGGCAATTCCACCCGCATCTGGATGCCAGTTCTGCCTTCAGTTTCTACTTTGCTTTTTCCTATTTAGTTGTGTTTCCCCGCGCGGGAGATTTCCCTTTTCCGCTTCCCACTTTTTTTGACTACCCCTCCAATCTCCTATGTTTCTAAAGGGTTCCTCTCTCATCTAAGTGCTTTATACTCTTTTCTGAACCTTGTTTCCTCAGGTTTTGCCTAGACTTTCACGAGACGTTGTACTCTCTTCTGGTCCTCCTCTCGTCTTCTTCCCATCCCTTCCTTGAGGATTGCTTTTTTGACTGATGTTTTTGAGTCCCCCCCCTGCCCGGCCTTGCTCTTAATTGATTTAACTGCGTAGTGTCCCACCCTTCCTTTTGTCCACTGAAATTTGATTTTACTTCGCCTTTTGCCTCCTTTTCCATACGTTTTCGACATTCTCGGTCGTGGTCTCACACTTCCTGTTTTTTCCAGCGTCGTGTCTTCTCTTTGCTTCTGTCCAGAGTTTTCATAATGACAATCCCTTCCCCTCCTTTTCTGCAAGTGTTTAGGTGTCAGGGTAAGAGTCGGTTTCGTGGCCGTTTTTCCCGTTTGGAGGCCCTCACTTTTCCTTTTTTTGGGTTTCACACATTACTCTCAAGTCCGTCTCTCAATAGGATAAGTTTCTTATCGGCGGTCAAACCGTTTGCCTTTGTTTTTGCTGCTTTCTCTGGTCCTCATTCCTCTTTTTTTCTCTCCTGGACACCGTCAGTTTTGTAGCTCTTTCGCGACCAAGTCGCTTTTGCCGATCGGCTTTTCCGTTCGCCGAATCATTCCGTATGTCGGCAGATTGTCCCTCCTTCGCCGGCTTTTTTCCCTCTTCTTGGAACCGAGTTTTCTACTCCTGGAGCAAATTTTATGATATTGTGGTGGCGGGTTTGGTAACTTCCTTTCATCCCAGGCCATTCCCCCTCCTCCTTTTCTCAATCCCCACCTTCCCCCCTCTTTTTTCAAATCGTCCTAAGGATTGTCTTCCCCCCCAATACCATTTTTCTGCAATTGTTTTTTACCACATCGTTGGCCGCTAACCCTTTCAAACAAAATTTTTCTTCCCCCCTTCCCCAGTGTTTTTTTTTTCTAGAGATTTTTTCTTTTTCTCGTCCCCGATTTTGTTCACACCCCTTCTTCCTAATGATTTTTTCATTTTTTGTTCCCAGGAGCCGATTTCCAAATAGGACTGTTTATTCCTCCCAGTGTCTTTTTTTCTTCCCTATTTACCCCTCCGGCCGCTTTCCCCACCTGCACACGTATCGACCAATTTTTTTTTTTTTTCTGTTTACCCATTAAGCAGAGTACCGTAATTCCTTAGCCTCTCCAGTACGTCTCTTCTTTTCTTCTCTGCACCTTCTTCCTGCCCCCCCCCGTTTTCCCCTTTCTGCATACATCTACTTACCCAAACATTCTTCCGATGAGAACCTCTAATTCTCCCCTCCGGACTCCTCCCGTTGCTTCCTCCCCCGTTGTCTCCTTAGGAATATCAATAGATTTGCGCCATTTCCCTTTCTCGTGTGATTTTAGAATTTTTTTTAGACCCGTCCCCCTTCTGCCTGATTTTAGTCGCTTCCCGTCTCCCCCCCCTCGTGCCTCTCCCCCCCCGCCTGCCGCCTTTGTTCACAATTTCATTCCTTTGGCTTTGATGCTTCCTCACACCTTTTGATTCCCTTTTCTGGTGTGGTTCGCCCCCTCCTCCTTTGACTTCGTCGCATTTTTTCCCCCTCCTTCCGTTCCTTTTTCCGAAGGTACGACGCGTCATTTGAGCACACCGAAGTTGCTACCATCTTTCGTTTGTGTTTTTTGTGTGGTTTCGACTTCCTATCAGCGTCCTGAGCTTTTATCTAATCCCTCGTTAGTATTTCGTCTCCCAATCCTTGATGACAGGCAAAGAGTAAGCATTTTTGCTTTCCGTCCCCTCCTCTCTCCCTTATTCCCCCGACTTATGAAGGTCAAACACAATGAACTCGAGCTGCCGACTTCACGCGGCATCTTTTTTAGTCCCCTTTCCCTGAACTTCTTATCTTTGAAGGTTTTCTTCACCTTGCATCGTGACCTCCGCCAGTTCTCCAAGTTTGAGAGGGAGTTTGGGCCCCTCAAATCAATCTGGTTTCACCTTAAAATTTTTTGCCCTTCTAACCAACCTTGATTCTTTTTTCTTTTGCAACTTTTCCCCCGCTCCCCACAGTACACTCGTTTTTTCCCCTCCCAAACACGTGCTCACGCTTCGTTGAGCGTTCTTTTCTTTTAATTTGGGGTGTGATTCGATATTCTTCAATCCCCCCCTTCCTCCGTCCTGCCCCCCCTCCTGCGTCGTTGAGATTACTTACGACCAAACTTTCCCTTTTTGACGCTGGAAGCCGTGGCCCCACTATAGTTTTAAACCCTTGCTCCCCATTTTCTATCTTTCCTTTACGCCCCCGAAACAAACATACCCCAAAACCCCATTAAGTTCCACAGGCTTTCCTTACTTAACCATGACCAAGCAATTCCAGCGCGTTCTTCTTCGGAGGAAGTGAAACCCAGGCCAACCCATTTCCTTTTTTACCGCAGGCAAGTAGTTTTTTCGCAGGGGATTATCCACGTTAGACGTCTCCCTCTCCAACCTTGAAGAAACCACCCCCACATTATCCTACTTGTTATTCATTGTTAGCACCCTAGGTCCCCCCCCCCACCTTTTGAACGGAATTATTTCTTACTTTTTCGTTAGTTTTGGCTATCATCACCTTTTCCCCCCCCATTTTGTAACTTTGCATTTCTCCCTCATGCCAAACCTTCCTACTCCGTCACAATGGATGGACCCCGTTCCCTTTTTTCCGATCTTTCGTTTTAGCCTGAGTTTGTCCTCCTCTACCCCCAATCGTTACCTTCTCTCCTTCCATTCCCCCCCTCTATCTAAGTTCGATTCCATCCTTGTTGGCCCACGCGGTTTTTCCAGTGCACAGACCAGTTCATCCCATTCCTCAACACCCCCTTTTTTTTTTACACGAATCTGTCCCCCCCCCATTCTGACCTTTTTTCCACACCTCTCTGCCAAAGCTGACGTGCGCCACCAGAATTCCCCCCAACTGTTGTCTTGGCTTTTTGAGCCTCTACCTTTCACTTTTTTGAGAGCCTCTCTTCATGCTTCTTCCACATTCAACATTGTCCTCAAGTTTTTTGTTATCGTCTTGACACCTATTCGGTATGTGCAACAAAGATGTCCAGACATTCGTTTTGGTTTTTTAAGTTTTTGCCCAGTGCAGCTTGTCGTCTTACCTGATTTTTTTTACAGTTTTAATGGAGTGGCCCTGGCTTTTTCACCCAAGGATGAATCGACCGTCTTATAGACTTTTGGGTGTATTGGAGCACGAATTCCCCCATTGATTCTTTCCCCCCCTTCGCGCGCGACTCCGATTATCTTTATCTCCCCCCCCGGTCGATTTTGAAGCTCTTCCTGCCTTTTTTGCCTTCTTAGCCTTTCCGCTTTTTTCACAGTTACTGACATCATTGCCCCCCCACCCCCATCTTTCCTTGTCGAAGCATCCGTTTTGTTTCCCTCGGGTTCGTTCCCCTCTGCTACTTTCATTCCAGGGGATCTGCCTCTTCGTCTCTGCGATTATTTTACATCTCCAAGCTTGCGGACCATTACTCATTGCCCCTAATGTTCGTTTGGTTTTTGTTTTTCCAAACGTCCCTTCTCCTTGATCAGCTAGATGAGGACTTTCTTTGATGCTCTTGTTTTTCTTTCATTTCACCCAGGGTCTTTTGATTATTTTGACGCCAGGCCAATCTCTTCCTTTTCTTCTGATCTTCTTGGAGCGGCTTTCTCCTTGTTTCTCTTTTTTTGGACTAAGCGGTCAATCGCACACTTCTTCTCGTGGACAGGAAAAAGTCAGAAAGGTCTTTCCATTTTTGCCTCTTCTCCTTTGTGCTGGACGCTCCCCTACGCGCCTCCGTCACCAAAGCGAATTCTCTCGCAAGCAAGCGTTCCCGAAAATTTTGTTCTACCTATTGAATTTGGTTATTTGCCTCCCCCCTGATCACAAGTCCCATTCATGTGGTATGCCTGACCGCACTCAGATTTTTCTCATGCTCTACTGTTTGCCACCCGCAAGCTTTTTGCTTTTCTCCCCGTTTATCCCTTTTTCCAATGCCTATTCGCACGGGCTGTTTCGATAGTTTTTCTTGAGCATCTGGAGCCTTTACTCATTGCCTTTTTTTTTGCCGGCCCGATCGTGACTCTTTCGTTGAATCGGTTCCTCAGCCGGCGGTCTTACATTTGCGTCCCTCTATTTTTTTTTTTTCTCTCGAGTCCTATGTCCGGAGATTACAGTCGCCCGTCGCTCTCGAATCTCACTTTCAAGGTTTCATTGAATTCCCAATTGTTTTCTACTGTCAAACAAGTTCTCTACTCTGCCCCCTCTGACCCCAGTCATCTTCGTGGGTCCAAATCCTTCTCAGAGATTTTTGTACTTTTTCCCCCGTGGGTGGAAGACTCTAAGTACTTCCCTCCACCCCTTTTTTTCCCCAAGGTACTGGTATTGGTGAGTCTGCCCGTGATGTGGTTTTCGCGGGGATTCCTGCACCCCCCCTTGGTTGCCCGCATCGCCAAATGTTTTACTGTTCTTAGCAGGATTAGACCTCACACCCCCTCACGTCTTACGTTCGACCCCTTTCGTTTTTTCCCTACTTGAGGCTCAGGAGTCTTCCTGCGGATGTCTGCTTTTTCAGAATATTAGCCGTCTTCTAATTGTCCAGCCTTGTGAGGCTTTCTTTCCCCCCCTTTTGTGGGGCGCTTTCCCCCTCATTTCGAGCCCCCCACTTTTCCCTTTTTGCACATTACGCTTCTTCAGAGTGGAAGCAGTAGCGATCTCGAGTATGTGACCCTTCTTCGCCTCCCCCCCTTTTTTTTTCTTTTTTTCAGTTTTTGTAACTGCGGCCCGTATTGTAAATTTCCTGCCGAAGCCTTCGATTGACAATCCCCCCCATTCAGTATTCCCCAATAGGCCGATTCTTCAAGCTTCCCCACTAACGTCCTCCCCTTTGCAATTTTCGCCCTGGTCTCGCCAAAGAAAAAACTTCTTTTACCTACTCCTCTTTTTTGTTTTGTTATTGCTCGTTTTTTCCGAGATGTTTGTGTGAACCCCTGCATATTGATTGTGGTTCTTCCTGCATCCTTGGACCGCTTGTGGAACTCGTCCTTGTGCCTCCTCCATTTTCCCCGGCATCGTCCCCCCTCTGCAAGAGTAAACCTCACAACCAATAATCTCCCAATTGGGCGTAGCCCCCCTGCTGTGCCCCAATACGCGAGATCCCGATACGGCTGCAAGCTTTTATTCCCCTCTTTCGTCTTCTTTAGTTCGGGACTTCGTGTTATGTCCCTTGAAGGTTCGTTTAGCTTTCAAAACATTTTCTTCCTCTTGAAGCCGGCGATAGATGAGGACCTGGAAACTTGCCCTTCCCTGTGCCCCCAATGCCGGCGGAATCGTTAGCCCTCTGTAGTCTCTACTTCTTTTCGGGGCGGAGAAGCCTTCGACGACCGTCCCCGTTCGACTTCCTTCCGCTTAGAGCCCTTCCTCTTCCCCCTTTCCTTATAGCCCAGACGTTTGTAATCAGAATGGGGAGGTTCCCTTGGTTAGGATCTTTTCCCTACACACGGCTTCCCGCCACCCTCCCGATTCTTGCCGTACCATCTTTTACTCCATCAAGTGACTTTGCTTCGCCTTTGGAAGAGTTACTGGTCGGTTTTTTATCACGGTCAGTTTCTTCCCCTATGGCCTTCCCCATTGCCTGCGTGAGATCGCTGAGTTCCTTCCTGGATTTCTCCGCCTCTTTTTTTTACCAAGCACTACTCTAGTCCATTGCAAAGGGGCCGCATGGCTATTTTTTTGTGGCTGATTTCCCCGTCCTCCCGATCCCGCTTGCCGGGCAAACACCCCACCTGCATCGCGGCCCCCTTCCCTCTTTCTGACAACTCCCGGCTACTCTTCCGCCCCCCTTGTCGGCCTCCTGCTGGGATTTTGTACCCTTGAATCGGCCAGCCGAACCGCTCCCCTCTTGCGGGGTTCCATCCCCCCCTCCATTTTCGCATTCGGACCTTCTGCTTGTCGAATCCGGGTTTGGAGTGCCCTTCTCCCACTCCCTCGTGACCAGCACAAACACGTTTGCGAACGCTTGCCCGGCTTTCTTTTTAATCTCGGGTTGGAAGGTCCTTCGCTCTTTCTCTTGAAACTGCGTCCGCAGGCCAACCCCGAATTCGCGGGGAGGGGGTTGCTGGCCTATTTGACTTCCGATTCCCATTTTCGTATACGCTGCAACAGCCGGTCTTCCCACTCTCTCCCTCCCCCCCTAATGCTCCACTACTATGCTGACCCCCATTGTCTGATTTTCTGTCGTCCCCCCTCAATAATCACTTCCCCAACGCTCACGGAACGGTCTGCCTTCAAGGCCTTTCCCGAAATCCTTACTGCCTTAATGCTCCGTCTGGTACATTCAAACCCTCCAACTCCCTCTTTCTTTTGGCTTCTGGACCTTCCCTTCGTGTTTATAGGTGATTCACGCCGGTCGCGTCTCCCGCTCCCCCGCACTTTCTTAAGTGGAGAAGGAATGTCTCCAACTCTTCCCCTCCCACTTTCCTTAAGGCGCCCGCTCCTGTCCTTTGCCCCTGAGTCTCCGTCCCGTTTATCCGTGCTGATCCGCCTTCCCCAACAGTCATCATCCGTCCCCATGGCGCCGGGACGTAGCTATCTCGGCTTTCGCTTCTCTTTTTTAAGACGCAATTGTTTTTAACTCCTCTTCCGTCACTTTTTCCCAACTTTTTCTCTACGTTCGCATCAAGCCTTGGGTCCCAACCGCCCGGCCCTCCCTTAAAATCTTCCTTTGCCGCCCTGCTTCCCACGGCCCTCAAAACGCCCCTCCTACAAACTACTTCCCCCCCGTGAAGTTTTTTTTTCACCCCCTTATCCGGCAACTTTTTGCTGCGTTTCGCCAAACAGCCGTCGACAAACCCACTTTTTTTCCTCCTTCAACGCCTTATGCCCTATCCTAGATACTCTATTCAATTTGTTGTTTTGTCTGATGATAGATCGCTTGCGGGACGAGGACTCCACATTTTTTTGCGTCTTTTTTTTCTTTTTCGAACGTAATTTCTAGAACGTTGGTGACCCGCTTTACGAAATACGTTAGTCTGTGTTTTGGCGTGCGTTTCCGCCAGTTGTGGATTCCTCCAGGGATTTCCCTTATAGGGCCTTGTTTTGTCGTTTTCGGCTGAATCGAACTTCTATGCATGTGGTTAGTTAAGTCCCCCTTCATGACCTAGTAGGCCACCAACTCGCCCCCCCTGCCTTCTCCCAACCTCTTTTTGATAATTCAAGGTTCGCCCATTCTTTTCGGTCGATTGACTGTTGGTCATTCTTTTTTTCCGCGGGTTTCCCCGGATGCCATGCATCGCAACCTTGACGCTTCATTGCAGAGCTATCAACGTTGGTGATACCTCCCTTTTTGCAATGCCGTTATACACTTTTCCGCCATTTTTCGGCTCTGTTCTTGCATGGCTTTCTCCACCAGCTCAAAGATTTTCCGGACCCCTTCTGCAAGAAGAAACTGTATTTTCTTTTTTTTCCTTCAATTACTGCTCTTTTTTTCCCCTGTCAAGCGTAGGTAAGGATGTTTAGAAGTATTCCTGACAGCAGTTTTTATTTGTATCATTGTTTATGATTAGTCTCTGCCTCCTGCAATTCTCCCTTTTTAGCTCTTTTCCGTTTTGATTGGATGGTCTTTGCTTGCGCCCCTTGAGCAAGGGTGCAACGTCTCCGCTGATTTTTTCTCTCTTGATCAGTAATATCCATGGAGATTCATGGTTGTCTCGGCTTCCCCTTGGCTGCGCGATGACTATTCATCCGTCCCCCCCGGAGAATTCCACTTCGCGCTCCGTTCAATCGTTTAAACCGTTTTTTGATTTAAGTGAGTACTTTTGCGTGGAATTTATCCCAAGTTCCCTTTTATGCAGCCCAAGCAGAAGTGAACTCATGTCCCATATTTTTTCCGCAAGAGTCTGTTCTTTTTTCTCAGTCTGCCTCTTCCAGTTTACTACACTTCATCATGCCGGGACCGGCCAAGGGCTCCGTCGATAGCCGTCTTTGACCCCCCTGATTCTGGGACTTAATGAGCCCCGCTTTTCCAGTTTTTTGACCTTGAAAGCATGTCTCTCCCCCCCCCCCTTGACTAGCGGCCTTGCAGTCTTGACTGCTGCCCATGGGCCTGGAAGATGAATTACTTTGCTTTTTTTTCCGTCAAGCAGATCTTATGGCGGCACCCCTTCCCCTTTCCCCCTCCTATATACCCTCTCATGGTTCAGTTGACAAAGTGTTATCCCTTTCCGTGCTTTCCCATTCATACTTCTGACCCCCCCTTTTTTTCCATATTCGAACCTTCCCTTTTGGAGTGGGACGACACAACTTTACTGCAGTTGTGCGGTACGTTTGTCTTCCAGAAGCTCATACCTCAATTCCCCGCCCCCATTTCTCCCAGGTTTGTCTGCCCCGGTGAGTAGGTATCGAGTTTTACATCGTTCTTTTTACGAACGTGGTGGCGGCAATTCAATGTGGGTACGTTTCATTTTCGCATTCCTTTCGTCCGCACAAATCCCTCCTCAGTTAAGCTCCCAGTAGGCTACCCTTATATTTTACTGGCAGTCACGTTTGAGGAACCCCTCTTTCCGATGTCATCATCTTCGAAAATTATTCTCCTCCTCCTCACTAATTCGTTTTCTGCGTACGAACTGTTGTGGGCCGATCCTCGGTCCGCGAACCAGGCTACTTCCTGTTCTCAGATCCTTTCCTCCTCTCGCTCTCTCGTCTTTTCCCCATCTTGTTGTATAAGCTGCGTGGGTGGTCCCCCTGATTGTTTTTTGTTTACCTTCGGCCGATTGTCAATAGGTCCCCCTGCGAAGCTTTTCTCTCCCCCCCCCCCCCCGTCCGCTTTCCCTCGTTCAGGTCGCATCCTTCCCCACCACCCGGTAGCCATGGTTGAACCAAACTCGTTCGCGTTTGGCGCCAGAAACCCCCCAATCTCTCTCTTTCCTCCCTCTTTTTTTTTTTTTTTGAGTGTTGCTACTCTTTTTTGCTTTTTTTTCGCCGTCCTCTCCGTATTTTGTACCCTTTCATAACTAGATTTGGGGCGGTTTTAGGCATCATGCTGATTTTCAATCGGCTTTTGTTGATTTTTCTACATCTTCCTGCATTGTGCCCCGAGTTCCCAACCCCTTCGCCAGTGAACACCCCCTGAACTTAATTATCACCAATGCCCGGGTAGACAAGTGTGACCCCGAGATCTCCTCTACGTAGGACCGCTTTCTCCTCCATTCCGTTCTCTTTTTTCCTACGTTCCCTTTCCTTATTCTGGCCCCTCGCCTGTTGTTAGCGCTCCACATTATTCCTCGAATCGGTTTTGAAGATGCTGTACCCTGAGTGAACTCTTCCGTCTGTCCGCAACTTTTTTTCCCCGATGTTCCTTCCTCTCCCGATGGTAGAGCTATTCGTTGCCCTGTGGAGGAGTCCGCTTTTTTCCAGAAATTCCCAATTTTTCGATGCCGAAACTCGATTTCCTCCGACGGCCCCGCTTCCCCCGTAGGCATCCCCTTTTTTCTCCCCTGCCTTGTCAATCCTCCTGGGGGTCCCTTGCAGGATCATTCATAAAACGGAATCCACGTGCTTCGCAATTCCTAGAAAAATCCCTCAGCGCCTTTATCTGCCTCTTTGGCCTTTTTCAGTGCCGGTCTCTTTCCTGCACCGGCCTGGAGCACAGCCATTCTCCCCTTTCCGTCGTGACTTCGCGAGAGATGTTTTTATTCCGCCATAGTGATTCTTGCTTCTACACCTCATCTTCCCTTTTCTGCAAAGTTCCGCTGGGTTTCCTATCTGCTTCGAGCCTGGACCCTCCCCTCTGCTGGGTCCCCACAATGAACTCTCCTCCACTTCAGTTCCCCTCTCGACCTGTCTTTTATCGACTCCGTTTTTTCACGTGGTGCTCTTTCCGTTTAAGTAAATGGAATTCGGTCCTCGAAAAGATCCCATCTCTGCTGGTGCCCCCCAACTGCCTTTCAATCTTGTCTCGTTCAATCTTTCGAACAACCTGATGGTGGTGATGTCCCTTCAACGAGCCCCCCCCTTCAATAGTTGACAGACCACACCCACGTTTCTCCCCGTTTTGACGGCTCGTCTCTTCCTTCTCTTTTTTGAAGGTATTCCGCTAGTTAGTCGCGCTCCCTGCCTTATTGAACCCTGAATTGGCCCAGGGTATGCCTTCTCTCCCCTGTCGTCTATCCGCTGACCCATCGTTTGCCAATCTAAGAACAGCGCCTCCAATCTGATTGAAAGTGTTTCGGCCCGTCTTTCCTACCCCTAATCCATTCCCCCCTGCTCGTCCGCGTTCCTTTTTCCGGACAGTTCAATTCTTCCCAGCACTTTCACCTGCTTGCCCTCATTGAGTGGCTTTCCAAACCAGCCACTCCCCCCCCTTTTTTCTGAGTCCTTTTGGCACGTCGGGGCTCTGTGATAAGCGCAGAGACCATCTGACCGATCAGAACTTGCTGAACCTGGTAGTCCCTGGCCTTCGCAACCCGAGTCTGAAACCTTGTCAGGCCTTTCTCTAATTCACCCAGAGCATTTTTGGAGATTTGGTCCTCCCCATTTTACCTCTTTCCATGTCTCCTATACAACCCAGTTCCCCCCTTCCACAAAGGGAGACTTATTGTAGCATTATCCTCGTTTTTCCGCGGCGAGTTGGAATAATTTGAACCTTGTAAGCAGATGAAGTAAATTCCACCCCCCCACTTCGCTATACTTTAATTCGCCTTTTTTTAAAACGCTGCCCTCCATGCAAGATACTTGCCGCCTGACCCCCCAAAATGGAGGAGGTCCAAGAAAGTCCGACCACTACTTCCTGAAAGTCTTTTTTGCACCACCGGCTTCCTTACCCCAATATGACGTTCGCCACCAGAAACCTCACACCATTTTTGAGACGCGGAAGACTTGG
>Ga0179593_1311649_pt1 | contig 11142 bp, 13 predicted proteins | sample CZODoug2_1_08_16_FD_185931 | JGI IMG/M metagenome (GOLD analysis project Ga0179593, IMG submission 185931) | Vadose zone soil fungal communities from Angelo Coast Range Reserve, California, USA - CZODoug2_1_08_16fungal (PacBio error correction) | ecosystem: Environmental > Terrestrial > Soil >... | reverse complement strand
TTCGTCTGCGACGAAGTCTTTGTCCAGTTCCCCCTTCTCTTCCCCGGCGTTTTTTTCTGTCAATTTCCGTCCGAACTTTGTATATAGCATCGTCCTTCTTCAGACCCCGTCGGTGCGCCCCTCCTTACCTCCTTTTTCCCCTATTAATTTCACCCCCTCGTTTTGATTTTTCGATCCCGAAAGCGTTTCCCCGTCGATACTACATTTGCCTCTTCCTTCTAAGGACTTCCCTACCTTGATCTTTAGGAAGGGGTTCTCCTTTCCTCCCCCCCCCCCGCCGTTTCGTTCCCTCTTCTCTCCGAAACTTCCCACCACTCCTATTCGTGTTACAAGGTGAATCCCCTGATTCTTCGCTAGTCCAACTCTCCCCCCTCCCCTTACTTTTTCCCATGATCGCCCAAGTGATTGCTGGTAGGCACCTCCACCCCTTGCTCCTATACCTCTCGCCTTCCCTTTTTCATGATGTCTGATTGCTTGGATGACGGATTCCTCATGGCTCTAAGATTGGAACCCTCTGCTTTCTCTTTTCCCCTTTGCGCTTGCCCTTTTTGAGAAACGCACCTCCGGTCGCGCAATCGATACTTCCTTGCATCCTTCCTTTCATTTCAACCAGGCGGAATAACTGTCCTTTTTTTTCTTCAATCCCTCTTCTTGATCCAGACTTTCGGATCTTTTTTTTTTTGATAGACATTCCAACCTGCATAGACCATTACTTGGTTTTTGCAATCTTGGCTTACTGTTGTTTGGTTTTGTCCCACTATGGATCCCCTCTGCCATTGTCTCTCTTTTCGCTTTTTTCTAATAAAAGACCGGTTTTTCCCAGCTACACCCCACGCTTCCAAGCATAACTTCCGGAACCGACTGAATTCTGTATTGTTCCCATGTTATTCACTATTCCATCGATTTCCATTAGTCCTTTGTGGTCTTCAGGGAAAGTCCCTGTGCCCAGATCAATTTCCCCCGACCCTACAGTCTTTCCTGTATCCCTGCCTTCCACACTACCTTACCGACTTCCCCTCCTGATGTCCTTCCGTTCCTGTTTTTCCCCTTAATTCGCTCGATCCACTCCATGACTCTCCTCTCGTTGATTGGATGTCTAACCTGGTGCCTTTACACCCTTCGCCCCCTTGACGCCATTGTTTTATCTTTTTGCCCCACAAGCCTTTAATCTACTTATTTTCAGTTATGGTTGAGTCGGTCGTGTTTGTCCCACCTTTTGAGGTGTGCCCCTTCTGAACAACCCTTTTCCCATTTTTTGGTTGTTCCTGTGTCTTAGACTTCCACATACCATACCAAATTCCGTTAAAATGTACGGATTCCCTCTCTCTTTTGTCCATCTTCCCTGACCATATTGGAAAATCAGCTTTTCCCCCTCCCTCTCGACATTCATTTTTGCCCCACATTGGAACTGCCAGGAGGCTCCTTGCCATACGTTCTTTTTGTTTATTGTAACATATTTCTGCTATTTCGCTGTAGTTGCGGTGGTCCCCGTTCCCATGAATTTACTGCTTTTTCTCGCTTTTGCATAGTGTTTGTATTTTTGTCCTCTTAGCATCAACTTCACATTCCACCCTGACGCTTCCCTTTTAAGGCAGGGATATTCCGACTTCCACTCTACAGGTCCGGCGCAGCACTTTTTGGTTGAATCACCGGGGTCGATCCGCACAGCCTCTTTCCCCAGTCTTCAGTTGACTGTTTTCCGGTGCCTTCACCCCAATAGTCGCACCAAAAGGCCCAAGTTGCGTTCCCCCCCCCCCTCCTCCCACCTTTTCTTTTCGCCGTCCCTACGTTCCCCCTCACCTTCTTGAACCAACTTCTTCGGGATCCGACTTTTTTTTTGCTGTCGTGTTTATTTTTGCCACACTCGCTCGACTGCTCATGGTCTTCCTTTTGAAAGCTTTGAACCTGATTTCGCACAAATCAATATTTTGTCCTGAGAATTTATTTTATAGACCATAATGCCTATGTTGGAACCTCCCCTAATTCTGTTTTTCCCTTTATTTCTTAAGCCCTGCTTGTATTTTTTTTCCCCATGCCTCTGCCTTTGTTCCCCAGGTTCAAGATCTCTTGCATGGAAGGGCCCCACCCCCATAGTACCTCTCCTAAGTTTGGTTTCCCTTTTTTTTCCCCCCCCCTAGGGTCATATTTTCTCCCTTTGTTACCCTTCCTAAATTCCTGTACCCCGCGAGTCCTCTTGTGTTTGCTCGATAGAACCTCCTCTCTTTCCCCATAGCTTCCTTCAATCAGTTTCCTTTCCTCCCTTTTTCTTGACCCTTCCTTCCCCGAAATAAGTTTAGAATTCTCCCAGAGAAGCCCAATTGGTTTGCCCACCTTCGACCAAACCTGATGCCTCACTTGCTTTCTTCTATGAAGCCTGAAAGGTATATCTTCCCACAATGAGTGTCTCCCTTCCGATCTTTTGCCCCTTCCTTCTCAATGAAGTCAGTTCTCCTTTCTTCGTCTTTACTCTTTTTTCCCCCTCAACTTCTCTTCTAGCGTCTAGTAGGTTCGCTCTTTTTCCGTCGAGATTATTCATGTTTCCTTTCCTCCTTGAATACTGAAAAGAAAAGTCGGGTGCCTTTTTTTTCCCTTTTTCTCGTAGATTATTTTTTGCCGGTGACTTGTCCCCCTAGAAAGTTTTCATGCCCCCCCCGTCTTTTTTCTCGTTCGTGAAAGCCTTCATTTTTCCGTTTTAAGACCTCAGCGTATTATATCCCTCACATTGAAGTGCACCTCTCCCATAGATCATTTCTCCTTTGTCTTCTGTTTTATTCCTCTTTGGCGTCATTAGCAAGGCCTCGTTCTTTTTTGAGACTTACGTTCTCGACACCTTGGCCCTAAGGCCCCTTTCCTTCTGGTTTGTATCCGTACGACTCCCCTTTGACTGCAGGCGTTTTTTAGACGACCCTTTTTCCCCCCAAAGAATTCCGCCCTCCATTAGCTCCTCTGACACTATTAACTTTCAAGTCCCCACTTCCGCCCTCTTCCCCTTCCCGCCCAATCTCCTCTCCCTGGAGGTACCCCTCAAAGCGTTAAGAAGGCTGTATGCAATTCTGGTTCCCCCCACCAACGGCTTGAAAGAAGATCCGTTCCCTTTCCTTTGACTTCAATGCTTTGCGGGACACTCTTTCCTTCATCCCCCCCCACATCATTGTTTCGACCAAGGGACGATTTTTTCTTTTTTTTAAGTTCTTTTTTTTTTTGAAGAATTAGTTTCGCTATTTCCCCCCCATTGCTTTCTTCTTTGTCCTTCTTGACGACCCGGTTTCCCCTCTCAGTTCCGTTTTAACCCCCCCCCCAAGTAGGTAATACGTGGATGCACTGAACCTGGTCGACTGTTCGTCCCTCCTTAACTTGCCTTTCTCCCCTTCCTCCACAATCTCTGAATTAGTATTGTTCCCCTTCAGTGATTAACTTTCCCCAAGGCCTCCCAGTTCCCCCCCTAGGGTCTTTTTCGGACATGCACCCCAAGTAGGGCTGCCCCCGTAGATGTTTCCAGGACCCTCCTCCCTTTGATCGTTCCCCCACCTTATGGTTTCTTTCCTCATTTCTGTCTATACTACTCGTTCCTCAGAGGTTATAGAAGGATTATGGTTCCCTGTATGAAGATTTATATGCGTCCATTTTTTTCCCCTTCCCCCCATGATATGATTGTCTCCATTTGGACCAGGATTCCCATGCTTATTTTGACAGAAAGCGTCCTCGTCTTGTTTTCCCATGAACATCCTCGCTCCGTTTTAGTTTTTTTCTTTCAACTGGACCGGTTTCGTGTTTTCCAGTAGATTCCTTTCTCCCGGGTTCGAAAGAGGCCGTCCTTTTCTTTATCTTCGAACGATGTGTTAGTTCCCCCCGAAACTTTTTATTTTTTTTGTTTTGAAGGTTTCCCCACTTTTCCTCAGTTTGTTGAAGCCGCTCGTTTTTCCCTATCTTTTTTTCTCAACAAACCCGTTTTGTATGCCGCCTTTACGCTTCGGCTCGGCTTGCAACTTTCCCCTAGGGTTCGCTTTCGTTGTTTTTTGCCATTCCAACTCACCACACCATTGCTCCCTTTATTTAACCCCATGCCTTCAAGGTCTTTGGTTCCCCCTCACCCAGTCTCCCCTTGCCCAACCCCCACAAATGCACGGCTTCATGTTTGACCCCCTGTGAGTTATCACTCCTGAATCAAGAGGATTTATGCTCCAGATGCGAGGTTCGCTTGCTTTCTCTCCAGCAATTTTAGTTTTCCCCATTTCTCTCAGTCTTTTCTTGACACGTCCATAACCGCGCTTTAGACTTCGTCCAAAATCGGGACCCAAACGGGCGCAGGTACTTTTTTGCAGCTTCAACATAAACACTGACACGCTACAAGACAATTTTCTTGGGGATTGTCTACCCTACCTTTCCCCCCCCAGTTATTTCTTTTTTATAGAATCCCTTTCCGAGCGTCTCTTTCGGGTCTTTTCCTTCTCTCTCCCCCGCAGACATTTCCAAACAGTCTTTTCATTGCCTTCCCCTTGGATTTTGGTCTGCCGTCCCCAGAAGGCAGGTATCCCACTCGCTGAACTTTATCTGGCCTAAAGTTCTCCCCTCTCACCCATTCCAATCTCCTGATGTTATTTTAGAACTGAAACCCCACAGCTCCGTGTAATCTGGAACCCTCCGAAGGTGTCGTTTCATGAACATTATGGTCTACAAAAAGCAAATGTCCGACCACCCCCCCCTATATTTCCTTCCTCCCTTCTTCTAAGAGAGTGGCCACAGTCCTCCCCGAGGCTTTCTCGTGTTTGATCTTCCCCATTTTTTACCTACGATCCGGAGACCTCTCTCCTGGACAAGCCTACCCTTAAGACGCCTGAGTTTCAGCCGGTACTTAAGAATCCTCTGAGGACATCGTATCACAGCCCTTGCCTCACCGTCCCTTCTTTTCAATTTCAACCCCTTTTGTTCGGCCCGCGGAGCTTCCCTTCCTTACTCTTTTTTTTTCTGACTATTCCTCTTCCAGTCCCGTCCCAAAACGGATCACCACCCCGGTTCCCTCAGCTCCTTGCCCTATTTTTTTGATGCGGATGTATTCTAACTCCGTCCCACCTTCCTCCCAATCGTTCTTTTTCCCCCCCCCCCCTCAAGGGAAAAAGTAGGTTTGGTATTGAGGTGTTTAATAGGCTTCCTCTCTTTTCCCGTTAATCCGGCCTGCTTTAACGGTAGGTTCTTTCCTTTCTTTTTCTACAGTCGTTTCCTGAGTTCGGTTTCTTCTTTCGGCTTTTAACCCCCAATACCCCTGGTTATTTGAAGGCCATTTTTACTTCGAACTCTCCTTTCTCTCTGATTCATTCTCTTTGGCAGAGCTCCCCCGGTGGTTCAATTTTTCTTAACCGTTTAGATGTGCCCCTTTCCTTCGTTCCCTGCTTTTTAACAATTGTTTCCCTACCGTTATCGAGCACTTAGCTCGTCCGCTGGCAGTTTCCCCTTTCCTCGACGCAGCCTGTCTAGAGTCTTTGCCTCCTTTTTCCCTTTATACCCTCCTTATATTTTAACCTTTTTTCGTGCGTTTCTTTATCTGCGACGTCTCTTCCCCCCCAGGTCCCCCTCCTATTAACACGGATACCTTCCTCGACCATTTTCGTTCCCCTTTTTCGTCGAGATACTCCGGTTTCGTAGGAAGACTTCTTTGATCCCTTTCCCTTCCCAAGCTTTTGCGTAACACAAGCTCCTTTGCTGGCTCCTCAAAAGTGTCGTTGTTTTCCGCTCTCAATTTACCCCGCTCAAATGAAGGCTTTTCTCCTTATGGCTCCCCCTCTGGCCTTCGGATGTTTCCCCTAAGGATATACCCCCAACGCTTTTGCTCCCGACCCGTCCTCGAAAGTACCGGTCCCCCACCTGCTATTCTCCCAAATTTTTTTTTGAATGTATCCTTCCTATTACCCCCTCCAATAACCTGCACGTTTAATTAACTGGGACGCCAAGAAGTGTCTCCTTTGTCCTTAGGGTCCCCCCAGGATCTTTTTATACCAATACACGCTTATCTGGCCTGTGATGACCCCTTTTTCCTTCACTTTGTGCCGCAGTTAACGAGTCTTCCTTTTTTTTCCGTTTTAAGGTATTTGACCCCGCAGCCTTAAGCTTTTGTACCCCTTTTTTCGTTCGCGCCAAATGGTTTCCTTTTCCGCTTCGAAGGGACAACCCCCTTTTGCTTCTTGACCCCTGTGTCGGCCTCCCAATTCCTTATCCCTTCTCTTTAAGTTCTTCTCCCCTTTGATAGAATTTTATACCTCCCGGCCTCCCCCTATTCCGACCGATGTGGCCCCCTCATCCGGATTACTCGTTCAGATTTCTTTTCTACTTTCTTTTCTCCACCAACAGCAGTCCTGAACCCGTACCCACCTTCCCCAAACGTAACTCTCCTTTTTATGTTCATTATTTACCGTTCCCTCCCTTCCATGATTTTGGTGTCAGAAGGAGAAACTTCCCTACCCCTCCCCCCGACGACAGTCAGCCGGTATTATTTACTATTTCCTACCCTCTCCGTCTCACCATGAATTTCGAGACCCGATCGTCGCTTTCCCCGCCCTCTCCGTTCTTTGTTGAGTGCGCAGTCTCTTCCCCCCCCTTTTCCCCTGACTACTTTTTCATTCGTCTCCCCCCCCCATAGGTCCGCTGGCTTTGTCGTTTGTCACAAGCACCAAACTGAACCGGGTCTCCCCCTTCACTTTTCTCCATCTCATCTTTCCGCCGCGCAACTTTATCCATTGATACCACCACTCTCGTTTTCCCTAGCGTCAGCGTTTTTTGAAGTCGTTTTGTGCAGCCCGTCCTTTTTTTTGGCTGTCCCCTATAACGGCCCGAGCTGGGGTTCCACCGAAAGTTTCACCATTGATTACCTTCCCCTCAATTATCCTTTTGTTTTCCTTGCCTTTTGGGATTACCCTTCCCTCCATCGTGCTTTCCCCCGTTCGTTGCAAAGAGTGAAGCCCCCCAAAAATCGTTTCTTTTGAATAATAAGATTTAGGGTCTTTGTGTCCCTTTCTTGACGCCCCAGATCAGAAGCGGACCCACTTTTCGAGAGGAGACTCCGATGTCGGCTCCAACCGATACGCAACAGAACCCGTTGTTTCTTCCCCTCCCCCCCACAGCTTCAGCTTTTCCCCCAAGTTGACGCTTTTTCGACCCCGAGAGTACCTAAGTTAAACCTTTGCCCCTAAACCCCCCGTATCCTAGGGGATTCTCTGACCGTTCTGTTTCCCCCCGCGCACCTTTCTTTTTTTGTCCAGAACCTTCCTGTGAGCTGAGTTCCAACCTTTTTCCCCCCCCCTCAAACTGCTTTTTTCCCCCCCCTCCGAATGCATCGTTGCACCATCTTCACCGATTCCACTCCCCGTAATATCTTCTGTGACCCCGGAAGCTGCCTATTCTTTTCTTCGGGTTCATGCCCACCTTCCTTTCTTGCCTTGCGTTTCCTCCTGCGAGGTTTTTCTTTCAACCATCGTTCCTCGTCCTTTTTTCCCTACGAAAACTTTCCTGCCAGGTTCCTTACAGATACCTTTTCCCTGATGTGAATTTCCCTTTTTTCCCCCTTTCTTAGCTCGTGGATAGACCCCAATGACAGATACTACTCTCTTCCCCTCAAGCTTCCATGAGAGTAACGGTGATCTTTTTTTCTTTTACTTTTCTGACCCCATCGTTTCCTTTTCCTAGGGAAGGCAGACACCTGCGTTTTAGTTTTCTTGACCGATTTCTTTACATCCCTTCGATTTGATTTTTTGAACTCAAGTCACCTCGACTTATCAAGTGTTATCTATAGGTTTGTCGCGTAAACCTCCTGATGTCTTTTTTTAATCCGATTTTTGCCCGCTTCAGCTGACTTTTGAAGTACCCCCCTCGGAAGTCCTGATTCCCTTTGCTCAGTCAAGACGTTGGCCTCCCCTCCCTCTTATTAGTTATCTAGTTGCTTTATTCTTGCATCCTACGATTACTGCTGCCTTCCAATCGACCCCCCCTCCAGTTTGGGGCTGACCTTCTTTTTCCTTATTCTCCTTTAGTCTATTTTCATTGTGGAGCCTACATTGCCTTTCCCCCCAATTACGAAGCTTGCCCCAGAAACTCGAGCTTGATTCTTAAATCAACCGCGGCTCTCACAATAGTGCCTTCCTCTCTTTCCCAATGTGACCTTTAAAGTCTGGTCCCATATGATCCCGAACATGGATTCCTGCACCCTTCTTTTTCTCCTCCCTTTTTTTTTTTTGAGATTCCTTTTCTTCGAGCACACACCCTCCTATTTGCGATATTCTTCCTTTCTTTTCGCATACCCCCTTTTGTCCCCGAGATTCTCTGCACGCTATTTTATGACAACTTCCAGGTTTCTCCTGACCCTTCTACATAAGCGTTCCCTTTGCGGAAGTTAACTCCTTTCAGCCCCCTGGCCCTCAGAATTTATATAGATGAAGGCTCTCTACACTCACCGTTCAACCTTTTTCCTTTTGTGCAGTCTCCTTACCGGCCCGTTCCCCCCAAGGACATAGATTCCTTTTTTACTTTTTTTTTTTCGTACCCCTTAAACTAGCGTCCCCTACCTCGTGATTCTTTCACCCCGGACGCCCGAGCCATCTCCCCCTGGTCGGACATGTCAAGGCAGCCTGTCCAACCTTAGTAATGCAGTGCTCCCCAACCCTTTCCTTGTCCTGTCTTTTGGCCTTTCCAATCTTCTGTCCTTCTTTGGGAAGCAGGACACTTTCTTTTTTTTCTCATCTTTTCGTCTCCTTTTCACTCCCCCAATTTTCTTCGTGTTTCTCCACGTTGATTGAGAACCCTTCTTTTCCCCCCCATGGCAAGTGTCTCGGCATTGTTCCCCCCCCCCAGCGTTTCCAGTCCCAGCTTCATGGCTCCTTGTCAGTGATCCATGGCCTTATGGATTGATGCGTCTTTTGCCCCCCCAGAGACCTTCTTTTGATGTAAGGGCCCAAAGGGGTCCCCCCATGAGTTCGAAGCTCGCCTCCCCTGTTTGTTTAGTAGTTTCCCATTTCCTGGCAGGGCAGTTCGATGTTTCAAGGTGACCTTATCTCGTCTCTTGCTACCGACCTGTAACGATGGTTTTTTCCATTCCCCCTATCAGACCCTGCTCCTACACTTACTTTTTCCCCCAGTTACATTAACTGCCCTCATTCTATGCTGGTTTCATGTATGCTTCAGGGGATCTCTCTACCTTCTTTCCTTTCTCACCGACCAATGCAGTTTATGCTCGTGGTACACTCTGCCCTTTCCACAGTCATTTTCTTTTTATTTTCTTCCTCGTACTCCTGAACTCCCCTACCCAACTACCGCATCCCCCCCTACGGATCCCTTAAGGTGTTTTGCTCCAGAAGTTTATTTGGAACCTCTTATATGATTCTCTCCTTTGTTCTTGAAGCGTCCCCTTTTGTTCCCCCCAGTTTTCCCGGGGGACCTCCACCCAGGGGTAGGGATTTTTGGTTCCGGGGACATGAGGCGACCTCCAAAGTTTCACCTAGTTCCCTAACCACTTTGGAGAGAGCCGTTCTCGGTTTTTTCTCTATTTATACCTCCCATTCCAAGATTCTTCTTTCCGTGATTATCCCGGTCTCCAGTCCCCTTTTTCTCAACTCAGTCTGGGCGATACTCCCCTGGTGGAATGAATTTGTACCAATCTTCACCACCCCTCCCCTGCACACCGTTTGCTCATTGCCCCATACACGGGAAAAGCCCCCTTAAATTTTTTTACCCTTACAAGCCCTTTCATTCCTACTTGAGTCCCCGATTTTCACTTCCCGCCCCCCTTCATAGGTTTTCTTTCATAGCCCTGCGTCTCCTACGCCGACTCGCTTCTTCTCGTTTGGACTTGCCCTGTCTCCTCGGTCGCAGCAGTATTTAGCTTTTCTTTCCCCCTACTGGGTCCCCTTTGCATTTTTGCTCAAATCATAATGACGTCCCACTCTACTTTTGATTGGCTTGCTCGTCCTTCTTTTTTTTCCGCCTTTCCACTCCAGCCCAATCTTTATGGTCGTTCGGCCGATCCCTTGTCTACGACTTCCCATTCCTTATTTGATCTCCTTCCAGAAGTATTTGGCATGCATTTACTAAGCCTTTTTTCTGATCAACTCCGCCCAGGTCGGAACCATTTTTCACCGCATTCTTGTCAGAGTGTTCCATGAACCTTCCACCAAATCTTTCCCCCTTACGTGACTTATTCCCCCCCCTTGGTTTAGTTTTCCTCCCTGTCTGTTAGTGAGCCATGAAATCTTTCTCTGATTTACGAGAGTGGTTCACACTTCCTCTTTTCCTTTTCGGATTTGTTGACTTTCCCCCCCCTCTCACAAATTTTTCCGAATCGCCCCCTTCCCGGAAAAGTCCCTTCCCTTGTCTAAGACGCGTTCAGTCCGAGTCTCTATGCTGCTGGTCCGGTTTTAGAATCCGCCCTCGACAGCATCCCATCTTTCTTGACCGCCCCGCTTCATCCCCCCCCTTTGTTTCTCTTACCAATTCCGTTTCCCTGCTCGCGGGAAACCACTGAATAATGCGGCTTCCCTCCCCCCTGGCTAGTCTTTACGCTTGCGTTACACTTCTAGTCCCCCATTTCCTTCGCATCAGGCCATTACTGAATGTGCGTTCTGTCCTTTGAAATCCTTGTTTTTCTAACTTCTGCCTCTTTTCTTGGCTTTCAGGTCAAAACACCAAACCGATTATTCTTTTTTTAGGTTTTCAGTTCCTAAGTCTCCTTTTCCCATTCCCCTGTACTTGCTACTCGTGATGTGTGAATCGGGTCCGTTCTCCGGTGGCCACGCCGCTCTCCTACTCATTCTTTTTTTCTTGGTCCAAACTCAGTCCCCCTAACCATTTTTCATATGTCTGGCTTTCCCCCTATTCCTTCCCTAACCTTATTACGCGCACTTAGGGGTCTTTCTTGATTTTTATTGTCCCGAAGATCCTTTAAAAACCCGGGTAGTCCCTGCAGTTTGTGCCACTTCGACTAAGTACAACAGGCTCTGACTGGGCCGATTACTTTTATCTCCCTGTTCTTCTTGAATGTGAATTGATCTCACCAGTACTTTGTTCACCGTTATCCCCCTTTCGACATTAACCCTTCTTTCCTCATTTCGACTCCTGACTTTCGTTGAACTCGTATAGTTCTGACTTTCTCGTCGTTTTACTCTC
>Ga0179593_1578529_pt1 | contig 11143 bp, 5 predicted proteins | sample CZODoug2_1_08_16_FD_185931 | JGI IMG/M metagenome (GOLD analysis project Ga0179593, IMG submission 185931) | Vadose zone soil fungal communities from Angelo Coast Range Reserve, California, USA - CZODoug2_1_08_16fungal (PacBio error correction) | ecosystem: Environmental > Terrestrial > Soil >... | reverse complement strand
CCAGCACCAACCCAGCAGTTGGTGCCTTTTTTTTCCGTACCCCTCCCCTTCAAGGCGGTTGGGCGGAGGTCGGAGATCGCCGGAGGGTTCCTCTCTGCCTGAACGTTCGCACAAGGACACCAGAGCCTCCTAAACATCGGCCAAAGAAGGCTGCGATCGACAAGACCTTCCCGGTGAGTCTCCTTTCCCCCCTCCTGGAACCTTTGGGATTTACCGAGAACCGACGCGCCACATTAACACGAAGATCCCCGTTGATGTCGATCCTATCAACTGTTCCGGCGACCAGAGTGAAGGTTTACACTCCCCCCCCCCCTTTTTTTTTCTTTCCTCCCCCTCCTTGGGTGATCTCCGAGAAGCCCTCCTGCTATTCGCAAAAGCAACAGGGCATCCCACATTACCCTTTCCTTCTGTTGTTTGGGAGGTCCCCAAGAGCCCTCCCTTGCCTGCTGGAGACTTGGCTTTTTCTCTAAGACTATGATCGCGCTACGCACGGGCTATAGCATACCCCCCCCTCCTATCCTTTTTTGGGCTTCCTCCTGCGTTCCGGCGCGCTCTCCCCGTGCTCTACTAACTGGGTCCATGCCGATCGGCTGTTCCCCCCTTTTACCTTTGGGCTTGGCGTGCTGGGTCTTTCCATAGAACCGCTCGCGCGCTCGCCCATGGTGATCTACGAATGTTACCTCGAGGTATCCTCTTCCCGCACTCTCTGAGCCTTTACAGCGCTTTGCTTTTCAGTTCTAGAAAGAGAGCGAGCGTCGGGCAGCTAGTGCCCTGACCGAAGTCTGTAACGGCATATCTTCCTTTTCAGTCGGCATGACACCAACCTGCGACTTTGCTTGTTTCTTTTTCCTGCTGTCCCCATCTCTGGAAGATGTTAGCCTTGACGATAGTTAAATTTCACCCCCCATGCCTCTTTCGAACTGGCCTCTCCCCCCTATGACATCCCCCGATCGCCCAGGGAATGTATGGCTTTCACGAATACATCGGCAGACTTCCATCGTTCCGCGGGTTTTTTCTTGTACCCTCGACGGCTTTGCGGTCATAGTCCCTAAGGTTTCCGCCCCTATGCCGATCGGGTTTTAGAATCAGAGCGTCCTTTTTTGGCCTTTAGCCTTCGCCGGTATCGCTGCGATCTTCCTGGCACGCGCAGACCGCCTTCGCGGGGCTTGTTTTTTTTTTTTTTTCCTGAACTTCGCTGCTTTGCGGCCTTTGTATGCGCGGCGTGCGTTTGGTGAAGGTGCCGCCCGCTTTTCTTTTTTAGTCAATATAGTCTGCGGCAATCTGTCCCATCGGCAAATGATCTCCTTTTTTCACGCCGTAGGTGGTCTTCGGACCTCTCCCATTTTCTCCTCTCGACTGGAGGGATGGCCGATTTCGAAGCACGGACTTGAAGCATTTCTTATGCGACCTTGGCGTTGACGGCGCTGTCTTCGCTATGAATGAAGATGCGGCTGCGAACGCCTCGCCTCCCTTTTCCTAAAGATCAAGGTTCTGCCTTCTTCCTTGCTAGCGACAAGCGGATTGACCGCTCGTCACCCGTTTCTTCGCGCTAGGCGGGACGGTTCTTTTCTTCCTTTTTACAATTAGGATGCGGCATGTGTATTGCCGGCGATTTCTTTGCTTTTTCTCTTTTTCACGTCGGGCCCGAGGAGGCTTGTGCAATGCGCGCCTGCCATGAGACGGATCGGACTGCCTCTTTCCCCCTTCACTAGCCAGCGATCTCGGAGACCCATGGGTTGCATCCGCATCGCGGCTGGGCGCGGATCCAGGACGATTTCTTTTTTTGAAGCACCCTGCACTCCTTCGCTTTCTTCGAAGAAGACGGGGCTTTGCCCGTTGCGTCTCGTTTCGCAGTTCGCCTTTCTTTCCCAAGAACCCTCTTTCTGGCAACAAGCCCTCCTTCAAGTGCGACTTCTCGATAGTTCTTAGTCTTGCAACGCGTTTCCTGCTTGTCCATTTCCGCAGGGGTTAGTACACGTAGGGGCTTCCTTCCTCCTAGCCTTTAGTGGCGCCGATCTCCCGCGACTCGGTGGCAGCGACAGAAGCGCGCCCTCCCCCCCTCCCTTTTTTTGATGTCGAGCTCGCTCCATATCCGTTAGGGGATGCGTCGAAGACCTGACATGCATGAGACGTTCGGTGGGTTCGAGCACCTGCCTTTAGAGTTTTTTTTTCCCCCTCCATGGGAGGAGTTACGGCTATTTTCAGGCCTTAACCCCTTTTCTGGAGACTCCCATCAGCACCTGCTCGCTACAAGGCTCGGGCCGGTGGTGCGACCTGCTTCCTGTGTTGCGTGAGTCTGGAAGGCCAAGCGTTCACTTTTCCTTTCTTCCTTCCCCCCCAACCCTCTGGAAATATTCGCTCTTTTCCTATGTTTTTTTTTATGAGATCTTTCCGTGGTTGTTTTTTGAGAGCGATTTAATTCCACATACGGAACAGGCATCGTCCGGCCACCGGCGAGCAGTCGTTTTTTGAGTAGTTAGTGATTCTTTCTTCTCGAATATTCCAGGAAGAGTTCTTTGTCGAACGATCCCGTTCTCTCTTCCACATTCTGAGCAGATGAAGGTTGCTTCGACCACCCTGGTCATGTGCTCGTTCAGCGGCGTGCTGCCCCGTAAACGGCTGTTCCTTCTGATTTTTCGATCGCATCCACCCTTAGTTGGCGGCAGTTCCACCGAGTTTCCACTTCCAGCGCCCTGCGCAATTCTCGATCCCCTTCGTTCTGACGAAAAACACCTGCGTTTTGCTTCGAGGCTTTCCCTTTCCCAACCTCCCCCCTTTTCTTGGACGCTCCTCGCTTTTATCCTCTCTCAACGGCTTGTCCCCTCTGGTTTGGTGACGGTGGTGCTACTGCGACGCGCACGGCAATTACGTTTGCCATGCCTTCTTCGTCTTTCAGGGAAAAAGCGCGCAGCGTTTTTCACCACGCGCCTCTGGTGCTGTCTGGATCGCGCGACCCCGATTCTCCAGCACGATGTGGCTGCGACAACGTCTTTATCCTTTAGCGAGGAACGGCTTAACATCTCCCGCCCCCCTTCTTAGTGCGCGCCCTGGCCCCCCCCTCTATCGCTCGAGTCGTCGGACTCGCCCTCTGGGTTAACTAGCAGGACCATTACCGTCCGTCAAACCCCCATGCACAGCGGCCTACCAGGGTTTTCAACGTATCGCTGCCCGCAAGTGTTTTTCCATTGCTCCTTCCTTCCTTTCCCCCCCCAGTTGTCCTCTCATCCCCCCTCCGCTTCTCGCTATGTTCGCTATGCGTCGAGGTCTCATATCCTCGAGCAAGCGGCCGGATCGTCACCCTTCGCCCATAATAGTGACGTCCAGCAGCCGTGCTTCAGACACTCGGCCAGCCCGCACAATTTTTTCCTTGGTTTTTGCTGCGCCCCCTCCCCCCTTTTTCCAGTGACCGACCAACGACGGGTGTTTTTTTCAAGCCCTGCTTGTGGTTGAGCCGGCGGCCGGCGGAGTCGACCTCTCCCCGCAGGTGGCCCCATCCCCACTGCCCGCAGCAGAATTACTTACGCCGCCAGCGGCGATTGTCTCCCCCCCCAACCACGCCGCCAGCTGCAACCACTGCTTTCCCTTTTAATGTTCCGAGAGCATCAGATCACCGGTTTGCCCCGTCTGCCCTAGCGGTCCGGCTCGCATAGGTTTTAAGCCACTCCAGATATACCCCTCCCTTTATTTTCCCCACTGACCGGCCCAACCACCTTTTCCGTTACCCGATGTCTTCTCGGTTTTGTAAAGGACCTCTGTGCAGCCGCCCTCGAAGTAGGTTCCCCCCGCTCTCGGTAACTTGGAAGGGACAGTTATGACCGAGGCGGTCGCATTCCAACTTTTTTCCTGGGAGGATAAACTCGGCCCAAGTGGGGGCAGTGCGCTCACCCGCCGGCAGAGGTGTTTCCCCCCTCCTTTTTAAAGAAAGTAGCAAGTCCCCATCGGGGCGGTCCGAAAGTCTGCCCCCGATAAGCCTTTTTCTCCTGGTCCCCCTCAATTTATCTACAGCCCCCCCCAGGTGATGAAGTTAGATTTTCGCGCGCGATTCAATAGAATGGGAAACTTTTCAGAAAGTTTCTCAGGCGAGACCTCAGCTGCGTTATACAGCCAGCGAAATGAGACGGTTTTTCCACCCGGCGCGTGATAGGCAGTCCTTTTTTTGTATTCCTTTCTTTCTTCAAAAGAGGGATATCCCGACCTCTAAATATGTGCTCCCCGCGGATGTTAGATTATAGATAAGCTTGTTAAGTACTATAAGTTCCGGTCTTTTTCCAATAAGTTGAACGACCTTTCTCTTTGCCGGCCCCCAATTCTCCTTCAGATGAAGTGGCGTTCGATTGTTGATACTAAGCGATTGCTTCCCTGCCCCTATCGGAGACCAGCCCCTTTCGTCCTAGCCCCCCCCCCCCCCCCCCTTTTGTTGTTACCTCGGCGGTCGCAAAAGCCCCGGGATGCCCAGACGGTTCTCTGCGTTGTCGTGGTGACCTGTTTGTCCCCCCCCCCTGCTCCCGTTGACCTTTTTCGACCAGCAACACTCGTCCACGTTCCCTCCCGCGATGACCTCAGATGCGTCGACCGTCGCGGCTCGGTGTCCTTTTGACTCACGTTTCAAGGAATTTATTCCCCTTAGTTTTTTCCATGCGGAGTGACATCAAGTCCGCCTCCCCCGAACTGAGAAGGGTCGCCCATGCTGTTTTTGAATCTCTCTTTCATAGTCTTGTTGTTTTTTTCTGTCTCATTTCCCCCCCCACCAACAAGAAGCTGGTGTAACGGACAGTTTCTTTCCCGGTGCTGCGGATTTCATCCATATCCACGCCGGAGGATGGAGTCCTTTACTTCCGTTCTTTCTTCCCCCCCCCCTTCCAACCCCGGAGCGCGGAAGGTCACGTTCCAGCTTTCCCTTTTTTTTTTTTTCGCGTAGACAATACTGCACGCAGGTGCTGGTCCCTACACCCCCCCCCTGGCCGGAACTTGCTTGGTCTGGGGATAGTGCAGACCCTTACCGCAGATTCCCGTTGCTTTTAGACCTGGGCCTGTTCCGCGAAGGCCTTTTGACACACCTCCTTTGATCCCTTCCCAGAAACGGGTGATCCGAGGTTCATTCAGCAACTATGAGCCAACTCACCCATTCATCCCTCACGTCCATCCTCTCCCCTTAATGATGTGCGGGACCTCCTGCCCCTTTTTTTCCGCTGGTTCCGCAGTTGATTGGCTTTCGGACCTAGATGCCCTCGCTTCTAAAGCGGGTGCTGCATTCATATGTTCGAGGTCTTGTTCCCTCTCCCCCTCTGTTTACCCGCCGCCAGTTGCCTAGCCTACTGACGGCGATCGCGCTTTGTCTGGAACAGGATTCTCTTGGAATTGTGCTTCTCCCCCAATCGCCCGCTGCTGAGCATTCGGGCCTGGTGATACAAAGCGAAGGAGAAATCCCTCGTAGACCTAAAGCATGAGCTCCTCGCCCCAGAACAGGAGATCAGAGATAGTGCAGATGCCCGCCTCTGTAAAGGCCCGTGACCTTTCTCAACCCTTCCTGGTTGGGCCAACCCGCGAATGGCTGCCTCGCCCTGCTGGCCCATCGCAGGTGGCGATTTTTTCGTAGCCGGATTTCGAAAATTTCCAAAAATGCACCACTTTTCCCCCTTGCAAGCCCATTTTTCTCGCCGGGACTGAGTAGGTCGGATGACCTCATATCTGATTTTCTCCCTATCACAAAGAGTAACGAAGTTGCTGGTTCCACGCGTACGCCTTTTTTTTTTTTATCTTGTAATAAGGGTCGCAACGTCTTCAACCCCCTCTTCGTCGGCTGCGAAGAATCCTCCTTCCAAGTTTTCAGGTTTAATCGATGCCTGTACAGGGGCCCGCGGCAGTTTGTGTTCTTTTTTCTGGTGGTGGGCGCAAATAGCCTTCTGTTCCGGTGGGGGATTTCCGACGGTTTTATGTTTTCCGGTTTCGACCAAGATGCTTTTGCCAGGTATCTCCTGGTGGCGGCAACCCGCGAAACATCCTCGCCCTGATTCTCCTTCTTCCTTTTTTTCACCATCCGTCGGTCGTTGTCAGAACAAGAGTTTTTTTTTCAGCCGCGCGAAGACGGGGATGGCGGTTTACGAATTATGGCCCTGAACGATTTGAGATTTTTTTTTTGACCTCCCTCCGGCGTTTGCGTGGATGAAGTTTTCCGATCAGGACGCTCAGCCACCTTTTAATAGTTTTGCTCATCTTTTTAAGCTTGTCCCCGAGCGCGAGCTCAGATTGCCAATCTTTAATCGATAGCGGTTTGAAAGGTTAGTTTTTGCTCCTTCTCTTTCCTTGAAAGCTTTTGATGCGGCCTGTGGGCCGTCGTCCCGGCGGACTACCTTCCTACGTCGTCCAGGGCGCCTACGCTGAGGGTTTCCTTTTTTGACGCATGGAGGATCGATAAGTCCTTTCATCTGCAATCCCTCCTCCTCTTGCTGGCGAAAAGTTAAGCTCCATGAAGGTTCTTTACTTGTGCTGGAGCGGATCGGTGGCGTCTCCCTCCCTTCGCCCCTCGGCGTGGTGACCCTGCAAAAATCTTCTACCCTTCTTTCGTTGATTCCGAGCGACAAGGGGCTGGACTCCAGTTGTCGCAGTTCGCGCACTTCCCCAGAAAACGATGAGGCAACCCACGCCTGTTCTTAGATCGAATCGTTTCCAATTTTTCTCCCGCCCGTCCTTACAAGACGCTTTTTCAGTTCCCCGAAGTTTTTTTCTGTCCCGTAAGCGACTTAAGAATAGTGTCTTTTCTATTCTTCGAAGCATGCGCCGCCAACTACCAAGGAACTGGTCGGCGCTTTCTCGCGTCCAGATCTGGGGGCCAAGCAGTCTTTTTTTATCAAGCGTCTGAACGACTGCCTTGTCTAAACTTTCAGGTTGGTCTTTTTTTTTCACCCCCCCGATCAAGTCGTGCCGAACGGAACGTTAAGATTCCGGAAGAGAGAGTTCCTACTCCCCGCTCGCCTACTCTCCGGATCTGGAAGTGTCCTAACCCGCAGACCTTCTATTGGAAGGGAGACGAATATCGCCGACGCTCCCCCCCAAGATAATTCTCCTCTTTTCATCTCATGTTTTGTTTCTCCCCCCCTTTGTTTTGGCCTCCTATTCTCGTCGGAGCGTCTTCTCGAGATTTTTGTACTCCCGTGAAATCCCGTTCAGGACACTTACCGAGCACCATTTCTTCCCTCCCTCCTTCGAGCCGAGAAGCCTTTTTTCTTTCCTCGAGCCTTCTCTAAGACCTCGGTTCAGTCGCTCCCCCCTCCTTACAGTTCTCACGGAATATGGATTGCAGGTTGTGCTCCCACACCCTCCTTAATGCTCGTAATAGCGTCCTTTCCTTCCCATACCTGCTGTGACAGATCGTGCTGAGCCAAGGTCTTCGTTGGCGCTGCAGGCTTGAGCCCCACCCCTCTCTTAGACATACCGAGGCCTTTTCTGTATTTCCCAGATCCCATTTCTTTTTTTTTATTCCCCATTCGTCTTGTACCGAGGGGACGACCCCTTTGAAGTTCCTACCCCTCCCTTGCTCTTCTTTTTTTCGCCAACTTTTGTGGTGGTAATAGGGTTCTTACGGCCTTTCTAATGAGTTAGATCCTTGCAACCTGTTGGCCCTCCTTTATTAGCTATCAACCTTTTTACACGCCGGAGAGAGTTGCTCACCCACTCTGTTCTTTACAGCTGGACTTCTACGCCTCCCTATGGAGCAGTCCTAGCCCTATTTCCTTTTCGCTTGATTTCAGCGGAAATAGGGCCGCCCCCCCTTCTCTAACGCTGAAGGAAGGGCCACTTGTTTTCATATCCTCTTTCTCTCGAAGTAGTACTTCGAGATCCCAAGTCGGACCCTTTTTTTCCCTCCAGGCCTGCCTCCCTCCGACCGCTAAAAATGACCCCCCCCCCTTCTCCACCGGTTTTTTCCCCCAAGCCAACTTTTGCCCTGAACTTTTGACGACCCCATTCTCTATAGTGCAGTTAGTTTCCCTCCCCTACTTGATTAGATGATCTGGTCTCTCAGCGATCTTCTTTCCTACCGAGCGAATCTTAATCCCGCGCCTTTGCCGGCTTTTCTCTAAAAAGTCAGATACGCCAACTTCTAGTGTGATTACAGACATCTTTTCTTTTAAGCCCCCCCTTTACTCGAGGATTTAAGAATTTGCTCAGCCTCGGTAGGATCCCCCCCGAAGGATGTTGTCTTGAAAAGCTCGATCAGTTCTTCCTCTTGTTCCTCCGGTCTTGCCCGCGAACGAGGAGTAGATAGTCCCTCCCTTTTTTAGGCCCGCCCCCCCCAGCCTCTATGAATAACTCCGAATCCCCCCCCCAGTCTCCCCCACACCAGCAGAATTTCTCTCGAGTCTTCTCCCGGGCCCTTCTAGACCTCCAGCCAATGGTGAACGTTCTTCCTCTTTCTTTAGACCCGAAGATAGGGAAATCTTTTGCCCTCCCACCTATCATCCGCACCCCGAGGAGAGTTTGAGTCCCCCCTTTTTCCCTGATTTCCCCCCGAAGTAGGTGTCGAGGACGATGTATAGTGCCTCCCCCCTCTCAGTCCCTTGGCGATCCCTATGCTAGGTCGAGAGGAAAGTATGACTTAGGTCTCTCCTCTTACGACAAGGGACTTTAATGTTGATTTTTTTAACATCTTCCCCTGAGGATGGGAAAGCGGCTCAGTCTTTGTCTTCACGCCGGTCACCGATTCCTTTTTTTTTGTTTGTGGAGTTTGGTTGCGGTTGTTGGTTGTTTTTGTGTCCCTTGCAGTGAACCTGTTGTTTGTGTTTTTTTTTTTGTTGTTTTTTGTGTTTGTTTTTAGGTATTGTTTTTTTTTTTGGCCATTGACACGATCCTCATGTCTTTTAGTCTGGCGCGCCTTAATCCCAGTAGCCCCCCCCGGCCTTTATTCCTGCAGCAGCGTTCCTTGACCTGCTGGCGATCATGGAAGCCTTTAGATCCCCCTTCCCTTTCGCGCAGAACAGTTAGCTGTGACCCCCGCAACTCCTTTTGACATCACCAGGATCCGGCTCGCCCCTGATCTAGCTCTGAGGAAAGAGGCTCCTCTACCCGCCATAGGGGGTTCCCCCCCTCTAGTATCCCCGCGAGGCGAGATAGCTGATCCTCCATCCTCAACTCCCTTGCAGTCCCCCGGTCCCCCGCCTGCCCGGTTCAACCTGCTCAGTCTTCCATCGTACAGATCCTGGACAGTTTCCCTGTCCTTTTTCTCTTCGCGGAGGGGATGTCCCGAGTCCTCTCGCCTATCCCAACCATGATTATATCTCCTGCAATACGGTGCGGTTTTTCTTCTCCGTACCTTTGGACAGAAAAGGGAGTACGTTCCAAATGGTGCTCTGTGGCCCTTTTCGGTCTGCTGTAAACACCCCCCTCAGGTTGCATGAAGTTTGCTCCCATCCACCTTTGTGTTGTGTTCTTTGTATGCCCTCTGGTAATTTTGTCCGGTCTCTTTTGGATTTGAAAGGACGTAAGGAACTCCCTCCGGCGTGATCTGCTAGTCATAGCCGCTCCCCCTTTTTCCTGTCCTCCCAGCTTGTTGGTCTGAATTATCTCTATTCTACTCCTTTTTTTCTCTCTTTTCCCCGACACCCTTTTCGGGAGGAACCCGGTCCAGACCTCCCCCCCTCGCAAGTTGTTGTTGCAGGTCACGCACGAAGCTTCCTTTTTTTCGATAGTTCCCTGAACGGGACGGGCCCACGTCCCTTCAGCGTCTTCAGTCGAGGTTCCGATGACACCAAGACCGTTTTCCCCCCTTTGGTATGAAAACGGCTGCACCGTGGGCGGGATTACCAGCGACACGATGCCCCCCTCCCTCTTTCCCTTTTCTGGTCCGAGCCGCTGGGCCCTGTGAATCCCGTTGAGGTCCCCACCCCCCTGAATTTTGTCTCTCCGTTTCCGCTGTGACGAATTTGCAGAAGGAAGCTCCCTCCTTCCCCCACCCCGGAAGTCCCGCCAATGCATCTTCTCGGGACTTTCGTTCACGGATTTGGCCCTTTTTCAGCAGGCTTTCCCTTCCTATAGAATAGATCTCTCTTAGTCACGCGCTGTCTCCGCTCGCCCATATCTGATGTAGGGGCGGACAGGCAGTTCCGACTCGGAGACCTCCCTAATTCCTTCTGACCGTCACCCGGTGATTTCCACAGGCAGGGGTTTTGGCATCCGTGGCGCTACCCACTAGAAAGCTTCTGCCTTTCGCCGGGACTTGGTTCTTTACCGGCCCGGCTAGCGCGCGTATGGTGCCGTCTCCAGTCTTTACCCTTCCCGTTATTTTCTAAGACAGGTCGCGACGCGGATCTCCCCGCTCCTGTCGGACTGCCGTGGTAAAGTCTACTGAGAACGGCCCGGAGTGGCCAAAACCGGAAGGAGGTGTCCCCCATTTTTCCCCTTGGGGAAGTTGGTCCCCCATTTTAGATCCACCGTCCTTAAATTTCAAATTTCAAGAGCATTCCACGGTCTGCCTCTAGCCCCTTAACTCGATAGTCCCCCTCCTTTCCCCTTTATTTACCACTCCCCTGTCTCCCACTTAATTCAACTAGTTAACAGGTGGTTGGTCCCTACCTGAATCTTTTTTTTTACTCCCTTTTTGCCCAAGAAATATTTGAAAGATCGAGGCTCTTTAACAGGAATTGGACCTGTAGAAACGGTCCCGATTTTTATCGTGTGACCTGCCTTCCCCTTGTTGTGGGGACCGGCGGGTTGTGGGAGCCGAAAGGAGGCTGCCTTGCGGGATTCTGAGGGGGGAGTTCTTTGAGGTTTTTTCCCTGACCCCCTTTTTTTTATTATTTCGACCTCGTGTTCGGCAATCCCCGACCCCCTGGTCCCCCCCCCCCCCCAGGTCCACGGTAACCATCCCTCAGGTGGTCTGCCTCGTTTCTGTCATTGCAGATGGAGGCTCTTTTACTCGTTTGCCGAGTGTATTCCGCCTACCTCCTTGATTTTCCTCCTACTTACGGCCGATATTTATTTTTTTTTTGCGCCTCCCCCCCACGTCGCAGTACGTGACGGATCGTTTTACTCTCTTTTTTGACAGTTTTTTTTTTTACGAATGCTCTTCTCTTTTGATCCCCCGTGAGTTTCGTTGCGTCGCTTCGTCCCTTGCTCGCCGCTCGAGCAGGTTTTTCCGATTTATTTTCTT
>Ga0179593_1564399_pt1 | contig 11143 bp, 11 predicted proteins | sample CZODoug2_1_08_16_FD_185931 | JGI IMG/M metagenome (GOLD analysis project Ga0179593, IMG submission 185931) | Vadose zone soil fungal communities from Angelo Coast Range Reserve, California, USA - CZODoug2_1_08_16fungal (PacBio error correction) | ecosystem: Environmental > Terrestrial > Soil >... | reverse complement strand
TACGTTTCTGATTTTTCTGTCCGTTTTAAGAGGATTGATTGATTTTCCAGTCTTTTCCATATGGCCGATCGTGTGCACCGCTTTTTTTTCCATCCCCCACCAAACAAGGCCACCGATTAATTCCGGTTGAGCGCCTTCTTCGTTTTCTTGAATTCGGTGTACGCCGGCCCTCTGACCTTTTCGTATTTCAGTGTGTTTCAGGCGTACACAAATCCGGAGTTTCCCCCCATCTGGAGGCACCCGTTCTATAGTTTTTTTTTAAATGACTCCATGCGGGCAACCTCCCAAACTTGGATGAGTGTGGACGCCAGCCTCGTTTTTTTTTTCTGGATTTACAGTGATGCGACCCAAATTCGTTGCGCGAAAGGTCCCTCTTCCGACTGATCTGAACCTTGCCTTTGCCCCCTCCTTTTTTAGGTTATTCCCTTCTTAGAATGCTTTTTAGGGTTTTGATAATTGGCGGTCCGCTGTCTTCCAGCCCCCTAATTCCACCTCCAACTTTTATTAATCCGTTCTGGGGTGATGCTGTTTTTTCTCTCTCCTTCCTAAGCCGCTTCTTTTTTAGTTTTTCCTGCTCCCTACAGCGGACGCAACCCGGTTCTATTTTTCAGTTCGGGCCCCGCATCTTTCGGCTGGACTTCGCGGCCTCTGGTTCTCGAATAATAATTTTAACTACCCTCCACTCCATGTTTTCCACCTTCGGCTTGACACCCAGAAGGCCTGATGTTACCGATATGATTTCAGTTAGCGTTTCCCCATTGTGTTCTTAGCCGCACCTAGAACGAGATACTGTCTTCTCTTTGAGCCCTATTTTGGAACCATCATGATTTTAGTTCTGAACTCCCGATTTTCAATCGTTCCCGTGACGCCGGAAACAGACGGATCTTTTTCAATGTTGTAGGCCCCTCCGAACATAGTTTTCCCGGTTTTTCCTGGAACCCCAGAGGGCGATTAAACGCTCCCTTTCTGTTAACTTCTTTCCATACAGCACATCATGGCCGGGTTCCTTTTCCTCCCCAATTGTAGTTTTTTTCTTCTTGTTACGGCCTTGATGAAAACGAACTCCCCTCTTTTTGTTTTTCCCAGAAACCTGGTTTACCCCATTGGTACTCCTTATATTCTCTGGAGTGTCTCGGCGCAATTCCTTTTTTTTCCAAATTGATATCGGCGCGCGTCCTTCTTCAACAATTTTTCGTAAGTCTCTTTTGGCCTTTCCCAAGCTGATGCTGGGTTCGTCTCCATTTTCATGGCCTGATTCCTAGATCGCGTTCCCCCCCCCTAGCACCTATGTCCCAGGTTTCCAGTTTTGATCGATAGTTCGTGAGGCTCTTTTTTATAGTCGTAAACATTTGAACTTGGCAGTCCGTTTTTTCTGATTCGGTGTCCCACGAGCCTCATCCTTTGCGCTTCGTTCGTCATTGCTTTGTGTCCTTTGCAGCCTGTTGTTACACATCTTTCGCCCCCCCCCCCCCCCCGTCCGACTCCTCCACCTCATGCGCAAACAATCTCGGCCGCCTCTCCCCTGTTTCGCCAAAAAAATTCGCGCCACCCCCTTCCCGAACCCCCTCACATTAGTCGCGCTTTACAACCGACCGTACCCTCCAAAAGACACGTGGGCCTGCAACTTCGTTTCCCTTTCTTCTGTTTTCGCGATCGTCGCTTCCCTTCAAGGGTCCGGCAAGGGCCCATACCAAACCAACCCTCCCCCCCTTTCCTCCTATAATTTGATCAGTAACCTTATCCCCCTTTTGGGCAAAACGCTGATTCGCACGCTTTTTTGTTTTTTTATTTCAGCAGCAGTTTCGATGCCATTGGGCGGCGGGGTGCGCACCCCCCTGGCCTTGTCTTCTCCCCCCCCCCGTTTTCGAGGCTTCCAATGTCCCCGATTCGCTCCCCCCTATTCTGTCAACACCTTTTGAGGCCACCCAAAATGTCAACGCGGATCTTCTGTTCTAATCTTTTTCCGGACCAACGAAGTTTTCTTTCCGGCAGCCCCATACAAGACAGCGCCCTCCGAATTGACCGTTCCATCAACGTAAACGAATTATTCTTTCAGATTCTCTAGTTGTATTACGGCCCATTTACCAATTATCCCTTGGCCCCAAATGCCGCTGGGTCTTTCTCATGGTACACACTTTCCCGCCCCCCTCGCGGATACCAGTGTTTTCCTTTTGTGCCTGCCAAGCAGTACACCGTTGCCATTCCTATGTGATCTCTCAACAAAAAAAAAAAGCCGGGCTGATCTCGCTTTGTGCCCTTTTCATTTTAATACGTACAGTGTTCGGCAGGGTCCGGTCTTCGCTCCCATTTACATCGCCACGACCTCAGCTTTTCAGGCGTCTCTGGGCTTTCAGATTGTTCAGCACAAATTTTAACCCCCTTCCAGACCCTTTCCCTTTGCCACGTAGGAAACCACTGCGGGGTTGTACTTTCCCCCTCGTCCCTTCTCCGCTTTCCTCCCGGAGTCCTTCCTCGTTTTAGCTCATCGATTTAGTTCTGTGGAAGCTTGCTTTTTTCTAGTTCCACCGCCGATTTTAAGGGATCGTCCTTGACCTTTTCGATGCTCATCTTGGCGTTTTCGGCTCCGAAACTTTCCCTGAGCTGATTCATGACGTGAAAAAAACCCCCCCCCCCCCCCCACCCCAACAAAAAAATCCTACCCCCCCCCAAACACTTCGCCGTCACAACCCATTTGACGCGCTTTGACGTTGCCCTCGAAGGTTTCGGAATTTTCACTTGTTCCTGAGATTCTGGGCCACTCGTCCAAGTTAAGTGCTTTCTCGATATGAGTTTCTTTCAGCTCCTTTGGATTGCGCCCCGTTCGAGTTTGCCTCCTTTTTATTTGACTTTACATGTTTCCAATCGCCCCTATGATCTTCCGCATCTTGTTGATTGAAGGGGTGAAGCAAGTATTTTTTTTTTATTTCCTTTTCTCGCGCTTGCCCACGGCCAGAGATTCCCGCTCCCCTTCGGCTTCCCCCTTTCCCGAGTCCCAATTACAAACCCCCCCCTTTTTTCCCCACCCCTGTCTAAAACCCCAACCCCTTGCCCGGTTTTTTGTTCAGGGCTTTGCCCCGAAATTGCCTCCCTTCAAGGCCGGTTGTTTTTTTTATTTTTTGGGACTGCTACTGGCCCCAATGCTTTAGAATGCCCTTTTGAGCCTTCTTTGTAAAACCTGAGTGAAGACCCATTTTCTTTAAGCACCTCGCTTCTTCCCGCTTCGGGCTCCGGTTCGGGTGGGGGGGGGGTGTTTTGGGGAAGACCTTTTTCTTCCAGTTTCCCTTCCTAACTTGGTTCCCAAGGACACCAAGAGTGGATGGAGCATCACCTGATGTTTTTTTTTTTTTTCCATTCCCCTTTGGGGTGGTGCGGGTTTCTTTACTCCGCCGGTAATTTTTTTTTATACTTACGGGGCATTGTTTTCAGGGCGGCCTGTTGTTTTCCTCCCCGTTGTTGGACCCGATTGTAGTGTTCCCCCCCTTTTTCACTTCGCTTTTAATCGTCATGATTATGGCCATCAAAACTTGGAGTTTTGCAACCCCAATTTATTTTTTTTGTTGGCTTCTGTCCTGTTGGGAACCATCCGTCCCAGGAGTTAACTCTTTCCCCCCGTCCAGAACCCACAGTCTTGCCTGACCCCCCCTTCCCAGACTTCTGCTTATCTTCACAATGACCCATGACTGGGTGAACCTGACATGCTTGGCCGAATTCAAAAGTTCCCCCCACCCCCCACGCGTACCCACCCTATCCTTTTTTTTTTTGAGAGAGATGATTTGTTTTGTTCAGATTCTTCTTTGCTCACTGGCAGTTCCTTCCCCCCTTCAAACTGCTTTTTTTGATCATTTAGGGATGGTTTCCATTGTTTCCGTCTCCCTTTTTGGTAAAGTTGAATTCCCCTCTTTTTTGCGGATGGTTCCCTGGTTTCCGATCAACCTCCCCCACCTTTTTTGGTTGGCCTCTTTTTGAGGGCCAGATTGTCCTCCCTTTCTCTAAGACCGTCGGTCCACCATGTCGCCCTTTTCCCCCCCACGTCTTTTTCACCCCCAGTCTTGCGCGGTAGCACTGCTTTTCTACCCAACCGGGGCCATTGCGTCCCGTTTTAGCCGCGGGACCGCCCCAAGCCCCAGTCCGCTTGATTCCCCCTTGATTTCCATCCGTGTTCCGTACCGTTCGGAAGCGTGGATTTCCCCCTGCGCACTCCCCACCTCCCTCGGCGCACTGCCCACTTTACGAGAGGTTTGTTTTTAACATGATGTCTTTTCGGTTCCCTTTTTCCCTGGAGGTATTTTGGGTGCATGCTGATCCCTCCCCATTCCCAAACCCCTTGGCGGGCTCGGTCGATTTTTTGCCAATTCCCTCCCCCAGGCCGCTGACCTCCCCTTTTTTTGTCTCCATTTTTCATGTTTTGTGGAAATTGTTGTTTTTTGGTTTTTTCCCTGCCATTCTTTTTCCCGCGGGATCGCTGCCCGTTGAGATGCCTGCGCCGATCTCTTACGACACTCCCCCCCTTCTCTTTCTCCGGGAGAAATAATGTTTTATCCTTTCCTTTTTCTAGCTCGACCCGTCGGACCCCGATCGGCAATCTGACTTCTGATCACCCCCCCCGTTCCTCTTCCTCGATTCTTGTCATTGGAATCTGTCCTGTCCCAGTCAGTTTCGCATGTCCGTGGTCCTTCTTCCCCACTATGCCGGTCCCCCACAAGGCGTTACGTTTTTGACTCGTGTGTTTGGTTTTTTTTCATTTCCCCTTCCCCACCCCTGTCGTGTTCAAGTTCCATTAGACCAAAACGCCTTTGCTTTACCCCTTTTTTTTAAGTATGTTGTGGACACAGATCCCAACCCACTTCTTTTTTTTTATTTTTGACCGAATTCATGTTTTGCCTTATGCATCCCCTCAATTCGTTCAGTTTTTTTTTTTTCAACTCTTTTCTGTTCGAGAAGGCTTTGGCCTCCTCCTGAAACCTTCCGTTTTTCTCGGCAACTTGCCCCCCCTCGTCGGCTTACTTCACCCTGGTGGCATGGCAAGATTTTTTACCGCCCCACCCCATGGGCCGCAGGCTGAGGAGCATCTTTCACTTTTGTTTCCGCACTCTGACGACAACAGCCCTTCATCCACCCCAGTTCAAAGCCTATAGCGCCGCCTTTTTGGGTCTCCTTGAAAGATCCATTTGCCCCCCCCTTTTGACTCTTGCGTAATTTCGGACAACCTTCTGCTGGGATTCGCGGTTCTTTTTTTTTTCCCCCCGCCTTCTTTGGGTCCATGTCTTTCTGTTGGCCGGGCGTTGCCCCTTTTCCTGCGCCTTTTCTCCTTCGTTTTTACCTTTCTGAACTGTGCACGTACCTGTCTGTGTCGGCGTTTTTCCTTTTTTTCGTTTTTTTCCCCACTGTGTGCCGCCCGCCACCAGAAGGATGAGGAATTCCTAAATCGCGTCTTTTTTTTTTTTGCCCCTGTCTTTTTTGCTCGTTGTTTTTCGGTGGACATTAGTGCTTGACTCCCCCCCTTGACTTTTTTTTTTCTTTTTTTTTTTTCTCCGCCGCAGCCCCCCCCGTTTTTTTTTTCCCGCTGTTTTTTTGATCATTCGGCCTTTTTTTCCTTTTTCATGATTTTCTGTCGTCTTGGAGCTGCGATGATCATGGCCTGCTCCACCTTTTCCTTTACTTTCTGGTACGCCTTTCTTTGATGGATCGGCCCCGGCAGGAACTTTCTTCGGATTCTTTTTTTCATCAAGCGGTCAATAAGAAGTTGGCCCCGTCCCGGATCCGGTGTCAGCTACACATCATTGTTTGGCGTTTTAGCTTTTTAGTTTTTTCCCCTCCTTTTTAGTAACAGGAGGCCTGGAGTACTGTTTTCTCCTTTTATTGCGGTTAGTAGTCTTGTTGTCGCCCGTGACCTGGGAAGGCACAGGTGCCCATACCTTCCAGCGAGAAACTTATGAGGGCTTTGGACGTTCCCGACCCCGTAAAGGTCTGGAAATCATGCCCCCCTTTGTCCTACTTTTCATATGCTGTGGCCGACGATCGAAGGCCCCGTTTCCCAACAAGGGTCCAGTTTTGCCTTTTTTGCCCGGATTCTTCTCGGGCGACGAGGTATCGACATTCTGTTCCCCCCAGACCCCACAAAATGTCCTCCCCCTTTTGAGGGCCTTTGATTATAAATTTGCCTTCCCTGTGTTCCTCGACGTATTCATTGGCGGTTGATTGTCAAAATTGCCGGCTCTCTGCACTCTTTTTGAGTAGGCCATGTCGCGGCCTTTCTTTGAACACCTCTTCCCCCCTCGTCTTTTGTGTTCCCCTCAGGGCCAGCTACGATTTCCACCTTTCCCCCCATGTAGATAAAGGCACGGCCATGGCTGATGGAGACTTTTCCTCTTTTTTTTAATTTTGTCGCTTTTTCCTTAAGCAGATGTGTCGGGATGCCCCCCCTTCCTTTCTGTCTGTTTTTCTTTCAAGAGGCATCGAAGGGCTCATCTCTTCTTTTACTCCCCCCCACCCATGACGTATCCCCTTTTTTTACCAGGCGATCCCTTCATGCCGACCTTTTTTTTATTGGTTTGGGGCCCGGATCGTAAAGTAGCTCGTTTTCCTGAGTTTTTCGCCCAGACGCAACCCCCATCCTTTGCCCCGCTCCTCCTGCGCAAGATCTTGTCCCTTCCTTCCCCTCTCACACCTGGTGTGGCACACTTTTTTCGCGCAACGCTAATTCTTATTTCTTTTTAAGAACCAGGGTTTCCGATAGGGTCTCCAATTTTTTTCTTGAGTAGGAAACGCATTAGATATTTTTTCCGCTCATGACTGCCGGGCGTTCCAGCCGCAACTTTTTTTTTTTCAGTCTCCGGAAATCTCCTAGCCATAAGATAACGCTTTGGCTTAGGGGATGCGCCACCCTCAAAGCCCCAACTACCGAACGAAGCGACGTTTAGTCCCTTCTCCATTTGAATTGCAGGTCTTGACATCTTTAGGATCGTTCGCCCAAGTCGATATTTGGGGGGTCGGAAGTATAACTCCCTCCCTTTTTTAGGTTTTTTTTCCAACGCAGATGTTGCAGGGTGAAGCCATGTCATCTCATTTCTTTTTTCCCCTCTTCCGAGATCAGGGGACCGTATCCTGCCCCCGAAGTCCCCACAAACTGCCTTCCGATAATTTCGCTTTCGCTGGAACGAAGACTTCTGGACTTTTCCTATTGGCTTTTCCTCATGGGCGCTGAAGTCAGGGGGAGTTTTTGTACCTCTTCCCGCCTTTTGGCTTCTTCTGTGAAACATCTCCCAATTACCCCCTTTCACCCCAATCGATTGCTGGAAAACGGGCCAGCTACGTTCTCCTTTACTCCGTTTTTTTTTTTTTGAGAGAGTACTGCTCCTTTCCTTACGATGTGCTTTCGTTTTTTTTACGACAGCCTCCCCTTTTTTTTTTTCCCTTTCCTAATGCCAAAGTACTCCTTCCCTTTAACGGCGATCGCAAAATGCCGCATGCATCGACCCCCAAACCCCCCCGACTCATCGAAGGCGTTTTAGAGATGAGTTTGCTTTTACTCTTTTCCGGGCCTCGCAGAAAGCGAACCTGGACGCTTTTTCTTTTTTTACCCCACTTAAGGAAGTGAATCTCGGGAGATATCTCTAGTTTCCCAATGTCCCCCCTTTTCGAGGTGGCAAACAAAGAGAGGGGACGCTAAAGACTCCTTTTCTTTTCAAAAGGGCAGGACCATACTTTTGACAACCTCTTTAGCAAGCCCCCCTGTACTTTCCTTCTTCTTAGCACCTGTCTCCCACCCTGCCTGATTTAGCGTATTCTTGGTCTTTTTTTTTTCTTGTTGAGTTGAGGGTTTCTTTCATCCCACACCCCCCAAAAATTTTGGGGTGATTTTTTTTTTTGGAAGATGTATTAGATTTTCCTGTCTTCCCCCCCATCCCCCCCTTTTTTGACTCGCTCGTTTTCGCGTCGCTTTCGGTTCTCATCGACTCAACAACGTATGTCCCCTAAAACAAATCAGTTCCTTACCCCTTCCTTTTTCATCTTTGTTCCCTGGTTTCTCCTCCCTGCTTTTTAGAAAGAAGAAATTACCCCCTTTTGTTTTTCACCTTAGTTTGTGCGCCCAATTCCCATGAACTCCTCGATTCTGACGGCGGTCTCTGTTTTGTTTATCTGCTCCACGTCGTTAACCCACTTCCCGATCGCTACTGTTCCCCCCTGTTCGAGTGCGTTCCATGCCCAGGAAACTTCGGGATGCTCTCACGGATTTTCAGTTTTGTGTGCGGGAATAAAAACTCATCCCGGTGATCTCCTCTTGTTTGTACTTCCATGCCGTCCCTCCTCTTTTGCGCGGCTTGTAATCAAGGACCACCCTTGCTGGATCTGACGTAACAAGATCTATCATTACCACCATCTTCCCCCCCTGTCCGTTCTCCCTTTCTCCTCAATATTGGTTTTTTTTATAGTTCGATGTCTTGATTCCACTTCAGTACCGACAGTTTGGGTTCAAGTACCTTGCCGGTCTTGCGCGCGAGTTTTTTTGCTCGGGCGGCCTTCATTTCTTACGTCCCTTATGTCTTTTTTTCTTTTCAACCCTAGTTGCCATTTTTTTTGTTCACCCACTTTAGCCTGCGGACTACTGTTATGTTTTCCTCCTCCCCCCCGAATGGTAGATTCTCTTTTTGTCCTTTGGTCGGGCAGCTCTTCAATCCCACATTTTTTTTTTTCTTTCTTTTAACCGTTCCGAATCGATCCAGGCTTCTCCGTCGTCCACCATTTCCGGATGGCAGGCTTGCCGATCGTTTTTTCCCTAACGCCTCCTCATCTGGTTTTTTGATCCCTCCCTGGGGTACTTGGAGCCTTTTCATGAGCCCCATTTTTTCCCTCACATGGCTGTCAACACGACGATACTCCCCTTTTTCTGCCCCCCCCAATTTTTCGGCCCTTCCCATCGACCCGGTTTTTCGCAACCTGTTGCGCCCGACAACAAACGCCAACAAATTGTTCTCGAGTTTTCCCCCTGACCGTAACAGCTGACAACCAACTACCCCTCTTCATGGTTTTTTTTTTTACAATTAGTATTATGCAAATTTTGGCTTGTTCCTCCGCTTGTCCACGTTCGCCTCCTCCATCCAGGCAAAGGGGCTTCATTTTTTACCAACCATCGGCAGTCGGTCTGTTTTTTTTCCCAATGATCAGCGCAGCTCTCCTTTGTCAGGGGCGTTCTAGGCGTTTCTTTTTTGTGGAATCAGCTCCCCACCCCTTCCCTTGGATGTGTTCTGCGTGAAACCCGGCTCAATGTTGTCTCCTATCATAAATATTGTAGGGATCTCACTAACTCGGTCCCCCACGAAACGCGGTTTATGTGACTTTATTGAACTTAATCCCCCGGCCAAAGCATTCGTGCGGCCTCCCTTTTACCTTCCCCCTTTCCCCAGGCCGTTTACAGGGGACTTTTGGGCAGAGCCATAAATTTCCCTCCCTTGTTTTTTTACAGGTGTAAGATTGGGCGAAGGGTTTTTTGGCTCCAGGTACCAGGTTCATCCTGACCCAAAAGCTGGGGCTACACCCCTTCCCAGTGGGCCCCTCTCCCCTTTTTTCTTTTTTTTTTTTTTCACCCCCTGTCCCCGCACTTTTTTTTCAAACCCTAGATTCCCAGATTATTGGATTCCAAATTCCTCCCGCATTTCGCTTTGCCACTTGTAAGGAAAAAATCCTCTTTTTTTTTTCCTCTTTTGGAGTCGCAGATTTTGACATTCTCTTCCAAAATGCGGCTTCTCTCAGCCTTGCCGTCCGTTTTCCTTCTATCTTTGCTCACCCCATGAAACTATTCTTTTTCCTTCCTTTCCTTTGCCAGGGAACCAAACTGGTGCTGTCTTGAACGGAAGTCTCAGTGCGGCGTCTAACCCCCCCCTTGCCAGAATTTTTCTTCCATCTCTTTCCGATGCAGTCCTTTGCGGATCGTTTCATACGCGACAGGCCCTTTTCCCTCTTTTTTTAGAACCTCCTCTTTCTTCTTCAGGAAGGTTTCTTTCTTCCCTCTGAAACTTTGGGGGAAAGACCACCTGATTCCCCCCATGAAATAAAACCTTCTTTCACCCAAAACTTCCTTTGCGGCATTTTGGAAAAGTACTATAACATAAGGAAGGTGCTCCCCCCAGTTTTTTCGTTTGATGGTAGGGATTTCTGGGCAACCTCCGACCTTTTCGGTCCTTCTTTACAGCGGCAGCGGTTCTGTCGGTTTTATTTGAGTACTTTTTACTCGTTTGTTTTTTTGTTTCTCTTGAAGGCGTTCACTCCTGCCCAATTGGATTTAGTTCCTGAAGAAAATGCGTGTGAAGGGGAGTGGGCTGGATTATTTTTTGGTCCCCCCCCCCCCCCCCCCACCCCCCCCCCCCCCCCCCCCCCCCCCCCCCCCCCCCACCCCCCCCCCCCCCCCCCCCCCCCCCCCCCTCCCCCCCCACCTTGCGCAGGGGCCACAGCGCCCCGCGTCCACTTTTCCGCAGGGCGTTAGATCGTCCACCCCCCCCTTTTTATCGAACAACATGAAAACCGTATCTGTAACCAACCGTTCGTTTCCCCCCCTGGCATAGGTTCAATTCGTGACCTTGCGCACGCGTTTGGGGGACTTTCTTCAAGTTTGTTAACTTTCCTTCTTTTCAGCCCCCACAAGAAACATTGAGGATGCTCATGTTTACTTCCCCCTCCTCTTGCAGTCTTTTTTTGGTCGGCTGTTTGTCTGCCTAATTTTTCTTTCTTTTTTTGGACCTTTTTCCTGGTTAACTGGACCCCGGAGTTGTGCACTCGGCGTTTTTATTTCTTTGTGCTGGGCGGTCGGATTCTTACGCCCTTCCACTTTTTTTCTTTTGTCTTTTTTCTGGCTGCTACGCGCGTTATGGTTTTCGCGCCGTTTTTTCTTTATTGAGCGGGTTTCCCCTTTTGGCAGCTGCCATCAGATCTTCCCTTCCAAAAGGCCCCCTCCCTGCCTGTTGGCTGTTTTTCTGATCAGGGAACATTTCTCAGTTTTTCATTTTTACCAAAAACCGTCCCACAATCGGCGGCGTTTTGTTGAGAAACACGTCCCCCCCTACTTTTTTCCTTATCATTTGACAGGACCCCCCCTCAAGGCTGTTTTTCCACTTCAGTAATATTCCCCCCCCCCCAATGAACAACCATA
>Ga0179593_1435323_pt1 | contig 11143 bp, 16 predicted proteins | sample CZODoug2_1_08_16_FD_185931 | JGI IMG/M metagenome (GOLD analysis project Ga0179593, IMG submission 185931) | Vadose zone soil fungal communities from Angelo Coast Range Reserve, California, USA - CZODoug2_1_08_16fungal (PacBio error correction) | ecosystem: Environmental > Terrestrial > Soil >... | reverse complement strand
TTATTGCCTTCCCTGATTTTCCAAACCTTCACCCGCTTTGTCTTTTCTAGATTCCACCACCCTTTCCGTATTGACTTCCCTTTCCTCGAAGACCACCCGTGCTCCGCACCATTTCTCATCGCGGCCCATCCGAACCGCTCCCTCCCGCCCCATCATCTGGTCCCTCTCCAGTTTTTATAGGAGGACACACCTTCCTTCCTTCTCGGTATGGCATCACCATTCTTATGTTTTTCCCCAAACCCTCCAAACTTCCCTCCCTGACAGGTACGCGCCTCCGACCCATTTTCCTCAGCCCAGGTCCCCCCTCCCTTTCCCCCCGCCCCAAGAAAAGGTCCCTCAAACCTCATGACCCCCGAACCCTCCCCTTCACCTCTCCTTCCGTTTCCGAGAAATCCCCTCCTTCCTCTCTTCTCTCCGACCTTCAACACCCCTATTCGAGCGTACGTGATTAATACTCTTTGCTGTCTAAGGTATTTTCTTTTCTTTCGCCCCTGAAGTCTTTCGGGTACGACTGTGGCCTACCTCGTCATGCGTTTTGAAGGTGATTTGTATTTCGTTTTCTTGGCGTTTCCCCTACCTTCTGGTTGACCCCTGATGTGCATCACTACTGGAATGTGTATTTACCACATCACCAATAGATGATCTTCTCCAGCATTTTCCGCCGAGCGGACATCACCCCGCTGACATGGCCAAACATCCATGTTTTTTAATGTACCATTCTTCTTTTGCTCCTTTTTCCCTTTACCCGAGGTGGACCTGCCATTTCCTGGGGCTCTACTCCCCCATAGCCTAAATGTCCTTTTTTTCTTTTCGTCCCGTTTATTGAATTCGCGTCCAGTTCTCCCCCACTTCACAGACCCAGATACCCCCGCGCCTCTTCTCATACCGCCCCAATTTCTTCATCATGTCCCATATTTTTTCATCAAAAAGCACCGAAATTCGTAGCCTGACACCCCTACTTTCTATTTCTGCCCATGTCACAATCTTCCCCTCGTGAGACAAGAGTATTTATTTCAGTTTTCACCCGGTTCGACGAAAAGTTGGATATTCTCCGGCTAGTCTCTATTTTATCCTCAGCGGTGGCTCTTCAATCTTCTTGGTGAGTTCGAGGGAATATTGATAGGCGTTCTTTCTTTCCCTGCCCCTTGAGGGTCATTCTCTCGTTGTCCCCCCAATGCCGTCTTGCGATCTCGCGCATCTGTTCCCCCCACTTCTCCAGTTTTTGCTAGTTTTGCCATAAGTCGTCACACTTCGCGTTTCTTTTTCCTTTTTTTCTCTCACCATATTTCCCTTGCTCTGACCGCTACGACATGAACGGCGTGGACGGCAAACCTGTGAAACCCCCAGCCTTGCTGGCCCCTCGCCTCGGCCGTCCCGTGTCGCCTTGTCCTCGCGCCTTTCCTTGACCACTCGTGAATCATTTTCCAAGCACCCCCCCCAAACTATTGGGGGCCACGAGCTTCCCTCGGATCCTTCGGGTGATTGGCTTCCCCCTTATTTCTTTTTACTCTCGGGCACAGGCACGAGTTCTCTGTCCGTCCCCTCGCGGATCTGTTCTTTGGATGGTTTAGAATCCTTCGCCCCAGTGCCCCTCCCTTTTGGTTTCTTGAGATTCCCTACCTCTCACCTCCGCACCTCCCACCCTCCTGCTTTATTTTGGTTTCAACTTCTCGTATTTCTGACATGGATATCTTCACGCTTCTGCTTCGACCCCTTCCTTTTCGCTTTTTGACACGTTTGCTCGCTACCAAAACTTTTCTCCCCCCTCTAGATGGCTCTTACACCTCGTGTGGGTTTTTGAGATCCCTGCTTTATCCTTCCCCCATTATTTCGACTTTCGTTCTCCTTTTACTCACTCTCCTATTTTGAATGACGCTTTCCTCCCTTTCGTTTTTACACAACTCACCTTGTTTCAGTTGTCCAATACGGAAAGCCGGCAAAGGTAATGTCATGGTCCGTGCCCCTCCAGCTAGGTCTTGTTGCCGCCCCCCCTTTTCTTTCTCTTTTTTTGCCGAGATTAGACGTTTTTCCAGCTCTTCCTACATTTTTTGGTTTTGTCTTCAACGGCGAGCGCTCATCAGCCTCTTACTCGCTCTGCCTCCGTTTTATCGTCATATTTTTCCCCTCCCCTTCGTTTCCTCGTGTTCTTCCCGCACCTCCTCACCTCTCGGCTTTAGAACTTCCTTCCATTTTCGCTCCTCTTGTCCCCCGCCCCGTGCTTCGAGCGTTTCCCTCCTCCGGCTAGGCATGTTGGCCATTCTTCGGCTCCCTTTTTCATCGCCCCCTAACGGTTCAGTAGACGATGTCTTTGGGTTATTTTCCTTGCGGCTGCTTCTATGCACGTGCGCCTCCTCCATTCTCCTGTGTTAACCATTTTTTTTCTCTTTTTCTTTTTGCAACACCGTGACCGAATTCAACTCCAACCTGGGTTCTCCCCCTCCTTCTTCTGATCATTTTTGGCGAACATCCCCTGAGCGCATCCTTCACTGTTCCTTTTCGTCTTTGGATGCCGTTTCTAGGATTTCAGTTTCGCTCTTTTCTCTGTCGACCCGTGCTCTCTCTTGAATCTTTTCTTTTCAAACCGCTTTCTTTTTCCTTGTATTTCCCTTTTCAACCCGTGAAGACGGTAATCAATTGCGCCCCCCCTTGCGTATTTTCACTTAAATTTGCTTTCATTTTCCCCCAACTTTACTCGTCCCGGCCAGCCTACTGTTTTTTCCATCGTTCCCTGGCCCTGCCTTTCCCGATTCTCGCTCTTTTCTCCCTCCTTTTTTTTTTAGATATCTCGATTGGTGAGCCATGGCCTTTCTGTGGGTGACCAGCGCTGTTTCCCGTTGACCCCCTTTCTTTGAACCGGTTTTCATTGTAAAAGCAAATTGCGTTTTGCGGGGGTTTGGCCTTATTTGTCTACTTCTTGTTACCACGTCCCCCTACTCCTATGCCACCCCTCCTTCTTTACCCAAGCCGTGATTTAGAGAGCCCATTCTCCCCCCTCGAAGCGTTCTACGCTCTTGCGAAATCCCTTTTTTGCCCCTTCATCCTCGCCCCTTTTAACAGTAACTTTTCTTCTCGGTTATTTAGCCACTCTCGAAGGCTGCCTTGTTTTTTCTAAATTCCCAAGTTTCCATCTTGCTGTTTCAGTGATTCTCCAACGGCCCCCCCCCCTGGTGACCCCCCCTGTCTCCCTTTCTCCTGACCTTCTCGAAGAGATGTCCTTCACTACGCCCCTAAATAATGAGACCCCTTCCAACACTCGCTAGTATTAAGACCCTCGTTCCTTCGAATTGCCATCGCTAGACCTTTCCCCCCCCTTTCGTTATAATTAGCCTTATCTCCTTCTCTCTCTCGATGGCTTTTCTTGGCCCAAGCGACCGCCGCCTTTCACGGCTAGTAGTTTTTTTTTTCTTCCCCTCCCCTGAATTTTGCACTCTCCTTTTTTTCCTCTTCCTTGTCACCGCTGCAGTAGCTTGAAGCTTCCTGGCCTCCTCAACTTTTTCTCCCCCGTCGTCCACGTCGCGAATGCCCTCCCCCCCTGCCCCCAAGTCACCTCCGTCATCTTCCTCTGCCTCTCTCCGGCGTGTCCTCTTCCCAGCCCATTTTTTCTGAATTTCCTTTCATGACTTCTGCTGGGATGGTAACATCCCTGGCGAGCGCCTCAGTTCATTCCCCCATTTTCCGAATTCGTCCCTCTAACCGCATTCACAAGTTTTTTTCAGAATTTATGGAGCACCAGCTTGCGCTCGAAAGCGAGTTGCGCTTTTGCGGGCTTGTCTGTCGCGCCCCCTCCTTTGTCCCCCCCTTTCTACCAACCTCTGTACTCTTCCAATTCGACCGCAAAATCCTTAAGCCTCTGACCAACTGTTCTCTAGAGTTTACCTTCCCATTTATCTGTTGTATTTCGTAGTTTCTTCTACCTCCATGTTTTCACTCCTACTAACAAGGCTTTTCCTGGGCTGTCCCCAAACCCTTATTCGAAACCCATTCTCCTCTCCTCCAATTCCTGAGGCCCCTCCTGCGTACCATCCTCAATTTGCCCGTCTTAGCTGTAGAAGAAAAGACTTACCGGGCTTTCCCGTATCCCGCCCAAGCTTCTGTCCTGGGTTCAGATCGGCCTCCCCCCCCTTATTTTTTACCTTTTTTTTTTTTTTTAATTCACGATTGAGTCTCGACTTTTCTTTTCAAATTTTCCCTCCTCCCCCTCCCCTGCAGCCCAGCCTGTTCTTTTTCTTTTGCTGCCTCCGTCGAAATTCTTTTCGCTCTTCGCCCCCCCTTCTACCCTTAAATATTTTCATGCTGGACACAACCTACGAAGGTGTCCTAGCTTAACTTTGACCTTCTTTCCTCTGTACTATTTTCCATAGGTTAGTCCGCCCATCGCCCCCAGATTTTTTTCCAACTATCAAGTTGACCTAAACGACTATCCCTGGCCTTTCTTCTCCCTTTTCCTCCCTTTATCGCCACCCTAGTACTTCGCGATAACCAAGCATTTATTCGCCCTTGCTATCTCCCCCCTGACTCCGCTCACCCTTAAATCTTTTTTTTTACCACGAGCGTCCCCATCGTATATCCCCTGCCCTTTGAGATCGGCGCCCAAGGACGGTCAATCTTGGGCCTTGGCTCTTTTTCGTTATTTTCCCTTAGTTTCGGTTATTGTACACTATTTAGCGCATTGGACTCCGCTTCGTGGTCTTTCTGCCCATTCGCCGGTCCCCTGTTTTTCTCTTCTCTCTCGCCCAAGAAAAAAACGCCTCTCCCAACCTTTGAACACCCCCCCTTCCCTTCGGTGAGTTTTGCCAAACTTGCTTTGACCGCGTTTCTTCCTTCCCCCAGTCGCCCAGTGCCTTTTCCCCCCCTGGATGGGATGATTTGTGGCCCAAGGTGGGTCTTCCTCCTCAGCTTTTAAAAATGCGCAGTAGTGCGGGTCTCCCCCATTCCCCATTTTTCCTCCCCTCATGGGGTTTTTTTGTGCACCCCCCCGCGTCCCCTTTTTTCCCATCACCACGCTGCGAGGTAAGGCGGAACCCCTCCAAACCTGTCTCTTTTTCAGCTCGCCACTACGACATAGAGTATTTTCCCCACTAGATAGAACCAACAGGATGTTGCCTTCCTCTTGTTGCCTCCGGGATCTCGCTTCCAATTCTTCGACTTGCTTTGGTGCTTTGTTTCCGCTAGTTTGGTTGTGATTCTCTTAGTCTTTTTTGTTTGGGTCATCGTTGCGCTCAGGGCGCATTTTTCTTGATTCATCCCGCTTATCCTGAGCCCTTCTTTTCTTCGGCACTCTCCACTTTCTTTCCTTCACCCATGCGATGGAGCGGCTTGGCTTTTCTCTTTCTTGCTTTCTGCGTCTTTATGTTTCCCGAAATTTGCTTTTTTTCGGCTTGTCATTATTGTTCGAGCCAGAGACCCTGCAGTTCCCCCGTCCTTTTTTCTTGTTTCTAAAAGGACCTGCCGCGATTTTCTTTTTCCTACTCGCCTACCTTTGCTTAACGATTTTTCCCTCTCGTTGTTTGTGTTTTGCTCTGATTCTTTCATTGACTCCAATTGAAAATCGCTTGTTCTTCTCTCTCCATCACCCACCTTACGTGGCTCCCAGTGCTTCTTCAACCGGCGTGCTCCCGCACTATAGCTTGCCCTCTAGACACGCTCTCCCCCCTCCCCGCTTTCCATGGTCCGTGCATTCTCTTGATCCCCGGCGCCCCTCCTTAGTAGAAATAGGCAACCTTCCCCATTCGTTTCACCCCCATAATTTTCATTTCTCCCCCTTCAGGATACTGAATACAGACTCTCCCTACCATTTTCCCCCCCCGCGCCCCGCATCACCCCCGAAAACATAATAAAATTCCCCCAGCTAATCAGCGGACTTTATGGACGTTCCATATTCTCTCTCCTTTTCCCCCTAAGTTCTCGAGAGTAGTTGTACCCCCAACGAAATTCCCTCTCTTCTTTTTTTCCTTTTGCGGGTCGTATATCCCCAGAACCCTTTTCTTGTCGCTCCATGCTCAGCCTTTTGCGTTGATTTTGCTTGTTTTTTTTGTTCTTAGCACAGACTCGGCAAACACCCGTTGCTCCTCCTCCATTCTGTTTTTGGGTTTCCCGCCCCCTCCCTAGATATCTCGCTTTTCCTGGTCTTTTTCCCCCGTCGCATTTTCAATGGCCGTAAATTCACATTTTGACCACATCCCGATAGGATTTTTTGCAAACTTTTTCCCCTCTGGTGAATTGCCCCAAGTCTCCTGAAAGTTGAAACTCCCTCCGATTCCTTATTACTGTCCTGTGTTAGTTTTTGGTTTTCCCGTGCGCAGGTCCGAAACAAAAGGCCCACCCAACTCTCAACCGCTTCATGCCCATTCCCCCCCATTTCGTCTTTCCCCGCCGCAAATATTGTCGAAATCACTAACCCCCCTAAACACCTTCGCCCACCCCAACCTTTTTTTAGTTATTTTTCAATCATATCTCATCCTTCGCGAAACTCGCCATGCTTGCTTGCGACTCTGTTCCTCCACCGACAAAGAATTGACCCTTCGCGTCGCGCGAGATTTTATTTTTGTGTTGCAGTTAAATCTTGCCTGTCGAGCGTCCCTCATTTCTGGCGATTTTTCCTCTTATTCTCGCTTCCCTTCCTTTGATTGGCAATTTTTGCGAGTTTCACAGCAAGGACTTATTGCTCTCGAGTCCCTTTTTGGCCCTACCGACTCGTTCTCATTTTTTTTTCAGTCCCCCCAGGTTAACGGATAGGTCCTTCTGAACTTAGGTTTGTTTGTCCATTTTCGCCCCTAGTCATTTTCGGACGCCGCTACTTATCCCCTTTAGGCCTTCCCCGTCAAGCCCGGAAAAAATTCTTTTTGCGCATCTCCCTCCGCCGTGCTGCCTGGGATGTGACGTTTATCCTTTTCTCGCGATCCTTCAGTGTCCCATCCTGTTTCCAAAGAAACATCCCACGGTGAGCCTCCAGAGTGACCCACGTTTCTCCTCTTTATGTTTGAGGTTTCTCGTTCTGTCAGCCTTCCCTGGACCTTGCGTTCTTTCCATCTTACGGGTCCCATTCCGAGTTAGACGCCGGCGGTTCACTCGCTCTTATTTTTTTCGCTTGGTGTTTCTCTCTTTTTTTTGTCTGCCCCAGTTGACAAAGACTTTTTCTTCCTTGCCTTAGTCATTTCGTTCGAACTCGAAATCCTCCAATAACCCCCCCAAATTCCCATTTTCCGGGGTCGAACAACTCTTTGTAAAGTTCTTCCCTTATTCCCGCTGTAGTCCCGGGATTCTTTGGTTGAGCTTGGTCGTCTGGTTTCTCCTCCAACCCAACTTTCCTCCCCTCTCGCTTGCTCGTACCCATCCATGCTGTTGTTTTCTCATACAGCCCTAAAATTTGCCCAGGCCGTCGTTTCCGGACTTTTATCTCCATTTTGTCCTGACGCTTCGCTCGACTCATTTCCCCGAACCATCAGCGTTTTCCTTTTTTTTCCCCAGCGGCAAGGAAATGTCTTTCTGCTGTTTCTCTTTCGTTTTTCCCGATTTTCCGCCGAAATCTTCTTCCTTGGATTCTGCTCTCTTCTCTTTTTTCTTTCGACGACGGTGGCGTTTCCATTTAGGAGAGCCCGGGTCGCTCGGCAGTATAAGGACTTTTTTTGCTTCCAAGAGTTCACATGAAATTCGGTTTGCTCCCAGAATCCCCCTCGTAGTCCTTTTTCGAAAGTGCGTGCCCTGGTTGGGCCAATTCCCCTCCACGTCGGAGGCTGAGGAAGTAAAGCCTTCCGGCCTAAGTTCCCCTTCCCCAATGGTCTGGCCCATGTGCATTCCTCAATCGTTGCCGCGGGAGATGAGTTTTTCGGTGCTCCTTGCTTTTTTGCTACCTGTAAGTATACTTTAGTAGTCCCGTTTTTCATTTTGTCCATCCATCAGCCTTTGGTTCCCCCATTTTGTTTTGCGATTGGGGGAGAACACCGTTCCCCCATTCAAGAGATGCTCCCCTGTTGTGACTTTTTTATACGCCCCTCCTTCAGATGTTGTCCCTAATACACTCCTCTCTGCCCTGTCCATTTAACTATTTCGGTGGCGCTGTTCCGCCGTTAGGATTTCCTTTTTTTTTTATACGGGTGGCGAACGCTTTTCTCGTTTTCGCTTCGCGTCATCTTCCGGCGTGCATGATATGTTTTTTTCTCGGTTTTCTTCTTTGTCCCCCCGCTTTTGGTCCCCTTGCCTTCCCTAATTGTTTTTTTTTCCCCTCCAAACTAACACTTGTTTTCCGATCGCTTTGGTCTGGGGGGTTCTTTTTGTTTTGGGGTGGTTTTTCTTTTTTTGTTTTTTTTTAGACGGCCGCCAGAAGTTCCATGGTTCACCAAACCTTTCCTATCTCTTTTCATAAGTTTTGTTTTTTTCTATCGATTATTGGTGTGAGAAAGTTTTGGTTTCTGGACCATCCTGACCGGATGGTCCGTTCGCGTCCTGATTCCCGGTTTAGTTTCTTCTTTACAACGCCCCTTTCGTTTGATGAACTTTGGCGGGCCATATTACCATTAGGTTGTCAGTTTCCCAGAGCAGGACTCTCCCACCCCACGCGTTATGCCCAATCCTTGAATACCATATCGAGGTCCCCCTCGCCTCCAGTCGACTCCCCTTAATTCTACTCTTTTTTCTTCCCACCGGGCATCCACCGAGCCGATGCCCTCTCATTTGAACCCGTAAACTTTTCCTTCTTTTCCCGTCCCCTTCTATTCTGCCGCGGTGGCTCCTTCCAAATTGGATGATCTCTTCTTTTCCTTTAACGTTTTTTCTCCACGAGCACTGTGTCCCACTCTGGAGGTTTTCTTTCTCCGTGACTCCGTTAGCGTCTATTCGTCGCCTCACCACGAGTACCCATACCTGCGCAAAGAACACACGCTGCCCATCTTTCTTTTCCGCACCTTGGTTTTCTGGCGCCCCCGTCGGCCGCTATGGCCAGCAAGTAGAGTAGCCCAGTCTGCTTCCCCGCGCTTACTCCGTTAGAGGGCGGTGTTGTCTGCCCAAGTCGACCCTTTCCTCTCTTTCGAGACTAGAGTTCTTTTTCTGGAGGAAGTCCCACGCCCTTAGCTTTCCTTTGGTTTTGATCTTCTTCCGGCAACGCTGGTTGTCGATAAGTTCCTCGGTCCCTTCCCCTCCACCTTCTTCTTCCCTCCTTTTGACCCTGCTCCTCTCTCCATCGCCCCACATCGACTCCGACCGCCTGTTTCTCTTTCAGCCGGTCGTCTTTCCCTTCCTTTCGCTGGCGCTTTCAGCTCTTTCCGGCTTTCGTCTTTCCTCCTCTGTGGGTATGGTAAAGGACCTTGCGCGCGCAGTCTTTTTAAAAATTTTGCTCTTGCCACGCGAAACTTTCCCCCGGGAAGCCTTAACTATCCTTGAGCGCACCCCCGTGGATTCTGCCTTTTTTTCCCGGAAAGTTTTTGTTCTTCTCTCCCCGTCCCTCCCAAGCTCCCAAGCGAAGATCCACGTCGTCCCCCTCGGGTCTCTCTGCACTGTCTCTCGCGAGTTTACAACGGTGAAATGGCATGTTTAGTTTTCTGCCCTCTTTTTATCGTTGAATTTCCCCTTCGAAATTCCGCCCTCTTTTTTTTTGGTCCCTTGTCTGGAAAAAACAGGATTCGCAACCCACCGAAGCCTCCTTACGGAGTTCAGCAGTCCGTCTCTAGTTGCATTATCTTTTTCCATCCTCCCATCATGGGGCCTGAAACTCGACAATTCCCATTCCCCCGGATTTTGTTAGGGATCCCCGACTTCACACCACTTTTTTCCCGGTTGTTTTTTCTTTTTTTACTTACCGATGGTCTTACTATTCCTGAGGACAAGGGAACCTCCGCTTTTGCTTATGTCCCGACACCGGCTACTTTCCGTTTCTTCAGCCCTTTTTTCGACAATGATTAGTAGAGGATTTCTCCCACCGAATTAGTTTCTGCATGGAAAAACACCCCTCCCAGTGACACCCGTGCCTATCCTTAAAATGTCCTGTAATGACCACCCTTCATCCATCGTTTTCTTTTTCCCATCGGTCTTTTCTCGCCTGCCCAAGACTTTTCCACCCTTTTCAACATATGCCCTTCACCTACTTTCCGGCTACCCTACCGACCCAGACCCATCCCTCCGCGCTCTCCCCGCCCCCCGATCCCCCTCGCTGAAAACCCTCCGCTCCTTTTAATACCCTTTCCCCTCTTTGTTCCCGAGATACCCTGAGTCTTCCCTCCGCCCTCGCTCTACGTGAAATCATGATTTTTTAGGTGGTTGCGGTGAGTTTAGTTTTTTTCCCGGGTTTCCTTTATTGCATTTATCACATATTTTAGTCCTCCTTAGACTCCTACCTTTGGTTTTGGGAATGCCCCCGTGAGTCAAATTTCGCGGTTCTATTGTATTTTCCTGTTTGGCTTTACGCCACTGAACCCCCCTCCTGCAAACCGGTTACATTAACCTCTGATCCTTCGCATTCGTTGTCAACTGTTGCATGGGCCCTCCCCACAGCTTTGGGAACTTTTAAAATTTCATACTCCGTCCCTTTTTTCAAAACTGATTATTTTTTCCCTTAGCCTGTTCTCGGTCTTACTGCCCCCCCTTGACCAAATGCGTCTACTCTGTTCTTTTTAATGCCAAATCGAATGCTCTCCCAGTTTCCAGGCGGGTGTGGCTGTTTAATCCCCCCCGCTGCACGCGAAAAAACGGTCTTCGCTGGCCGTGGACAACCAGTTTTCTTAGATCTCCCGCCCCTGTCACCTCAAGCTTTCTCCTAATGTGATGTTGTCTTCTCGCGACGAGTTCTCGGGACTTTCTTCCTTGTCCTGCTGATTCGTTCTTAGTTGCTTGGTTTTTCTAAGTCGTTGATTTTTTTTCCTCTTCGGTCGGTGGACCTGGTGGCGCTGCTATGACCTGCCTTCAAGGTTTTCCTCTTTTTCGGATGATTGGTGGAACGGTCTGGCTGATTGATTCTATCAGGTCTTTGTTCTCCTTTCCCCTTTGTTCTGTCCCCATGCGTGGCGGGCGGGCTCCTCCGCTTTTTTCGTGGCTTGTTAGATTTTTACAATGATTTGCGTTCTGTTTATCTGGAGACTTCCTTCCTCCACTTTCGGTTTTCTCTCTCCTTTTTCCCGTAATACTCGGGATTCCTTGGCGATCGTCCTTCCTGCGC
>Ga0179593_1369137_pt1 | contig 11143 bp, 12 predicted proteins | sample CZODoug2_1_08_16_FD_185931 | JGI IMG/M metagenome (GOLD analysis project Ga0179593, IMG submission 185931) | Vadose zone soil fungal communities from Angelo Coast Range Reserve, California, USA - CZODoug2_1_08_16fungal (PacBio error correction) | ecosystem: Environmental > Terrestrial > Soil >... | reverse complement strand
TATAGTGCTTCCCGATGGTTCCTTTAGGGGGCTACGTTCACCTGGAGAGAGTCTTCTTCCTTTTTTTCCGTTTGACGATGTGTGTTGGATCTTCCTGTTCGCCGGACAAGGCTCCCAATTTCACAGGCCGGGCGCCGTTCTTATCCTCACCCCTCTAGGAGAGGGAGGCCTTTCTTAGACATCAATGATGAACTCTTTTGCCCCCGACCGTCTGTCCTCTCGTCTCCCCCGCTCCCCCCAAATGGGTTTTCGTTTTTTCCCGACCCTTTAGGCCGGCTGGTCAACTTTTTTTCGAACGATGAGTAAGGCCCCAGTTCCTTTTCTAGGCGGACCCTTCTCGGATCCGCGTTGAGAATGCACCTCCTTTTTTTCCCCCTTTCCGATGCGTCAAGTTTCCGCTGCACGCTGCCATCTTTTGGATGGGAATCAGTGCTACGAGTCCTTCCCCCCCCTTCTGAATACTCTCGGTAACATCTAGCCCCGCCCAGCAGAGTTTGGATCGCGGCTCGGCTGCCCCCCCCTGACCAGTCGTGGACTAAAGCATTTTTTTTTTGTTCTTCCATTACAATTTGGAGGCAACTTATGGGATGGCTCAGCGATACCGATCGTTTCTACGCTTCACCGAGCGGTTCAACTAAAAAAAAAGGTTTTTTTCCTGACGGAGTATGATCAGATTTGTTTGAACCCCTCCCCCTATTTTTTTTCAGCCGACATTTGTCATTGTTCATGGCTATGTGATAGCCCCCACAACTTCTTTATTTCTCCGTTCTAATGGCCCTTGGTCGTCTCTCAGTCGGTTCCCTCTGAGGCGGTTAACTGGGCCATTCCTTTTTTTTTCCCCTGGTCTCGGCCTGAGAGGAGTTGTTTATCACACCTTTTCCCCTTCCCGACTAATTTTCCTGCTTTGACGGCGGCAAACTCGTTTGAGGTCATTCTGGGTCTCTTGTTAGAAGAGAGCGATTACTCCTCGTTAGGCCTCCGCCCTTCTGTATCGGTTTTCTTCGAGCGAACTTATTAGTTTCCTTTCCTCCTGTGTAGCGGTTGTCCATTGCTGTCGGGGTAGGATGTTTCACTTTTCGTTTCCCTCTTCCGATTCTACTTTGTTCAATGACGCGGCCGCCCGGGTTTTATTTCCCTTATTACTCACCTGCCCACTAGAACCCCTAGCCGGACATGGGGTTTGGTGTGCTCCCTAACAATCCTTCCTTACTGCTTCTCTTTCCCCTTCCCCCCTTCTCTTATTTTCCCCCGTAGTCCTCCCCTGCGCTCTTCCTACGGATCGCTAAGACATTCTCCCCCAGAACGGCAACACTCTTTGGTCTTTTTTGCTTTTTTACGTCTCCTAGTTCCTTCCTTCTCTATACCCTTTTTTTTCCTCCCCCCCCCCTTTAGCGGATTTTCCTATTCCTCTTTGTTCTCTTTCCTTTCCTCCCCAATCCCGGATCGACCGAAGTGGATCTTGGTTCGGTACCCCCTACTTTCCTCTTGCGCTGAATCGGCTTTTTTTCTTTCTCTCATGAGACCAACGGTGCTTGATGCCCTTACGCTCGCAAACTGCTCCTATTTCTTCTTTTCCACGCACCTCCGGATCATCGGCACCACTCCTCTCCCCTTGTCCTCCTTGGCCTCTCTTTCTCCACCCGTGATTCAACCCCTTCCCCCCCCCCCCCCCGACTTGAAATATTTTTTCTTTTTTATGCTACATTACGTTACTGTCACCAGACTTTACCGGGACCCTACCTTTTTTTTTTCCGTTTGTCCCCCCACCCTTGTTGCTTTTTTTTTATCTCTTTTCCCTCATTTATCCTTTTTTTTTTTTTTAGATATCTACACCCCCTTCCACATTAGAACGATTAATTTATGACTCCTTTCTTTCAGTCACTTCCAGCGTTATCGCGACTCGACAGCGAACCCCCCCCCCCCCCCCCCCCACTCGGGGTTTTTTGGAGGTTTTCCCTTTTTCAATCAGTCTCTTTTTCCTACAAGACTTCCTTTTTGAATCGGCTGATCAAGCGGGGATTTTATTGTCAAACCCCTCCCTTGCTCGAGCGATCTTGCTCGTACAGGTTTTTTTCAATTATTTCTTCTTTTCCCCTCCTAATTTCTTTTCCTTGATCTGTTATCCCCGAACGAACCACTTCGCTCTTGTCCGGCCTTTTACTAATTTTCCTTTCTCTTCTGGAAACCGCTGTTTCCCCGTCCCACCGCGACTACCCTTTTCATCCCTCCTACCCAGGTTCCTACCCCCTCCAATTGGACGAGACGTCCCGCTTTTGCTTCAACCGGAGAGTGGACAGTGGATGGGTGGTTCAGTGGAAGGTCTCTACTGGAGACGTGCCGCGGCCAGATACGTGGGGACAATCCGCGTCCCGTTACCTCTCCTCAGCTTCTTTTTTTTTTACTACACAGCCCTTTACCCCACCGCGCTTTGTCGGGATCCCTTTTTCTTTTTTCTGTGAACTTCTGCAGAATCAAACCAATGCGCCTCACTTTTCCCCCTTCACGTCCTTCTTCTTCCAGACATCAGAAAGCCTTAATCCGAACTGCCCAGGCATGCCCTGATCTCCTTGTTTCGTCGAAGCAAGTTCCTCTTCCTCCCTTTCTCGAACCTTCCTCCCCCCCTCGAGTTTGCTTTCCCTTGCGTGTCTTTCTATCTTCCTGCAAAGATATCCCGGACATATATTTATTCTATTTTCCCGGTCCCTACAATTGAACGTACTCGGTTCTTTTCCCCATGCTAGTTCAAAGGTCTTCGTTTTTTTCCAAACAAGTACCCCTGAGAAGCCTTATTTGTTTCCTTGTTCCATGTGACTGTCCGATGCACAGAAATCTTCTTCAAGTCTCCGACCACCCTCCCTTTGGGGAGTGCTCACATATTGCGATCACATGCAGCGCCCCTTAAATACTTCCGGACGGCTCAATCATTTTCTCTAGCCAATCGATTTTCACGCTGTCTTAGCTTTCCCCTCCCTATGCCTTTTTGGTGTTTGGGTGGTAGGCCCTATTTGCAGCCCTGCGTTTCATTTATCCATCGCCTATCAGGATCCCCCTTTTCAATTTACCATCGCCAAAATTTGTTCTCTCCGGGCAAGGTTTACCGTTCAAGAATCCCCTCCCTATCCCATCTTCTTTCTGACCAGTTAAGGTATTTTTTTGCTCTCCTGCGTCTTCCGGACCGCTCCCCGGGCTGGCTTCCGTCATAGATAAATCCGTTCTTCTTCAGAGTTCATCTTCTGGGACTTGCCAGGAATGGAAATTTTAATTTCGACAGCTTCCTCTTATTGGGATCGCCCCTTTTTCCTCAACTTTCCATTTCTACCGTTGTCCAGCCTCCCCCCCCTCGTGTTCTCGCGGATTCTCCACACCTTGTAGCCTTCTAAAGCCGTTTCTGTTGCCCTGGATGTTTTCGGCGACCCCCCCATTGGCCGCGGACGACGTGTTTTTTTTCTCCGCTTTGCGTTTGCCTTTTCCGGGAATCCACACCTCCTTCCCTTCTTCTTCCCCTCGCTTTCGGATGTCCCCCCCATTTCCCGGTGACGTCTAACCCGTAACGCCTCTTGCCCCTCGCAATAATCCTCTCCTTTGTTGTTTTTTGTTGAGCGATTATCGCACTGCCTCTTCAGCTGATGACGCGGGACGGGTTCAAGCTTTCACGGCGGTCTTTCCTCTCAGGTTCTTACTCGGCCGATGTTTTGACTTTCCCTTTACTCCCCTGGTACCCCGAAGTGCGCTTCAACGATGTTGGGCCCCTTGAGGGCGCACTGCCCTCGATTTGTGGACTAAGGCGGGTCCCTCGCTTTCAAAAGTACCACCTGTGTTTATCTCCTTCTTAACCTTGCCAATGACCGTTTTTCGAACCCATGCATCGCGTTCTCCCTCCCGGTACTGTGCTGCGTCTTCATCACCCTTGATTTCATAGAGGAGGACAGGCAAGCTTTCCATCACCTTCTCCGACCGAAGTGAACCTATGACAAGCCGGCATTTTTGAGGGGGCCATGTCGTCCAGAGTAGCCAACCTTTTTTGATTGACCTCCTCCGGTCGTCAAAACCCGCATACCTTCGCCAGCCCTTTTGAGGTGGTATCTAGAGGGCGGATTACAGTAACCCATGCCCCTTTCCTACCATAACCTATTTTGTTCCCGGCTTGGGCTACACACATGAAATTCTTGCGATGGATTTGCCCCCTTTTTTGATCTGCAGCCCGTGTTTCTCCGAAACACTTTACTGAATCACTTAAGGTCATTCTGTTCTTTCTTCCCCCTTCTCGAACAATTGGAGAAGAATCTTTTTGCCCTTTTGGTATTGTTGGTTGGGGGGGAGGGTTGTGTTCTCCGGGGTGTCGCCCCCCCCGTTTGGGCCTGTTTTCTGGGGGGGTCGGGTGGGGGTTGGTTTCCGGTGGTGTACTTGGGTGTTGTTTGTTTTTGGGTTTCGTGGGGGGGGGGGTTTTTTTTTTGGTGTTGGGACGTGAGGCGCCCTCGTATGGTACACTTCCACCTAGGCATTTTCCTTTAGCGCAGGAGTGACGCTTATCTTTTGGGGAGTTTCCCATCTAAACCTTCCTCGTTCTCTCGGCAGCGGATTTGTTTTATATTTAAGAACACTACAGTGTGCCCCCTATTCCTTCAACAACTTCGTTATTTGTGTTGACTGTCCGGCCTTCCCCTTTTCCGGACGAGCCCTCCTTGAGATGAGTGAGAGAACTTACCTCCCATTCCGTTTCGCGCCTTTTCCGCCCTAGCTGTTGCCTTTTCGATACGGATTGTAGTTCTCTACTTCCCCCCGTTTGAGACCGGGGCTGTTGGTTCTTGATGTTCAGGTCTCTTGGATTAGGTTTCTTGCCTGACGAGCCAGTCAAGGGCAATCTTCGACTCCTTCCTCTTTGCATCCTTTTCTTTTTTTAACGCAACCTCTGCCGGATAGCTCACGCGCCCGGTGTTCCACAAAATGGGGTCTGGGTCTGCCTCACGTCCCCAATCCGCTTCCGGAGCGGTTGTTTCTCTCACCCCTCGGGCACGTCCTCCGGATTTACCTCTTTTTCGCCCAGTCCATTCCTTTGAATTTTCTGGTCCTTACGTTTTTTGCTCTCTTTTCGCTCCCCTTTTTTGTTGCGTCCCTTTCGTGGCGGGCGCCCTCTTTGTCGCGGGTATCGAAAACCCCAGGACCTTCCGAAGTTCCGGCTGGGGTCGTTCTTCCAACTTCCCCATTCTGCTCTTATATGACGTGGTAAATGACCTATCCTTCTTCACCCTGTGAGAGCCTGGGAGGCCGCTAATTTTTCCCTTGCGCCTTGCGCGCTTGTTTTTTTTGCCCAACCACGTTAACCTTTGCATTCCGTCTGATCTCCCCCTGAATATGTCGGACTTTAAGCTTTATCCCCCCGTGGAAAACGTCTCCGCACCTCAAGTTGTAATATTTTCCGGATTATATCGCCCAATTCGCCGTACTGGTGTCATTCGGTGGTTTTTTGGGTTTAACTCGTCCGTGTTCCGTGGCCTTACTCCTGTTTGTTTTTCCTCTTTTCCCCTCTTTTTTGTTTCCTGGAGATGATCCCACCATGAAACCCGTGGCCTCCCATCACGTTTCGTTCCCACGCTTTCAGGACCGTACCCGCGTTATCGCGCCGGGTTATCTTCCCTAGTAATTTTCGAGGGGGTGGGATTTCCCGGGGGGATAACAGCTGAGTGTTCCCGGTCGTCAGGCGGTGCGCCTGCCGAAGTGCATGAGTTCTTTTAAGTTCAGTTTTGCCCCCAAACCCTCCTCAGCTTAACTAGTGCTGATAGTTGGCGAGATCCGGGCTTATCACCCTTTTGGCTCTGCCTCGTTATTCTGGAGTTTTCTCACCCGGGAACTTGGCATGGCCCCACGTTGATTGGGCCTCCCCGACCCTTTTTTCCCCCCCCCCCATCTTCTCGGGTTTTACCCTATACCATTTTCCTTTGTTTTTGATTACGCTATTCGAAACCTTACCCATTGCTGCCATTTTTTCTTAACCCCAGGTGTTCACTCAACCCACCTTTGTGAGTTAGGACTTCCACCCTGCGACCAGCATTCAAGGCAACCCGGTCCCGCCTTAGCAGTTTCTTCCCAGTTTCCTTTTCATAGGCCAGTGTCTTCCCCTCTAAGCTTCATTCGTTTTTTTACGTTCGCGACCTTGTCTCTCCCCCATAGAAGTTCGTCACGACTTGTGGCCTGGCTTGGTAGTTCGTAGCTCAACCCTGTGGGGACAATTCGCCGAAGATAGTGACTGATTTTCCCTTGTCTTTCTGGTGAAAGCCCCCTACATCCCCGTTGTCCCCCACCCGGAGACCGATCCTAATTTCAACTTTTTCTGCGACCCCCCAACAGACCTTCCTCAGTCCATTATTTTTCTAACGAACCCCACAGGAGAGCTCTTCCCCGCTCCCAGGCATTTTCCCCCATTACCGAACAAACAAGGAGGGGTTAACACAACCCCCATTGGAGAAACACCACCGTAGACGGTCCAACCAACCGACCCGCATGGTACCCGGCGACCGTTACTACCCTTTCAATTAACATCACCGGTGTAAATAGGCACCCCCGTCCGCTGACCCCCCACTCCGTGTCACCCTCGTCGCGCCCTTAGCCCCCTCCGGTTTCCCCTGCGATCTCTCCAATTTAACTTCACTTCTATTAGGGAACGTTTTCTCGCTTAACACATTTTTGACAGATCTTCTAGTACCGCACCCGTCCCACCATAAGACTTCACTTCTCAGTCACGCAGCGCCTTCCACGACTATCTCCCCGCGCAACGTGTTTACTTCTACCTTATCATTCATTCTGAAGGCCATCAGCTGGTCAGACTCGTACAGCGTAGTTCGTGCTTCTCCTCTTTTGAGTTCTCCCCTTTTTGACTTCTTTGTCGTTTTTGTGTAATGGAATTTGGCGTCACCCGTCCTCTGCGGCTCCTTTTTGCTCTCTTCGACGACGCCCGGTTCAGTCCCCCTGCTGCCGCCCTTCACCGCACTTGCGAAAAGCTCCCCCTGTTCCCTCTCTTTAGCTTCCACCTTTCCCTTTCATTGAACCCCCCACCGCGTACTTTGCGGTCCCAGTTGCGACACTCCACCAAGATTGCCGCTTCCTCTCTTGACCTTCCCGTCCATTACAAGTCGTTCCCCGTGGTCAAGTCGGATTTCGCGACACCTATTACAGTTGAGCTTCCACGTCCGAGCAGACGTCTCATGGATCGATTTAGTTTTGCTTCCCTCTTTCCGGCTTGGTCGCTAGAAGCCGAGGTGATCTCGAACCAGAGCCCCGCTCCCTAACTCCCCCTCCCCCCCCACAGTCTTTTTTCATTTGACACTGCGCCCCCCCCCCTCCCATCCCCACTAAACTTCGTTTCGTCACAGTCCGCTCGCGTCCTCACGTTCGATCTCCCGCGCATTTCCTGACGAGTTACGCGTCCCCCCCCACATAGTTCGCAGCTCTGCTTGTGCGTCTTCTGTTGGGCCCGCACCCTGCTCTCTCTCGAGGATGTGTGCGAGTGAGGGCGAGGGGAATTCTGTCAGGTTTGCGATTGAGAGTGGCCCCGGCAGACTTCTTCCGTTCCTGCCAGTCTCGCCGGACAGAATTCTTCACTTCCCAGGGGCCGAATTTTCTTGGAATTTCCTACGCCACTGACGAGGCTCAGCTTGGTTGCCGACTCCTGTTTCCTGCTTTCGTAAATCCATAAGGGCCCACAGAAGTCCCCTGCGATTTCTTAGCGAAATTGGCAATTTCTTCGTCTAGGACCTTTCTTCTGTTACCGCCCTCCCCCTTTGATCACTTTTCTCTTCGTACTGGTCACTCTTTCCCATTCCTTCCCACCAGTTTCGCTTCCCCCCGTATAGATCAACCACTTGAGCAGAGGAGTCCAATTCTTGAGATGTTCCCCTCCCCCGGTTGAGATTCACCTCTTGTTACTACCTTTTCTCTCACTTTAGAATTCCGCTCCCTTTTGATTCCACGCGTCCGATAACCCTTCCAGGTGCCCTTATCGTCGTGTGTCCCACTCCTTCTCTCCCCAGACAAAGTTGCGAGCTCGGTGATCGAGGCCGCGTTTTCCCTGGCTTTTTGTCAGGGTTCACCTGTTGTTTCCCCTCGTGACTCTTGTCCTTACGATTTCTCCCCTTCCACCCCCCCTTTCCCCATTTTGAAAGGTTCACCGTCTCCGCTCGTTAGAGCTTTTTTTAGCTTTTTGCGATTACGCCTTTTCCCCCGCGTGATCGCCGATGGTCCGGTCCTCCAGACGCTCGTCCCCCATACGCATAGGCAAGTTCTTTTGACTCGGGTGAATTTTTTCCCCCGCCCTTCCGCGACCTAATGATATTTTGCCTTCTAATTTCTCCCTTTTCTTTTCCCCTGAACTTACCTTTTTTGCCTCTTTGCTTCTAGTTACTGACATTCTTTTCTTTAGATAATTTATTTATTAAGTCATTCTCGTACCGCTCCTGCCCGGTGGGTGCAAAATTTCACGTCAGGGGTATATTCCGTTCACTGAATGTTTTAAGCCTTTTATCAAGCGGTGTCTCAGTTGTAGTCGGTTCCCTTGAGAGCCGTAAGGACTGATCGCCCCCACATCCCCCCCCCCTCTGCGGAGCAGATATCCAGCCCTGGACACGAACATTCTTACTCAGATTTAGGTCCATATTTATTTCACCTCTGATGGCAGACGAACTACCTCCTATCTGTCGGCCACCCCTCCACGGATTTGGAGATGTTGCTCCCTTCTCCAACGGTTTTCTGCGGCTTGCACCCTGCTACACAAAGCCTCCTGCCTGACTCTTTTTTTTCTCACGTGTGGCTTCAAGAGGGAGGGTGTCTGACCCCCTCCTCTGACATCCGACCCCGTTGCCAGCCTTCCCGAGAAAACGTGAAGGCCCCGGCTTCCACTGAGTGCTGAACGACTGTCAACGGACCCTCTAAGACCAGCGGATGGATACCCAGTGTACCCCCAGAGTTATTGAAAAGTCAATCCAGGTCCATAGGGGAAGGACACCATCAGACCTTCCCCCTCGGTCCAAGATGTCCGGACCTTCCTCTTCAAACCCCCAAATTGTCGTGCCAGGAATCCTCCGTTTCCCCTAAACCGCCCCTCGTCACAGTCTTCCCTGAAGTGTCGAGGTTAGGGAAGTTTTTGTTATAACACTTGCCGTCAGTACTAACATCCCCCATTTTGGAGGTCTTGCCCCCTGTTCCTTCCTGTTCTGTGGCACTTAATTTGCCACGGGGTACCTTCTGTTCGTCCGCTATCGCGCCCGACTTTCCCGGTTTTTCCGTCCAAGCATGTATCGAGTTTCCCCACACTAACTTTTCTCAACCTTTTTTAGCGCTGACTTATCTTGGCCGCACCTGCCATCACATGGGGGGCTCTCCGTTCTTTAGTCATGAGCGTCTCCGAGTGCTTCTTCTTACTTCTTGTTTTTTCCCCCCTCCGCACCCCTTCCGAGCCGTCCTTGTCGCCCCTCGTCAACTGGTTATTCCATCTGTCCGAGCGCTACGTTTCTTTCTTGTACCCACGGCGCCGGAAATTCACCGGTCACTTTCACCGGTTCCTCCGAGTTCCCGTTTTCGCCGGGTTCCCTCGTTTGAATTCACCCTATCATCCCCTACCTGTCCCCCTAACGCCGCCCTCCCACCTCTACGTCAGCATGAGTTTAGGGGCCCTTCTTCCCTTTCTATGTCGCAGCACCCCGCCCTTATTCACTTGTCCTTCCTGCGGCTGAGAAGACTCGCTACTTCTTCTCTACCATCAGTGCGTCGCGTTGACGAGCACCTATCCCTACTGTCGATAGTTATTAGAGTCTGGCGGCGTTGTTCCGTACTTCACTTCACTTTTTCTCCAGTACGTTGGGGAGATCGCCTCCTCACAATTGCGGGGGGACGTATTTCCTTTCCGAGTTTCTTTCGGACCGTGAGACTGCACGTTTTCCCTTTTTTCACCTTTTTTCTCGTCGCTGGACTTGGGCCTTAGTGTCAGATATTTCGTCTTTTACGTCGCCCGGCACCTAGACCTCGCCCGACGCCCCGAACCCTATGCCCCCACCCCCCCCACTCTTCCATTGATCTGTTAGTTTTTCATAAGTTGGTTTCTACCTATCCCATTCTTAGGGGTTACAGTCAACGCCCCCTCGCCCTCTTTCCCCCCCCTATCCGCTCCGCATCCTTGATCTTTTTCCTCTAGCAGTTTCGAACCTGTAACCGTTTTGAGTTGGTGAGGCTACGCTCGCCTCTGCACGTCCTTACGTCTTCAGCCGCTTTGTTTCAGAGGACCCCTTCGACTTTTTCACGCACCATCACACAGCCTCGCGCACCACCGCCTGCTCTTTCTTCTTTTTTCCCACGAGCCCCTACCGCTTTTTTTATTCCTTCTCCCCCCCCCCCCCCCCACACCCCCCCCCCCCCCTCATTTTTTTTGTCCCCCCCCCTGCCCTCTACACTTTCCACCATGTGTTCACTGACTAGTTTGTTCCCACGGCTTAGACCGATGATTCGGTTCTCTTTCTTTTCTCTCTAGCGGCCATCCGAGTTAGCGCCAAACTCCCAGATACGTCCCCCCCTATACTCCTCAATTCTTCGGCCCGTATTTTTGTGAGGCTACGCTCGGTATCCGTCCCCCCCTTTGCTTGAAATATCGTATGTCCTTCCAGCTTCACAATGTTTGTTGTGTCGAGATGAACTGGTTTTTATTTTTCTGTTTTGTTAGAAGCCCCCCCATGGCTTCTCCCCCCTCCTCCCCCCCGTTCCCTGAACCGGCGTGTTAAGCAGTCCCCATGATAGAACTCATAGGTGTAATTCTTCTTATATTCATTTCAACTTTTTGCCATCCTCCTCTTTCATTACGGTACTCCTCCCTCCCGACCCGTCTGCTCTTCTTTTGTCACTTTACCCCCAAATAAATGATTCACCAATGCCTTTACCGAAACGTAATAGTTTCTTATGTCCCCTGGTTCGACCTCTGGAGTTAGAGATTATCTCCTCTTTTTCTTGCACGTCCTTGTCGCCTTCCCCTGTCACACTTCCCTCTTTCAAATCTCTTGTCTGTCTTCACCTGAGTCGAGCTACTTCCCGCAGTGACGGTCTGGTCCTTGCAAAATCTCACGTTGCCCAGGAAGTTCGAGCGTTTTTTTTCCCGCTGGTTGCTTTT
>Ga0179593_1292593_pt1 | contig 11143 bp, 12 predicted proteins | sample CZODoug2_1_08_16_FD_185931 | JGI IMG/M metagenome (GOLD analysis project Ga0179593, IMG submission 185931) | Vadose zone soil fungal communities from Angelo Coast Range Reserve, California, USA - CZODoug2_1_08_16fungal (PacBio error correction) | ecosystem: Environmental > Terrestrial > Soil >... | reverse complement strand
ATTAAGGTGATCGGCCGCGACTACTTCCACCTGTCCCTTTTGAGAGAGAAAGATCCCCCCCTTTCTCGCTCCTTTCCCGTCCAAGTCCCTCCTTTGCCGAGGGAGTACGCACTCCTGAGACATACTCGGTGACCCCCCCCAATCCTTCTAGGAAATCCTTCTATACCACAAAAGAAGACGCTCGGAAGCTCCGCCCCTCTTCTGACGTCCTACAATCCTGTCCTCTCAGCAAACTTATTGGAGCCTAGAGGACTTCATGTTTCAAGTCCCCTCCTCTGTGGCGACTTATTCGTCCCCCCCTTCCGCCTCCCCTTTGCCTCCGCTTCCAGCTAAGAAAGTCCTGGCGATTAAACAGGCAATCGATCTTTACCAAGTTAATAGACGGCTAATTATCCTCTCTCCTCCTCCCCTCTCCGTTGCTCCCCAAGCAAAGACACTCCCAGAAGCCTATCTGGTCGGAATAGTACTGGGCACCGACTTCGCTGTTCCCCCCAATACTCTTCCCCCTAAAAGTTCTTTACGCAGAGACCTCCCTGACCGGTCGAGCATCACCAACCTTTCAGGAGGGTCCGTCTCACTTCGTCCCTCTCCGGAACAGACGATGATCTCTCATCCCATGGGCCCTGACTCCCTTCTTCTGAAAGAGTCCCTCCCTAAAGCTGTTTATCCCCCACTTGCTTAAGATCTTGCCAACGCCGAATTTCTTCTTCCTCCTCGATCACCATCCGTTGCTAACAAAAGAGACACGGAGCCCCCACCTCCCCATCCGTGCTGTCTTCTGTACCCTTCCCCTCGGAAGTCTAAAACGTCCCCAAATAATCCCCCCTCTTCTTCGCTCTTCCGGCTCCATGACTTACCCTTCCGCTTCATCTCCCCCCTGACTCTCCCCTTTTACAATCCCCCCCCTTTCCAAGCACACCACCGCGTGTGAAGTCTCCCTCGTTCTTGGTTTCGGCCGGACGGGCTTTTCTTCCCCTCCAGCCCCTTCTCAGGGCCCTTGGAGTAGTCTTACCCCCTGGACGACCGACACACGCCAATTCCGCGATTTGATCGCCACAAATCCAGGTCTTTTATTCCCGTGATTATCGGTAGAATCGGCAGCGCTCCCTTCTTGTGAAGTGCTATGCCAATTGTCTCCGACGTACTCCCTTCGCTTCAGCACGTTTTGCTAAATATCTCCTAGTAAGTGTTTCGTCGTCTCTTGCGAGTCCTGGGCGGGACAACTTGAGCCGCCTTTCCTCCCTCCCCCACCCCCCCTCATCACTTGTCCCAAGCAGGAGGAGATCAAGAAGCTCAGAGTAACCGGGCCTCCTTCTCAACAAATTTACGAGCTGAGAGTTAGCATTTGCGCACCTTTCCCCCTTCTTCGGCTTCCTCCCTCCCGGTAATGGTGTCGAAGTTTATGAAAGAAAGAGGTTGTTCCCGGACCAAAGTCCCCCCCTTAAGCACCCCGGAGGTTGACGACTCGGCGGATAGGATGCAATGTCTTATCAACATTCGAGAAGAAGGCCAAGTCCAATATAGATCGTGCCTCTTCCCCCTTACTGATTCCTTCCCCTCTCTTCAAGTCCTCTTCCCCCTGGAAAACTTAGTTGAAAAAGATATTTAGCCATTGAAGTGTCTTCGGGCCTCTTTTTTCTTTTTTGAGAAGGGGGACGGTTAGCTGAGGGTTTCCCTTTTTCCTTTAGGAGTCACCCCTCACTGAGTTCTTCGGGGTGATAGGTCTGAGTAAAAGGCTATAGAAGGGTTTTTAGACGGTTAGTGAAGACTGGAGGAGCCGCTCAGGTTTTTTTTGGACCCAAAGGGCAAGTAACTGGGACCGAGCCTAAGATTTTTTTTCGCCGGCGGTTTGTAAGTGATTGAGGGCCTCATTCCTTTCCCCCCCATAGTCACTTTCCCCCCAGCGTCTCTTTGACGCATTACGCGTCCCCCGTGCCCATTTCGAGGTTTTCATTTCTCGCACCTCATTCGTTGAGTCACCGACCCGATTATGGAATGCCATCTCCTTCTTCTTCCCTCCCCTTAGGATGTGGCCTCCCCTTTCAGTGGTTGGGGGTGTTTGTTATCCAACCCCCCTTCACACTCCGCCCTAGCGATGGCAAGACGCGACTCACCTTTTCCCTTCTAAGTTCGCTTTCCCAGACCAAGCTCCTAGGGCAGAAGGCGGCGCAAGCCTATTTTTCATAGAAAATTCCCTACAATTCTCCATTGGTGGGATCTCACCCCCTCTCCATCACCGATGGCCCAATTTCCGCCCGCTCCGCATTCCTCGATGGCTAGGCTCCATCCGATCCCGACAAGGCCACTCCTCGTGCGCAAACCTTACTAAGAGGCTTTGGAACTTGGCGACATGGGCCCCCTCCCCCTTTCTTTTCTCCTGCGCCTGGTCCGATCCCCGCCCGTGTTACACTGCGCCCCGAATGTTTCCCCGGTGATTCTCTGAATCTAGAGTCGGTCCACGTTGTCAGAGCGAGCCTGCTGGTTTTAATCCAATTACTCCCTCCCCCCTTTAGCACATTGACTTTCCCCTGACCCCTATAGATCATGTGCCAGTTACTTTAACCGGAATTAGAACAGCCCCCCCCCCTACCTAGATTCGAGCCTGCTCACAAAAGAACCTTCCTTCTGGTCATCTCTATCTTTTTTTCTAACCAGTCTGACGGCACGGCACGATCCCCAATTTCCCTTTCTTTTTGATACCTACCCTCTTGCGTTGTTTCCACTTTGTCCTTAAGACCGACGTGAGACGAATCCTAGATGAGCCCGACACCGGGAAACGCAGTACCTCGCTTCTCTTCTCTTTGTAATACCACTCATGGGAGAGATCCTCTTCTGTTGGCTTGGCCCTTTTAAAAGTTCGGTTTTTTTTTTCCGGTGCGCCTTCCTTGCAGCCGCGGCACTACTTGTATTTTTTCCAATCCTTGATTTTGTGTGTCCGGGGTAGCCTTTTTTCAGCGGTCCCCTTTTTTCTAAACCTATATAGCCATTAAAGATAGGTGCTTGGGGATCGAGGGGTCGGGCTTTTCCCTCCCCTTCCTCGCCTTCTGTCCTTCCTTCTCTCCTTTTGTCTTCCCACTTCAAGTGGGCCCTCGATGGGGGAGAGTAATTCAACCTCAAGAAGAGCTGTCCCTTTTCGTACACGTGCCCTCCTCCGATGCTTGAGAGAGATGAAAGACTAAAAATGGGCGCTTTCCCCTTCTTCGGTCCCCACCTTCCCCCCCCTCTTTTGCGCTTGCCTTCTAAGAGCAAGATAAAGTCCCCCTCGTGCCGCCCTTTTTTTGTCCTCTTTGAGGATAGTTGAGTTTGGGTATCTCTTCCCTTTTTCCCAGCCTGTTTCCTTGGCTCTTTTTTCTTGACCTCGTTCAAATGTATATTTTCTTTCTTTGTCGATTTTCTAAAGCTCAGTATTGAGACGCTGTTGCGCCAGCGCTTCGTTGAATTGTCTCCCTCAAGTTCGTTTTCCTTTTCATTGCTTGTACCTCCTTCTCCATTGGCCTGGAGCTTGTAGTTGAGTGTGGAATCCCAACGACCAGTGTCTCCATCTCAGCTCCCCGAGCAATGGCAACTTAATAATCGTCTTGTTGAACAGGCTTCCCCTCTTTTTCTCACCCCGCCCCCTTTTCACAACGTAGCACGTGCCAGCGACGAGAAGCGTACTGAATTGGTCTCCTTTGGCTCTGGTAATCTTGCAGGCCTGGCTTGCCCTTCCCCCCCCTCAGTTTCCCCACCAGCATGTCTCCGCGATCGTAGGACGTACTTTAGCCCCTTACTATCAGGCCTCTGTATTTTTCGGTTTTTCCCCAAAAAAATGCGCGCCGAAGAAAGTCCGGAACTCTTCTTTTCCCCCCTCTTCCTTACTTTGTTCCTCGCCGCCGAACCTGGTATTCAGGGGCTGTGAATCGAGTGCACCTACCCTGAGCCGCCGGCGCTGACTCCCCCCCCCTCCCCTTTTTTAAGAAAAATCTCAAGCCTGCCCTTCCACTTTCCTTCCTTTTCGTTCTGACCCCCTGTCTTTTTTTCCCCCCCGAGGTGATGCGGGACGGGATGCAAGTATGGCCCCTAGATATCGAGACGTCCCGCGGGATCGTTGGTTCTCTTTGTTTCATCTTTCTACTTTTGTCCTCCCCCTAGTCCCCTTTGTAATAAGCGAGCCGCTTCTTGGGTAGGGTCACCTCCGTTGATCCTTTACTGATTTGAATCTCCCCCCTTTTCTGATCGGTGATTAAATAGTTGCCAGCCGCAAGCTCCTTCGCTTATTGTCTCTCCCCCTCCTCGAGCGTTATTTTTTTTCCGACTTGTTTCTCTGTCGTCCGGTACTTTCCTTAGATTCTGAGCTAGGTTATTTGTGTGTTGTCCCCTCTTCTTTTCTGTGGTTTTGGATGGGGTTCGCGATGTTTTCAATTCTTTTTTCCCCCTAGTTTCCCCAGCCTCTCCTTTCCCCACTCTGAGCGCCCTATAGTTCTCCCCACGTGCTTCAAGGGCAGTCGTACTTCATCGTCAGCCTTTTAGTTTTCCTTTTGCTTCCTTGGACCTTCGTTCTGTAGGAAGAGCTCAATTGTATACGTTTGTACTTGTGGTTGGTTCAGTTGGAGTTTTCTTTCTGGACATTTTGCCGCCCTCGTAGTGGAGAGGGCGTGCGGAAGATTAAATTTCTGCTAAAACCCGTCCTCGGAGAAGTCCCAAAGCAGTACGTTTGATCCCCACTTCGTCTTCCCTTTTTTCCCAATATGTTGATTCGAGTTTCCTTTATCAAGATCCTCCCCATACGACATCGTCTTGTTGGCCTTTCTCCTGTCCGCCTCTCCTCTTTTATGAGATCCTTTTAAGATATGCTTGTGAAGTGTAAGGGATGTTGGGATCCCCCAATGCTGATAGTCGACCCTTCATCTTCTTCCTCTCCTCCCTTGGGCTCCCAGCTGATGAAGTTGGTTTTCTATTCGAAATTTTGTAGCGTTTCTTTTTCTCTTCTATGGTTAATAGAGTTCGCAGGTACTTCCCTTTAGATTCCCTCTTCCAGGAGCGGTTTTTTCGACCCAGTTTCGTTTCTTCCCCCCTAGGAATTTGGGGGAAAGAAGACGTCGTCTTCAATCTTAGGGAGTTTTAGTCCCCGCGCTGATTTTTTCTGATTTTTTTGAGGTATTTGAGGCCCCTACTTTCTGTCTTTTCATCGAGGCGTTTCGTTGACTGTCAGTATTATTTTCTCTCTTTTTACAGCTCTCTTGGCTTTTAAGTCTACGACTGAAAGCGACCTCTCTTCCCCTAGTCGTCCTTTTGCTTGTAGCAGTTTGGTCCCCCTCGACAGCGCTTTGTAATGAGGATCCCGAGCAGAGCTATTGTATAGGGCCCGGTCTGTTCCGTCTTCTCTGCCCTTTTTTTCGGGCGTCGACTTACGTAAGTCTCAAGGGGTGATTCAAGAGGCGCCCGTCTCCTACTTGTACCGGCGCTTGATGGCGGTCCCTTGTTCCCTTCCCCTTCAAGTCTGTCTTTAGTTGTCCCCTCGGTCCGCGCTCCATTGCTCTGGAGAATGATTCCCCTTATCATTCGTCGTTTCTTTCCCAAGCACGAGCTTGTAAAATCTCTCCCCTCCTCCCTACCTTTGTTGCTATTCTCTCTCCAAGTTCCCTCGTCGGGCCTCCCGGACTCCGTACAATTTCCTGCTCCTGCTCATCTCCCTTAGTTTTTCAACATGTGGATCCTTCGATCGCCCGTTGTTCGGCCGTCTCCGCGCAATCCCTGCCTCCACACCGCGTTCCCCACCGGCTCTCTCCTCACCTCACAAAAATGACATCGATCCCCAGATTTCAATCAGTCCTTCTTCAGTCACCCCTTCCCCTTTCCCCGTCGACCGCCACCTCTGGATCGAGAGGCGTAAGAGGCAATCCCTCTCTTTTCTATTTTCCCAGGAAGAGTCCGACCCAGACCTATGAATCCTTCTTCTCCCGTCAGTTCCCTCCCACAGCAATCGTCGTTCCCCAGTTCATAGCCTCCAGACTCCCCGTCTCCTCTATTCCCTCACAGGGCGTCCCAATGTCAAAGGGCCATCGATCCATTTCTCTGGAGCGCCTCGTTTCGTTGTACTCTCGCCCTCTTTCACCCCTAATTCTTAATTTCCCCCCCAAGAAGGCCGCCGATACCCTCCTACAGGTCGAGAAGAGAAGTCGAGCGGGGGCCTTCCCTCGAAGACCTTCTTTCATTCCGTGTACCCCTGTTCCATCTCCTCCAGATGCACGACTTGTACCAAACTTCATTCAAGCTGTAGAAACCCGAGGAAGATCTGACACCAGACTTCCCTTTTTCTCCGACCCCCTGATCAAAGAGGGGGACCAAAATCCTTTCCGTTCCCAAACCTTCCTCTCTTGCTGGCGTCTTCCTCAACCTCGCTCGCGGCTCCCAAAACGACAAGGACACTTTCGCTTCTTTCTCTCTCCTTGCGCAGGATGAGTCCCCGCAGAGCACTCTTTTTCAGTACCCTTTCCCCCAGCCCCTGTGTCACGAAAACACCATGCCTTTTTCTTTTCCCGCGCGGCGTTCGTCCCCCATTCCCCCGTTTTAAGAATATAGAAGCCGCAGACACGACGGCCCTGGGTTCTTTTTCCTCCACTGGCGACGACTTCCCCCCCGCCCCCCAATTCCCCTAGCCCTCTCCAACCTTAAAAAGGACTATTCCCCTGCGGTTTCTTAGGTCCCTCCCTGCCTTCCTATCAAGGTAACAGAGAATGAGTGCCGGTCCTCCTCTCATTTCGGCCGTTTTTTTTATCCTTCTCTCTTGTGGGTGCCGGCGTCCTTCTCGAGGGGGCCTATATCTGCCGATCCTTACCCGCAACCCCCTCCATCCATCTTTTACCCCAAAGAAGGAGTAGATTCACGAAGTTTTTTCCTTCCCAGAACCCTTTTCTACTTCAAACAAGGCGGACCGGCGCATACGATAGAGACTGTTTCTGGGTCATGGCGCATCCCTCTAGACACTTCGTATGGAGGAGACAACTCGTTAATGTGTCTCCCCCCGTTGCTTTCTTGTTGTCGCTGGTCCCCAGAAGTACAAGTCCAGCACATTCGCCAACCATACCCTCGCTCTGCTCTTTATTGGAAATCTGCCCCGATGCCTTTCGCGAATCCATTGCCCCTTTTCACCCCCCCTACCCCAATCCTCGCCCCTGTTGAAATCTATTTTATAGATGTCGTACGTCCGTCGTTCCCGTCCCCCTCGCGTGACCGAAAGTAAGAGATAGCATTCCCCCCGGTGGCCCCTTCTTTGGAGAGTCGTCTTTTCCTTGGTTTTTCGTTTCGTAGGGGGATTCGCAGCTGCTTCGCCTGGTAGGGGCATGGTCCCCCCCTTTCCTCCCCTTTTTGCGCTAGCCCAAGGTCGAAATCTGGTTTCTCTTTTTCCCCGTGCCCCCCTCATGCGGCCGCTAGCCTGGTGGGTGTCCACACGTGCAAATTACCTCCTCCTTCTCCTTCCTAGGACGAAAGCTAGATTCTTTTCCCGGCTATTTTGTTGTCCGTTTCTTTCTTGCGTTCTGCCACGGCAGCCTCAAAGATGCCTCGACAAGGCGGAAACATTTCTTACGCTTCGCTTATGAGTGACCCTGCTGAACGATTTCTCTTTTTCTTGCGCTCAGCAGGATTTCGAGCTCTTACACCGAAATCTTCTTCTTCCATTATTGCGAGTATGAGCTTTGGCGCACGTGTTTTTCTTCCCCCCCCCTAACCCCCCCTCCCCCTTTGTCGAGCTATTTTCGCAGCGCTTCCCAACCCAGCGGACAGACTTTCTCTTGGACAAAGACATGCTGGGCGCGCATCATCTGCTCAAGTCCTCCAGAAATTAGACATCCGAATACAAGACGCCCTTTTCATTTTCTTTTATCCCCCCCGCGCCCCAGAAGAGCTGTACAAGAGACGCGCCGCTCGATGGCTTCTGGCCACTACCGAGTTCCAAAACTCGGTCCCTTCACCTGTTTCTCCGTTTCTTTTCAAGGGCCCCTCGGAAGGCAGGCTATTTGTTTTCAAGGCGCTGTGCCCACCTCTCCCCGAAGGATTGCATGAAGTAGATTTTTTTTTCCTCGAGTCCGTTCACATCTTTCTTGACGGGACGTTCTTCAGCGTTTGGGGGCCAACTGAGTCGCCATCCTTGTTACCCCTCTCTGTCCCTCCTTTTCCTCCGCATTTTGAGAAGAAGGAAAACCGCCCTCCTGCTGGCTCCCCCCTAAAATCCTCCTTTTTCCCTTTATTCTGTTTTCCAACGTGCCGTGCAGAGGCGGGATACACAGGTCCCCCTCATGAGCTGGCACCTACCCCTTTTCAGCCTTCCGCCCATTTTCTTCTCCCGGGCAAAAGCAGTCCTGAGTCGCCGACAAGGCAAGCTCTGATCGCTTTCCTCCCCTTCTTGTGGGGGTCAGATCTCCCCTTTATGCTGTTTTCGGTCGTCGGCGTATCCTTATGACCGCAGACTTGGCGACTTCTAGACTTGTACCTTGCCCTCCCTTGCGGTTCTCCGTTGTATAAGACTCAGCCGTTTCTGAGAAACTCTAGAGCTTCCCAGATCTTCGTGCGTTCACCTTCCTTCTTTATTTTAGTTCGGTTTCTCCCCCCCTTTTTCGCTCTGCTTTGCCTTCCCCCCTGCGCCGATAGGTGTCGTCCCCCCAGTACGCGTTTGGGCGCGTTACTTCCCTTCCCCCTTCAAGAAGAGGCTGACGCTGAAACTTGGACCGATCGTGCTCTTTCATCTATTTATTTCACCCCTCTCAATGTAGGGGGCGATTAATGCGGACTCAGCCCCCTCTCCTGAGGCGCTTTCCAATACCAACAATGCCATTCGGCTTTTACAGGTCCGGTTTCTTCCTTCCTATCGGGCGAGAGTCGCGCCTCATCGAGGATGGGCTTTCGTCCCTTGGAATCGGTCTTTTGGCTCGTGTCGTGCTCGTCGCTCTCGTCCCACATGGGCTTTTTTTTCTTAGTTCACGCGTCTTTGCGTAATGCTGCGACTCGCTGGTGCACCGCGCCTCACGTCTTCCTCTAACTTTTGAGGGACCATTGAGACTTGGACACCCTCCGGCGTTTTTTATTCCTTTTTTGCCTTCCCCCCCCCCCCCGTTACCTTTGTTAAGCCCGTTGAGCCGCAAGAGCCATTTCGGAATTTCCCCCATTAACCCCCTTTTTATTTTTTCGCGTTTTGAACGAGGCGTCCAACCGGGCGAGAAAGAAACCCTAGCAAATCGGAGGTCCCCTTTCCCAGCGGAATAATGTCTTCGAGAATTGGACTTCGCTTTTCTTTCTTGCCCTCTTTGGCGACCCTTCCATCTCCTAAACACAAGCCTCCAGAGATTAGTATTCCGCTTCGACTCTGCCGCTCAAGGACATGTCGAATTTGTTCCCCCCCCCATCTGCCGCCTTTTTCGTCTCACGAGTACGCCCCGGCCGTTCCAAATCGGAATATTAGACATTTTTTGTCCCGAAGCCCCACGGGCAGTTGCTTTTTACCTCCTCGGCCTTTTCGAACCCCTTACGATTCAATCCCCTCCCCCCTCCTTCAACCCCCTGCTCCCCTAAAGACCGCCCTCACGCGACAAAGGAGGAGCTATGAAGAGCTTTCACTGAGGTTTCTGGACTGTACTCCGTATGCCATATAGATAATAGATGCTTTTTCCTTTTTTTATTTTATTTTTCCTCTTTTTTCCTTTTTCCGCCCAGTATGTCCTTCGTCGCGAGCCGTCTCCATGGCGTGGGGCACCTCCCGGGTTTCGTTATTGTCACTTTTTGCCATGCGCACGCGGTATGCCGCGCACCATTTTCTCTTTTTCGACCTTTTCTAGCTTTCCCAATGACTTTTTGCTTTCTGTGATCTCGTATTTTTGTGATATCCCCTTTCTTCTTCTCTCTTCTTTACTCCCGTCAATAATGATGGGTGTTGAGATTGATGGGTTTTTGGACTTCTTTTTCTCTTTTTTAACCTTTTTCTCTTTCCTCGCTCCCTCTCGGCACCACTCGACGGGACTTTAGGTGGCAACCACGTGCTGCAGTTGCTTCTCCCCCCCTCTTCGCTTGGATTTCTTCTTGTACTTGAAAGCCTTTCTTGACGGCCGTTTGTTTTTTACCGAGCAAATCAAGTTTCCCCCCTCTTTCGGTTTACTTTTTTCTCGGTCTTTCTTCCTTTTTTTCTCGTCGTCTGGCCCTTGTACTCCGCCTCAGCCCCCCTTTCGGGTGAGAAGTGCTTTCTCTTTCTCTTCCCCTGCCTTGGTAGCGAACAACCGCGCGGAAGACCGTCCCTATGTCTTTTTCGGTACTTTTTCTTTCCCTCTGCCTTTTCCTTTTTTCTTTGAAGTCCTTAAGCCTGGAGCAGTTGTTGACGATCGGGCTGGTTGCCCCTTTTTTTTCGTTTCCAGCGCCGCGAGGTTTTGTCGCGCTGCCGCTTTTTTCATTTCCGGTTGGTGCTGTGTGGGGACCCCCGCTTGTCTCTTTCTTCGGCTCCCATTACGTCGGAGTTGGTTTCCGCAGTGGCCGTGAGAAGTTGGTTTTCTGGTCTTCGTCCCGTTTTGCCCCTTTTTGCGTCCGAGGATCCTCGACTTTTCCGGCCCTTGCCCTTTTCCGCCTCTGCCTCCTGTTTTTCTGCGCGCCCTTGTACGTTTGTCTCCCGAGCATTTGGTAGTTGGAAAAGTCCCTTTCTTTTTTGAACAGCTTCGTTTCGGTGCCCCTTTTTACCGAGCTCTACTTGGACTGTTCGGATGGGCTCTTCCCCTTTTTCTGCATTCTTGCTTGCTCTCGGGCAGTCAGCCTACTGCTTGTAACTTGTTGTAAGGCCCTTACTATGGAAGTTTTTTTAAGTTCTTTCTTACTCCTCCAGGTCTTTTGTGTCTTTTCTAGTCCGGTTTCGACCCTTGGAATTGTCCCTGACTTCCTCCTCGCTCACCTGAGTTTGGATAGATGGGAGTACATACTCTTTTTCCCCTTTTTCCGCCTCCTCCCTATTTTTTGCATTTTTGATTCAGCTGCAGTCGAGCTCAATGTAGGACTTCCGTTCTGTTCTCAGAGTGCTCTCTCGGCCTCTTCCAGCTGGAGCCCGGTATCATTCCTCCCTTTCTGTGAGTCTTCGTTTTCCAGTCCCCCCTTTTGTTTTCGCCCGGTTCTTTTTTCCCAGACTCGGCTGCCT
>Ga0179593_1256747_pt1 | contig 11143 bp, 11 predicted proteins | sample CZODoug2_1_08_16_FD_185931 | JGI IMG/M metagenome (GOLD analysis project Ga0179593, IMG submission 185931) | Vadose zone soil fungal communities from Angelo Coast Range Reserve, California, USA - CZODoug2_1_08_16fungal (PacBio error correction) | ecosystem: Environmental > Terrestrial > Soil >... | reverse complement strand
CTTTAATACCCCCTGTCTTCTTCCATGGTCAACGCTTCCCCACTTTTTCTTTTACCACGGTTTTCCCCCTTTTGGATATTCCAACCCCCAGGGGTTTCCCGTTTCAAAGTTGGTTCCAGTAAATGTCTTCCCCTGTAACCTGAGTCCCCTTTCTGTTTTTTTTCCCCTACTTCTCCCTATACCCCCAAGTCTTTTTGCCTTTCCCCATTAAATTTTCTTTTTACTCCTGGTCCCCCAAGGGATGCCTGTATTGTTTTTTGGTTTCCCCCCTCAACCTTGCCAACTTCCCGAAACGTGGTCCTGTCTTTTTTTTTAAAAGGTGCCTATATCTTTTTTCCTTTGGTTTGTTCAGTAGACTACTTTTTTTTTACCCCCCCTCCGTGCTCTCCCCCCCCGGGAGTTACCTCTTTCCTCTTGGCATCCCCCTTTCCCTCACCGCGACACATACGGATCCCCTCGGGACTTTTTCCCTTCCTCCCCTCGCATATTTTTCCCCCTGAGACCTGTCACCTAATCCTTCTTCCCCCTTCAGTCCCGGGTTTTTTTTTTCTTGATTCCAGCCCCCCCCGGGACCCCAACACCACCCTTCCCTGGTTTGTTCAAACTCCCTCTACCTGTAGATCCTCTTTCCTGACCCCTCGTCTCATTCCAGTACACAAGTCCAAAAGCCCGACCTCATAGAACCCTTTCTTCTCCGGAGGACCATTTCCTCCCCTTTTTCCATTTATTTTTACTAGTTTTTCAGCCCTTTTGTGAATTTTTTGACATCCTTTTAGGTCGGCGTTTACTTCCCCAGTCATACCTCTTCTAGATGTGCCTTTTGGGGGCGACCTCTATCCGAGTCTTTTTTATCCCATCTGCCGCCTGCTTTTCTGATTTTTTTTGTCCTTAAGATCTTGCTTCATATGTTTAGATTCTTTTGATTTGGTATTTTCACGACTCCCCCCCTCTTTCCCCCTCTTTCCTCCTTCTTCTACATACCCACCCCCCCCCTTTCCCCCTCAGGTCTCTTCTTTCTTCTCTTGATCCCCCCCATATCTAACCCCCGTGGTGTTGTTTTCCTCTTCAGTGTGGATTTTTTTCTTTTGCTATTCCATCTTCCCCCCTTTCCACTGGTTCCCAATTCAACCTTCATACTTTTCTTTTCCCGAGATTTCCGCTATTTTTTAGCTTTCTCTTGGTTGTAACCAGCAGGTACGCCCCCCCCTTTCATAAGCCTGTTCATTCACATCCTCCTATCTTTTCGGTCCTGCAGTTTTGTTTTCCTGCTTTTTTCAATCTGACCATCCGGTTCCCTGACCCCCAACCACCCCTTCTTTCTGTTTCTCCCCCGGATTCTCCTTTTCAGTTTAGCCGATTACTACCCCTCCATTACCCTCCGATGCCCCCTTCCCGCCCCTCAGAGCCATTTAGACCTTCCGTTCCCTTTAAGCTATTTTTCGTCCCTCGCCAACGATTCCTCTTCCTTTTTTTCTTTACCCCAGTCCGCTACTACGTCTTTTTCTTCGTTTTATGGATGGTCTTGGTTGTGCTTCTGCCCCTAAGCACCCTGTTTCAAGTCAAGTAAATTCTACTCTATTCTTTCCGACACGCTTGTTTTTTTCTGGGAACTTTCTTTTCTTATTCCCCCCTTCCTTTCAGTCCCCCCCTTTGCTAAGTCCGGGCAAAAATTCTAAGATGTGGCCTGCTCGCTTGGGGTGGACTCTGTAACTTTACTCTGTTTTTTTTACCTTGAACTGTCTTTGAGCGCTTCTTTCGGGCTGTGCCCCGCATTGCCACCCCACTTCTTTTTGCACAGGTCACTATCTTCATTAACTCTTTTCCCTTTCTGCGTCCCAATTATTTCCCTTCCCGGGTACTAGCTTCTTTTTTGGCGCCTTAATAGTCCCCCGGTCCTTTCTTTTAGACCCGGACTGTATTTTCTCCCTTTACTTCAAATTGCCTTTGTCATTTATCTGCCTGTTCTTTGTCCCGTAGTCACGTCTTGTTCAATTCCTTTCCAAGTCCTACACTTTTCTTTTTTTTTTGGGTAATCGGGGTTTTATAGTTTCCCTCCTTTGGCTAAATTTCCCTTTTTTCCTGATCCTTTTTTTTCTCTGCCCGGCAAACAGTCGACCTTTTTTTTTCTTTTTTGGATTGCAGTTCCTTCTGCCCTCGAATTTTCCTTAGAGGACACTCTTTCCCCGCATACCCCGAGTTTAACCCTCCCCCATGGGTATTCCCACACCTTACAACGGGGACTCTGATTGGTTTTTCCTCTGTTCTTTCCTTTCGGAATCCCGCCTCTCGCGTTAGTGGGGGACCAGGTTTGACGAAAAAACTGCGGATACGCTCGAGGATCCCCGGGCTCTAATTTCTTTCTTCCCCCTGGGTATTTTCTCCCTCTTGATTCACTCCTCTGGCGCGTTTTTCCGTCCCCACTTTTTAACACCTTAGTCGTCATTAGTACGCCCCCCCCACCATTGTCGCCCGCTCATGTCTTATTTCTAACGTTGCCTGCTCGCCCCTTGGAGTCAGTTTTTTCCCTGACTCCCATCATCCATAATGATGCTTCCCCGTATCCTCTTTCTTTCTCTGTGACCTCCTGGCCTTGACCCCCCCCCCTTTTTCCGGTTTCTTCGGGCCCGATACACGTAGCTTCTATTCCTTGGTGTCGTGTCTTTTGTATGTATTTAAAACCCCCTGCTGTTACCTTAATTCGAACCTTCTTTCCCTTATCTTTATGTCCCATTTCTCCCCTTCGTACTTTTTCCTTGATTTTTTCCCCGTCAAGATTCAAAGGAACCATCCTCTCCCCGCGTCTCCGGACCATTACACCTTCCACTTTTTCCTCTTCCTTTCCCCCAATTCTTCACCTTCCCCCTTTTGTTTTCAATTAATGCCCTTTGGTGACCTGTATTCCCCTCTGAAGTTTAATATGTCTTTTGTGCTCCCGCTTATTTTCCTTGATTACTGTCTTCTGTATTTAACCCCGACTCCTTCCCCCGTCACGCTTTCCCAAGACTTTCCACACGCCCCCCCCCAAATGGGATTCTTATGTACTTCGATTTTGCTGACTTCGGACTCTTGGCTTGCCTTTTTCTTCACGCAACCCTTTGACTACCTCCCACTTTTACCCATGCGTTTCTCCTTCTAATCATTTGCTTTTCCCCGTTTCTATTCCCCCCCCTTTTCTTCCCCGAAATCGCACTCCTTTTTGCGATGGCGGATTCCTTTCAGTTCTTCCCTCCAGTTGGGTTTACCCCCATTCCAGCCTCTTTATCCCCGATTTTGTTTCGTGTCTTTTCAAGTGGGAACTTGTCCACCCACTTCTATCGCGTTTCACGGCCGGTGAAAAAGGTTTTTTTTTTCCCCTCCTTACTTCCCACCTCCCAGGTACATGACCTTTTGCCTGGTTTGTTCCCTCTTTATGCATCTTTTTTTTTTTTTTCCCCCAACAATCCCGTAAGAGGAGTGACTTCTCCGTCGTATTATATTGCGTCCCTCATTTATCTGAGGCTTTTTCCGTCACTTGACTTGCTCCCCCGTCACCAGTGTCTCTTTCCTTTTTTCCAAGTCCTTGCCGGTACTTTGCCATTGGGAGGGACATTTAACCTTTTGATCCTCTCCTGTTTTTTTTCTCTCTGTTTTCCCTCCCTAAATTTCCCTCTTATCCCTCTCTTTTTTTTCCTCTCCCTTTGTTTTTTTTGTTTTTTAGGATAGAATACCTCTGGACACCCCCCTGTATTGAATGTTCCCCACCTCCTGAGACCCCCTTTTTGCAATTACAGAAAAGTGGATTCTTGTTCCCCGGCCCCAACCCCCCTTTATTATCTTCCTTGCCCAAGGCCACTTCCATTCCTTCCTCCCCCCGTTAAAATTCTGCGACCCTACCTTTCCACTCTAGTCTTGATTTTCATTTGGAAGAAATTCGAGGTCCCGCGGACTAGATAACTTTATGTTGTTTACTTTCCGTCCTCCTCCATCTCCACACCCCCCTTCCCCAGTATGTTCATTCTCTGGTCCCTTTTAAGCGTCCCTTTGAAAGCTCAAGTCCCTTCGTCCTCAATTTCCCCCTTTTCCCAGTATCTCTTCTTTTTCTTCTTTACCGACCCCCCCTTTTTATTAACCCTTCACTGATGAGCAGAACTTCAAACCCCCCTTCTCTCCCCCCCTCGTACGGTTCCCTGAACCTTTCTTGATTACCCTTTCCAGAAACCGAGTCGCCTTTTTCTTTTTCTCCCCTCCTGTCAACCTAATTCCTACCCTGGTTGCGGTGTCACCTCTATAAAATAGACTTTTCCCGGACTCTACCCGCCTTCACTAAATATCTTTCATCTTATGGTTTTTTTTAATTCGTTTTTTGTCTTCCTTCAAAGTTTTCCGGTTTTTTCTTGTTTCCTCTTCTCCAGGCGACCCTTCCTCCAAAGTTTCCGAATTCCAAATCTTTTTCTTCCCCTCCTCAATCAAAGGGAACCCCCTTTTCTTCCTCCCCATGGGTATTTTCGAGTTTTCCTATTTAGTCTACAAACTCTATTTTTTTTTTTCTATTTTTTACCTTCGTCAATAGTCACTATTCCTCAGATGTCCGTTTTCTCTTTAGTTGCAAGACCTCTTGAATTCTCGTGGTTTTCTTTTCTCGGTCTTTTCCTCCTTCCCTATTGCGTCAATTTTACTTCCCGCTTTTTTTGACAGTTCTCGAGTCTGTCAGATCAGTAGTCCGTCTTCTGTTCCCTTCCCGTTGACACCCCTCAGAGACCTACAGTAATTTAACTTTCTCTTAATGTCTTTGCAGCGGAAACCAGCTGGTTGCTCATCATGATTCTTTTTCCTTTCTTCTTAAAAGATCTTGAGCCCGTTTATTGAGTCCCCATTAGTCTTTTTTTCCTCCCCTTTCCCCCCCTTCTTTTCCTCATTTTATCGACCCTCCCTTTATCCCTTTATCTACCTCCTATTTCCCCGTCTCCTTCCTATTCTACTCTCCACCCTCTGCCCGTTCCTTTCATTTCTCGCCTCCGCCTCTCTCGGCCCCGTTGTTTTTTTCTCTCTTCCTCTTCCTTCTTCCTCTCATTTCCTTCCTTCTAGCTCTCGCTTCTCGTACGTCTTCTTCTTGCTCTCCTTCTCTTCTCCATTTGCGTCTTTCCTTTAACTTTTTCGTTCCCTCCACCCGTCTTTCTTTCCCCTCTCCGCTCCTTTCCTTTTCATCTCCCCTCATCCTCCCTGCTTTCCCTATCTACTTTTTCTTTCTGCCGCTTCGCCTCTGCCTTTTCTTATTCCTACCATCTTTTTCTCTTGCCTCTTCGTCGACCCCTCCTCTTCCTCTCCTTTTCTCCTCTTCTCACCTTTTCCTCCCTTCTGTCTTATTGACTCTGTTTTCTTCTATTGTTGCGTTCTTTCTTTCTAACTCCCTTTCGTTTCGCGTCCCGTTCGTTTCTTTAGTACCCTCTTTTTCCTCCTTCTTCTTTCTCTTTGTTTTTTGCTAACTCAGGACCCTTTTGAAGTACTCAGCGCCGCATCTTCCTCCCAGTAGCGTCTCCCAGACACTTTCCCTTCTCCTCCCCACGGCGGTCGCTGGCCCCTGAGAGAGTTTTTCGGCCAGCTTTCCCCGTACTACTTTTCGTCGAATGCTTCTGATCATCCCCGCAGACGCAACCTCCGGCGCCCAAAACTCATCTCCCCACCTAGTCTTTGTGGTTTTCCCCCATATTTTGACACTTTCCCCGTTCTTTTGACCATCGGATCTCCCCGACCCACTTCGCTCCCTCAATGTTCCACCCCCTTCACTCCCAAACGTCACGTTGACGAGTGGTTTGCCGTCCGCTCCCACCTTTCCCTTCTTTTCCGGAGGCCTCCCCCTTTGCTTTGGTGTCCCTTTTTACCTCTCCTGCCCCACCCCCTCCCCGTTTTGTCCCCTCGGTTAATCTGTTTTCAAAAGTTACCCTCATGGAACACTTTCGGCTCCCTCCAGGGGCCCCCCATTTTTTGCTTATTCCTTTGTTCCCTCCCTTCGTCGAACCTCCCTGTCAGGCGATGACATGCCACCTCGCCGTACCAGTTTTCCGAGAAGGGGGAAGACCCCCCACTCCAGCGTCATACCTCCTTCCCTTTAAATCTCAGTGTAGAACTCCTTTTCCGCCCTTCAACCCTCCCCTCGCGCCTTTTCGTTTTTCAATTCGTCCAACCTCACCCCATTTCCTGTTCACGATCGTTTTACACCCCCTTTCTCCCCCCTTGTTACCCCCCCCCTTCTTTTTAAGCGGTTGAATTTTTCCCAGAGTGCTTTCTAATGACCCTCCGAACTTTTTTGCGGCCCCCCGTTGCCCCGGCAAACCCCTCCCTCGTCTTTCGTGAAGCCTGCTCGTTACTCCCGTACTTTCCTCACCCCCAACCCTTTGTAGGCCAGTCCCGACCCTCAAATAAGGCCAACCCCCGCCCCTCCCGTCCCGTCTTTACTGCTTTTTTTTTCCCCATTCCCCCTTTGGCATCGGTCTCGATTTCGAAAATGTATAGATGACCTGATTCCCCTCAGTCGCCTTTTCCCCCTCATGTTTTTGTATCCTTGCTTCTTGATAATTGGATGGCGACTCCCCCGTCCTTCCCCCATTAGACTTTCCTTTCTAGCCCGGTATCTTTTCCCCAGTTTTTTTTGTAGTCAACTTATTGTTGTGGTGCACCCTCCTCTGGCTTTCGCCTTCCCTCCCCCCCGTCGGTCTTATCCGTATTCCTTCTCCTTTGTACCTACTTGACAACCCCGGACCAAAACCCCCCCCCCCGAGAGCCCTTCCCCCAAGCTGGATTTTTTTCTTGTTCCCCCCTCCCCTTCTAATTCATTTTGGGAAATTTCCCATGGTGGTCGCTTTTATCCGTTCAACCCTTCAATTTTTCCCCTTCGGTCCTTCCCCCCTTTTCTTGTTGTTGGAATCTTTCCCTTTCCTACAACTACGTACCTGCGGGACTTTTTTGTATTGGAGCAGATTTTCATTATTCTGTTGCCCTAGTTTTTCTTTATAAAATACCCAACCACCGCCGCTAACTCGCAGTCGATCGCTTAATGGCGCGTAGGACACACCCCCTCATAGAATGAGAAAAGAGGTCTTGTGCTCGTAGCAAAGCTTGGTGAGCCCAAAGCTTACCCCATCTATCAATTGATTGATTTACTTTATTCCCTTCCTTTTTGAATTCAAGTTCCCCGACCCCTCTTTCCTCCCACCTCCCAACCTAAGGATTGCAAGCCTTTCGTATCGTTTGTCGTCTTGTCCTGCTTTTAACCAGGTCCTCCCCTTCTCGATTTTGGTTCCCTTTCCCTTCTCCCCCCCTCCCTTTCCCTTTGTTCCTCGTTATTTTGGTCCCGTGGGCTTGATTATGCATCCGCCCCCCAGGATAAGGTGACGCTTCCTCCCCGTGCTCGGCCAAATATCCTTTTCTTCTGGTTGTTTTGAAACTGCCGTGCCCGAGGCGCAGAGGGGTTGCGTTGTGTATGTTGATCCTTCTAGGAGCCCTGTCTCAAAGGATCGCCCTTTCGGTTGGTAGTCCGGACTTTAAAAACCACCGGTCCCCTTGTCTTCAATCCTCCCCCCCCCCTTTCACCAACGGCCTTCGTTGTGTCTTTCCGTCTTCCCCACCAACCCTCTAGGAAAGTGTGCGGACACCCAAATTCTCCAGTCCTTTAGTCGTTTTTTGGCTCTCCCTTACCCAGGGGTGGGTGTTTGCTTTATCAGGCTTTCCCCCATCCCCTTTTCGGTTGGCCTTGAAACTTTCCGGTCCCGGTGACGTCGGGCCTCGGGGAATAGGCGCCCTTCACACCGTGGGGCAAAGCAACACTTTTCCCGTGGCTTGTCATTGTTTTCTTTGCGTTCCTTTCATCTCCCTTTACTAATCCTGTTGTTTTTTCGTTATCCTTCCTAAGGAGGCGCTTTCCACAATTTTGCTTTTACAACTTGTCAAAAGGAGAATCCTCCCCGGTTGTATTCACCGATTACCTTTTGTCCATTCTGTTTTTCTCTTCCCCGTTTCGCCTTTTGGTCCCCCTCCTTTCTTCTTTTCCACGATATCCGCAACGGACGCCTGCCTGGCAGAATTTGTTTTCACACTTTCAGCTAGCGTTTTTTTTGTTCCGCAACCGTCCCACGCCCCCTCCGTCCCCTTCCTTTTTTCAACGGTTTAAAACGGGAACTTCTTTTAATTAGCAGTCCTACCCACAAATTGCATCCTTTTGACGAGTCTCATCGGGCACCGCTCAACCCGAAACATCCGGATCCCATAGTGCACTTCCGTTTCACAGACTCCACGCAATATGTTGCCCGACCCCCTGTGGTAAATCGATCGTCCTTCGGATTTTTCTTTAGTTGCTTATACTCCCCCCCCAGGGCAACGTCCCTCCAGGTAACAATTTCCAGCTCGATAGAGTCTTCCCCAAAAGTCGCTTCCTTTCCCTCCAGACCCCTCCCTCTCGCCAAGAATCCAGGCGGCAAATACGATCCACAAGGATTGTTAAGGAGTTCCCTCGTGTTTCTTCGATACTTAGGGCTTTTTCCCCTAAAGGGAACCCCGTCCTCAAGTGCTATTGCTGGAGGGGGGCTTGCCGCAGTTTTTCTGTTGTCAACTTTCTCTCCCCTTTTTCTTCTTTCTTTTCCTGCCCATTCACTACTATCTTTTCTGAGATTAGAGTGAGGATTGGTAGGTTATTCAGATCCAAACCCGAGGGGAACTAATATTTTTGCGACTACACCCCCCCCTTCCAAGCACGGGAGCGTCTTTTATGCCTGCCCCCACTTTTTTTTCAACCCCTTCCTCGCGGACAAGTCATGTACCGGATATCACCATCGAACCACATTTGAATTTCCCGACACATTCCTTTGTTTTTCCCCCCAGATCTTTCTTTTAATTCTATCATTACAGGGGTCAGAGGGACGCCAATTACTACGCGCCTTGACCCCCCCAATCATGAGCTTGCACCTGAAGGCAAAGGACTCAGCATTCCCGCTCCCTTCATTTTTTCGCACCCACCCCCCCCCCTTTTTTGATTAACTACTTAGGCTATACCCCCCCGGACTTATGTTGAGAGCTCTTCCCACCCTCACCCACGCTAGGTAACTTCCGCACCTTCATCTGCACTTAGACTTCTTTCCGCGGTCATTATAATTTTCGAAATGATCACCGATGCCCTTGTTTGGCGTCACCCCCTCGATCCCAAGCATTTCGGAGGTTCGTTTGCGTGGCGGACTGTAGCAGTCCTCCCCAAACGTTGTTGCTTTAAAGACCTTTATTACTTACTTTCATTTTCCGAATTGCGTCTTTTTTTTAGTGTGCAAGGTGCTGGTCTTTTTCCCTTTCTCTTGATCCTGCGGTTTGCGCAGTAACGGCCACCCTTTCTTCATATTTTCCCTCTTGCCTTCTTTTTACCTCTTTCCACGGGATTTTGGTAGCGTCAAGTGACGGCGTTTTTTTTCGTCGGAGTTGGTTTCGGGTTTTATCCCTATTGCTCCACTGTCCCTCATTCCATTCGTCATTTTTTTTTGTTGCCCGTCCTCGGGTACGAGCGGATTAAGCGTCATCGGCCATTCACTTCTTTGCGAGGGAAATTCGTTTCGTTAAGTACTTCAACTTTCCAGTTGAAGGTGAGTCCTTCTTTTTTCAGGTGACTCTTAAAGTCCTGCCCCTTCGTTTGGGAGGCTTAGGTAGAGCCACCTCCCAGTTTTTGGTGCTCCCCTCCGTTTTCAATGTTTGCGGTGTTTTGGAGTTTCCCTTTCCCCCGCGCACATTTTTTTCTGGCGATTGACGTTTAACTTTCTGAGCGAGTGGCCCTTTTTTTTTCTGCGTTGTTTGTTGACCCTCAGATTTCTAAGGACGCACACATAATGGCCCCACCTTAAATGTGTTTACTCTGATCGTTTCTCTTTTTCCCGGTTTTCTTTGCCTCCCTCCGCCATTCGCATCATTTCAACCCGTGGGCATCTGGACTTTGCCACAGTATTTATATTGTCGAGCGACCAGTGACGCTTGTCCTGTCCTTCCCTTTATCGCGCTTCGACAGCATGCGAGCATTCCAGAGTAGATAGGTCATGAGTAAGCAAACACAGTGCAGCCCCCTCCCCCTACCTGATAGTTCTGCAAGGGGAAGAATGCGTCCGACCGGGCGTCACGTCTTGTGGACGCCGAAAGACCCCTATTATTGCACCTTTATTGAGCGTCCATCGAAATTTTCCCGTCTATTTTCCTGAGGACGAGAACTTCTCTGATTGCTCTGGGTGAGTTTTCTTTTTCCAACCCCCTTTTTCGTTGGCTCTGACCCACTCGGGCAGTATTATGACATATACTTCCACGCGGATTCCGCGATTGAATCCACGAACAAGCGCACCGTCACATCGCCGACTCTCTCTTCGAGTTTCTAAGACAAGTATCCTCAAGGTGTACGCTGTGAAACATTCAAGACTTTTTGAAATTAGCACGGGGGGCCGGTTCTTCCCTCCGGCCGTCACCTTTGATCGGTCTCCAGGTCCTTCCTTTCTCCTGTTCGCATGGACCCTTCGGAAACTGGACGGTCCCCCGCATGAACACGCCCAAATGTTTTGAAGAGATGTATGTGTACTTCGAATGCCGGACCTATTTTTTTTTCTTGGCCCCCCCCTCAACAAGGGCCGATCCGAGAACTCGAGAAGGCGACTCGGGATGATGCCCAGTCGTTATCATCCCAAATGTTTTTCCGTCCCAGGTTTTTTTTTCTATCCTTTTTGTGTTTGCTTGCTTTCGCCTCGCCCCCTTCCAGTTTAAGCCGGGCCAGTGTGGGCCGTAAAATCCAGCCTTTGATTTCGACGAGGTGGCTCCTTTGCTGGAAATTGGATTTTTCCCCCCATAGCCGTAGCGTTCACGCCGGCCTTACCCCTTCCCCCTTCCTTGCACGTCGCTCCTTTTCTTTTCTTTGTTTTCGCCTTCTTGCACCATGATGAAGGCTCAACACAGCAGGGAGCGTTTTGAAACTATTTTTCCGTTCAGTCCACAATTTCCCACTGAAGAAGATATCGTGACGGGTTTCGCCGGGGGCGCCGGTATTTGACCGGTTTTGCGCTTCCATTTTCAGGAGAGAACGTTCGTTGACAATGGGCTCCACGAATACACCGTCCTCTGAATATGGTTCGTCCGCCGGGCTGGCAGAGCATTTCCGCGG
>Ga0179593_1402818_pt1 | contig 11144 bp, 13 predicted proteins | sample CZODoug2_1_08_16_FD_185931 | JGI IMG/M metagenome (GOLD analysis project Ga0179593, IMG submission 185931) | Vadose zone soil fungal communities from Angelo Coast Range Reserve, California, USA - CZODoug2_1_08_16fungal (PacBio error correction) | ecosystem: Environmental > Terrestrial > Soil >... | reverse complement strand
ACTCCGGTCTTCAGACCCACCTTCGTTTCAGCAACCTTTCCTGCCCCATCCCCCCTTAGGTTTAGTTTTCCTTTCAACAGGTCCCTTTGGAATATTCCTTTCCCCTTTTCGTGACTGGTAACTTTTGAATTTTGACAGGGCCACTGGCCCACCCTTCGTAATTCTTTGACCTCACAAACCTTTCGCCCCCCATTGTTACCGAGGTGTTGTCCCTTATTGACATTGGATCCCCTTTTAATTTTTGTTTTCTACCGTGGCCTTGTTTCTGTAAATTCCCCTTTCCTATTTTCGAGGTCCAGTTCGTCCCCATCTTTCCTGGTCCCCAATACTGCATTTCCCTACGCGTCGCGGGGACCCTCTGAGAACAAATGGGATTCTTGTTCCTACTTTGGCGTTTTTTTCCTTTTTCCCAAAAACCAGGTCCCTGACCCGTGTGGTCCTGGCTGCCCCCAACTTGCCCGTTCCAGTTTTTACTCTGGTTTAATTGATTGGTTTTGCCAAATTTTGATGGTGAACCCTGTTTTCGTGTCCCCCGGACCTCGTCGAGACCTTTTTTTGAACCTTCAGGTTTTTTTCTTTTGTCCTCTTTTTTCCCTGGTGACGGTATGGGATTCGTTTCTGGAGGGCCTTTTGGTCCTCCCTACCGGTGGTTATCCTTTCGGTTGCGTTCCTTTCTGACAACTTTTTCCCCGTCCTGTGCATTGATGATCTTATGTCATCCGCTCTGCTTTGACCCCTATACCCCCGCTACCCAACTTCCCTTACGGCCCCAGTGCCCCGAAATTCGATGGACTGTCCGAATCATCTGTGGCTGGCGGACCCGGTGCTGTTTCTTGGTCTTTCTTTTGCTGGGTGGCCTTCAACAGTCGATTTGGGTTTTCCCCCTGACTTCTGCGCTCCCCACGTTCAAGTTGAACTTTGAGTCCGTCCCCCACCGCTGTTTTCCCGTTTCCCCCCCCCCCCCACTCCCTGCCACCCCATTGTAAACCATTGGTGACCCCCCCCCCCCGCGACCGTGTTGAAACTAACACTTTATTTTTGATTCCCCTTGTTGTCCTTCTTTTCCAAGTTGTTTAATCCGGTGCTTTGTCTCTCCTGACCTTGCCTAGAGAACGAGTATTCCCTTTTCTTTTCATTTGGCCACTATTAATCCCCTGTGTTGTCCCTCAATTGCTTCCCGGCCACGCCCCTTTTTTGCTTTTTCTTTTTTTCCTGGCCCAAGTTAAAACATGACAGCAACCCAGTATCCTTGCACCTGCTGTCCCCGGCTTTTTTCGTCTACCGTCCCTTTTTTGGTCTGCCTTCACGTTTTGTCCCCCCGTGTTGCACAAGAGATTGGTTTGGCCCCCCCCAACACAGGTTCTCTTCCTGCACACTGATGTTTTTGGTCATCCTCTCCACTGTTCCTTCGCCACCACTTGCCTGTGTGGAAGGCCCAGGTTTGACAACCCCCCTTTTTCCCGCATGTTTAAAAAAGATGAGCTCACCTTCCCCCTTTTCCAACTTTCCCCAAACTTGATGACCTGGTATGGGCAAGCAAGGTTTTGTCTCTATAACCCCTTGGTACCTGGCCCCGTTATGCCTTACAGATTTCGACGTGGGCGATCATTTATTTGGCGTCCCTCTACCTTTTCCTGGCGGAGTAAAGCCCCCATGCCCCCCCCTCCCGCGGGCTCGACTTGTTGGTGTTCCTCCGTCTCCCCTGTTGCCTCTCTTTTCCTGACCCAAACCAAGCAGAGTCGTTGTTTCCTACGGGTCTTTTGGGCTTCCGTGCAAGGTCCACCGGCCCCTCCGGCCCCTTTTTCCCCTTCCCATCCCCGTACTCAACACTCAAGCGTTTTCCCCCTTTTGCGCGCCCCCTCCACGCGTGTCTTCCCCCCGAAGCTAAGCGGACCTTTGTGCCTTTTTTTTTCTTTTGCGCTCTGAGCATGTCGAAGTCCCTGGCGTTTCTCACTCACCCAGCTCCCCCTTCTGGTTCGGGTGAGGCCCCGCACGTTCCAAGGGCCCCCTCAATTTCTCTCAAATCTGCATATTTTTTCCCCTAAAACCTAACACAAAAGTGGATGTAAGATTGACTGGTCGTTTTTTATTAAAGAACACGACGGTCTGAAAACGAGATCACATTTCTGTTCACTGGGCCCCCCGACGGAGCCTCCGTTCAGTGCTCCTTTTTCGTCATACTCCTCCCCATTAAATTTTTTTGTGGGTCAGAAACTCAGCAGACCTGCCAATTTTTGGACGGGATTCCCTTGGCATGAATTTCATGGTATAAGCCTTTTTGGCCTTGACCACGTCTTTTCCCACCCCTCTTTTTCCTCGCCTCGCGTGACATTTCCTGTTCCCCCTGTCCCTGCGGTCTATCGTGCCTTCGTTCCCTCTGGCGTAGATCCGTGTTTAACGAGGGAATGTCCCGCGTGTGCTTGCTTCCCTTTTTTTCCATGTTCCCTCTTTACCCCGCCAAATTTTCTTCCATGACCCCCTCTCCGACTCACCTCTTGGTAAGGCCCTTTTCTTCCGCGGCCCGCAACGCGGTGAACCATCCATGTTGCCTGTATTTTTAGCAACTGCCCCCCCTCCTTGGTTTTTTTTTTGCTAGCAACGATTTTTGAAAGCCTTCCTTTAGACCACAACACGGCGCCGATTTTGAACTCCTCAGGCCGTTTACGTGGAGTCCCTTAAGGTGTCCTTCCCCGGCCAAGCCCCTCCCCATATTTTCCTTCAGGACCTCTAAAGTCACTCCTTTTTCATTTTCACTCACAGTTGTGTTTTGTTTCTCAGACTGATGATTCACCCTATCTTGGTCCCTCTCCCGGATGTTTTTTGGTGTCTATAAACTTGGTCCCCCAGGGGCGCGTTTTCGACCCCATTCCCCTTGAGTTCCATTGACACTAGCCTGAGCTTTTCCCCGTCTGGCGCTTTTTTTCCCCCCCGAGTCGGTAGGGGCTGGCCGTCTCCCCGGCGGAGGGGTTTTACGTTGATAGTTTTGATACGGTTTCCCCCTTTTTCGTTTCACCCCCTCTTGTGTTTAAAATCTTTGCCCCCCTTGAGTTACAAACTGTGACTCCCATCGGCTCGGTGTTTTTCCCTAAGAAGAAGGTTTTGTCCCGTGACAGTGGTACCCTTTCTTATGCCATTTGTGACACCACTTTTTCAGCCTTTGTGTCTCAAACCGGCGGCTTCCGGGCCCAAGGATCCTACGACCCCATTAGTGTTTCACGCCGGAATCTCTTCTCCGCGGACGATTCCCTCCTTTTTCCCCTCTTTTCCCTTTCTTCACCCAACGGAGGGGTGTGAAACGACCGTTATCTGGCTCTTGTGGCTGCGCCTTGTTGAAATTGATCGAGGATGTTTTTTTTGTCCCCTTTTTCCCGAGATTTTTGAGATCCCCTGCGCGTGCAGTTGCTGGAGTTTTATTTGAGCCCTTTTCCGTTTTACCCCTCCCTCCCGTGCCTGACTTCATTTCCCTGCACACCCCCCAACCCCAAACCCAACAAATTGGAGGTCACAGTCTTTGCGGGCTTGCGTGGCGGCTCTTGCGACTTTTTTTCTTGGACAGTTACTTTCTTGTTTTACTTGGATGCACGCTGTTTCAAAAGCTTCCACATTTTCTGTGGTCGCCTCCCCCCCCCCTACCTTACCCTTTTTTTTAATGCCTTTGCGCCTAAAAAGGACCGTACGAGTTATCTTTTATAGGCATTAACTCTTTCCGTATAGGTACCCTTTTGCCCCCCTTGCACAGATGTCACAATTTGGGTGCGTTGTGTTTCTTCTTAACTGTTTCCCCCCTGTAGGGTTCTTGCAATTCTTGTCAATTTTGACTTTTTTTTAGCAAACACCGCACCTGCTGTGAAAAACATTATAAAGAGTGGTTCGATATTTTTTTTTTCTCTACGATTTTCCCCCCCTCCCTTCGTCCCGATTTCTTTTTTTTTTTTTTCCATGGTCACTCCTCCAGTTTTGCTTAGCGAAGTTTGCCCTTAGTCTCTTCAAAGAGGGACTTGATCTTTTTGCTTTGTCCTAAGGGCTTTTGGTCTATGAAAAAATGGATGGCCCTCTCCCCGGTCCCTCCTTTGTTCTTCGGGGTCGTAGTTTCGGTTGTTATCGTTTCAGCGTCCCAAGGGTTTTCCGTTCTTCCTTACACCCTGCGGTGTTCCCGGTAGTTATGTCCAGGGTGGTGGGGAGTGCCTGAAGTCTTCGTACGCGAGAAATGGTTGGCACCCATCGTTTTTTATTGACGAAGCTTTTTTCCGTCGCTCCACCCTTTGTCCGGCTCTCCCCCCCTGAGTTTCCCGTGCTCACCATTTGGCTCTGGTGCTGAAGGTCTTTTGGTCATCGGGCCCAGGAACCCGCCAGTGGCATTCGCTTTTTTTTGAATCTTCATGGTTTCCAATTTTTTCACCCCAGGACTCACTGTTAAATTCATACCCATGTACCAGAGTTGCCCTATTTTGCTCGTAAATTTTCATTTTGAAGCAGCGCCTTACGTTTTATTGGGCGATGACCCCGTTTGGCCCCAGCAAACGAACCACACCTTCATTCGCCCCTGTCTAGGATACTGAAGGTGTTCCCAGTTTCACTGGACTGGCGTTCCTTTTGGCCGGGGAACCCCTTAGGGTTTCTTTCAAGAACTGTGAAGCGTCACTTGCTTTTTTTTTGTCATAGAGATGGGCTCTCACGCGTTTGTTTTTATCTTTCCCCACTTTCACTTTTGTTGTGTTGTTTTTTTGATCCAAGCCCCTTATCACCAATCCTTGGGAACTGAGCCGCCCCACCCGTCTGGCTGTCAAGGGTTAGGTGACTTTGTCTTGCATGTATGCCTAGTTTCTTTTTTTTTTCTATTCCATTTGAAGAGACCCGCTCTACCTGAGCCTCGCAAGGGGGCCTCCGGTCCCCAGGGAAGTTTGTTTTTACACTTAGTTTCCCCTTGCTGCCCCCCCCCCAAAACCCTTTTTACTAGTTTCTACCGGTTCGGACCCTGCCGGTAGTATCTTTTTGGAACAGTAAGCACGTCCGCACTTCGTTTCAGAACCCGAAAACCTGCTACTTTAAGAGTGATAGACGGTAGGGTTTTGACCGACCAGGTTTCAATTACGGTTTTTTTCAGTTCACTTCTGCGGTCCTGTCTGGGCATCCCTCTGCCCCCCTCAACCTGGTTTTGAGTACCCTTGGGGAGTAATTACCCACCCCCCTCCCCCACCATCTAACCTAGTGCCATTGGCGAGAAGCGCGTGTAGTTGATGCGTTTCAAAGTACTTTCCCTCTTTTTTCTGATTGTCCGTACCGGGTCTTTCCTGTTTCACTCCTTCCCCTTGGTCTTTTTCCTTTGGCCGGCCGGGTTCACTGGCACGGTTTCATACCCAGGGGAAACCACTCTTTTGCTGTTTTTTTCCGTCTGTTTGGTCGGGCCCCCCATCTGCCCCATTTTTTAATTCTGTGTTTCCCGGCTTGTTTTTTTTCTGTTCTAAAGTTCGGTGCGAACTTCTCCCCTGACTTCTAGGCCCTTTCCCCCGTTTTTCCCCCCACTTTCGGTTCTCTTTGAGTTGCCATGTTCTTAACGAATGTTTACGCTCGCTTGGTGGTCCAATCTCTTTTTTAATCATAAGTTTCGTTTGTATCGATTTTTGTAACAGGCGAAGAAAAATTCTTTACGACGAACATGAGGAACTCCTACCCTGTAGAAGTTGTCCGGTTGTTCCCCAGTTTCCCATTCGGAATCACTTTGTCCGAATTGTTTGCTGGGTTTTCATGTTTCCCACATGTGTCAGGTCCACCCCCCAATGATTATGCTTGAAGCCATATGTTGAACCACCATGGGTGGTTTTTGGTTTTTTTCCCAAAGTTTTTTTTTTAAATGGGTTGAGTTGTCCACCGTTCTTTTACACACATGCCCTCCTTTTGCGCCGACCAGGTTTCCCCCGTTTCTTTCCATTCCCGGTTCACGCTCTTCTGACAGTTCAAGGTCCACACTAGTAATCCCCCCCTTCGTTTTCTCTTTGACCCCTAGTCGTCTATATTTTCTTGGCGCGGTGGACCTTTTCCCTGTCCCCGTTAAATTTTTCCTTCCACAATTCGGTGCTGAACCCCCTGCCCCTTCCCCAATGTGAAAAATTGACCCCTATGGCCACCTGTCGGCAACCCCCCCCTTTCAATACGAAATGACCCCCAGGACGATTAAATAGTTTCTGCCGCCTTGTCCGTTCTTTTTTACGTGGAAACGACTCCCTTCTTTTTGCCACCCCCTTTGGTTTACTGACTTTTGGGTGACTTTTTTTGCGTTAGTGGCACAACCCTGGGCCCTTTGGGACAGCGTGATTTTCCCCCCTTTCCGCCCTCCGCTTCCTCAAATAGCCCAAACACATCCCGAATCCGTCTTGGCCAGCACCATTGCTTTGATGGGTGCGGTCCCGCCAACTGGATGGACCCCGGCCAAATGTCCCTTGTCCTCGATGCGGGGTCGTTCAATGTGACTCTTCAACACTCCTGGATTCCCTGAAATCTTTCTGTATCCAAACCAACGTTGCCCTTTGGAACCCCTGGTTGACAAGTACTTTTCAAAAACTTTTTGGCCCTGGGCCCAAGCAGGCCATTGGTTGTTTTTTGACACAGAATTCCCTCCTACATAGGGTGCGTTGGGCGCAATCCAAAGGTTTTCTTGATTCTCTGCAGGTTGCCCACCGGAAAAAACCCATCGCGTGATTTTCCGCTCTTCCTCGCCACCTCTTTTTTCTCCTTTCTGATAGAGATGCCCCTCCGGAGTCATTGGGGTGGTCGTTTAAGGTCGTCACTGTTCGAATATAACGTACTCTGTCCCCCCCCTGGTTGGGTGTATTTTTCTATTACCAGGCCAGGTTTGAAAATTTCCCACTTACCCCCCCGATTCCCTTGCATTTCCCCTGTCTGGTCGGAGAAGCCCCGGGGTTTGTTCTGTTTAACTTTCGCCCCCCTTTTTGCGCACTCGGTGCTGTGGTGCCCATTTTTTGAGGCCCTTTCCCCCCACAGATCTCTCGAGATATTCTTACTGTTGTGTTTAATGAAAATACCTGTTTTAGGTTTAACTGGACGAAAAATCTTATTTTTGAAACGCGAGAGTCCCCCCCCCTACTACGAACCCTCTAGCCGTTTTTCTCTGTTTGAGTTTGACGTTGGGTTTTCCTAAAAGTACCCAAGTGCATGGGGTTTCCTTGGGCCGGGTTGAAGCCGGTTGTGTTTCGTTGATTTCGTCGCGCCTCACTGGCCCCGGCTTCCCCATCCCCAGCCCCCCCTTCTCCGGGCGAAGCGGGGGTAAAGCCTTTCGGCGGCCATATATGGTAGAACCAACCAAGATGAGGCGTTTTCTTTGTTTTCTCAGTCCTTCGGTTCCCCTTTGCAGGTGAAGGTCCCCCCGAGGGGTCCCCCCTCCTCCCCCTTTCCACGTCAGCAAAGAAAATATCAGGTGCAACGGGCCTCCGCATCATTTTAATTCTTGTCTTTTCCTAAGCCTCCAATGTTGGAACCACTTTTTTTAGTTTTTTTTGAGACTCTGGCGCCTTTCTCCATCTTTACGTGGTCATCCTAACCAGAGCAGGTGGCTTCTTTGTTTTTTCGCTGTCCCTCCCCACCCGGAACAAAGCAATGACCATCCCGCCCATGATTTGAACTATACCGCACCCCTCCCACCGTGGACCTATTCTCCCGAGGGATCTTTGTTTTGCGGACAAGAAACTTTTCCACCCGGGCGACTCTCCTTAGACCCCTTCCTTACATTAAACTCCGTCAAACGGGACTTGTCCTTTTTTTTGGAGGTAATCCCTCATCAGTACTGACACATTTGGCCCACTCGTTATCCCGTTGACACCCCATGCAGGTCCAGGCCTCCGTCCTCTAAAGATAACCTGTTATTTACCAAACTTTTCGACTAGAGGCGTCTGAAGGAGGCTATTGCTCGTCCGGGTCTCCTTTTTGTAGTCCAAGTTTGTTTCTCCTCCCCTTGACACCTCTTTCTGACAGGTTTATCTCTGTTTCCCAGTTGGTTTTGCATTTTCTGTTTTACGTCTGTTTTCCCACCCCCGCGCCAACCTCTTCTGTCCTTCCAAAGTACCTTCAGTGGTCAGTAGTTTTTAAGCTTCCCCCCCGTAACAACCGTCTTCCCCCCCCTCAATTCCTTGAAGTCCTGTCTTTTTCAATGTCCCTATGTCTGAAATCCACCCTTTACCTCCTTTCAAAACAAGGCTCATGTCCGGCTCCCTAGTTGCGATGTCCGCTTTCCCAGTCCCCCCTTTTTTTTTGGCTCCAGGAAACTCTGTCCTTTCCCCGAAATCTTTCTCGTTCCCACTTGAGAAGGGATTCATCCTCCCTATTTACTCATCCTTTTTTTGTTGTTCGGATATGGCTTTGCCCTCGGTCATCCCATCCCAGTGCTTGGAGGGAGACAAACTGGTTGGGCTTTGCAACAACCGTGGACGGCAACTTTCCAACTTCGGCCCACAGAGAGGGGCTAGTTTCCCCGTGAGCTTTTCTTCTCCTCTGATTTAGGTCTTGTCGTTATCAACCCCGGCAGGGGTGTGGTGTTCTCTTGTTTGCTCGCTACTTTCCAACCTGGGATACGCTTAGGGGGAAACGTTCCCCGTCCACCTTTTTACAAGGATCAAATCCCTTTTTGGTTGGTTGCAGTTCCGCGATGTTGGGTTGAACGCTGTCAGTGACCCCCCACCCTGACCAGAGGTCTACCCATTTTTTATGCTTTCGGGGTGCATTTAATCTTACCTCCAAGCCTTTGGAATTTTAGGAACGCATTAAGTCGTTTACTATTGGCAGCCTCTTCCCCCCCCTGTGTACCGGCTCTCTTGTGCCGCCTCGGTTGCACCTTCCCTTGGGTTCTCGGTTATTTAGGTCTTAGGCTCTCCCTGTACTGCCGGCAATTGACCCCCGTCCAGTTTGTTTTCACTGCTTCCGGGGGAGGACCCCTGGCTTTTTTTCGGTGGGTCTGGATTTCGTTCTCAGGTTTCCTTTCCCCTGGGCCTTGGTACCTGGCCTCGCCAGTTTCGCCCTCCTTCCAGACCCCACCAACCCCGCTTTTATTTTCCCGGTGGTAGTTCTTTTAGTGAGCCTGCGCGGTCTCTCCCCCAGTTTTTTCCTTCTTTTTTTTACTTGAGTTGCCGAAACTGATAACACCCCCACTTCTCTGGTGAATTCTCCCGCCCCTCTCGGTACTAACGGTTTTTTGAGACCAACGTTTTTTATTGTCCTCTTTTTTTCGGGGCTTTCCTGGCCTAAACCCGGTTTTCCCTTCGTCGTTACCCGTCCCTTTTGTCTGTCTTGTATATGGTGATTTCTTGCTGGAGTGTACTGTTCCGGCGTGTTGGGAAGGCTCCGAAAATTTTTTCCTTTTTTGGAGCCCCCCCCCCTCAGGTGATGAAACAAAAGTCCTAAGTTTTTTTCTTTTTTTTTTGGTTTTCAAGCAATTGTCTCAGTCTTTATGTTTACCACCCGGCGGCAAGCCGGTTGTTGATGGTTTCTGTGACCTTCCAGTTCTGTCCAGTCGTTAACGCCCCCCCCCCTAGTAGCACCTCCCCATTTGGTTTTTTGACTCCTGCCCTGCCGTTCTCCTTTCTGAAACCCAATTGTTTTTTAAGTTGATACCCACGGCATCCCTTTTTTTCCTGGGTTCTTCGGTTACTCCCCTCCTTGTTTCAGCCCCCCTCCCCACAGGTGTGAGGCTTGGTTTCCACCTGCTTTACACGTGTCTGTCTCGTCAAGTTAGGTTTTGCAGATGTCCGAGCTTCGTTTGTCGTTTTACCGCTTGATCTGTAGTGTCACACCCAGCTCCCTTTCCCCACGTCTTGGGAACCGTCGAAGTTGACCCCCCTTTTCGTTGCGAACCGTCCTTTTCGCTATGTGCTGACGTTCCTGGGCTGGTTACCTCCCCCTACCCACCCGCCAGTGGTTCTTTTACCCCGTTTGGGTTTTTTCTACCTTTTCGAATGTATCCCTTAATTCCCCCGTTCTTGATCCAAGCCTCATCGTCGGAGAGCGAAGTCATTTTTTTTTTTTTTTTTTTTTATTTTTCCTAGCGAGAGTCCCTTATTTTGGTTCATTTGTTTGTTCAAAAAAAGTGCGCTTTCACGACCTCCTTATTGTTTTTTGCACCTTTGAGTCTATCTGGTTCCAGTGTTCATTCCGCGTCTGAAAGTGGTCCCCCCCAAGCGTCTTTGTTTTGGTGACGTGACTGTTGCCCCCCTCTCAAGTTGAGTGTGGGTGATGGTGTACACCGGTCCGTCTTTTTCCTCTTTTGTCCATGACAGACGAAGATACGTCCAAAGTGAAAGGGTTTCACGTCCCGCCAGACACTGTTGCTGCGGACATTTTTGGCCTACAAGGGGTGCAATTGGGGACCCCGCCGTCTTAGTCGGATTTTTGTTTTGGATTTTCCCGTTCTTTGTCAGTTCCGTCCGCTGACCGTCGCCTCTAAGATTCACTTTTTTTTTTTTTTAATTTTGGGGGCCTTTTTTGGCCACTTCCCCTGGCGGTCACAAAGTTGGCCTTCTTTTTTGTTGTCCGCCCTGGTTTTGGCAACGCCATGTCACCTTAGTAAGATGTAGGTCAGCCTTTCACCCTCCTTTTGCGTCCCTGTTAACGCCACTTCTTTGACTCTGTCTCCTTAGCCCCCTCTTTTTATGTTGTTGAAGCACCCCTTGCACTAAGGTGATTTCAGCATCAGTAGGGTTTGTTTTCCATCAACCCCCCCTAGGGCCAGCCCCGGTTCTTTTACGGTGGGTGACTTTTACACGCCCCACCACCATCTCCTCCCTTATTTTCCTCTAGCCCCCCCCCCTCAGAAGCTGTAGGGCCATGCTCGGTTTACTTCTTTTCGCCTGTCGGCCTTTTCCACCTTTTTCCCGGTCATAATTCCCGCCCTGGAACTAGGTTTCGGGCTCCCCTCCAGCTTGTTTGTCCTCAAAGGTTGTTCCCACACGAGGTTTATTCCATGGTTTTTCAGCCTCTTTGGTTTCCTGCAACCTCATTCTAGTTACCTTTTTTCCTTTCCTCCGTTACTGTCCTTTTCCCAGGTCCTTGAGGAAGTCTTCCCCATCCTCCAGTCCCGCTTGTTCCCTTCCAATTACGCGTTTTGAGAGGTTCGAAGTTTTTACTACTAGTGGGAGGTCCCC
>Ga0179593_1343920_pt1 | contig 11144 bp, 13 predicted proteins | sample CZODoug2_1_08_16_FD_185931 | JGI IMG/M metagenome (GOLD analysis project Ga0179593, IMG submission 185931) | Vadose zone soil fungal communities from Angelo Coast Range Reserve, California, USA - CZODoug2_1_08_16fungal (PacBio error correction) | ecosystem: Environmental > Terrestrial > Soil >... | reverse complement strand
TGACGCGCATTTGGTAACTGGTAACCTTTTTTCTTTCGTAACACGTTCCCCCCCTGATTTTTACTCGTTTTCGGGCTTGCTTGTTAGCTTTGAAAGGTACCGACCGTCTTCCCCCGTTTCGCTCGATCTGGGTCCGACCGCTTTTTTTTTCTTTGCCAAAGCGACGATACTTTCCGGTGTGAGCTCGTTTCTTATCCTGGTAAGTTTGATGTCGATCACCAAGCTTTCTTAAGGCTCCTCAGATTTGCTTTCCCCTCCCGCCCCCTTTTCGCAAGACGACTCCGTAGTGCTTCACAAGGTCTTTGAAAGTTTCCGTCCTGCAAACTTGCCGGGCGACAGAGGCGGACAAGGCTCCTGGCCATGAATTCCCCCCGCCGAGGTTGTTTCATCGGGGCGCGGAACCCTTGCTCGTTCGGGCATCTCTGTAGAGGCCCTTCCTGCTTTTTTATGATCCGCAGAAGGAGTGCTTTGCTCTTGGCCAACGGTTCTTTTACGGCCCTATCCACCTTGGTGTTTTCCTTCCCCCTCACCTCCTGGTCCCTCCGTCCCGTGTTTTCCCCTTTCGCGCTGCCTTTTTTGTGACCGGTTTGAGGACTGCCGGTTGGTTACGGCGAGTCATCCCCCAGAGGCCTTCTTTCCTCCTTTTTCGGCCCCTTGGCGAACTTGTCGCAAATGAGCGAATCTGGCTTATTTTAGTCGTCCCCCTCATATGCCCGGGTACGAACCACGCGATTTTTCCGAAATTGAAATCTCCTCTTCCGATTCCGATCCGTCCCATGTCAGTCCCCCTTTTCGAATAATCAAAACCTCGGTAAAGCTCGTGTTTTTTTGGCCAGCAGTTGCTACTGGGGCCTGTAGTTGACACGCCTCGCGGGTGCGCTGGTGGACTTGCTCCCCACATTCACCGGTAGAATTTTTTAAGATCCAATTTTTATCGTTCCTACAATTCCAACGATTCACTGCGCAGATGCGTGCTCACTTCATTCCCCCGAGGTCAAGAGACCCATGACGAGAAATCATCGCTATCTGGCCCACGCGGACACGCCGCTGCTGTCAGCTCATATCATCAGGGACCTTCATTTCAAAACTGCGTCCGAAGAAGACCCTTCCCCTGAAGGGTTCTTTAGCAGGAACTAGTAATAGTAGTTCACGACGATTTTTTCTGGCTTAGCAGAAACTCCAACCACCGCTGAGGGGTTACACCACCGAGGGGTGCATGGTTTGGTTGTTGTAAGGTCTTGGTTCCCCCCTCAACAAACTTCTCCTCCTTCCCAATTTCACATCCTGAAATGGACAGCCGTGAAAAACGCTCCCACTGCGTGATTCCCAAACCCCGTTGTAAGATTTTCGCGACGAGAGGTTCGAAAGTCTCCCGGCGTTGGCGACGCCCCCATACCAGTGTATGGTGCAGCCTCACCGAGCACGAATCCTTTATGTCTCATTCGTTTTCCATGAATCGGATCAACCCACCCAATCCAACCCCTCCCGTCCAGCGCGCCGTCCCCAGATCCCAACGCCCCGCCCCCCCCCTCAACCGGTTTCCCATATGCGCCACTCTCAAGACGCCCCACAGTTCAAGTTGGAGGCTGCACAGCGCACGAACCACACACTACAAGCGGCCACGCCTCTCCTTTGCACCACACCTCAAGGACACCCCGCGTCAGGGACCCAAACACCACCCCCAGGCGACTGCTTTTTACCCTTTTCTACAGAGTCCCCCACGCGATACCTTAAAGAAGGCGCGTTCCGGGCTTTTTCGCGGTTTGTATCATACTGTATCAATTATATTCTGTGACTTCTTTTGCGGTCCGGTGGACAAGCCTCGTATTCATGTCCAGTAAAAGTAGATGCTCGTTGCAGGTCTTTTCTCCACCCTTGTCTTCCAACGGCAGCCTTGCGATCGCTTTTTGAACACGCCCCTTCCAGTAATTCGGGTTGTTTAAACAGCTTGCGTTTCGCCCTGGAGTCCCATCGATTGCCGGCCGAATACTTTCGGTGATCTATATGCTGACTCCGCGGCGGATCCGTTTTTTATCACATTGCTTCGTGTTCGGTCTTCCATTTTCAGAGCTTCTGTACGTTTGAATTTGTCTCCTCCCGACGACGTTGGTTAATCGGAGCGTCGTGGTACAAGACCGACGTCGCCGGTTTTCAAAGCGCCCACTTCTGGATGTACTTTCCTCAGAGATTTCATCGCTCGCCCCTGAAGAGGTTCTCTTCCCTTTAACGAGGCTCACCGTCCCACTCCCTCGCTGGTTAGAGCAATCGTTTTGCGTATCTCTGCCATCTTTCCATAATCATGCTATGTATTTTTTCCGGGGCGTCTGTGACCTGACCCGAGGAGTTCCTGTGCCCCCCCTTGTCCCCCCCTTACTGCCCTTCCGCCGTCCCGTAAGACCACCCCATGCGAAGTGCCAACTGTTTTCTGCGGCCTTCCTCTGGCTGGCGCTCTCCATCCAAAAGATTATGGCTCTTTAGTCCCTTGTTGACCGTGTGCGAGGTTCAACCTCTTTAGCTTCGGAGTGTCAATTCCGAACCGAGTAAAGCCCTCTTCGCCTTCCGGCCCAGTTCGCCCCCGCTTTCCCCATCCACAATCGCTGTAGTGGTCAGATCATTTGTAGACGCCCCTTCTCTCCAAATTATTCCTTCCGTTTATCCAGTTCCTCGAGTCTTGACCCGAATATGTCCAGCCGGTCCGGCCTGACTTTGTTTTTGCGTTCGGTTAGCCAGTTTTTTCAAACCTGACCAGTTTCTCCGAGTTAGTTCCAGTAACTGCGGGCTCACGGCCACTTCTTTGCTTTGGGACGACAACCGAGAATCTCCGTCTTACATTTCAGAGAGATATGCTAGTAGTTTTTTTTCGTCTCGTCCCCTCCCTGTAGTCCTGCGTTCGTCCTCACCCCTTAGGCCCCGCCTTTCGCGATGATTGAATTTCATTGTCCAGAAAGCCCGCCGACATTCTCTCTTTCTCCTCTTTGTCTTCTAGATGGCGAATTAGGGATGATTTCAATTTAATTCTGCGTCCTTCCCCCCTCTGAAAGTTACGGCGAGGCACCCGTGGCTTTTTCATTTTTATTTGACGAGATTCAGCTATCTACTATCATTTTATGCTGTTAAAGTTTAAGGAGGTGTCAGGTTTTCCACGGAGGTCCTCCCCGTATTCGTCCCGCCCCTCATCCCCCTCCTTTTCCCTGAGAAAGCTCGCCGCGAGTGAAACCAAGATTTCCTTGACCTGATAACACCGCCTCTCAGAATTAAGGGATGATCTTTTTTCCCTCTTTCTGACTGGTCCTTATTCTTTCCTTTCAGTCGATCACTGTGGACGTCCGCCGGGTGATATGCCTTTTCCTTTTGGATGGTCCCTCGGTGGCAACACGCTCGGGCGGTGACCCGATTTGGACGCGATTTCCAGATTGAACTTAACGAGGGGTTACCCCCCCCTACCCTGCACCTTGCTGCTTCTGACCTCCTTGGGCTTTATTTTCCATTAGGGGAGGAGTGCCGTGCGTATGACCCCGGGCTTTTCATCTTTTGTGTTTACCTTCCACGCGGACGGCTTTCCATCCCGGACTCTGCCCGGGTGCCGCGGACCTCTGAAATGTCAAACCATGTACCAGAAATACATTTTGCTTTGGAGCCTGCCTTTTTCTTCCGTCGGTTTCTTGCATCTCTCCTCTTCGTACGCATCCGTCTGGCCGGTGGACTTCGTTCCCTTCGATACTATTTCTGCCCTTCTCTTGACAGGGACTACTCTTCTCTATGACCGTTTACACTAGTTTTGAACGACGTGGCGCTGTGTCATCCGTAGTAAGGTTTGGGTATTTTAACCTTTCCCGATTTCAACCTGTCGTCGGCTCCCAGGACTCTGCTTCTTGAAGGATGGTCTTGGATAAAATGTCACGCGGCAACTGACGTGGCATCAAGAGGAGTGCGCCTCTCCTGAAATTATTATTCCCCCTTCTCACTGTGCCTGCCCTTTTCTGCCGCGCCCTTTTCTCTGCTCCCAAACCCTCATTTGACCATTCCGCCGTGGCTTTTCGACGTCTATAGACGTTTTTTTTCCTTTTTTCACCCCGCTCCCGGACCAGCCTCGCCTTCTCCCTGCCTTTTCGGACGCCTTGCATTTGTCCATTCCATATCTACAATTCCGACCGCTCTCATTTTTTATTACCACGCATCATGAATTCAAACACTGCTAAGCCTGACTTACAACCCGCCTCAGTCTTACCCGTCAGGGCAAGTTATGACGCCCCTTTCGCTCAATGTTCCACCACGATTGAGTGGTTCTCCACCCCAGGAACCTTTTCCCCCCCGATACTCCGTTTTAGGTCGACACGGCAATCCGCCCATCCTCTCGACCCCTCCCTCTTTTTCCCCTATGCCAGACAAGGTTTGGTCAATTCCCCACTCCCTTACGCTTCTTTCGCCCAGAAAGGTGAGAAGTTTCCGTATTGCTGCCTGTGGCGCAGCCGGTTGGGGAGAAGGACCCGGTCCCCCTTTTAACGTTCTGGTGACGGGTTCGAGTTGTTGAGTTGCTGTCCAATCTTAGTCCACTGCCCCCCCCTTCCATGACAATATCCCCCCTCTTGTCACATCGCTCTGTTTCTCTTCTTGTACGCACGTTCGTATTTTACATCCTTTAAGGATTCTTTTATTTTCTCTTGGCATTTTTTTTTCGGAGGACCCCCCCCTGTTGTTGTTTCCCGGTGGTTTCCGTTTTTGGCCTCTTGTACGCGCTGTGTGCAGCTTAGGTCGACCTAGGAATAGAGCTGCTTTTTTGTGGGCTTTCTGTGCGCTATTCACCCATCGTCGTTGTTTTTGGGTTGACTTACCCTGCTGGCTCCTTGTAAACACTTCTTTTTTTTTTAACCACCATCTGTTAGCGGAAGTTCCGACCTGAAAAAAGTTCCCCTGCATGAATAAAACCCCCCCCCCCGTAGAACCTGATGAAAGATTTTTTCTCGGGTCTCCCTATTTGATCTCCCCGTCCAGTACTGGAGATCCTTGCTCGGCTCGTTTTTTCGTCATTCTCGTTGTTATTGATCTTGAGGTTGACGCGCACTGAAGCTCGTCCGATGATTTCGACTCAGTTGCCCTCGAGCCACATTTCCCTCAGTTCCGCCCCGGAGTTCCGACCTGGATTTTGTAGTCGCTTCAATCGACTCCACCCAGCGTCAGAACAAGTTTTAAGTTCCACCCCATTCATTTCGCCCGTGTTCTCTACCTATTCTTTAGAATGATTTGCCGGCCCCAGGCACGCCTATCGTGTCGACGCATTTTTTTTATTGGCCAATTTATCAATCTCGCTCTTCATGATGTATTGATAGGTTTACCAGATTCCTTTTTTCCCTTTCTTCCCCTACCCCCTCTTTTACGTCCTTTCCCCGAGCCTTCTTACTCCCGTTTTAATTACTGGCCCGTTCGCTGACGTTAGCGGTCGATTTCTTCTCCCTTTAGGGCCCTTTCCACTCCTCTCTGAAGAACAAATTTTGACTTTATCCGACGGCGAGAACAGTATCGTTTTCTCTGATTTTAGACTTCTGGATATTCCCTCCGCTCCTTTTTCCATCCCAGTCTTCTCAGGCATGACCGCGCCGTCGCTTTGCATCGCGTTCCGGCTGCCTTTTTCTTATTTTTCCTTCCGTACAAACCCATCTTCCTCCCTCGCCCATTAAGCCAGAACCCTCGTGTTATTTCGAGTCCGCCTTTTGACGCCCAAGAGGAAATTTCCTTTTTTTACCCCCCCTGCGTTTCCATCCTCCGTTGTTGTTTCTCTCTCTTTTTCACTTGGTTTTCCCCTGGTACAAGGGGGTATTTTTCGTAACCACCGGTCTCCTCCCCCAACGGATTTCTTTGATTAGAGTGGTGCGGTTTCCTTCTTCTTTATTTGGTACATTCTCTCGTGATGGAGAGAAGTTTTTTGCAGTTATCTGTCCCCTCACTGCTCTTCCGCGATGAAGTTTTAGTCTCTTGAGCAAAGGTTAAATTGTCTCCTCCCCTTCGCTTAGCAGTCCAACTTTGTGACCGGTTGGCTCGTTTCGGTCAGGATCAGGTTTTTTCAAGGTTTACATGGCCTTTTCTTCTGTCAGCTCTCCGTCTCATCGGTCAACGGCAATTTCCTTTGTGAATTTAGCTCATTTTTCTCGACAAGTTTCCCCGGGCGGTGTTCTGTTTGAACAGCGCGAGTAGCCCCTACATTATCTCGCTGATTCAGGCAGAGAGGCTCTTGGCACATTTTGCGCCCGGACCCCTAGCAGATTAGTCTTTTTTTTTTCTCACTGTAAAATTCTCGTCCTGGTCGCCAGAACAATATCGTCTGCCTTGGCGTGAAACTTTTGAGCTCCTAGCGTTTCTTTTTGATTCCTGCTGACGACTATTCATCTTCGGCCACCGCGTATCCCTATCGAAACTTCTGACCTAAGCGGAGGCGCGATTCAGTGCGGTCCTATCAGGTGAGTGAGTTTGTGTGACGTCCACCTCCGGGACCCATGTAAATAGCCTCTCCCGATGGAGCGATCCAGGACCCCCGCACACGTTCCAGTTCGCCTCTCTGGTGGTCTGTCGTCGTCCCCCCTCCTTTCCGACTTTGGTTTGGTTCTTGACCGCTCGCTTGTGGGCGTGGTTTGCCCTCGTATACAGATAGCCCTCCTTTTTCCCTTCCCCTTCTCCCGCGAGATATCTCCACCCGAGTATTTTTAAGCTTTGTTCCATTTCCATCGAGATTAAAGGTCTTTAACCCGTTCTTCCAGCCCTTCCCAATGACGTTCCCCCATCCTCACACCCAGGGGTTCCCCTGGCGCCCCCCCAGACCCTCGGAGTCATTAGCTCTGTCCCCTCCCCTCTAGGTAATTTCCCCTTCCGACGGGCGTCTTCCCCTCCATCCCTTGCTCGGTGGAAAAAAGGGGATATTGTCAGTTGTCTTGTTCTTTTTGCCAGCAAAACAGTTTCTACTCCTTCCACAGACACTACAATTGCCTGGGAATGTTACCACCTCTTTCCGCCCCGTTTCGAGCTAGGATGGGACGTCTTGGGTTTTACATTTCTTTTTCCTTTATCAGGCTTTATGTGCTGATGCAACACTCCCTCCGAGTCTGTCGAGCCCTCTGTCTTCCCCCCCCCCTTGAAGGTGGCTGCCTGACACTTGTTTAATGGGTCACCCCCCTGGACTATAAGAGCCTTCCCCTCAGTCTCGATGTTCTTTTGGATCAGTCTCGAGTTCTCCTTTTCCCCTTTTTCCCCTCTTTTTCCTTTTACAAATGACGACGTCCCGGCCCCCCGTGAGGCGTGGCGAATTTTTTTTTTCTTACTCGGGCTTAGAAACGGCAAGCCAGCGATATAATCTCTCTTCCCCCTCCGTGCGGATTGGTGTTCTTTTCCGATCGAAACACCTCTTCTCTTGATCTGGCAATCCCGATTTGCGTCGAGAATACTTTATTTTATCTTCTTTCTGTTGAGCCTCGTAGGCGTACCTTTTTCTTTCAATGAGGGTGGCCCCCCTTCCATCAATCTTTCTGACTCTTCTTCGGGAATTTTTTTTTAGATAGTCCTCGTTGGCATCTTCGCCGTAAGTTCCCCCTTCCCCTTTTTTTTCCGGATTTCACCCAAGAAAAAGATGCTCTTGACCCAGTGGGATTTCTGTACCCCTTATCGCCTTCTTTTCTTTTTCTTCTTTTTTCGAGACCTGAAAAGCCGTCTTCTTTACGACGCGATGGTTCGCACATACTTTTGCAAAACCCGTGCTCATGTAGGTCCTCTGGCCCCTTTGAAGTGAAATTCGCTGCCTCTTTCCCTGTCAGGACCCCTCCCCTTTTTCGCGTGATACCACACCCAAGCTAATCTTTTTTTTGCGTCTCTTCCGCCCAGGGCGGGAGTAGCCGGCACCGACGAGGATTTGATTTTCCCCTCCCGATAGATCCCCCCCGGGTCGTTCTTTAAACACTCTGCTCCTTCCTTCATCGCGAACTTTTTCCGCGCGCTTTTGGCCCAAGTTTGGCCGATTTCCCCATACACATTTTCTTTTTTGTTATATCCCCCTTGTATTGGAGATCCAACACCGGACTGCCAAATTCTTTGATAACTGGTCGGTTTTTCGATCTTGGGGACCTTTTTTCACTGCCCTTGGTCTGAACAGTAGGGGGAGGCCCCTGTATTTTTTTTTTTCCGCTTTCTTTTTTTTTTCCCAAGTCAATGTGCCCTTTCCCTTTTCCACCTGGGCCGACCCCTTCCGCGAAGTCCTGGCGTATCATCCGCTCTCATTTTCGGCGTCCTCTAGGCAAACGCTAGGACTCGTTTTCCGAAAATGCTCTCGTCTCCTTGATGAATGGACCATCACACCCCTCCCCCCGGCTAATCTTTTTTCGTGGTTTTTTTCGATCTGCTTTTACATGCCGTCATCTCTTTTCTCCTCTTCTTCAGAGTCCACTTCTGGACGGCTTACGAATCATCACTCATCCCTCGCTGATGTTTTTTCAGGAGGCGTCTGTTCGCCAACAGCTGCCCCGTGGCCGACAGCATACTTCCCCTCACTCCTTAAAGCATCTGAAACTCATCTGTGCTTCCCCTTCAGTCAAGTAAGTTGACCTTCTTCCTATGTTTCAAGCTACTTTCTAATTTTTTCCGATGGCTCCTGTTTTTCGCCGAAGATATGCCCCCCCCTTTTCCTCAGGTGTTTTCCCCTTTTTAGAACCTCCGAAATCGCTGGCGTGACGGTTCTGAGATTCGCGCCCTCCCTGCCCGACATAGGTTTTTCACCTCGACACGGTAACCCTTGCGTCCTTTTCTCCTCGGTTTTTCCTAGCCCTGACAGCCCCGTGGTTTTGGCACCTTTGCCGTCTTTGTTTCTCTCTTTTTTCGCTGCCGTCAGCGTGACCAGCTTCACTGGAAACCAATCGGCATCGCGGCTCCCTATCATGTCGGTGGCACTTCTTTTTCCCTATGGCTCTCGTTAGCGCCCCCCTCCTTCTACAGTCCCCTCTCCCGTTCTGTAACCAAGCCTGACCATGAAGGTCCTAGCTCCCAGGCGAGTTTCCAGTCCAATAGAGGACCTTGGCGGTGTGAATTACCTTAGTACTTTCCCTTGTTGGTACACTGCGCGGATGACCCCCTCGAATCGCATCAGGCTTCTGGTGGCTTTTTGCTCCCTGTCAAGAGGCAATGACCTCACCTTCAGGGCCTCCGGTTTCATAGATTTTTTCCAGCTAAGGTTTTCCCCGTTAGCACACTCTTTTTTCTTTTGTTCCCCCCACGAATTCACCCCCAATTAAGACAGGGTTTCGGGTTCATCTAGAGTGATATCTGCCCGGATTTCCCCCCTTTTTTATACTGTTTCCCAAAGTCTTCGCCTTGCTCGACTTGCGTACGATGTCCTGTTCCTTGACATCTCATTCCTTCTAAAATTTTTTCCGATGACTTCCCCCCCTAGACTAGTCTACACCATCGAGTTTCCTTTTACTTTGTCTCGGATTGTCAGGGCTTTTTTGTTTTTTTGTTAATTAAATTTTCTTCATGTTTTTTCGTCCTCCGTCCAGTCTTTTAAGTTCTTCGCTCGCGTCTCTGCGAGCCCTCAGGTTTTTTCCGACTCCAGTGCTTGATAGATGCCTAATGCCATTTACTGCATAGCTCTGTCCTGTTCTTCTCTGGGTGTCTCCTTCCTTCATGGTCCACTTATTCGGTTCCGGAGTTCTTGTTTGAGTTTTTCCCCCGACACCTTTTTCCCACATAATCCAATATACAATCTGGTTCACCTGAGCCTTGGTGATCTTGCTGCGATTCCCCTTCTTTCGTGAAGATCAGTAGTAGCTTTGTACCCTTTCGTTTTGAGCCTCGCCGGCAGAGTCTTGCCGGTTTTTTAGGCAGCTTTGACCTAGATTTCCAGGACGTGGGCGCCTGGACATTTCGGTAATGCTTATTTGTTATCCGGCCTGTCTCCGGGGCCGACGAGGTCATCGCTCTACAGTCCTTCATGGGTGCGGGGGCTTGAACGCTCTTCCCATTTCCCTTTTTACTTTCCCCGCTGTTGCATTTATACCGATCTCGTTCTCTTGCAAATTTCGTTCCCGGCCTGTTCTCAAACACCCCAACTCGCTCTTGTCGAATGTCCCCCCCCCAAAAGTCTTCCCTTGGCTGCCAACTCCATCCCCCCCCCCCCTCTCGCAACCAGATGTAGGTGTCGTTGATCTCACTTATGAGTATGCCTGTCGTCTAGGCTTCCCTCCCGGAGTTCCCCCTGGATTTCCCCCGGGTGAAGTAACTAGCCTTTTTTCACGATATGGAAGAACTTTAATGCTATACCGCCCTTATATCCGTTTTTATGACGAGCCCAATCTAGAAGACCCGGGGTTTTCCACAGTTGGACGAGGCGTACTTTTGGAAGTCGTTCTGCTGTCGCCTCCCCAGTGACGTCTTGCGCCCCCATTTTACTCCCCCCAGGGCAGTTGGTGCACACCTTTTTTTTCTGCTACTCTTGACGATTTCAGAGTGTAAAGGGGACTTTTTTCCCCCCTCGGTCTGGGTCCCCCTTCGCTGTGCAAATTCTAAAGCTTCCTCCTGAATGACTGATGGTCAGCCATGCCTTTTTTTAAACTTCTTCCCCCCCGCAAAACGCCGGTTCAGAAGGTAAGATCACTTTGAATAGCGTTTAATCCGGCACTTTCCGCCTTGTCGCAGCTCTCTCTTGAGAGTGTATTCATACCCTTGCTTTCCCATAAAGTGACTGACTCCACCGGAACACAGCTCCCGGCTCGTCCCTCGTCTTTTCTACTTTTGTCGAGTCTTTATGCTCCTTTTTATCGCCGGACGCGCTCCCCGACACGTGCAGCTTTGTTTGAAAAGGTTCGCTATGCAGTGCCGCCCGGTCCCCGGGGCCTTCCGCTTCTAGATCTACTTTAATCTCACTTCTTTTGCCCGCTAGCGAATCAAAACAACCCGCAAATGTGTTCTTCCCTCGAGCGCGGTGGCCGATGACTACCCATAGCTACCCCTTTTTTTTCCCCTTCTGCTTCAGCCTCGCTATTTTTCCCTCCTTTTCTTGAGAGAATTTTTGCCGTCCTTTTTTGGTTAACCCTTACAAGGTTTGCCGCCCTGTTTTCTTAACCCCGTCTCTCTCGAAAACCCGCGTGCTTTCTCCGCTGGGCGTTTTTTTCTCC
>Ga0179593_1303056_pt1 | contig 11144 bp, 11 predicted proteins | sample CZODoug2_1_08_16_FD_185931 | JGI IMG/M metagenome (GOLD analysis project Ga0179593, IMG submission 185931) | Vadose zone soil fungal communities from Angelo Coast Range Reserve, California, USA - CZODoug2_1_08_16fungal (PacBio error correction) | ecosystem: Environmental > Terrestrial > Soil >... | reverse complement strand
TGAACCCACGCATCTGGCTCGCAATCGCTAATTTCTGAAATTCCCTTCGCCACCTGCGGTTCTCCCTCCCAATGTCCGTTAGCCGCCCCAATGCTTCCGCTTTTTTTTTTTACGCTTTAAGATCAGTACTAGTTCGCAGTATTTTTGCCATCTCGCTTTTTGGCCATGCCCGAATTTTCCTCCTCATCTCGGGTGGTGTCCAGTTTAGACTTGTCGTCTTGAGTTTGGTTTTCCTCCCTTGGACCCCACAAATGTGCCTTTGTACCCCCTTGGCAAGCACCCTCCACAAATTGATCCCTTTGGGCCCCATTTTTTGCGGGGGTTTTTTTCCTCGTCGCATACCCCCCCCCCCCAGCCACGTTTCCCGTCATTCGGCCCCAATGTTGGCGTTAGTTCCCTTGTCTTCCTTTGAATGACAGGCTTGTTCCCCTCTTTGGTGGTCTTGTTGTCCGTATCCTCGATACCCCGCCCTCTGGGCTCTCTGACTTCCGTCCGCCCGTGTTTTTTTTTTTTTTGTGCAAGGCCCCCCAGCCCCAACGTCCACCCTGATTCTGCTCACCCCACTTCCCGTTTCGTTTCTTCAATCGGTTTTGTTAACCCCTTGTAGTGCGGTGCCCCCTCCCCTTTTTCCCGGCCCTCTTTCCCCCCCACTGACAAGCCGGACTCTCTCTCTCCCCCCCTCTTCGTCAAGCCGTTTTGGGCCCACTCTCAGTTTCCCCTGGGCGGCCAAAAGGGCGCCCGGCTATGTGATAGATCATGCCCCGCCATTCATCTTTTAGCTCTGCTTGATTTTTCGCACAGTTTTCCTTTTTATACTGCGTCGGCTTTTGTTTCGGTCCCCATCTTTCCTCCGCTTCTTTTTGTTGAACCAACACCCCCATGCCAAACTTTGTACCCCCTCCCTTTTTTTTTCAATCATTTGCGTCGGCTTGCACGTTCAATTTTGGTTTCCCTCTTTTTTCACTACATCTGTATCTTTTTTCCCCCCCTTGCTCCTCCTTTTCAACATCGTTGCGTCCCTTTTCCCTTTACCACAGGCCGTGCGGATGCGCCCCATTTCCCGTTCGATGGCGTTTTTTGATTTTCCCCCCCACCCCCCGGTTGCTTTCCCCTATGCGCGTCGGTTTTTTTTTTGCAGCACTCTCACTCAACGTGGTTCTCCTCTTTTACCTGGGACCCCCGACCATGGGTCTGCTTTTTACAGTCAACCTCATTGCAACGGACTTCTCTCCCTCGTTTTTTTGTTGAAGGTCGCCTGCGCGTTGTTTTTTTTCTTTTCCCTTCCCTCCCCCCGGCATGGGCCTTTGGGCCCGTACTGGCCTGGTCCTTTTTTTTTTCCTGTTGTCGCGGGTCCTTTCGAAAGGCACCCATTTTTCTGTGAAGGCCGTTGGTTGATTTTCAAGTTTAGTTTTCATGGCTCCCCCGACGCCCTGGTCTTTCCTCCCCCCCTTGTTCGTCCCGTCCGGACACGGTTGGTACCTTTTTTTTCGAAGGGCTAGTTGGGGCGGCAACTTGCTTCCTTTCTGTCAGTCGATTTAAAGTCATTGGATGTATTTGAGGCCGCTGTAAATAATTGAGTTATTCCCCAGTTGTTGTTTTGGCCCTCTTGTTTGTTTTTCACTCCCTTCTCTAGTGTGGCCCAACCTGTGGACCGGAAAACTTTTCACTGACCTATTTCAGGATCTTTGATTTTCTCCTTTCCCCTCGCTTCCTTTCCTGTTGCCTTGCGCGGGCTGTCCTTTCTACCCATTCGGCAGCCTTTTGGGTTGAGGTGCTTCCTAGGGGTGATCGTTCTGTCTCCTTTTCCCGATCTCTTGTTCTATACTGGTTTGCAGGCGTGTGGAGTCTTTGTGGCTCAGGCCATTTACGAAGCCCTAGGTTGGCACCCTTATTTCTACAGGATTGGCGTCGACCGACCAGGTCTTTTTTTTTTTTTTTCTTTTTAATCTTCAATTTGCGGTGCTCTTCCAGGGGCGGTTTTGGTTGCCTTACCTTTCACGCCTCGTTTTTTTCCCCCCATAGATTTTTTTCATCCCCGACACGTAATGGCAAGTTCCCCACGTCGTTCTCGGCGCCCCTCCCCGTGTTTTTGTAATTTTAGCTGTCCCCCAGTCCTTCATCACCTTGCTCTCAATCGTCTGCCATTTTTGAACCCCCCCCCCCTAGCAATTTGCGGGTTTGTTTTTTCTTCTGTACGGTCTGCCAGTCGTCCAAACATCCCCCCCCCCCGGACGTTTGCGATGGTTTGCTTGCTGTCATTCGAGGTCCGGCCAGTTGTTTCCCTTTCTTTTCCCCATTCTTTCTTTTCTGCCCCGCCCCCATGTTAAAAGGCCCCCCCCCCCTGTTGACCCCATGTTCTCGCAAATTCGGTTTCACTTGTTTTTGAACAATAGATGATTCCTGAACCGCGTTTCTTTTTTTCTGCCTGTCCTTTCTTTTCTCAGCTTGAGCCGTTTTCGTGGCAGTCTGGTTCCTTCCTTTCAATTGGATTTGGAACCGACACCCCCCAGGCCGTGTCGAAGATCCCTGACTTTTGCTTGAGTGTTCTCTCCCCCCCCCTCCCAGCGTGGTTCCCAATACCCCGTTGGTATCAAAGTGGTCTTTCCTTCTTCCCCTTCAGATTGGATTGTCCCTTTTCCTCCCTTTTCTATTCCCCGTAGAATACCCCCAATTCTATTCTGTCAGTTTCCTTTTCACCCCCACCCTGCCTGCAGTCTTTTTAAGTTTCTTGGTCCCCCCGCCTTTTTCATCCCCCCTCTTTAAACGACGTGCTGGTTGCTTCGGGATTTAAGGTTTCCTTCAAGGGACGACCTTTGCTTCCCTTGAAGTTTTACATGTTCGGAAGCATTTGTCGTTTTCCTGGCCGGCCCTTTTTTTTGGTCCCCCACTTTCCCTTTGTGTTCCATTTTTTATTGCTTGGACTTGAATGACCCCCCTTCCCCCCCAACCCACTGAAACTGTAGGGGCGCCGGCCTTCCTTTGATTTTTTTTTTTGCTTTGACTTGCTCGAGGTCGAATGTAGGAGTCCAGTACCCCAACCCACGACCGGAACTCAGACCCCCTTGCTTGCTGTTTTTTTTTGACCCTGTAGTAGATGAAGGGCCCCTTTTTCGCCCCAGCGGAGTCCTCAAAACACCTATCTTTACCCGAACACAGAGAATGCCTTTTCCCTTGTTATGTTGTTATTTCAATTCCTTCCCTGCCGGGGCTCCCCCTGATCCTGATGCCCCACACCACATGGTCCAGGGCCCCTCATTACGTTGCTTTTCTCTCCCCTTCCAAAATGTTCCTTTTTTATATAATGGGCAAAGTCCTTTGCTACTTTAGACTTGGCTTCCCAATGAAGTTTTTGTTTTTGGTTCCACCCGCGTCCCCCCCTTTCGATTTCCCACATCGGTCCCGGACAAACGTGTTTAGTTCCCTTTTACCTGTCCCCCCCTCTTGAGGTTTCACCACCCCTCTAATCCATTTTTTACTAGGGCCTCGTTTTTGCGAAGGGCCTTTTGCTTTCACTTCTTGGGCCGCATATCAGTGTTCCCGTCCATTCTCATTTAGTTTCTCTTCGTGATGGCGAGCTCTCCGGAGTGATGTCTATTGGCGCGCGGCATTCCCATTTTTCCCCTGCCTCATTTGCGCAAAATGATCTCGAGGTCCACCCCCCTCGGTTTCAGAGAAGAAGGTGCGATCACCTTATGGCCGTTTAACCCCTGAGACAGCATTGACACAACCGAGGATCCGTTGCCCTTTTTTTTTTTTGGGCTGATTCCTGAACCCTCCGTTTTTTTTGTTCTTCACTGGCGGCAGACCTTCTGTCAAGGAATTTCAGATAGTTGTGTACTGTGCTCGTTCCCTGCTTTTGGTGATTCCCTCCTTCCCTCGGCGTCTTTTGTTCGTGCCTATTTGAAAAATTCTTCGCCCTTCCAGCCCCGCGCGTTTACCCTGTTCCCTCCCTCCCCCCCTTGCGGCTGAGAGAGACGAAATTAATTCATTCTCCTTTCCTCTTCCCCACCCACTTTGGTCGCCGGCCCTTTAAATTCGCGAAGGCCCGCGGGGACCCCCTGTGATTGCCTTTTGCCTGATCTCTTCTCTCCATGGATACGCTCGGTTTTGATCGGGGTCCTATTGTGAGGCCCTCTACCTGTCGCGTTGCACTCTCTTGCCTCTTAAACGGCCAAGTTCTTTTTTTTTTTTGCCCTTTCTTATCCTGTTCCTTTGGTTGGGCGCTCGTTCCACAAGGTGAGATATTCGTGCTGTGTTTGCCGTTTTTTCCCTTCTGTCTCAGGGTACCTGGAGCCTTGAATTTTCCTTCTACCCCCCTGCATCCCAGGGTCTCGGCTATCCCCTGGTGTTTTTTTTTTTCCATTGAATTCTGAGGGAAACGGTCCTCCCAGCACCATTCCCTTGGGCATTTCCTGCCCCCCTAAACTGTAGTACGGCTTTTTCGTATCCCCTTGTCACACCCCTTCTATAGGGCATCCCGCTACCCCCTTCATGCGCGGCATGCCTCTTCCTAAGTTTCCTTTATGGGGTCCGGACCTGACTACCAATGGTTCAAAACCGATTTTCGTTTAGTTCCCAGTGCCTGCGCCGCCCCAATAGTCCGACCCCCTTTATTCCCCCTGTTTGCACCGAAGGTCTTTTTTAGTTTTGTCTTCCTTACTGAAGCTCTCACCCATCACTTGTATCTGCCCTTCCTCCTGCCAGTACCCAGAATGTTCAAAGATGGAATATTTCATTTTATGGCCCTTTCCACCTCGGAATGGTTTGTTTCCTTCGTATATTCCCCCCTTTTTCTTTAGGGTCAAGTCCCAATCCTCGATGCTTTTCTTTTTAGAGATTTCATTTTCCCCCCCCAATGATGTGATTTGTTTCCTACTATCTGAAACTCCTTTAGCCATTAGGAGGTTGAGCTTGCTGGCCCAGCCTGTTCCGTTTACTGCCTCCAACCCACATGAGAACCTCCGTCCTTGATTTTTTGCACCACCTTTGTGTCCGCCCTGAGTACGTCTTGTTGACGTCATCTTCGTGGTCCACTTGTAACTTTGCGTTTCCGAGCTTTTTATTTCCCAAACGTTGGGTGTCCTTGTTTTTTTCCCTTGGTCCGGCGCCAATAGATGGCGACCTTTCACTGTTCAACCCCCTGTTGGACAGGCCCCTAGATGTTACCTGCACTTCCCCCCCATGTTTTCTTTGGGAATCGGGTTCGGGTTAACAGGGCGTCCACAATTTAATTTTTTTTTTTACCCAGTTTCATTCTCTTTTTTTTTTTTCACACATGTTTTGCTCTTTCCTCCTTTGATCTTTTTTTCCTCCATCGTAACCACCGCTGGGCGTTTTTTTTATAGGTGGTTGCTTTGTTTGCCATTTCGGCTGTCGATTTCCCCCTCCTATTTTCATCGCTTTCCCCCGCGTGCCGGGCCTCCTGTCCGCTTTAGCATGCAACTTACCATTTTGATCTTCCTTTTCCCCACCAAGCCGTCGTTTCTTTTGCCCCCCCCCCTTTTCCGTTCTTGAAACCCCACCCGATGCACTTTTAGTTGACCGTCGGACCTTCCTTCGGCAGCATCCGTGACATTTGACCCCGGCCTTTCTTGATGCGTCCCCCCAACCGTCCTTTTCCTCTTCCCCAGCACGTTCTCGAACTCTCTCTTCCGCCTTCCCTTTCCCCTGGCTTGTTTTCCCCCCGGGCTTTTGCTCCTGCTGCATCAAAGCACATCAGGTTCCGGATCGCTTGCTGTTGAGGGCTTTTTTTTTCCTCGTGCTTGTATTTAAACTTGCGCCTGAAGTGTTTGCGGTCCACCCTTCCTTGTGCCTCGGCTTTCTTTTTTTCTTCCCCCCCCCCCCACACAAAACCTCCACCCCACCCAAACGTTGAAAGTAATACAATTCCTTTGTGCCTTGCCCTTGCCCCATCGCTTCCCCCTTGCTTTATCTCTGGACGACCTTGGCTCGTCGTCTTTTCCCCCCCCTTTGCCTCCCCTTTTTTTTTTTTGCCACAAATCTTGTCGTGCGTGCTGAGATTCTCAACCAGCGGGGTTTTTCTGTTCCTGGTCTATAGACTGGGAGTGACTCTGATGTTTCCCCCTCACACAACTTTCCCGGACCTCCGATGTCTTAGGGATGAGTGACCGGCGGACACATGATAAACAAAATGTGGGGGCCAATGGACCATTACAGGACAACTTTTGGTCCCCATTCCCTTGTCTTCTCTGCTCCTCGAGGCAACCGGATGTCTTAGATATTTTCCTAATAATCACGTTTGTTGGTTGAGTGAGAGTGCATAGATCCGTTGGCGCGGGATTTTTTTCATTAATACTTCATTTACCCTTCTTTCGTTTTTTTTCTTTCTTTTTTCTGGTTTTGTCCTTATGGAATGGGTCTTGGGTTTTTCGTGTCCTCCCAGCCCCCCTCTCACCTTGACATCGGAGTCGGTTGAAGCCCTTTTTTTGTTCTGGGTGGTTGAATTTTTATAAGCGCCCCTCGACGAACTGCTTTTTCACTTCCCCTCGCCTTGGTTTGAGATCCCCTCTTTTTTGCCCCCTTCTCCCCCAATCGTTCCTACCTGCCCGAGAGTGGAGGGGTTCGGAGGCCAACGCTCTCTTTTTTTTTTCATGTCGTTTTCTCCCTCTTTAAATTAATTAAAAGCATTGATCGATGTATTCTTTCAAGACTTCTTGCCCCTCACACATTCCCTTGAATGATTTTTTTCAGTGGTTGGTGGGGACTTTATGGTTGTGTTGAACCCTGGCAATCTCGGAGGCACAATCTGTGGGACCCCCGCCCACCACTCTCCTCCCAGTATCATCCTAGAGGTACGCTCTTATCCCAAGCTCCATTTTTATTGAAGATTCTGTGAAATTTGAGTTTCTTATTTTTAGTCCGCCTTATTCCCTTGATGGCCAAAGCCTTTGGGGGTTTTTTCCTGGCCTCTCGGTTTTAGATTACCTCCTTTTTTCCCTTCTTTGACGTGGACCCGCGATTCTTGTATATTACGTCAGGCTGGTGGTTTCAAGTGGCTTTTTTGGCTGCCGACGTGAACTTCCTGCAGTTCCCCCCTTACCATGCAATGTTTTTCGTTTTCTACGATTCCTATTTGGTCCCCGGAACGACCTCTTGTTTGAGTTCATCTTTCAATTTGAGTTGTCTTTGTTGCAAATGCGTTGCTGAGTGAGTCCTTCCCTGCCGTAAAATTTTTTTCTACCCATCTGGCTTCGGGTTGTTTCCCATCGGACCAGTCAACTCGGTCCCCCAGCCCCCCGCTCTCCCTTCGTCGTGTTATTTTCTGAGGACCCACCCCAGACAGATTTTTTCCACAAAGGGGCGTTACGCGCCACAATTTTTGGGGACCCGATAATTGTGCGTTTTCTTGCGGTTTTCGGTGCTAAGGGGCACCCTCCGATTCAAATCTACTCCTCGGTTGCCCCGTTCTGGTTCACGTGGCTTCCGTTTCAACCAGGTTGTTAACTTGGTGCTCTTGCCACCCCCCTCTGCCGTTTTTTTCACAATTTGTACTACCAACCCGGGGCCCCAACTTTGGGCCCCTCCTTCTTTTTTTCCCCTTCGGCCAAACTTTTCACCCTTTTCTCCGACCGTTTAACGAGTCTCCTTGGCTTACTGTCCCTTTCGGCTTTAAGGCTTGTCGTCGGCCCGCTGGGTCGTTTCTCGAAACGGGAACCCCTTTTTCCCCTGTTGGCTCACTCGCAAAGCCCCTTCCCCCGCCTTCTGGGCTAAGTTGATTTCGATGGGCTCGTCCTGTCGACTTTTATGTTTTTTCAGAGGTTCCAAAAGGCGTGTGTTTTACATTGCCTTTTTTTCCCCCCTCTCGAATTTTTCAGAGTATTTCTTTCCCCTACTCCCCCAGATCTACGATAGCTCGAATACAACCCTTTCCTATTTCTGCGGGGCAGACACTGGACATTGCTGTCCCCCCCCCTCCTGTTGATTTCTTTTGTCGGAAGATCTCTGTTCATACAATACGTTTGGTCTTTTCTTCTGTATTCATTTTTTGCAAGACATCCCTTTTTTTTTTTTCTTCCTTCCTTTGACTCCCTTGAAGTACTGGGTTTTTTCAGTGCCAAATTCATGTTTTTTTTTTTTCCGCTTTCAGTTTCCACTTTTGGAACGACTCTACAATTTCGGGTTGTGTTCCATTTGTCGTCTGCCTACTAACCCCCCACTCCCCACGTCACCCACTTTTCCTTCCGGTCCTGCCAAGCGCTGCACTTATGTTCGTTCTTAACCGGATCGATGTTGGCGAGGTTTCTAAACCCCGGACTCCTACCCCCCTCTCTTTTGACATGGGCCTGGATGTTCGGACGTCCCTCAGAATATGTTTCCCCCAACCCCACCGATTATCCCCAAAAGTCTGAATGGCTTTCCCCTTTTTTTGTAGAAGGCCATTCATCTTCCTTCTCCCTCTACCCGATTTTCCAACCCAACAGGCACATGCCTTCTTAGCCCTTTAGCACGCAGACCACCTGTTTCTTTCTATCTACTTTCCAACCGCCACTGGCTCTTCCTTCGTCATCAAAACTATCAGGCACATTCGACTCGACTTTCCATACTCGGCCCAAGCTCACGCCGAGGAATCCTGCTCCTTGCTCCTTCTTGGCCCACAAGAGCTCCTGGTTTTTTCTTCCTCCTAATTAGTTAGTTTTTAGCTTCACAATTGATTTCCTATTTTTCATGCTCTTGCCTCTCATTTTTAGTTTCTCGTCCGCCGCGCTTTCTGTAGCTTTTAGGGCCTTATCACTTTTCTCTGATCATTTGTTGCGCCAAACTGATCCAGTCCGCAGTTTTTTTGTTTTTTCAAGGATTTGAAGGCTCCCCCAGAGCCCCCCCTTTTCCCCTCTTTCGCCTTACCACCCCTTCGTTATCGGATTTTCTTTTGTTTTTGATCTTTCCTTTTTTACTCCGTTGTTTGAGGAGTATCCCTCTTTTTCTATTTGGTCAGTGACCTCTCTTTTTTTTTTCATTTCGTCCTTGTGAAAGGGGGACCTTGGATCTCCTTCCCTTCCCCTCGTCTTTCTTTCGATTCATTTTTGGGTCTCAACTTTTTTTTCCCTCCCTCTTAGTGAGGGGCCTTCTTAGCAGCCGCCCCCCCCCAGCTAGCGGGGTGTTTTTTTTTGAGAACGAAAACTTCTTTCCGTTGCCCTCGCCCTTCCAGCGTGTTTTTTTTTCCCATTTTTTTTCCGGCACCCTTCCCTCGCAGGCGATTTTTTTCTTCAAGGATTGGCCGCTTTTTGACAGTTTTTTTCCCTCTGTGATTCTCCCCCCCAGGCTTCCGGATCTTTTTTTCTTCGGGGTTCCCTGATTCTGGTCAACTGACAGTCCGGTCTTTTGACATTTCTTTTTTTCCCCCCTCCCCCCCACTCCCACGTTTTTTTTTCTTTTCACCTTGATATTGCAAATTTTTTTGTTTTTTCGCCCCTGCGCTCTGCTTGGCGGGCTAATTGTTGTTTGGGGCCCTTTCTCCTGTTGTCCTTCCCTTCCCTCTGCCTTTGTTGGACTTCTCCAAACGCATCCACATTTTGTGATTTACCTCTCTTTTGGCTCTTCTTTTTGTGTTTTTTCCCCGACATTTCCTTGCGAACTGTCTCAGAAAGGCCCCATTGAATCCCGTCCCATTTGTCTTTTTTTTTCTTTTGTACCCCCTTCCCCCCTACTCTAATACGAGGTGTAATACTCGCCCCCCCCCTCCTGCTCTTCTCCTTAACCCTGCATTGTGTTCTTTGTTTCCGTGTCCCGGCCCTCCCCCCCATGGGAACCCCCTTATTTTTTTTCTGCCCCAACCTTTTTCCGGCCTCGACCCCCCCATTCGTAGACCCCTCCCCCCTTTCTCCCCAAAGCCCGCTTCAATGGTCGTCCTTTTCATGTCCAATCCCTTTTAGACTCCAGCCCCTTTCTTTGCCCTTCGATCTCCACAGCCGCTCCAAACCGCTGGCCTTGTGTATTCCCCCCACCTTTTTTAAGTTATTTCCACTTTGCGTAAGGGTCCAATCAGCCGATTATGCTGTAGCTCTTGCTGTAACCCCAGCTGTTGGCTTCTTCCAACTCGACTGAAAATCCTTTCCATTCTTTGCCTTTTTTGATCAGACATGTTTGTTTGCGGTTCGTCCTCCCAAGCGTGGCGGTTTTTGCATTTTGCAAAGGCCGACCCCATGCTTTTTCCGCATTCTTTTTTTTGCCTCTTCCCCGTCCATAGTCCATGGCTCTGGATTAGGCTTTTGTGGCCTTTTTAAGATTTGTTTGGCTCCTTAGATGTTGCGCATCTGAACCCCCTTTTTGACCTAGTTTTTGTTGCCTGCCCGTTCACCCTCTTTTTGGTCAACCGGAGGGGTAACATCGTCTATTTTTCGTCCCCCTCCCGTCCCCAACGTCCCTTCAACATTTTTTCTCTTTCTGAACTCTTTGTTGCCGTCTTAGTCCCCCACCACGCCCGCTCTCTTGTTTTGTTTTGATTGATGTCTACTCCCCTACCCTTGTGGCTCGTCCTAAGCTTGGGCCCCCCCATCCTTTTTTTGTTTTTGCACGCAATTGCTCACCCCCTGCCGCTTTTAGCCCATCCGGTAAATACTTCACATTGCCTGCGGCACTTCGGCAGCCATTCCGTACTGACCCTTTTTCCCCCGTGCGCATACATATGCGTCCCCATTCTCGCCCCCTGATTCTTCGCTCTTCCCGGTCCCCAAAGGCTTGTGGGTCCGCAGGCTCGAATTTTCTTCAGCCTCGAGGCCTTTGTAGTCGGCTTCCTTCCCCCCCCTTTTTTGATACTGGCTTTGCGTGCGGTCATCTTTCGAGTCTTCAACCCCCCCAAACCGCCCCCCACAACCCCCTGAAATCAACTCCCTTCGTTTCAGCCTTACTCATCGCTGCTTTATCCCCTACTTCCCTTCCTAGAGCGTTCCCCCCCCCGCCTCGCCAGTTTTTCCCCCAAAACCCTTTTTTCTGCGACCCGAATGCGGCGGCATTGGTTCAGCCTGTTCGAGGTCCCGCCTGAAGCCTTGTCCCCTCCCAACCCCCTGTCTTCACTTTCGCCTCTTTTTTCGCCGTTCTGTGGCCGCGTTACTCAGTAAAAAGCCAATGAGCCCGTTTTGCCCCATCCGGGTATTTCTTTTCCCAGAACCCTCCCTCCTTCCCCCAGG
>Ga0179593_1288569_pt1 | contig 11144 bp, 12 predicted proteins | sample CZODoug2_1_08_16_FD_185931 | JGI IMG/M metagenome (GOLD analysis project Ga0179593, IMG submission 185931) | Vadose zone soil fungal communities from Angelo Coast Range Reserve, California, USA - CZODoug2_1_08_16fungal (PacBio error correction) | ecosystem: Environmental > Terrestrial > Soil >... | reverse complement strand
CCGGCTCTCGCGGGCGGTCGCTTCTTACTTGAGAAAGCCAACCGTATTTTGTTTTCTTTTTCCACTCCTATATCACTCCTCAATCCTTTGTTGTTTTTCGTCGAGATTGTGAACCTCACACCAGTTTCTGATTTCAGTCTTTCTTCCCTTCCCTCCTCCCTTCCGGATCAAGAAGGAGCGCTCAAGTAGACTTGCTCTTCTTCTCGTCGAGCCAGAGTTCACGTCTTTAATTCATCCTTGTGCCGCTTGGAACCTACCCCCTCCCCCTACTTCGATCGCCGCTTTTTTTCCCCGCCCGTCTGAAGCGGACCGGAAGGCCATGATTCTTTTTCTTTTTTCTGGACAACATTCCCCCGTTCAGATACTTTTTCTTTGCTCTTGTTACCCTTTCACAGAGTCTTCTATCGTATTTTTGGTCGCTCCTTCTCCCCCCCCGTAAGGCTAATATGCTTCGTTATGGAGCTGTCGATCGGGGTTGCCGCCTTGGGTGCGACTGTCTTCTCGTTAGACCCTTCCATCTCTTTCCTAACTTTCCGGCCTTCGTATCCCGGGCGGACGTAAGTTTTCTTGCAATCGCCTTGTCGCCTTCGTAACATGACAGTTACTAGAGCCAATTTTTTTGGATTTCCCCCCCCCCTTGTTTCCCCGGTTGACCGAACTGCAGATGTTTGACCCCAAAACTGTCCTCTGATTCGTACGTGGACGCTTGGGAAATGACGTCCCCTCAGATCCAATTACCAACGCTGGTCGCCCGGAAGGCCTCCCGAGGACGGAATCAGTAGGGAAGTGTTCCTTTTTTAATGCGTTCCGCCGCAGGTAGCCGCGGACCCTCTGTTTTCCATGGGGTGGTACTTTTCGGTAGACAGGTGTCTTGTAGCGGAGTTTTCGTGATCGTCCTCCTCTTTTCCCCTTTCTTCCCCTTTTTCCTTTCTCCCTTTCCCGTCCTGGGTACCTGACTTCCTCTCCGTCCTGTGAGGATTCTTCCTGCCTCCGTCGTCTGATTGGACTTTTTCACTTTAGTGTTCCTCGGTGGACTGCCGGGTCGGTTCGGCGATTGTCAGGTTGTGACCTCTCCTTGCCGGCCTGTTCCCCCTTGGTGCCGTCACCCGTTGAACTGTACGCATGAGCCTGCGCTCTACTCCGCTTTGCCTTCTCCCCTCCCCCCCCTGACCCCATCCCAGAGACCTATAAGTGCTGGGACGCGGCCAGCCTGCAATCTGCCCGAAACCAACGGTGGGCCCTCGATCTCTTTTTTTTTTTTCCTTCCGGTTGTTGTTGTTGTCCTAGTACGCCCTTCTTTCTTTTTTTCTCTGGTCAGTGCCCGGTTTTGACGACTCGTTTTCTCCCCCCCGTGCACGTATCGGCTTGTTGACCTTATTTTCCCCCCGGACAGGTGCTCCTTTGGGTTTTTGGTGGGTTGCATAGCTGCTCCCAGTTACCTTTTTTTTTTTTCCCCCCCCAGTTGGCCCTGGCCGTCAGATGTCAGTGTTTTCTTCGCACCGCAGGCTTTCCTTTTAAAACCAGTTATAACCAAGACCCGAGCCTCCCCTACATTCTTCCCCCTTTTCCTTCGAGCCACGTACCCGGGGGTAGGCTAGAGGTTGTATTAGTAGGACGTTGTAGTCTTCCTAGCAGTCCCCTTTCTCTTGTGGAACACGTTGCCCTTTGAGTAACCGCTTCCCTACTTCTTTTTTCCCCCCCCCCCTCAAATGACAGTTTGACTTTACCGATCCCCCCCCCCGGCCACCGCTTTGGCGAGTAAGATTGGATGCAATCCCTGCTGGCGTCCCCCTTTAGAACGTTTCCCCTACTTTTTCGTCATCCCCGGTGGTTCTAGGTGAGGGACTGTTTGCTTCCCCCTCAGTCCCTCTTCCTTCCTAATCCAGGTTCTAGTAGAGGTTTTGGTGGCACTTTCTTTTCACCGTTTCCCCCCGGCTTTTTTTTTACCTGGAACATAGGGTTACTGCTCGGTTCCTCTCGATAAAAAAGGATTCTCGCCTTTTTGTTTTTCTGACTCGGGGAGACTATTGTATTCCTCCTCAATTCCTTAGGATTCCCTCCCCTTCTGCAGTATTTTCCCACCCAGCGACGGAAACATACCCACATGCTCCCCCCAGCCACCCCCCCTCTCGTTCCCTTTTCTTCCCCCTAATATTCAGCCTGTCGTTGGGTGAGGTCAGATCGTGAGCCCGCCAATCTCGTAATCAAGCGCTCGCGACTTCATAGTTTTTCTCCCCCCCGCTAGAAGTCTCTCAGACTACCCATTCGTTCATGGTGTCAACACGCAAGCCACTTCTTTGCTATTTCCCTTCTTTTGTGTGTCCCTGCCTGCTTCGCGATGTTCTTCCCACCCCCTCGCAGTCGATCGATTTCCACGGCCGGTTTTTCGACGGGTGAACTAGGCACCTTTGAATTATTGACAGTGTCTAATTGTTCGCGGACCCTCAGCCTACATCCCAAATTCTTGTTCAGTCTTCTCCCTCCTCTTTTTCTCCGGCTGCCGGATGAGTTCTAATAACGTCACCCTTTTTTTCGGGGTATTTAAAATCTCTTATTTCCTCCTCGGTGTTGGTGAGTGATTTCTTAATACCCCTTTTTTCATCGAGTTTCTGCGTGCTCCCCTCTTCCCGTCATGTGCAACCGGAGCGGGTACGATTTCCTCTTTCTGTCGAAGTCGTACTCGAAGCAGAGGTAACACTTGTGTCTTCACCGTCCTGCCGTACTGATAACATCCCCCCGTGCCGACCCTAGAATCGGCTGGTTACTCCTTGCGTCCCCGGGCCCCCTCAATTTCCTTCTGCCCTTCCCTTGTTATCTCCCTGGCGGTGTGGGATAACCTTTTGCCTGGTCGCTGTTCTTTTTTTTTCTCGCTTTGTTTGAGACCCAAATTTTTTCGAATTTTTTGTTGTCCTATCTTTTCCCCCTTTTTTTAACGGACATCCCCCTCCGTTCATGAGACTTTACTCTCTTTCGAGCTGGTCCTTCCGTATCGGCTTTCTTTCTGCCCCCCTTTTCGTCTTTTAGTTCAGTGAGTGCTAATCCCTTAAATTATTCCCCGGGGGGCATTTTCCCCCATCTCCCCCCCCGCGGGTTCAAGAATAGCTTGCTTGTACTTACCCCCCTTCCTTTTTTTTCACCGGTAAGAAATTCCGATGTGGCACCCCAACTCTTGGAGTTTGAGACCGTTGATTTTCCCCCCCCCCTCGGTCCCTGCTGCGGGCCTTCCTCTCCCGCAGTATCCCCCGCAAACGAGGGAAGATCGGCGTCGGACTTTTTTTGGGTACTGCTTGCTTCGGTACGACGTTTGGAGTTCCCCCCATCTGTCTCCGTCACTCCTGGGCAAGATCGTGCTTATAAAATGTCCCCCTTTTTTCGGGGCTAGAGCGGAGAAGCTTTGAATGGTCCCTCTGGGATGTGTTTCTTCCCCCCCTTTTCCCGAGTCTCCGACCCGTCCTTTAAAGAATGCAAGGCGCGACCCCCTTTTCCCTTCCCCTTCGCCTCGAATTTTTATAAGCGATGATTTGGGCGATTCGGCACGGTGTCTAAAGGTCTGTATTCCTTTCTTTTCGTTTTGTGTAGTTCTTCCCCGGCGAACGGGGCCGGTACTTCCCTTCCAAACCCCTTTCTTTTTCCAATTTGGCTCTCCCGGCCCGACTCCGCCCGGCAGGTGTGTAGGCCGTCTGTTCCTGAACAGCCAAATCCCTCCTCCGCCTCTGTCGCTTTGATCGCGCGAACCGGCTTTCGTGACAACCGACATCTCCCCGGTTCCTTGTCCCTGTGCGATTCCTTCATCTTTTTAATATCAGGTTGTTTTTTAGATGATACGCTCCCCTTTGTTTCCAGATAACGTTTGTTTTAACTTTAGACTTGCCCTTTGCAGAGTCTGGCAAAGCTTTCACACCCTTGCCAGTTTTGGTTAAGTGTACCTGAGTTTTCTCTTATCTTTTCAAATGTCAAGACCCCCGCAGGAAGCGTCCTCCTTCATCTGTTCCAGGTTAACAATTGGGTTTTTCCCCGGCCACCGCCCAGTTTTCAGGCTTCTCCCCACCCACCCCGTTTCCCGCCCCTTCGAAGGTCCAGATCACGTACCTGCCTTCCCCCCCTTTTCCCCCCCTCGCTGATAACATCTATATGCGCCGCAAGTGACCCGTTTGAGCGACTGATGTGCCTTAGTTTCTACGGGTTCTTTTTTCCTTCCTGCGCGCCTCAACCCAGCCCCTTTGGACCTCGCGTCCAGCTTTCCGTCGCCAACCCATGTACCTCCCCCACCCATGAACCCCCCTCACCTTTGCCTCGTCAGATTTCTTCTGTCCTCACATGATTTCCTCCATTCTAGTCCTTTAGAATCCAGGCGGTTTCCCCTTCTGTCCTCCAGGTTGTCATTCCGCGTTTCTTGGGCCTTCGGATCGCTAAGCCTCGCGTCCCTGCTTTTTTTTCCTCCTTCTCTCGTTGGCCCAAATCCCCGCTTTCCTTTTCTACCCCTTACCAATATAGTGGCTCTACACTGTTTGTACCTTCTCCCCCCAGCGAGCTTTTTTTTTGTTTTCCGCCCCCGGGGGAACTTACTTAGTCTATGAGTGCAACCTCCCCCCTCCCCTCGGCAGGTCCACCCTCCTCAGGCAGGCCGGCATTCGACTCTCTATCCTCCCCTTAGTCTGTCGTGATTTGATCCCCCCCCCCCAGCTAGTAATCCCTCCCGCTCGAATCCCTCTTTTCGCCGCCCTTCGTCCCCTCCCTCGTCGTGTGATTCCTTACACGCACGGAGAAGCCAGAGGCGTCCTTGCGCGGATTTCGCTTCTCGACAGGGAAACAAGAGGCTGCCCGTCTCAGGTCCATGTCCTTTTTTTCTTATTCACTTACGGAGTAAAAGACGTTGTCGTACGCCTCATTTTCATTCCCCCTAGTTTTCTTCCCCTGACTTTTCCCTCCATTCATTACACGTAGCTGACGACGAGTTTTACGTCGACCCCCCTTCTCTCCTTGTCGGCCCTCTTGACATGTACTCGTCCGTATTTTTGTTGAGGTCCCCTTTTTTTCTTAATAAGTTGTTCTCTCGGAGTAACTCTTTCCCCCCCTTAAGGTTTTTCTCGCTTTTTTTTTCTCCAGTTTAAGCGTGATTCTCCCTTCTCTTTCCTTCGTGTGCGCTTTTTTTCCTCTCAGACTATTGTCGCTGATCGATTAAAAGGAGAGCAGTTTCAATTTTTCTTGTTGATAACCTCGGTGTCCTGTCTTAACAGCCTCTTCCCTTGCTTCCCCCCGCTTCTTCCGGCGTTCTCCGTCGTAGTAGAGCGCACCCCCCCCGTTTTACTCTCCTGTTCTTCTCCTTTTCTTTGTCTGGATAAAGGAAGGACCTGTGTACTTCGGCTCCGATGGTGGGAAACCAAGATCCAGACGTATTTCCGATCGTTGCTTGATTCTTCTGTTTTGAGGTTATTCTCTCCTTTCTGAGTTTTCCTTCTCTATGGAGATGTTGGACTGTGCAAGGAGTGTTTCCCTCCTTCCCTGAGGTAGTCCCTTTTCCTTTCGTTTTTTTCAATAGTCATTTTGCCTGTCAAATCCTTCTTTACTGCAATAGCTGTTTAGATTTCGCACGTTGAATTACTAAGTTTTGTTTGCTCAGCCCAAACTGGTTTTACGGGAACGACTCCCTCGATTACAAATATTTCCCCTGGGTTGACGTTCCCTTCCTGACTGTTCTCTTAGATCTCGATCAACGAAACCGCGGAATACCATTAGGACCAGAAGGTCATTGAGGGCAGAATTCCCCCCTCGTACTGCAGGGAGGGGAAGCATTGACGACTGAAACGTCTTTGGCTTTTCCTTCGTTTTTTCTGTATTTTCACAGCGAATGGCGCGGTAGTAAGAGGAGTTAGGCCTCGGACCTTGGGAGGTGCCCTTAGGTTCCTCGATTTTGCTTAAAGTCAACGAACTTCCAGGCAACTCGCGCGACCCCTTTCCACTTTTCCCCCCCCTTCGCTAGTAAATGATTCAGCTGGATTGGCTTCCTCATCCCGGTTTTTATTTCACTGGGTATGCACGTGGCGGGGCGACGTGTCGCACTTGTTCCCCTTTTTAAACCCGGATCCGTCCCGTCCAGTGTTATTTGTCCAACACCCTGTGCCTTTCCTGGAGGTCTTCCCGTCCCGGCTCTTCCCTTCCTCTCACCGTCAGTGACAGCGAGCATCGAGGGTCTTCTCTTCCTTTTGTCACGGGCTGCGTCCTCTGAACAAGTCCATCTCCTTACTGGAGTTGAGATCGATATTCTTTTTCCTCAATTTTGTGTTCTCTTCTTTTCTCCCCCCGGTGAAAAGGCCCTGCGGAGTCTTCAGCCTTCTCCGAAAGCCGTGGGCCGCTGATCACTCCCAACTCAGCGGTCCGTTGGTTTGACTTTGTCAATTTTATTTTCTTACTCTTTCTTGACGCCCTCGTTCCGTCGAGGCGAAGACGTTTCACTTTGCTTCCCTTAACTCTTTCCCTTGAGCGTCAGTGCCGACCCCACGTTAATGGAGTGGAACAAACCAGTCTTCCCCCCCCCCTTGCCAGTTCCGTGCCCCAAAGCGAGATTACTGTATCTCTCTCTCTCTGTTGCAAGTTAAAATTTCTGTCGTTTCCGATTTTGTCGCTGAACCTGCCCCAGCTGATCCGTCCGATCTCTACCCCGAGTCTCCCCCAAGTCCCCCTTTCCACCTGCTATCACTCGACCACCCCAGGCCCGCCCCGTTGCATTTTAGATTCGGCACTCCCCATGATTGTGTATCCGATGCCCCCCCCCCCCTCTAAGTCACTGATTCCTTTTCCCCCGGCTGTCTTACCTCGGTTTTGTTCTAGGCTGCGAATAGCCCTCGTCAGTTCCTTTTCTTTCCTTCCCTGCCCTCGCCGAGTTTTGTCCCCCCCTCTTGGTACCGGCCCCGTTACAGTTGATTCTTTTTAGTAAGATTTTTCCCCCTAGAGACGCCCCCCCCTTCTCTTGCTTTCCCTCATTACGTGATCACCTTATTTTCCCTTTTCTCCTCACGGAATATTCGTCAAAAATGCGAGTGTTCTTCCCCCCCGCTTTAGGCCGCCCACTTCGCCTGATTATCCTACTCATATTACCTTCGGAGTTTTGCTTGCCTCTTCGTTGAGCGAAAAAGCCCCAGCCGCCCTCGCCTACTCCTTGTTTTCCTGCCCGTTTGCATCCTCGCAGTCTACACCTTTCCGTTCTTTTCGGCCACTCACCCGTATGAGCACAGGAGGGCGCCGTCATTTGTCCGTCCTTCTGACGATGACCCCAAGAGCGTTGCCTCGATTGACAGGAGTTCAGATGTCAACCGCTTTCCTTCCTAACGTTCTCACCTCTTGCATCTTTGCTTTCCTCTCATCCCCGAAACTTAGTCGTACTGTCACGAGTCCGTTCTCCGGATGAGTTCTCTTGATCCCCGATTTTTTGAACTGTCTGCCTCGATCCAACTGTCCTTAATCCTCTCTCTTCCTCCCCCCTCCCTTTTTTTTTTTTTTCGAGAGATTTTCCCTTTCCCAAACCGAAGTCGTTTTTTCTCAGTCGCCTTTTCACGCAGCTCTTGAAAGGTCTCTCCACCGGAGGCATCCTCCCCTTGCCGATTGTTTCCTCGTACGTTTTAGCAGGATTCCTCCCCTTTTTCGTCCCCCGGTGAAGTTTTAATTGTGAAACACGACGTGACATAAATTTTTTCTCTTCGCTCCTCCCCCCCCCTTCCCCTCAGGCTCCCCAGCTCGGTTCTTCCTTTAACTTTCCTTTTATTTTTTTTTTTTTTTGGAATAGCGCAGATTCGGGCGTCCCACCACTATCAGTCGCCTTTTTTCATTTTTTTTTTTTTTTTTTCGTGAACAGACCTTCCCGACTTTACTTTTTCTCGTTTAGAGGGGACGGGGGGTGGAATGCTAGCGTGCCAGACTTTTTTCTCCGTTATCCCGAGTGACCGATTCTTTTTTTCCCCCTTTAGGCCCCGCAAGATGGCGGGAATCCATCGACAGGGTTCTTTAAACTCTCCTGACGCCTTCTCCCCTAGTTGTTCTGTTTTCCGGTCCGTTCGGTACGGGCCACTTTCCCCTCTTTTTCCACAAATCGTTCCTCTGTATTCGACCTTGAGGGATTTGGTCCGAGGCCCTCTTCTTTCCTGCCGAAGATCAACGCCCCTCCTTCCTCCCTTGAGGCCAGCCTGGTACCTTGACGCGGGCTTTCTCAAGCAGTAAATCTGTTGGCTCTTTTCCTCCCCTTCCCCTGACGGTGACTTTCTTGATATTTTAGCGGTGTCAAGGTTCCCTTTCGGGAGTACGCTTGCTCACGACTGGGAAGCGGACGATCCGATGAGGGTTGACCTTTTCTCCCCTCTCTTTACCTCCCCTTTCCTTCTAACGGAAAATCGTGAGATCTCCCCCTTTCCTGCGTTGTCCCTTCTGTTCCTTATTCTTCGTGCTTTCATTTTCAGGTTTTCACCGCCGGTCCTGGCGGGGGCGAATTTGGCGATGACCTGAGCATCCCCCTTCCCTATGGTGGCCGACCCCCCCCCCCCGGTGTTACGTCCCCAATCGGGAATGATGCTCTAGTTTCCTTTTCCTTCTTTCCAACGGGCCCCTCCAACCAGAGCACCCGCTTTGCTCAGATTTCCCTTGCTTAACCTTCCCAGTTTTCTCGATGCTGACCAAGCCCTAGGAACAGGTCTGACCCCACGCCTGTGCGCTTTTTCTTTCCTCAGCCTCGTTGTGTTGGGAGATGCTTCCAAACGAAACGCCTGGTACATTCCCTTTGTTTAGAATACGATCCCGTTCTTCTAGATTTCTGCGACCTCGCTAATTAGAGTTCTTTCTGTTACGTGGGCCTCTCTTTTTCCGCAAGTCCTTTCCTTAGGAGAGAGGCCATCTCCTTTCACATTTTTGTTTTGATCTTCAGTTAAAGTCTTAAATGACTCTCCCCCCTCAAGCCTTCCTTCACCCCGTGATACGACTTGGCAGCGCCGCCCCTCTTGCCTAGGCTCCCTTCCCAGGGGTGCTTTTGTATTTCTTTCGCCCCCCGGATTCGTTATCTCGAGAAACCCTGTTCGCTTCCCCCCCTCCCGTCTGACGCTGATTAACTAAGGTCACGAAGTCCCGTTGACATTCTCTTCTCCCCCCATCCCCCCTAAGGTGAATGATGTAATATCTGGGCCACGCTTCTTTCCCTTTCTTGAGTAACGGCTGAACGGCTTCTTCGTCCCTCCCCGTTTGGTCCTCCCTTTTTTTTATCCTGCGCCTGTGCTCCCGAAGGGCCTCTGCCAGAATTCGCCTTTTTTTCCCCCTCTGCTGTTGTTCCGTTTGCCCTTTTACCCGGGGAAGTGCCCCTCTTTTGGGTTTTTTTTCCCTCTAGTTTCCTCCTCTGAGACCTTCCCCTCTTTCTTCCTGCTCGCTCCCCCCTTTTGACCGTGCCGTGGGATTAATTTATTAGCCCACAATATTCTAAAGCTCTATTCCTTCTTTCCCCTCGACTCGTGCATTCTTTCCACCCGGATAGCCTATCTCACGACTAATATTCGCCTTCCTAGGGGGAGGCTAAGTCTCTTTTGAGTACCCAAGACTTCCCTCTCCTTTGAAGGACGTTCTTTTTCGCCGAATCTCTCATTTCTCATTTTTTCTCCCTGAAAAGCCACGTTAGCCAAAGGAGGGAGACTATTTCCGTTGTCTGTTTGTCAAACCTTCGCGGGTTCCTCTCGATGTCCTTTCTTTTTCGACTTTTTGTGCTGTACAGAGACGCGAACGTGTAAGTATAAAGCTTTTCTTTTTTCCCTCTCCTGCGCTCTCCCCGTACTTCCATTCCCGTATCCCGTCCCTGAATGGCGGCCCTCCAGTTTCTTTCGCCACTGAAGGTCTCCTTTCTCCCACCCGTCTGAGGTAGTGAAAATTCTTCTTTCCCCTCGTTTTTCTCTCTCTTCTTCATACCCCCTTCCTTTTATAGTTTGTCCCTGCGTGCTCACACGATCATAGACACTATTTCTAGCGCCCCACTTCCTCCCCCCTTTGATGATTAGTCTTCTTTCGTCTCGGAGTTCCTGGAGGAATCACGTACTCCAGGTGCCTGCGTACTTTTTCCCTCCCCCCCCCCTCGCCGACCTTTTTCACTCTATCGAAATTGATTGGTTCCCGAATTCTGTCCCCTCGTAAAAGAAATGCTTTTTTCTCTTTCTTTTCTTCTCCTCCCCTGTTACGGACACCATGCGGCCGGATTCGTTTGCTCGGCTAGCGTCCCACTATCTCCAGTCTCCTTCCTTCTTTTACTAATTTTTTTTTTTTTCGTTCCCGATCCCCCTCCCCCTTTTTCAAGTTTTTTTTTAATTATGAGGGCTTTGGCTCCTTTCCGTGTCGCTTTTGCCGGTCGGTTACATAACCCTCCTTCTCTTTCTAATTTTTTGACAGTATATCCCTTTTGGGCCACGTCCACGAGCTCGGATCCCCCCCTCTTGTTTCCGTCTTTTTCGTACCCCCTAGTGTTCACTAAGCGAATAGACTTTTTCGGTCCCGTGTCACCTCCCCCTCCCTTTCCCTCGATGTGGAACCCCCCAGACTAGTTGACGATGTACCTTTGGCCCATGCGCGGCCTCTGGCTCCGTCAATAACGCCCGCAGGATCACCAGGGGTCGGCTTTGACCGCTTGTTTCTCCCTTTCTCAAGCGGCCTCATTTTCGGTTCAGGCGGTATGACTCGCTTGAACGGTTCTTCTGGCCTCTTTTTTTCCTGCATGGTTCTTTTGTATGAGTACGCGCTGTTTTTCCTCTGGCCTGTTTTTTTTGCGCATTTCTCCCCCTTTTCCACGGACCCGCTTGGACTGCAAGCTCTTCTTCTTTTCTTGGCAAAGTTGTCGTTCGACGATGCCATTGATCTCGAGGATTTTTTTCGGAGTGTGCCCTCGTGTTGACGGTTTCCTGTCAGACTTGGCGGTGATGTTCACGGAGCCAATGATCTTGGCGAAACACCCCCCCCCTTTCCTAACATTTGGCCTTTCTAGTAGGCTCATCCTTCCTTCTTCATGACCTAATCCGAGACACTGGCAAATCCCCTCTACACCCTCTAGTTATAGAGGTTCTTGGCCAGATACGGTCTCAACTGGTCTGCAATGTGAGGCCCCGACCAGGCCTTTTTTTCCCTTTTTATGTTCT
>Ga0179593_1259769_pt1 | contig 11144 bp, 8 predicted proteins | sample CZODoug2_1_08_16_FD_185931 | JGI IMG/M metagenome (GOLD analysis project Ga0179593, IMG submission 185931) | Vadose zone soil fungal communities from Angelo Coast Range Reserve, California, USA - CZODoug2_1_08_16fungal (PacBio error correction) | ecosystem: Environmental > Terrestrial > Soil >... | reverse complement strand
ATACGCTCCTTCAGAGTTGACAGACTGCCCGCCATCTCTACGCTCCGTGTCTCCAAGTATAAGAAAGCCCTGGAAACCTTCTACTCTTTCCTTAAATGGACTTTCTCACCTTCCCTGTTTCCAGCTCGCCTTTTTGTGTCCGGCGCTACCGGATAGTCCCTAACGTCAGGAATAGATTGAGTTTTCCCCCCCCCACTCCGGAAAGCACGCGGTCCGTCCGCGCAAGTTGAGAAGGTGTCGCACGCCCCCTTTTCCAATGAATGCTTCCCAACCCCAACCCCTTTCCTCCTCCTTGTTTTCAAATGCTTTCTCCTATGGGGGCGTGTTGTTACCCGGAGGAGCTGTTCCTCCTGGCGCGTCGGGATTTGAGTTCTTATCTTAGGTCCCTCTCGCCCCCCCCAATCACCAGTTGTCCGTGTTTTTCCCGCGCGAAGCCCCCAATCTTGGCCTTTCTTCCCCGCGTTCAGGCCTTTTCGAGAATCCCTTCCCCGAGAGATCTGGCTGGAGGCTTCCCGTTTTTCTTCTCCTTTTGTTTGTTTCTTAGAAGTTTCCCCCCCCCCCGTTTTCCCCTGCGGGAAAGGGCCCTCCTTTTTTGGTCGATCGCGTGTGGGGGTGCTTTTCTTCATCGGCGACATCCGCATTCCCTGCAGTATGTCTTATTTTGGTCCGTTTCCCTTAAACTGAGAAGTAGATAAAGTGTGTTCTCGTTAAACTTCTTCCTTGCTTCTTTCTCGCCGTTGTCCAGCGAGGTATGCTCCAAATCGGGCAAAAGTGCACGGGCTTTCAGTCCCAAAACCCGTTCTTGAGAACTCCTCCAGGCCAGGCTTGGATTTTTCCTGACCCCCCTTAGCCTGCGCTGCTTAATCTTGCACTAGATTTGTCCACTTTAGCCCGTGATAAAAGAGGGAACACACATTTTCTCGCTTTCCCCCTTGTTAGTTTGCATAGTAGAAATTTCTCCTGTTTAGAGGCGTGTTGACTGATGGTGACTTGGAACTTCGAACCTGGAAACTTATGCACGAAACGTATCAGGTCCCCAGGATTCGGGGAGTTGAGTTCATCCCGTTACCCTACCCCAGTTCGGTTTATTGTTACTTGTCACTCGGCATTGCCGCCTGTTTTCTCTTATATGGAGATAGTCTTTGTCTATAGTGAAAGTCCCCTAAGCCGCGGTGATCCCCCCTAAGCGTCGCACATCACCGCGGTTGTCTCGCCTGTGCGAATTTTAGCTTTCTTAGACTGACCTTTTGTGCCACCTCGGCCTTCACTCTTTCACCGCATACGCTCCCACATTGTCACTTTGCCGAAACGAGCACTGCCGCCCTTTGTCGCTCTTCTAGTCAGGTTTCTTCATGGTTTTTAAGAAGACTTCTGCCGGATGGAATTCGTCGAACGTTGTGTTTAATCCCTCTTAGCGTCTATCAGCCTGGAAGGAAGATGACCCCCCCCACAGTCCTGCGCACGCCGCAAAGACTTAGCCTTTTTGTTGGCAGGAGGTGTCCGGCCCCCCGACGGCCCCCTTCTCGAGTTTTTATCTTTTCCTTCATTGCTCCGCCACTCGACGGACTCCGTTTCGTTTGGGAACCGTTTTTTTTTTGTTATGGGGCAGTAGCCTGCGGATCCCTGCTCCTTAACCCGGTTTTAAAGGTTCGGGACCTCCGAGTAGCCGTATCTTTCTCTTTACCTGCGTCGTTTATTTTGAGGGCTGTTTAACTTGTTACATGTTCGCCACCAAAGCACTCAACTGCCAAGCGTGGTTGTTGCATGTCAAGAGCTCTCTCAGCGTCCCTTGACTCCCCACTTGACCACCAGTTAAGAACGAAGTTCCCCAGTAAGGGGGTGCCACTGCGTATTTCGAGAGCCTCCTTCCTGACTGATTAGTGTTATGTTTTTTTTTGTAGGTAGACGATCACGATAAGTTTTCTCCAGGTGCCTTTTCACCTGTGCCCTCCTCCCAGGAATGCTTTTCTTTATCGCGGCCCCCCCGTCCATCAAGATTATTTTTGCTCGTACTTTACCCGTTTGGTAACGTTTTATCACTGAACTTCCCCTTATGATTTACCGTTATCGAAGTCGAGACCCACGTCCTGATTCCCAGTTGCGGAGAGTCCTCCCTCCTGCCCGAAGGGTTTTGTTCGCCGAGTGATTGCTCCTCCTGACAGATGTGCGAGATTTGAGCCGGCCGGCCCCCCCCCCCCTCCTCCACTCTCCCTCCCTTTTGGAATCTCCAGTTTTTTTCTCACTGAGACGTCGGGCTATCTTACTTTTCAAATAATCTTTGTTTGGTGTTTCTAGATCTTCGACCTCCGGCTGATGCAAAAGAGAATCTGCACCCCGCGGGTACGTGGGTTTTTCGTTTTAATTGCGAGCTCTTTTTTTTTTTTTTTCCCGTCTTTCCCCTCGTAGTAGACTCATCGGCGCCACCCCGTTCTGTGCGCAGTCGAGTGGACTGCGAAAAACCGGTTTTGGTACGAGCGACCAGTCTGGTTCTCCCCATCTTTCATAGTAGATTCCGTTTCCTCAAGTACACGTAAGCGTAGTCCGATCCCCCCTACTCTTGGAGTTTTTTTTTCCTTTATGCCCCACTTGCACCCCCTCTTTTCCTTGAGAGGTGCACCGCATCAGACGAAGGCTCCTTTTCCACCGTCGAGCGTTCGCCAGTCGCATACCCTTTCCCCGCCCAAACCCCCGAAGCGGGTGGGGCGTTGCGTTTTTTTCTCCGCTGAGCACCATGCCGGCACGGCTTCTCTTCTGGTTTTTCCCTTTGAGTTTTCCTCCCCGAGAGACTCGGAACGGCCAACCTGGCCCATTTATGGGCTACTTTGGTGTTCACCCCGGTACCCCTGTCCACCCCCCCGGACTCTATGAACCTCCGGTACTGTTTTCCCTTACACCTAGTCCCTTACTTCTCCTCTTTCCTGGCCCCCACTCACCTGCCCACCCATTCCCTTTTGTTCAACTTTTTCTTCGATATCCGCATTCTCCTTGGGTGCCCAGACACGAAAAGTTCACTGGCCCCTTCTTTCGATTGGGGCTCAAACGCACCGGCGTTAAAACTTAGACGGTTTGTGGCCGGTCGCTTTCACCATCATTTATGCATCTTTGATCGTTTCGTCGCTGAGACAGCCATGTTTGGGCGCGGAACCCTCTAGTTCCCGGTGCCCCCTCGGCATCCAACAACACAGGCAGATGCGTATCCTTATCTTCGCCAATCCAATGCAGGGCCATTGCTGATTTTTCCGAGAGAAACTTCAGCTGCTCTTGTGTTCCCAGGGTTCACCTTCTGCGGTATACTTTTCCAATCATCGAGTAGACACATTGAGTTCAGGCGTCGCTTCTACAGCTCCCCGATACGGCTTTCCCACCCTCGTCTAGGGTCTACGCGTACGTGATACACCTCTGGCTTGTCAACCGAATTCTCAGCATCTTCCACCTATTATAAGAAGGCGGGCCCCGGCAGCTTGTGACACTCCCACCGCGTGTTGTTCGGAAGCGGGCAGGGCTCCCCCACACGCCTGACATCTTCCTGTTATGCGTCCTGTGACCTTTTTCCTCCTTTGAACGAAAAAAGACAACACCGCCTGTCCAACACAGAGGTCCCTTGAATACAATAACTCGCTTCGAGCTTTGTGGCCGCTAATAACTGTCGCAGGGACGGTCGATTCTCGTTAGCCGCAACATCTCCGTCCTTTTCCCTGGTGCTACCCTCCACTCATTTCCTAGGGAGTTGATTTATCCGACGCACGATTCTCCCGTGAGTACCCCAGCGTTCCCATGTTTTCCCCTCTTTCTGCACATAAGGGGGAACCGTCCTATTATCCCAGGAATGTACCCCTGACCCATTTAGCCTACTTGTGCCCTTTCCTGACCCCTAACTCACTCAGGTTGGATGATGACTTCCCCTCCTAGACTCTCACCAAAGGCCTCGCACTTTTTTCGAGATTTCCGATTCCTGTGAACGAACATAAACCCAAATCGAACATTTTGCCGTCCCATACAGCAATATCTCCTCGGTTGTGGAGTAGTTTTTCTGCTTGGGCTAAACTGCACCTCTGGTTCCTCGTTGTGCCCCCACTCCCCAACTGTTTCCCCAGTCTTTTCTATCGGGACCTTCATCGACGAACAAGAGTGAGGGCTTCTGTTTGCCGTCTCTCTCGGTGGCTAACACGCCCATATAACGAAAGTGAGACCGTGGAGTGTATCTATCCGTCGGCGGCCGACCCCCTTGTTGAGAGGACTGTTTTCCCTAGGTCGTGCCCAGCTGCCCTTCGTGGCCTGACACGCCCCCCTATTGCGCTGTCCTAGGCTGTTGGCACCGCAGGTGTTAGGGAAATCTGTTCTCGCCTTTCAAAGAAAACCGCTATACGGCGCGCGCGTCAAGTAATTTGGCTCCTTGATCAATTCTGGTCATCCGCTTGTTCTTCGGGCTTGATCTTTTGACCCCCTTATCTCCTTCAAGATCGCTGACTGCCATTCTAAAATGACTCCCCCCCCCTCTTCGCCCCGATCTTTCATCTCTCTCTCCTACTAATTTGTTTTTGTGTCGATCTCTTCCGACTCGTTTCGCCTCGCCAGTCAAAGGACTGCTTCAGCGCTTCTACTGTAGTGCACTTTTTCCTTTCTCCCTCTCCAGCCAGCGGTAACAGAATCCGTTTTCAGTACATGCTACTTCCCCCCCCCCTCGGCAAAACTCCTTTCTCGTAGTCGCCGTGATATTTTTTGTTTTTGTCCTTCTCGGACTCTTTCCTTCAAGCGTTCCGCCCCCCCCGAAGCATGCTTTTTAAACCCTTTCTCTTCGAATTCCCCCGCCCGGCCGACCAGGACGTACTTTCGACGGGGTTGAAGTGAGCCCTTACCTGTGAAAGCCAGGAAGATACAAGGTCGCCTACGTCTTGCGCTACAAAAAACCGCCGTCGTCATATGGGGATTTTTGACCCCTCTCCTTTAGGAGAGGACCCGACTCGATAGAATCCTTTCCTCTTGCATAGCCGAGTCCACTCTACTCCCTCAAGTTTGCTCTTTTTTTTTTAAAGACGAACCCCCCCAGATTCGTGTCCCCCTGCGTGGAACCGTGTAGTCCCCCTCGATGCTCTCTGGACTGAGGCCGTCCCGGTTCCGTTGTTTTGGTTTTTTTTCGTAGCAGATCCAAGCTTCCCGGCGAGCCCTCCTGGCTTCTTTTCTCGCCTTCGTTGGCAGTTGCAAGCAGAAAGAAACCGCGTGATTTTCCTTATTTAGTACGACTTCGTAGGAAGACGAGCTTGTTCGTCGTGTCCCCTGACTTGCTCATCGCATTTGTCCATTTTATGGTTCGTTTTAAGGCACTCCCAGCCGGGCACCTGGCCTGTGTTGTCGCACGGGTTCTAGAATTTAAAGTTTTTTCCATTACAATACTTCCAGGCCGTGGAGCTCACCAGTTCGCCTGCGAGGGCGCGAATTTTTTTTTTTTGCTGACTCCGTCCTTTTTCTCCGTTTTTAGTAGCGGACCCAAAACCCCTGCCCCTCGCGCGGGCGGTTGTCGTCGAAAGGCGGGTTTTTCTCGGCAGGGTGTGTGTGTTGATCGTGTTCCTTGGTCGTCCCGGCATTTAAAAGGGTATATGGCCCCCCTCGATTTAGATGTAAATGCATGGGGTCGTGCTCCCTTAATCTTATCAAAATTCCGTTGGAGTTGTTCCCGCGGCCACTGAAGCATGAGAATACTTGAGAGGCAATTCGGTTTTGGAGACTTAGTTGCCCGGACCTTTCCGAGCCCGTAAGGGTTATCCCTTTCCTCGTCCTCATCGAAGAGGTTGTTGTCTCTCCCATTTTGAAATTGAAGTAGCTGCCTCCCTCCATGACAATCGCTTGGGCTACTATTGCTTACCGTTACTCCCCCCGAGACTCGGTCACATCACCCTAGCACTCTCTCTTTTTTTCCTCTCTGATCGCTTCCAGGGATGATGTATGATTCCCCCTTTCCCCTGAGAAAATTCGTTTTCGCCGGAGTTGGTTGTTCTGCTTATGCCTAACTTTTTTGCAGGCACCCCCGCAGTTGTAAGTAAGCACACGATCTTGCTTACTCCTGATATCACGTCAGCTTGCCTGCCTGAGTTTATGGTAATGGACCCTCACTTCAACACCTTCTGAGAGATGTGTGGAAGCCGGTGACGGGGACAATCATCCCCCGATTCCCCATTTTTTGTTAAGTTAGTTGCATTCCCTTTCCCTTTCCCCGAGACGAGACTTTCTCTCACCTTCAGCCCCGTTCCCCCAATTGTGGGTCAGGCGGATCCCTATTCTAAAAATAGTTATTGTTTAGCTGCACCCTTCCAAGATCTCAAGCTTCTGGTTGTTCCCTGTATCATTGAGTGAATGACCCCACTCTATTCCCCCTTCACTTCTGGTGGTCCCAGTAGAAACCCGAGGCCGCTCGCTGCTTCCCTCCACTCACCAAACGCCCCCCAAAGACGCCGCCTTCCGTGGCGGAGACGATCGTCTTACGCCGTTCCGGTTCTGTTGTAGGGCATGTCGGAGAGCTCGAAAGACTCCGTGTCGCTCTCCCTTTTGGCTGCTTCGGTGCCGCATCCCCGGCAATTTGATTTCGGACTCTCATCGACCCAAATCCCCTCAGGCTTCAACTGCCCCTCCTGTAAAGTTTATTAAACGTAATTACCTTCTAGTTTTGGACCGTTGAGTACCCATCACGTGATCGCCATGGTTTGAGGTCAGGTTGCCTCCCTTCTTCTACGCCTCCCTTTTGTTCGCATTAGGGTAGAGGCAGTCCTCTTCCCGCTCCTCACGCGAGGAACCTAAGAAAAAGCTCTCAGAAAGTTTTGGCCGCAGGCGGAGTCGTAGATCCCAGCAGTCTTCTCTCCTCATTTTATTTCCCCTCCTTTTTTTTTTTTGTTATTAGAAGCCCGACCTTTCGGCCTGCACAAAGTTTCAACTTTCCTTTCTTCCCACCCGTGCGCTCTCTTTTGCTTCGTTTTTTCCTGTCGGTTCGGCGATTTCCTCGCCCTCTTTCTTACCACCGTTCCGCTCCCGTCCTCCACCGCTGCTTCTCCTTAGGCCGGATCTCAACCTTGTTCGCCTGTTGACCTTTTATGTTTCTTCCGAGTATAGAATTCGTTTACTCCCTCCCCCCACTGGTTCCCTTTCGGTATCCAATCACGGGATTCTGGTGTAATTTCTAGAGCGAAAGCCCCACAGTCAGGTTATTTACCCCGTTAGACTTCCTCCCGACTCTCTCCAGAGAGGTGATATCTCAATCTCCCCGGCCTAACCCCCCGAATGCTTTTCTCATTTTCTTTCGATACACCTCTCCCCCTTTCCTTTCCCGGCTGAGATGATTGTGTTCTGTTTTAGGAATTCTAGCGACTGCTCGCTCTGTTGGCTATTTAACCCTTCCCCTTTGAGTGGTTGCCCTATCGTGGGTGTTTTTTTTCACCCCCTCACTTTCCCCACAATGGACCCACGCTTTTTTTTCTTAACTCCCTCCCTGTAATTTGTTAAACTACCCGACGTCTTCCCCTCTTCTCGTTGAAGTGGCCAAGACAATTTCCAAGGGGGAAGGATACTATGCGCGTTCAAGTGATTCGTACCATTTTACAACATTGTCCAAAAGTTTTCCCAAAGAAAAGTAGGTAGAGTGTTAAGACACGAGGACCCTTCCTTCCACCGCCTGATAGAACAAACAGGTGTGGCCGCGCCCTTAGGTCCAGTACCCTCATCCCCACCCCTTATCGGTAGGTCCTGGCGAGTTTTTTTTGCGCTTCTTCCTTCGCTTTTGTGGGAGCTCCGCGGTCACCAAAAAACCTTCTTGACGCATTCTCCTCCTTCGACCTTTCTTTTGAAGCTTTTTCCCATTTTCGTCATCTCTCCAAACGGCGTGATAGGGGTAGTTCAAACTGTGACCGATGAGAGTGATCTTCAAGTATTAGTAGCAAATGGGCGCTTTAGTTCCCCGGCTAAGATTTTCACGTAAGCCCCCTTAGGTCACACTCTTCTCTTTTTGGCGAAGTGCTTCCCCCCCTAGTTCTTCCGTTTTCCCCCTCATCCGGGCATCTTACAGTTTCCCCAGAGGAGACTGTCTGTAAGTTACGCTTCCCCACACTCCCACTTCCCCCTCTTGGAGGATGGAAGTTTTTTCTTGCTTCCCAGCACCATACCTCCCTTTCACTCACACTTCTTCTATGTAAAGAGTTCTGGTTTTTCCCTAAGGTCACGCCCCCAAGCCTACTCCAAGATCCCGTCAACAGCCCCCTCCTGGTAGAATACACTCCTTCGGCCTTTCCTTTTTGGTACCTCCCCTTTTCTGGGTAACGGTTTTCTAAATGGTTAGATGCCGGTTGTCGCTCACCCTGAGCGTTCAGGTGCCTGCCCGACTCCCAACGTCCTTGAGGTCTCTTGACCTCTTAAGATTCTCTTCTACCCCCCTCCCTTTTGCCCTTGTGATTAGGAAACACCCGGCGGAAACCGTGCTGTCCGATCGCCGCACGTAGCGTTCCTTTCTCGCCGTTTAAGAATTGGCACTAGAAATCCCCATTCTGTCTTTTCTGTCCCCTTTGACGTCAACGCTTTCGCAAAGGCTAAGCCATAGCATTTATTTGTCCCGCTGTCTCACCTCCCCCCACCCCTTTTGCTATTCACCCCTTTCCTTGCCTAAAGGATCTATGTGATGTTGAGCCTAAGTTTTCATGACTTCTGTTCGACACCTCCCTTTTCTTGTATTCGCCCCCTGACAACCCCAATTTGCCCCCCCCTGTTGACTGTTGTCGAAGGTTTGCCCTATACATTCGACGGCAAATCCGATTTTGCGTTCCCTTCGGCTGTCTCTGAAGCCCCCTTAGTCCGACCTTGTGATTGTCGGGTTCAGCTCGTCGTCTTCGTTTTCACCTTTTGGGTTTTGTCTGCACTCCGTTTCTTTGCGCACCCCGTTAGCCCTCGTGGAATTCTTTGAGATGTTCGGAATTTTGGGAAACCCCATGGCTCCCCCCAGTGGCCGGACGCGATATAGCCTTAAATCTTTAAGACACCGTTAGATCGCCTCCCCCTTTTCTTTTGTCGAGTTTCCTTTCAGCTCCTTCATTTTTCCTCCTTCCGCATTGGTTTCGGCGGGTCTGTTGGATGTGGAAATTAAGTAGGACGATCGTCTACGTTTCGTTTCCCCCCTTTATCCCCCTCTCGAACACGCGCGTATAGCTTTTTTCTGGCCTAATCCTTTTTGGTGGAGAGATTATCCGGACCTCGTTTTGCGATTATCGCCACTTCTGCTTCTATGATAGGTGCAGAGAGCCTGGTTTTTTCGAGTACAGCCGCTAACACCTTCCTGTATCATAAAGCTTCTTTCACCTCCCCAAACAGTCCGCTATTCGTTTCTCCCTTGTTGAGCTCGTGATGTGATTATGATTTGCTACATCCACCGAGCCCTCCGAAGCCAGGTTTGCCAGCCGATCGCATTTTTTAGCGGTTCAGCAAGGAGCCGTGACCCCGGGTTGGTGCGCACCAAACTTCTGTTGCACGCATGATCTCCCAGTTCCGACGGCTTCTCCACCGGCCCGTAGCTTTTCATATGTGTGGTGGTTCATATGAAAGCTGTCGACAAGGATCTTTCTGCTTGAGTCTCTTCGGCACCGCTTAGCCCGACTTTTCCCCATATTCGTGTGTGTGAGGTAGAAGACCCAAGCGGTGCGGTTTTAAAGCTAACCTCTCTCCCTCCCCATTCCGTAGACTCGATGACGCCCCTTCTTCGCCCTTTGGTTTGAGGTTTCGTAGTGAACTTGCCTCAACGTCGCTAAGCTTCGGCCTTGGCTCGCGTGCCTTTGGTGTCCAGTTGACAGCAGCCGCTGACTGATTGTCCTTTTGCCCCCCTTCTCCAGTCTCCGACGTAACGCTCTTTTTCTTATTCTTCCTGTGCCATGCATGCGTTAGGTGTCAGAGAGCAACGTAAGGAGTTGTATTAGGGCTCCCCCCCTCGCTTTTTTTCTTTCCAAATCCTCTTGCCGGCCCCTTTGTTTTCCGCTCAAAAGTTTATGATCTTTGCTGCGCCACTCCCCGCGGATCGTACTTTACCCACAGCAAGTTTCCGTCGCGGGCCCCCCTGCTCGGTTTTTCCGGTTTTATAGAAATTGCCGCGGTGACGTCTTTTTTTCGCCTGTTGATCGGATCTTTCTATCCTGAGTGGCCCCCCCCAGGGTAGATTCGTAAATAGAACCAGATCTCCCCCCTTTTCTTTTTGATTTCCTGACTAATTTCCAACCGACTCTTTTCGTGGGCTTTCACGGCTTCCTTCCCCGCTGTTTTTTTTTTTGATCTTCGATCCCTTTTGTCCCATGTACGGCCCTCCGTTGTTTTTCTCCTTTCAGCGGCCTCGCCTTTTTGCCCTCTTTTTCTTTCCTTTCCTGCTTTTATAACCTCCCTTTACTTCTTAAGGGTGCTTTGACCGTTTACTCCTTACATAGGGCAATTTACGACCCCTAGCACCTCTTTTTCGAGAAGCCTTTAACCTTTTTTAGCTCATCCCGATCCGTGCCGGTGGGTACCCTTGCCTGTCTCGCAACTCCCTCATTTTCATTCCCCTCCCCAGTCGACTAAGTCGACGCCGCTTAGCTCTCCCGTTTCATGAGACCGAACAGAAAAAATTTTGAGATCGTTTCCTCCGGTGTTATACTTGAGCCCACTTCCCCTCAATGTGAATTTTGTTAACTTTTTTGCTGGGTCCTTCCCTAGTTTCGTTCTTCCAGGAATAGTGAAAATTTGCACAGGTTCTTTGAACTCCCTGTTGAAGTCGCTATCCCCCAAAGACCTCTCTCCCTCTTGATGGTTTTTCCAGGTTTATCCTTGTGCCACCCCCTCCTTCCCTGAACTGACGGGTTTTGAAGTAGAACTCCTTCCGTTGCTCGCTTCTCCTCCTTTTTAAACCCCCTTTCCTAAGCTCCAAGTTTTAGCCTTCTTGACGCCCGCGCTCTTTTTTTTCGACCTCTGATCCTCTTTAAAGTTTCTCTTCGGTTTACGCCTCCTGCCCTTCTCTTTTCTTTTTCCTTCTCTCTAATGTCACCCAGGTCAGTTTACTCCCCCTTCCTAACAGTTTGGTCCCGTATTTAACCTTGCTTCTCCTTATTAGAATTCTCCCGCTCACTACTTGTTCTACCAAGGTTGCCGCGAAACGA
>Ga0179593_1236491_pt1 | contig 11144 bp, 9 predicted proteins | sample CZODoug2_1_08_16_FD_185931 | JGI IMG/M metagenome (GOLD analysis project Ga0179593, IMG submission 185931) | Vadose zone soil fungal communities from Angelo Coast Range Reserve, California, USA - CZODoug2_1_08_16fungal (PacBio error correction) | ecosystem: Environmental > Terrestrial > Soil >... | reverse complement strand
ACCAGTAGCACAACACACTCTGGCTCTACATATAATAATCACTCTTCTTTTTCTTATGATTAGCCTTAATTGCTTGAAGTGCCGGAAATCCTACTTGCCCTGAGTTCAACTCACTCTGCAGAACTTGAGGATCGGTTTTGCAATCAGCGTCGATCTTCTAGGCGTCCCTCCCCCCCTTCTCCCCCCACCAATGATTGCAAGACCCCTCTGACCTCACTTGGCCCCTCCACCCTCGCTCTGAAGTCCTCCCCTCAACTACTCAAGCTAGTTGCCTTTTTTGATGATTTTCCCCGTTAAGCCACGTTTCTTTTCCTCCCAAAGAGACTTTCTACCCCCCCCAATAGAATGGGCATCTTCGTTCTAACTTGCAGTGCCAGGATGAGCCTCAATGCCCAGGCCATTTTCTAGCTTCTCTCTCCCATTTCTGCCTCTTTGAGAAAGATCTTATTGCGGATTTCGAGATCCTCAAACCCTTCCGGCGGACTTTTCTTTCCCCGTTGAGCGCGTCGTTTGCACCCACCAGATTAGAGCGGATTCATCCCCTTTCCCCCAGGAAATGCCCCTTCATTCTTTGTTAAAGCCGTATGGCATTAAAGAACCGCTATCAATTCTCCCTTCGAGTATCACCCTGAAACTATCTCCACCAAATTCCAGATTTACCGCACGTCCCGACGGGCGGGGATAGGGTTTGGCTTCTTTTCCACCGCCCAAAGATTAGTCCCCTCTCCCCAGGTGTTACTGCGTCAGGCTCTTCAGGTGTGACCCGTATTTATCTCCAAGGTTCTGTTGTCTCCCCACGGTTTTCGCACCGAGATTGCGCGCGTTTTGAATTTTCGAACTTCATCGAGGGGTCGGCGGTCCGTACTGGTGGTGTCTTCCCTTTTCCCACTTTGTGCACAAGACAGCCAAGCCAATACGCTTTGCCCCGATTTCTTTTCAATGATGCGCTCTTTTTTCCTTCAAAAATTTCTTGGCATCAATTATGACTTTTATGCAGTGCCCCCATTTCTTTGATTTGAGCTCGTCGACCTTCCCACGTCGATCCAGGCTGCGATCTGGTCCCGCCAAACTTCGCCCCTGCGGTCCCCTCTTCGTTCTTCCATCCTTCCCGCCTTCCGTGAAAAGGCCCCGCCCGATTACATCCGACCTTTGACCGTGACTTCACCGTGCCGTATCTTCTAGCCCCCCCCCCCCCCCTTCCTTTACGGACAACCCGTCGCCTGCCGGAAAACGAAGCTCTTCAACTGTAACTCCCCTCCCGCGCCTCTCCGCACCGTGAAAAATTCCTCCCTTGCCCTCTTTTCGGCCGCAGCCAAATTCTCAAGAATGATTCGGTCACATCGTTCTTGAGCCTCACGTCTTCTTTTCAGCGGTCGTACAACTCTTTGTTTCCCGTTCTGCTGGTGCCTTTGAAATTCCCCCAGCTGAGAACCCCCCTTCCCTACCTTATGACTCTCGTGAACCCTCTGAAAGAAACATTCATCCTCCCCCTTGTCCAGTCCCTCACGTGATACGCCGTAGCTTATTCGGGAATCCACCCTGTTTTTCGTCCCGAAAGCTTGCCCCAATTCTTTCTTCTTCCCCCGCCGTCTGCCACCATTCGCTCAAGAAAGAGGAAAGAACCTCTTCCCCCCTCTCCCCTCAAAACCTGCCCTTTGCCACTGTCGCCCGATCGCGTTGAAGATCCCCACCCTACTTACCCGAGCGCCCACCCTTCTGGTTTACTTCTTCCCCCGTCTTGCATGCGCGATTTTAGTTTCTCCCTCTCCCCCAAGGTGCGGAAACGGCCGGCACTAAGAACTCTCTTTTTCCCACGGGCACCTCTTTCCTCTCCTGCTCGCCCCCCTCCCCACAGAAACGTTTTCTTGCATCTTCTCCTGCGAAACAGCCTATCTTCAGAGAGACTCGTTAAGACCTGATGAGGGGGACGAGCTGGATCCCTAGAACAAGCATGAAGATCGGCCAGATAGGCTCTTTAAATGGAGACAGCTATTTCCAGTCTTCGATCACCCTTTCCTTCACCAAGGCTTGACCGGAGTACCTGTGCATTTTAGACGGCCGGTTCTTTTTCGTTTCTGACCCGGACCCCCCCTCCCTCGAATGCGGACTCGATCCCGCTTTACGAGAAATTTTCACCTCTTTAGGGTAGACCTTCACCAATTCGGACCTTCTACTATATTGGCTTCCATTGGGTCGGCGGTATCCATCACCCGCGAGCGCGATAGAACCTTTCTCCCCCCATCACGAGCCGATGACAGGCGTGGCCGGAGGTTGTTTTCCTCCCTCTCTCTCTAGGATATTGCCCTTTGAGTGTCCCATGCAACTCTCCTAGCCTGAAGGAATCGCATTGATGGTCTTTTTTTTTCTTCGGAATCAGTTCCTTTTTTCTCGACCTTCAGAGTGGTTCATCAACCGGCTCGAGGTAATAAAGATAAGCAGACGATCTCAGATTCTTGATTTTTTCATTCTTTTTGCGGTCGTGCAACCGGACTAAGCGGGCGACGACTGACTCTTCGGTCAGGCACCTGATCAACCTGTTTTTTAGCAACCCGGATAGTTTCCTTTCCCTCTCTCTGTCAAGCACGTCGTCGCGATGTTCGGCGTATTTCGGCCGCTGCAGAAATCTCTTCTCCCCCTAGTCAGCTGCACCCTTCCCTACGTGGTTGTTGTTGATTTCGACTTCCAGAGCGGGATTGACGATTGCGGCCGGTTTTTTGTTTTCGCGAAGCATTCTTCTCCTCCCTCACTCTTCTGGCATCGCTCGGCTGTCTGCCGCGATAAGGGTGCTGCGTGAGTTCTTCTTTTCTTCCCTTTTTTGATTAAAGCAGACTGGCCCTCTGGTCGCGTCTCTTTCGAGCCTGAGTGGTCCCGAACTCGCTTAGCACTTCCACCTCCTCCCCCTCTGTTGAGCTGGCTGGCTGATCTTTTCGAAATAAGAACCAACGGGTTTCTACCACTTTTCTTGGAGAGACCGTCCGGGCGGTTCTGAGTCAACCCACGAGGGCCCATCCTCTCGTCTTAGGAGAGGTGGAGCCGCTTTCTTTTTTTTTATGAATGGAACGCTCCACTGGTCCTTTCTACGGGATCACGCGGTCGAGGAACTTTTTGCACCTCCTGGCAATCTCTCTTCCGTGGACTGCGTGTTTTTTCCGTGATCGGCGGACGAGAGGCATGCTGGAACCCCTACACCCTAGATGAATCGGTCCTATTCTATGGCGAAGGCCTCTCCAATTTCTGTTTCTCTCTTCGCGCCGATGTCGGCCCGGCCCCGTTGCGCGCCCGGGCGACATCGTATGGTTTTCTCTGCCGGGTTTCGTAGCGCTGCGCGCCGGTTGTCGTTTTTTACAATGTTACGGCGGTTCCCGGTCATTTTCTTTGAAGTCTTTTCCCCCTCACTGGAACTGGCTCCCTCTCTTCCGGTTGGGACGAGGGACGGGCTGTTCGAACCTAGATAGCAGATGTCTACTACCCCACTTTCCTTCTCGGACTTGGGCTATCCGTTTCCCTTCTGATCTATGTAGTTTTTTAACGTCCTTCGTGAGACGGCCCTTGTCCTTCCGCAACTTGGATCTCTGACCCGACCCCAGTGATGCCAGGTACTGTCCCGCCCCAGAGGACCCACCCGGCCTATGGGTTTCTCTTTTCGGATCTTGTTGGATCGTCCCTTTTGATGAGGACCGAATGTTGTTTCCTTGTTGTCTGTGGGTCGCCTGGGGTGCCGATGTTCTGCTGTCCTATGGGGGAGCGGCGTCTTAGTTCAGCTTTGGGTTTGCTGCCTGTTTCTCCCTTTTCCCGGCCCGGCTCCGTCCGGAGATAGGTGAAACGTCTGACTTGTCTTTTCTTCCTGCTGATGGGCAGTTTCGGTTTGGATTCTGCGAGAGGTTATTTCATTTCTTTGGCTCGAACTCTCTGTTTCCCACCCCCAAACACCCCCCCACAAACCACCACCCCAAAGCCCCACACAACCCCCCCCTCCCCTACACCCACCCCACAAAAGACCAAACACCAACACAAAACCAAACCACCCCAACAACCCCCAACCACCCCCCCCCCCCCCCCCCAAACACACCTCCCAGAACCCTCACCAAGCCCCGCCCACTCCCACCCCCCACACACACCCCCCCCCCAAAACCAACACACCCCAACCCTACCCAATAAACCCCCCCCACCACAAACCCCACAAACCAAAAAACCACCACCAAACACCAAACCACCCACAAATTTCATGTTTTTGCCCTATTGACGCCGTCTTTGCCGACCGCTCTAAGTGCTGTAGTCCCGGCCGATTTTCCCTGAGATGATGGTCTTTATTTTGCTGCAGGCGCGGCTCGCTAGTCTTCAACTTTTAGTGACCCCTCTTTCCAAATGTGCGGTAATGTCGTTTTTTCGTATCTTCCTTTCACTCATCGGCTTCGTTTCGTTGCATCGGGCCTGACGGCGGGTACTCTAAGGTCTATGTTTCCCTTTTGAAGGCCCCCCTTCTGTCTGGAGGTTGATCTTTTTTTACCCTTCCGAAGGTGATGGAGTAGATCCCCCTCTTTAGAGTTTCGTCTCTTCTTTCTTTTAGTTCTCGCTACCGTGTGCTTGGCGAAGGGGTTTCCGTTTGATCCTTTGACTTCTCCCTATGGTTTCACAAATCTAAAAGTCCGGTTTCTCCCGCAGCTCTGTTTTGATGATCTTTATGCGCATAATGTGTCCCAGTAGGCCCTGCTATCCGTTGTACCTTTGCGGTCGTGCCCCACCCATCCTTTTGTCCCACTTCATTTAAACACCCCAAGAGTCCTATTAAAAGATTAATGTACGTTGTTGACTTTCGTCAACTCGTAGCAATTCTCTCCATTCACGACCTGGATGGATCGCTTTATACCGTCATGTCAAGAAGCCTTCTCCCGTAACTCCGGATCGATTTTTTTCCCCCTTTTCCTTTTTTTGTCCGGATTGAGATTGTTAGAACCAACTCTTTCCCTCCCTGTCCGACTTCTTCCAAGGCGTGCATTTTGATTTGTGCATTTGATGGTTGAGAGCTTGTGATTTATTCCCTTCGATTGATGTATGTTTTAGGGTATTCTCCTTCTTCTTTCCTGGACCCTCCCTTGAGAATACTATCTTTCTTTTCCCCTTTGCTTCCTTCCCCCTCCTCCTTTCTTTTTCTGCGCACCACCATGGCTGTACCCCCTTTCCTCCTTCCCCTTTGATGGTTGTGTGTTTTCTCTGAGCGCATGACTCCGATTCCCTTCTTGACTGTACGCTGCTACAGTTTTTAGCTCTTCGAGAAACTTTCCCTGTCATTGGGCAACCTTCCCGCATTCTTTCTTGCCAAGTAGATGGTTTCCACCTCTCTGTTTCCTTGACTCCCAGTGGCTACTGTGTCATTTCATAAACACTTCCACTATCTTTCTCTTTATCTTTTCTTCCTCTTGCGTCAGTTTTGCTTTCCTTTTTCCCGATTTTTTCATGTCTTTGGCGCCAGGTTTCTGGAAACCTGCTTCCTGATGGCGCGGCATTTCCCTCTTCACTAATCTTTCTTCTTCTTTCCTTCGTTTAGCATTGAAGGGTCGATGTGTCTTCCCCCTTTCCCTACTTGCTCTTCGATTTGCTGCCATACGTATTGACCCCCCTAAAGAGTTTTTGTAATTGCTTCTTATCTCTCTCTTCCTCTCCTTTGTTTGTGCGAGTTTTTTTTTTCTTTTTATATTTTCCCCCCCTCCCATTCCACCCACTCTGCTGTTTTTAACGTTCCTCCTTCTCATCAGTCCTCTCTTCTATGAGCAATTCCTTATTTTCTTTTTGACATTCCTTCGCCTCTGCCGAGAGAAAGTTGCTCTTCTTTTGATTCTCTATCTTGCTCAGGAAGGCTTCTTTCCTCCCCCCTTTCTTCTTTACCAATTCAAATTCCCTCACCTCTTACCTCCGTTTTCCAAGCAAAATTGAAGACCAACTCTTCATTCCCTCTACGCCGCTCCCCCAAGCTAGGACCTTTTTTGATGAAGACCATTTACTGGTGGTTTCATCCCACATCTATCTTCCCCCCCTTCCCTTTTGAAGGACTCCCCCCCAGTAAGGATTATCCGATCCTTCCCAGCCCCTTTCGAGTTAGAGCCTTCCCACCCCTTTCGGGCCTTCCTTCCAAAGCTGGTAGGAGAGCACCCCATCTCGAAAAACACCCCCATTCACCACAGGATTTTTGTCGGCCTTGTTTCTCCTAACGTGCACCACCGATCTCGAGGATTACTCCCTTGCAACCCCATTCCCCGGGACCTTACCCTCCCCCTTCAATGGATTTGTCCTGACCTCCAGAGGTCTACGCCCAAGACCATACTAGACGGAGTCCCCCCCCCTCTAGCAAACAGAATCTTTTTCCCCTCAAAATTGAAGCATGCCTCCCCTATCGGAATGCCGTGCCGTTTGTGATACCCTAGACCAATCGCACACAGATTCCTGACACGTAAAGATCTCCTTGATTCCTTTCCAGTCTCCCTTCTAGGACAATAAGGATGATACAGTCTAACCTTGGTTTGTCAGGGATGCACCTTTTTTCTCCAAGAGATGTGCAGAGATCACCTCACTCACTCAAGTAGAGGTTGATGTCCGTCAGGTTTTTTTCAGGAATTAATTTTGGTTTTCCTTCTTTAACCGGTCACCACACGCTATTGCGCCTTTTTCAATGTGATGCTCATCCCTCTTCAGCTTTCAACACTATTTGGTTTTTTTTCTGTGCGACTTTTTCAAGAACTTAGTTGCGTTGACCATTTCTGCCCCTGAGGCCAGATCAGACATTCCACCCCTGTCCCTAACTCCGCCCCCCATTTCGCGCAGTCATAACTTCACCCTAGCCTCCTCTTTCCCCTTTGTTATATATCCCTCAAACTTCTGTACCCCTTCCCCCGAATAAAACCCTCCCTACTGGTCCTTACACGGAAGGATACCGTTAGGATCATCTCCCATTCCAGTCAGCCCGAGTCCCCCAAGAACTCCTCTCTTTCCCGGGCCCCAGCGACGACTCCTCCCCATTTCCACTTCCGCGTTACCCATAGAGAAGAGTCTCCAGAACTTGCTCCAGTCCTCCCCCGTCCTGCGAAGCACGTCCTCTCCGGTTTACCCAAAATTTCCCTTCCGTTTCCCTCTAGGCGGCGAAATTCACTGCAACAAAGATCGTTTTTTTCGTCTCCCAGGAATTCCATCAGGCATTCCAACATCCGGAAAATTCCACCTCCGAGCAGGGATTCCAGTGGAATCTTTCGGCCCCGTGCCCTGTCGTTTCCGTTTTTTTTACGTTCTACCACCTGTTTTCGCCCCCCTCCCGACCCTATCCAATTAGCCCGGCGATAACCTTCCGCCCTACGTCTTTTTAAACATAGGGAAATCCCGCCGCTTCCCTACATTCTATCCAGCAACAATTTTTCCCATCCCCACGTCGATTTTTTTATTCAGCGTGTTCCCCGCCCAAACCCGATCCGCACGTTTGTCAGCGCCAACCCATCGCGGTTTTTTTCCTTTCCCCTTTTCCCGCGGGCAGCTCTGTTCCCCTTCTCCTCCCTTTAGGAACTTCCTTGCCCTATCCTCTTTGAGTTCAGAATTTATATCTCTAAGATTCCACCCAGCAAAGACAATAGTTGCGCTGGTTTGCATAGAGATCCCCCCCCTGTTCCTGACCCTCAGATCCCCTTTTGTCGCCCGTTAGCGGAGATGTTTTTTCATTTCAGATCTCGACCGACCTTCTAGCATCCTCTCTCCCCCCGTAAAAGAAGTCACCCTGTTCTCCCTAGGCCCGGTCTCTTGGCTCCACCCGCCAACGTCAGCTCCTTCCGCTCTTGAGACGCTCTGTAGTAGTAACCTTTCTCCCTCTGTCTTTGTCCGCGCACCCCCTTTCTTACGTAGCCATCTATGACCGCTTAATATGTTTCCGTGACTGTCTAAATGCATGCCTTCCTTGAACTCTCGACGGTCTCCAACAAGCAAGGCTCCCGTACCCCCTTTTTTTTTTGATGGAGTGGCGTCTTCTGCCCCAGATATCCCCCCCTTAGATGCCGGTTTTGCCTTTCCCAGTCACCAATCCGATTTTAAGCAGTCCTTCCCCAGAGAATTCTTCCCGGAGAGTTATTGTGATAGACCTTTTCTTCGACCTCATCGTGGTCATAAAACTCTTCTGGCGAGTTTCTCCTCTCTTTCATAAGTGCCAATAGATATCTGTCCAGTTCTTTTCTTTTTTTGTAGTTGTGCAAACTCGTCTTCCTCCGAGGCCGACATCAGACTAAGTAGCACCCTTTATCACATAGTCTGATGCGTCCGCCATAAAAAAATGATCTGATTCTCCTACCCTCCCAGTACTTTAGTGATTCTTGCCTGTCTCGGCGGCACTATTCCCGCAAATCGTCAAATAAAGAGTTCTGTACTCTCTCCTCTTTTATCCCAATACCCTTTTTTTTCTCTAGATTGTTCGATGCTTTGATTTACTATCTTTTTCTTTTGCTGCAACTGACGTTTTTATTGCTCTAGTCCTTTTTTGGTCAGATTCTTATAGTTTTTACTCTCCTCCTATAAGGTAGGATGCGGCGCCTCCGTAGCTATTTTATAAATTTTTCTACCGATCGGAATCCCCGTAGGCCGCTCTCCCCATATTTGAACGGACTCCTCTAGAATCAACTACCTACTTCCTTTCTCTTCTTTTACCGAAGGATATGGCGGACATAGAAACTTTTGTTTCCCACCTTATGTTTCTGGACATCCTTAGATAGTCCATCCCAGTAGGCTCAATATTGATAGTCCCTTCTTCTGTCCCTTAGGATTTACTGGACTTTCCTCCCCCACCTTGCCTAGGAAGGTTCTACGAGGTCGACGTCCCCCCTTCCCTTTCCAAAAGCGTCGCTTTCCTTCCTGCTTTTCCTTTTTTTGGGATACCGGCGATAGGAGTACGCTCGTGCCTTGTGGTCACTCCTCCAAATGAAGATGAATCGGCTAGCGGCGAAGGAGCGCCCCCTCCGTCTTCGACCTTTCTAGTGAACGTTTTTAGTCTACGTCAGATCTCTCTCTGCTCCATAGCTTGCGCTCCGACCTTGTACTCAGCCCGCCTTTCTCTCCCTGTGTAGGAATGCCCCGGGATGATCTTTCCTCCTTCTTCCTGTATTGGCTTCCATTCTGGCAATCGGATCCCCCTTTGAACGGCGCCTACGGGATATTTGATGTCTCCCCCCCTTCTCTATCTGATCTTTCCGCGCCCTGTGCGGTTTCCGGCGATTGGACGAGCACTGGTCTCCTCCTATTTTTTCTGAAAGCGGAGGTTGCGACGAGCCGCGTTTTTTTAGACCTCGGATTCTTCCTTCTCTACAGCTGCTGCCTGGGAATGTGCTAATCGGCCAAACCCGTCCTCTGTTTCTTGATGTTTGAGGACCTTTTGTGACCTCCCCTTCCCCAGCGTTTGATTCTGAGGTGATTCTCTTTATCTTTTGTCTTCAGCGACCGGCGGACGATTACTGTATTTTCCGTTGTGGCGAGTTTCCCTTTTTTCAGACTTCGAATGGGTTGATATTTCGGCTTGAGCTCCCCTTTTTTTCCTCTTGGTTCAAAGTCTTGGCGATGCCACGATGGCTGCTTACTTGCCATGGGCTTCTTGGCAGTGCCGGAATTTTTTTGAATCTCGGATCATTCCAGTCTCTACGTCCCCTCCCTTTTTTAGCTCATGTACGCATCTCCAGCCCCTCTGTTTTTTCATTTTGTACTTACCGCTCGATTGATTTCTCCCGCCTGCCGATGTTCGATCTGCTTTGAGTTCACTTCTGCGTCTCGGTTTCGATAATGCGTGACACTTTTTCACGGGTTTGACGACTGCGTGTCTTCTGAGGCCATTGGGCCACGCCGGCTTAGTTACGTGTCTTTTCCCATAGGGTGTGAAGATGCCCGGGTTTTTCCCAGATGGCGCGGCTCTCGGTTGCAGCCTGTTCCTTCTGAGTGGGATTTTTTGATCTGTGTTTTATGGTCTCTTTTCGGGTTGGGAAGGTCGGATCTCGGATTTTACAGCGGGGCGGTGCTGTTTTCCGGGAGCAGTATTACTAGTTCTTTTCTCATTTTTTTTGTTGACTGTCGTTTTGCCACTACTTTCTATTCCCACCTCAGACAAGTCTCTTTTTGATGAAGCTCCCCACCTAGGTTTTAGGTCGAGGGCTCCGCCCTCTTCTTTTTTTTCCGGCGGCACACTCTTTTCCTTATTGGACCCCCATTTGCGGTTTCCCCCCCCTCATTGCAAAGGAATGACCCAACACTGGCTGGATTCCCCCAGCATATCCCGTGTGGACTTTCCCTTTCTGGCACATCTCGTGTTGCACCCTTTTAGAAGCCCTAACCTCCCCCCTTTTTTCTATGGTCATGATACGTAATGTATCCTTCCGACTGAGAGTCCTTTACTTTTGTCATTGCCTCCCCCTTATGTGGGCGGGGGCGTGTGCAATCCCCCCTCTGACCGCATCTCCGATTTTTTTCCTTTTCTTTTTTCTTTCCCTATTTTTTGCTATCTGGGGAGTTAGTAATAGCGCGCTTTTTTCTTTATGGGGCCTTTTTTTTCCCCGACAAGCCTTATTAGGACAAATCCATGATTCCTTTCACTCTGGCAGTGTCACGTTGTGCCTTTACCTTCTAGTCGATCTTTTTTTGGCCCTACTTAGGAATCCAAATGTTTTTACTTTATCGTCGGGATGGTCTTTTTTTGGTCGGTTTTTGCTTGCCTTACCTCTCCTGGTCCTCTCTTCTCCAAGTGGCGCTCTATCCCTTTCCACTGGGTGGTTTTCTTCTCCCTTCCCTTGGCCGACTTCTTTAATGCCTTTCTCTTCGGAAAAGCGATTTTTTCAAAAGCTCTTCGTTTTCTTCCGTACCCTTTTCTGGGGATTCATCAAAGGACCCCTCCGCCCTTTTTGGCGCCGTTCATTATTCCCTCAGCTTCTTCGTTTCTTTTTCCCCGGCGTCTATGTTCCATCATTGATTTTTTGAGTTCACCTTTTTTTTTGACAAACTTCATTCTGACGATCCGTGAACTTCCACCCTCCCCTCACTTTCCGTAGTGCTCGTCTCCCCCCTTTGGCCGGGTCGCGGGCGTCACTTCCCGCCCCTTCTCTTCCCTGACCCTCTTGCTGAGCATACCCTGAACCTTCCCTTCG